>Ga0208039_1000469_pt1 | contig 26303 bp, 21 predicted proteins | sample June2015DPH_20_1_2_FD_184722 | JGI IMG/M metagenome (GOLD analysis project Ga0208039, IMG submission 184722) | Peatland microbial communities from SPRUCE experiment site at the Marcell Experimental Forest, Minnesota, USA - June2015DPH_20_150... | ecosystem: Environmental > Terrestrial > Soil >... | reverse complement strand
ACTCAGGAATCTTCACCTTTGACAAAAAAATCCTCCTTTCAACACCCGATCTTCTGATTAATCAAATAGTTTCAATAGATTAGAAAAAATGACAATCAAAAACTCAGGAAACTCCAGAAAAATTTAGAAAAAAATAAAGCCCAAATCCCGATATAGAAAAAAAATAGACGTAGCTAACCTTGAGGGCTTTGAAAGATTTTTTTAAAATAAGTGGCACGATTGATAGGAAGGGCTCCATTCTTCTTCTGTTTCACATAACGTCCCAAAGTCCGGTGAGCCAGAAGGGCACAGAGGGCCTTCTTATGAGCCTTTCCCCTTTGATCCCCCAATGCCGAAAGAGCTTCTCTGATCTTCGTGAGGGTTCTCTCTCGGGTGGCCTTGTCCTTGTTTGCCTGCTCTGGATTGTAGACCAAAACAAAACGCCGCCGCCGCTCTTCCTTTTCAACGATCACTTTCTTGACCTCAAGATTTTCTTTGACCTCCTGATATCTCCCTTGATGAGAGAGAACTTTTTGGTGGTCCCGCTGAGCGTCTCGAAGTTTCTCGCCCAGAATATAATGTCCTCCCGCTCTGCTGAAGGATAATACGATTCTCCTCACTATTCATCCCACGGTCCATCACCCAGATACATCAAGAGAGCTTTCAACCAAGCAAGTCTTTCTTCACCCTTTCGACCGTAGACATATCCGGCAGGTTGTCAGGAAGTACCCAGCAACGCACCGGCAGACCTTCCTTGGTCACAGCTAATCCAATGACCACCTGAGGCAAATCTGGCCCTCTGTCTTTCGAATGCCCATACTTGCGGAGTCCTTCCTCATCCCATTCCACATAGGTCGTCGTGGTATCGAAGAGAAGAAGGTCCACTTCCAGATGCAAGAGATCCGCGGTAGCAAAGAAGACCTCCTTTTGGATCGTCTCTTCTTGCTGCAGAAGGAAATCCATGGCCCGATAGAGATGCTGAAGGGAGATGGGTTCAGGGTTCCTCAAGGCTACATCCTCTCGGGTCCATTCCTCCACGGCTCGCTTCGAATCAAGAGCCAGAGCTCGGTTTGCCACCATCGCGAAGAGAGCCCATTCCATCGGGGACCGAAATTCCCGGTTCTGAAGATATTGGACCAGAACTCTCTGAAGTCCCAACCTTTTCCACAGTGCCCGAAGGACGAAGGCTCCTCCCATCGGAGAACTTTTCACGTACCGCAGAGCTTGGGATTCTCCTCCCGCATGGTCTTGAGTTCCAAGGGCATCTTCTGGAGAAAGCAACCGGCAGAGGCTTTTAACCAGGCGCTTGATGGCCTCTACATCCAGAGAGTCAGCTCGGCCAAAGGTGTAGAGGACGTTGGCGCGGGCGAAGCCGGTTTTGGGGTCTCGGATATTTATGAGCGAGTTGGACGTAGGTGGTTGAGGAGCCTTTTTTGCTCTGGCGGGAGATGCTTCTCACGTACGTGCCTATTCATGTAGCATGTATTTCGGATTCATCTCAAGCAAAAAATTGTATCGTGCATGCCTACGACTTTGGTAAGAAATCTTTTTTCTTGACAAAATTCTAAAGATTTTGTAATTGTTATACAAATTATCTTTATATGTATACTACTTTGTCATCCCTGAAAAAGTATTTTTATTAAGCCAGCACGTGTTTCTTTTTGGAAATCCATATGTCATAATCACCAGAAATTTGAAATTTATTGCAGAAAGCTGGTGATTTATGCGTCCAAAAAGTTTAGCTGAAACGGGTAGTCAAGGAGATCTCTTTCGGGCTCATTTAGACCAGGTATTGAATCGGGAACATCCTCTCTGCGTATTGGCCAACCAGATGGATTGGTCCATCTTTGAGCAGGAATTTGGTCCCCTTTATGTGGAGGGATTTGGTCGTCCGGGGCTTCCGATTCGATTAGTGGTGGGGCTTCATTATCTGAAGTATACCTATAACGAAAGTGACGAATCAGTGGTGGAGTGTTTTTTAGAGAACCCCTACTGGCAATATTTTTGTGGGTTTGAGTATTTTCAGCATGAGTTTCCCTTGGATCCGAGTTCATTGGTGCGGTGGCGGAGACGAGTGGGATCGAAGGGGATGGAGAAGCTGTTGAAGGAGACGGTTGAGACTGCGAAGAGGGAGGGGTTGATGAAGGCTCGGCATCTGGAGCGGGTGAATGTGGATACGACGGTGCAGGAGAAAGCGGTGGCGTTTCCGACGGATGCGCGGTTGTATCACAAGATGAGGCGGGTGTTGGTTCGGGTGCCGAAGCGAGAGGGGATCGAGTTGCGGCAGAGCTTCGAACGGTTGAGCAAGAGAGTGTTACAGATGCAGGGGCGCTATAGTCATGCTCGGCAGATGAAGCGGGCGAAGAGAGAGACGAAGAAGCTTAGGGTTTATTTGGGTCGGGTGTTGCGAGACCTTCAGAGGAAGTGTCCGAAACCGGGTGAAGTGTTGCAGCATTTATTTTCGATAGCGAATCGGATCTTAGAGCAGCAAAAGACGGACCATCACAAGGTGTACAGTATTCATGCTCCTGAGGTGGAGTGTATTTCGAAGGGGAAGGTTCATAAGCGGTATGAGTTTGGTTGTAAGGTAGCGTTGGTCACCACCTCAAAAGAGAATTGGGTGGTGGGGGTGGGTGCGATTCATGGGAACCCGTATGATGGTCATACGTTGGAGCAGTCGATAGAACAGACGGAACGGGTGACAGGGTGGCGACCTTCTGATGCTTATTGTGATCGAGGGTATCGAGGGGTGAAGGCGGAGATTGGAGAAACCAAGGTTCATCTAACGAATACGAGGAAGGGAAGTCTCACACGATCGGCCTGGCAGTGGTTAAGGCTGCGAACAGCGATTGAGCCGGTCATTGGCCATTTGAAATCGGATACGAGATTGGATCGGAATTATCTTCTTGGGGAAGAGGGTGACAGAATCAATGCGATTCTCAGTGGGTGTGGGTTTAACGTGAGAAAGCTCCTACGGGCTTTCTTTTTGTTCCTCTTTTTCTGGTTCGATTCGGGCTCAACAAATCCGACCGAGGGCCGGTTACCCCTCCTCTCTAACCGGGGTTTTGCTTAAATGTTGACTTTTTCAGGGACGACTACTTAATTTTTGATTTTTAATACCCGCAGCTCGACTGTGGGGTAATTTCTTCAACCTGCATAAAGGGCCGGGGGAGAAATTGGGGGAGAAAATAAATGATAAAGACAGAAAAGCTTGTCATTTGCGTTTGCCCTACAGGTAGTTGGTTAATGAAGGATTTTAACCCTAATGTTCCCATTCAACCTGAGGAAATCGCTGAAGAAGTTTATCGCTCGTGGAATGAGGGCGCCTCAATTGTTCATATCCATGCACGAGACAAAGAAGGAAATGCAACCACAAATCCCGATGTTTTTAGGGAGATTGATCGCCACATAAGGGAAAGGGGATGTAACATCGTTTTGCAACATAGTTGTTCCCCGGGACGGGGGCCTGGACAGGTTATGAAGAGCGAACTTAAGGATGTGCCCGAAAACTTGCTCTTTGCTGCGGTTGATAAAGGCTTGGAGGCTCTCGAATCAAATCCAGAAATGGGAAGCTTGGATATAGGAGTTTCAGTACTCACTGGAACACCGGGGGAAAGGATATTCCTTTGGACCCGTTCCTTTGTTGAGAAGGCGGCTAAGATGATGCTTGAAAAAGGGATTAAACCTGAGCCGGAAGTTTACCACGTCGGGGGCATGGTGGAGGTTGACGATCTTATTAGAAAGGGACTTCTTCCTAAGCCCTACTGGATTAGCTTCTGCTTGGGCATGGAGAGAACGATACAAGAGGTGACCCCTTTTACACCGAAGAATTTGATGCACCTTGTTGACCTACTTCCGGAGGACTCTCTTTTTACCGCCCTCGGTATAGGTCCTGTAGAAACTCCTGTGGTCACTCAATCTATTCTTCTCGGAGGTCATGTTCGGGTTGGTTTTGAGGATAACCCCTATTTTAGTAAAGGGGTTTTAGCCAAAAGCAATGCTGAATTAGTTGCAAGAGTAGCTCGGATAGGCAGGGACTTGGGTAGAGAAATCGCAAACCCGGATGAAGCTCGGGAGTTATTAGGCATTCCTAAGCTGAAAAAGTAGTTAATACTGAGTAAGGAGGACCTATAAAAATGTCAGAAGAAAAGAAAAGGTACATTATTGGAATTGATACTGGTGGAACTTTTACAGACAGTGTCGTTTTAGATACAGAATCGGAAGAGACTCTGATCGCCAAGGCACCTACTACTCCTCATGATTTTTCAGTCGGAGTGATGAATGCGATCCAAGAATCAGCAAAGTTAATGAACATTTCTATAAGAAATTTACTTGAGCAGTGTTTAATGTTGAAACATGGTACCACAGTGGGTACGAACGCTATAATCATTCACAAGGGGGCAAAGGTTGGATTGATTACTACAAAAGGGTTTGAAGATACGACACTCATCGGACGTGCTATCCAAAGAGTCGATGGGTTTAGCGATGAAGAAGTAAAGAGAATGCTTGTGATAAGGAAGCCGGATCCGTTGGTTCCGAAATCTCGTCTAAAAGGAGTATTTGAACGGATCGATTTTAAAGGCAATATCGTTGTTCCTTTAAACATTGAAGATGCAAAAGAACAGGTACGGATCCTCGTCGAGGATGAAAAAGTGGAAGCTATTGGGGTTAGTCTTCTCTTCAGTTGGGTTAATCCTATTCATGAGCAAAAAATTAAGGAGCTGATTAAGCAAATGTACCCCGATCATGATCTATTCCTCACCTTCTCTCATGAATTGGTGCCTCTGAGGAGGGAATATGGCCGCGCCAATGTAGTGATCCTCAATTGCTATATTGGTAAAGTGATGGAGAGCTATTTGGGGAGTTTAGATAAAAAGCTGCGCCAGGAAGGTTTTAAAGGAAGATTTTTAGTGATGCAGGCGAATGGTGGTTTACTGAGCCGGGGAAAAGTACCTCCGGTAAGGACGATTTCCTCAGGGCCGGCAGGAGGAGTCATCGCCAGCCAATACATAGCAAGTCAGTTAGGGCATACCAATGTTATCTCCACGGATATGGGTGGTACAAGCTTCGATGTTTCTCTCATCAGGGAGGGAAGATGGAGTTACGAACGTGAGCCTATTATCTCGCGATGGCGAGTTATGTTACCCATGATGAAAGTGGATTCGATCGGGGCAGGTGGCGGAACGATTGCTCGAGTCGATCCGGTGCAGCGTCGATTGTCAGTTGGGCCTGAGAGCGCCGGTGCTGCTCCTGGACCGGTTTGTTACGATGCAGGAGGTACAGAGCCAACCGTTTGCGATGCCGACCTTATTTTAGGATTCTTAAATCCTGACTATTTTTTAGGCGGAAGAATGAAGTTGGACAAGGCAAAGGCTGAAAAAGCGATCAAGGAGAAGATTGCCAACCCCTTGAAGATGGCTGTGGTCGAGGCTGCCGCGGGGATCATCACCATTACGAATTCACATATGGCTGATCTTATCAGAATATTCACCATGAGGTCAGGGCTTGCCCCTCAAGAATTTGTCCTCTATGCTTTTGGAGGAACTGGATCGATGCACGCATCCTTTTTTGCAGGTGAGCTGGGCATTAAAAAGGTCTATTGTTTCCCTACTTCAGCAGTCTTTTCTGCTTTTGGTATTGCTGGAGCGGACATGATCCGAACGATCTCCCTTTCTTTAGGCTATCGGATGCCGGTGAAGCCACATATTTTGGATTCGAGAATAAGAGAGTTTGAGGATGCCTTGGCTCAAGACATGGGAGAAGAGGGATTCCGCCGTCAAGATTTAGAGCTAAGGCATACTTTCAATATGCGCTGGGCAAGGCAAGTCCTTTATCACTCCGTTCCACTACCAGCAAGGGAATATAAAAGTGATGAAGATGTGGCATGGTTGACAGAACAATGGGCACAGGACTTCGAGAAGATATATGGAAGGGGTGTCGGCTATACAAGGGCAGGTATAGAGTTGGTCTCTATGGATATCGATGCTGTTGGAAAAGTAGTGAAACCTGTACTTAAAAGCTTTCCTGAAGATGGGTCAGACCCCTCTGGTGCACTCAAGGGTTTTAGGAAGGTATTTTTCCCTGAGATTACCAAAGACTATATTCAGACAGCGATCTATGAATACGAAAAGCTTAAACCCAACAATGTTGTGAAAGGTCCGGCCATCGTGGAAAGCCGTACAACAACAATTGTCATTCCCCCTGAAAAGCTTGCAAGATTGGACACTTTTTTGAACATGGTGCTGGAGCTTTAGAAATAATTTTTCATTCGCAAAAAGAAGAGGCTTGTAGCCTATTTAAAAAGGAGGTCTTGTGATGAGCATCGAGTTGGATCCGGTCAAATACGAGGTCTTTGTGAGGCGACTTAACAGTGTATTGGAGGAGGGACGGCAAGCCGTGGCTATGGTCTCAGGCTCTCCAGCCATCGTAGAAGGAGGGGAGTTTATGACCTCTCTCTTTGAGGGAGATGGGAGCGGCATACTCGCCGCGGCTGGCACCTTATTTCATGTGATGGGCTCTGCCGATTCTATCCGACATGCCCTTAAGGAGTATGAAGAAAACCCGGGTATTCATGAGGGTGATCAATTCTTTTATAACGATCCTTACATCGCAGGCACCCATGTCATGGACCAAATCGTCATAAAACCCATCTTTTATAAGGGCAGGCGAGTGGCCTGGGTAGGTACCATGACCCATACAAGCGACGTAGGTGGAATACTGCGCGGGGCATCCAAGGAAATTTTTCATGAGGGAGTGAAAATTCGAGGTCTGAAGATCGCTGAAGGGGGTAAAGTGAGAAAGGATACTTTACAAGCCATCACTCAACAATGCCGGGACCCAGATTTTGTTACTCAGGACATTCTGGCCAGAATAGCATCTAACAATGTTTGTGACGATGGCTATTTACGTCTGATAGAAAAGTTTGGCATTGATTTCGTAAAAGTGGCCTGCAAGAAACTCACAGAAGATGCTGAAAAGATGTTTCGAGAAAAGTTGAAAAACCTGCCCAATGGGACGTGGCGTGAGCGCGTTTATATTACAAGAACTAAACGTGTGGGAGGAAAAGAAGAGCCAGTTCCATTGCATGCCATATGCACAGTGACGAAGAAAGGAGACCAGCTTTCATTCGATATTAACGCATCCCCTCAGACAGAGGATTACTGCAATGCTGCCCTTCCATCATCAAGAAGTTGCCTTTTTTCTGCCTTGGCTGCCGCCCTTCTCTGGGATATTCCATGGAATTCAGATGTGATGGAGTGGGTAAACTACCACATCCCTGAGGGAACGTTCCTAAATTGCCGTTTCCCTGCTTCCTGTGGCTTGGGCACGCAGGCAGGTATAACCCTCATCGTTGCCGCTGCGGGGGCCTTGGCAAAAATGTTGTATGCCGCTGGCCTATACGATTTTGTGAACGCTTCATGGGGAGCTTTGGGTGGAAGCGTGACGAACTTCGGCCCAGGGGTTTGGTATGGAGGACATGATCAGTATGGTAGGGTTGTAGGACAAGGCACTTACGACCTTTTTGTAGGAGGGCAAGGAGCTACTCCGAACCGGGATGGAAACAATACCGGTGGTATTTATGTCAATCCCAGATCTGCCGGTGCGGATGTTGAGTGGACTGAGACCTATTACCCTCTTCTATATTTTGCACAGAGGCATGGCGTAGATAGTGGAGGATACGGTAATTTTCGAGGGGGCATGAATCTGGAGTCTCTTTGCATGGTTTATGGGACGAAGGATTTAACCATTGACTACTTACCGGGCCCTGAGGGAGGAGAGGCTCGAGGTTTCGGCTTATTTGGTGGTTATCCTATGGGTGGTCATTTAGGAGATTCTATATTGCTTCTCACTTTAAAAGAAGAGTTACTTGAAAAGTTCTCTAAAGGGATTTATCCTACCGGTAATGACCAGTTAGGAACTCCATGGGGTATCAATGCCAGGAAAAGCTCTGAATTTCATATGGAGCGACAATTGGGAGGAATTAGAATCGATGTTCCCGAATACAGCCTGATCGGCTATTCCTTTGGTTGTGGCGGTGGCTATGGGGATCCATTGGGTCGTGACCCCATAAAAGTGATGGAGGATGTCAAAAATGAAGTAGTAAGTCTTAGTATTGCTCTGAAGGTTTACGGAGTGATCTTCAACGCCAAGACACTTGAAGTGGATATGAAAAAGACCGAAGAACAACGTCAGGAGATAAGGCAAGAGAGATTGAGTAAAGGGGAAAAATTAAAACCCGGAAAGCCTATCACAAAGTTACAACCCTCTAATAAGAAGAGAATTCTAATGCGAATAAGTGAATATCTTGAACTAGTGGAGAAGAAAGACGGTTCGAAGATGATCTGCTGCATTAAGTGTGGGAATGAGTTCTGTGCTCCGGGTGACAATTATAAGAAATATGCTTTGCGCTGGACCAGGGATCTCCGTGAACTGAAAAAAGTAACCGAAGGGGAACAACCCATTACATCTTATCAAGAATATATCTGCCCCGGGTGTGGAACTTTGCTTCAGGTAGACCCTTGGTGTCCTCTCATTGATAGCGATGAGCCATTATGGGATATCGACGTAGGAGTATAGATTCTGGACTATTCCGGTCTATAAGCAATGGGGCATGTAGGAGAAATTGGGACAAAAATGAGATTCCCTTTTACAGGCAGTAAGAGTTACATGCAGGTCTGGTGCCACTGGATCTATCTGAGCAGTGGAAGATTCGTGGAAGGAGGATAGGGTAAAAGGACATGGAGCAACAGTAAGAAAGAGCGGAGCAATTTCTGAGGAGATCCCGGTGCCAAGTAAGGCAGTGCTGCAAGGAACTAAACTAAAGTCATTAAATAATGGTTCATCCGGGTATTGAGTAGGTAACCGGATAGATGTGGAACCCATTGTACAGGAAGCAAAAAAGTAACGCAGAAGTCCTAAGTTATTTATAAATATTTTCCGTGCTTCGGGACAAGGGCTTTCATCCGTGCCCATACAGGCGTAGATACCGGTGCGGATATAATAGCTACCAGAGAGCTTGCGGAATAGACCATAGGGGGCTGCCCAGAAAAAAATGAGAAACTTGCTAAAGTGAGTACAAGAAGAAGAAAGGAGGTTTAAAGATGGCGTACATCATTGGCGTGGACACAGGGGGTACTTTTACAGATATAGTCGGTATTGATGAGAGGGGCAAGGTAACTGCGGCAAAGGCATTAACCACACCCCCGCATTTTGAGGAAGGAGTGATAAGTGCTATAGGTGTATTGGCAGCGAAGCTTGGGCTGACGACTGAGGAGCTACTCCAGCAGACTGAATCTTTTCGGTTCGGCACAACTGTTGGCGTGAACACGCTAATAACCCGTAAAGGTGCTAAAACTGGATTCATCACTACCGCAGGAAATGAAGATGTTCTGCACATAGGTAGGGCAGTCTCGAGATGGGCGGGGCTCTCTGAATCAGATATTAAGCATGTCTATAGGCTGCAGAAGGTAGAACCTCTCGTGCCTAAGAACTTGATAGAGGGTATCGCAGAGCGGGTCGATTATAGTGGGTCTGAAATTGTGCCATTGAACGAGGAGGAGGCAAGAAAAGCCATCAAAAGACTAGTTGATAAGGGGGCTGAGAGTATTGCTATTTGTTTGTTGTGGTCGCAAAATAATCCAGATCATGAAAACAAAGTTGAGAGCCTGATCAGAAAAGATTATCCATCAGTTTATGTTTCGAAATCGAACAGAATAGCACCAAACATAGGTGAATACGAGCGCAGTAATAGCGCCGTTTTAGACGCATTTGTTGGTCCTGTGACTATGAACTTCTTGATGAAACTTGACGAATTGCTTATTAAGAAGGGATTGCAGGGCCCTCTGCTGCTTATGCAAGCCAGTGGTGGAGTTGTATATGCCGATCAAGCATTAGCTTTTGCTGCTTTCCAATCGGGCCCAACAGCTGGGGTCATTGGGAGCAAGTACTTGGGAAGTCTTTTGGGACATTCGAACATTATCACTACCGATGTCGGAGGCACCAGTTTTGACGTTAGCGCCATAGCAGGGGGTTCACTAACGTATGCTCGTGAACCTGTGATAGAACGCCACGCCGTCCACCTCCCTATGGTAGATATTGCCTCGATAGGGCTTGCGGGAGGAAGCATCATTTGGACGGACCAGACTACAAAACTAATCCATATTGGTCCTCAGAGCGCGGGGGCATCTCCGGGGCCAGCGTGCTACAATTTTGGGGGAGAGGAGCCTACATTAACGGATGCTGCTTTGATTTTAGGTTACATAAACCCTGACTATTTCCTCGGCGGAAAGATGAAGCTGTATCCAGATTTAGCGGATAAGGCCCTAAGAAAAGTAGGGGACCGAGTTGATCTGGGTGCGATTAAAATTGCCACCGCGGCATATGAGATAGCTTGCAGTCAAATGGCAGATCTTTTGCGACTCTGTACTGTTCAAAGAGGTTATGACCCACGAGAATTCGTGCTTCTTGCTTATGGAGGAGCGGGGCCTATATTCGGTGCGGAATACGGGAGGTACTTAGGAATAAAAGAGATGTGCTTTCCTGCTACGGCCTCTACATATTCAGCTTTTGGGCTAACTACAGCAGATCTTTTTCACACCCATTCTTCCCAGGCTCATCTGCAAATGCCTGCCAACGCTCATGTTGTAAACGATGCCTTTGAAAAACTTGAGCAGGTGCTGAATGAAGAATTAACCAAAGACGGGATTGAAGAGAAAAACCGAGAAATCACATATTCAGTTGACATGCGATACGGTCTTCAGGTCCATGTGGTCAGGGTTCCAGTTGAACGTAAGAGATTTGGGCCTGAGGACATGGATATTATTAATCGCAAATTTGATGAGGCATATGAGCGTCTTTACGGAAAAGGTTCAGGGTATGTCAACGCTGGGAGATTTATACTTGGATTTCGCGCAGACGGGATCGGTCGGATACCAAAGCCGGGTTTGGCCGAATTGAAGGATATGGGGCAAGATGCAAATCGGGCTTTGAAAGGCAAAAGAGAGTGTTTCTTCATAGAAACTAAACGGTTCGTCCCTACGAGTATCTACGACTACGGTAAACTGCAATGCGGGAATCTTATCGGAGGCCCAGGGATCATCGAAGCAGAACATACAAGCATGGTAATTCCTCCAGGTTTTTCTGGCTGGGTAGACAAATACTTGAATGTAGTAATTCAATTTAAGGGCGTCTGAGAAGCTTTGAAAGGAACAGGAGGTGAAGCATGGAAAGGAAAATGGATTCGGTCACATTTGAAGTATTAATGCACAGACTTGAGAGCATCTTGGGTGAAGGATATTATACTATAGGCCGGGTATCTGGTAGTGCCGTGGTATATGAAGCCGGGGATCACCAAGAGGCGATACTAACGCGTGACGGAGAGTTAGCTGGGTTTGGTGGCGGTGTACTTCATTGGACTCCGGTTATGTCTCAAGCTGTCAAGCACCTGATAGAGGTTTATGGTTTTGACGAAATCTATGAGGGCGATTATTTCCTTCAAAATGATCCGTATGTAGGGTGTCTGCATGCAATGGATATACAGATACTCCATCCTATCTTCTATGAAGGTGAACTTGTTGCCTGGTCAGCGACCGCGTCACACCAAAGTGACACCGGGGGGATTGACCCTGGGGGATTTTGTATTAGGGCAACGGAGCGTTTCCATGAGGGGTTCCAGAGTCCGGGCATAAAATTCATTGAAAAAGGGAAGAGAAGGAAAGATATAGAGGAGTTATTTCGCAACGCGGTTCGAACTCCAGATATATCTGTGCTGGACATCAATGCTAAAATAGCCTCATGCAACGTTATGGAAGAAAGGTTGATAGAGATAATTAAGTCATATGGCGTAGATTTAGTTCTCATGCTCTTTGATCAAGCCATAAATTACTCTGAACAAAGGGTTAGGACAAAACTCAGCGAGATACCTGACGGAACTTGGAAGGCTATAAACTATGTTGAGGGCATTACGATGCCGTACTTCAGGGTGGAATGCACCCTCATAAAGGAAAAAGATACCCTGACCTTCGATTTTACGGGGACATCTCCTCAGTCACCTGGGAGCGAAAATCTTACTGCAGCAGGCGGTATGGGATCTGCCGTGGATCCCTTTTTTCCAATGTTTTGCCACGATATCCCATGGAACAGTGGGATATTCCGCCCGCTGAAATTCATCTTGCCGGAGGGCAGCATAGTGAATGCAACGTTTCCGGCTGCTGTCTCCTGTAACACTCCTTCTGGAGCAGCTTATATCACCACGGCCACAGCGCAAAATGCTCTATCAAAAATGCTTCTTTCGTCCGAAAAATATAGGTTGGAGGCTTGCGGGAACATAATGACTGCTACCCAGTTCCCTGTTATCTCTGGCCTTAATAAAGAAGGTGCGTTTTATGCTACTCTCATCATGGACGGGCTTGCCGGTGGGTCCGGCGCATTGCCGGACAGAGATGGCGATAACACAGGTGCCAATATGTGGAGCGCGAAGGTGATGATATCAAATATTGAAACAAATGAGTTGCACTTTCCTATTCTTTATATTTTGCGCAAAGAGTTTCCGGACTCAGGGGGACCTGGTAAATTCAGAGGTGGACTATCACAAGTAATCTGTTTCACACCATGGAAAACCGATGAGATCGTTAATGTCCATCAGGGTTCAGGGCAAGAACCGAGAAATAGTCTAGGTATTTCCGGAGGGTATCCAGCAGCCTCTAGTAGAGTAATAAAAGTCAAGAACTCAAGAATTTTTGAGAAAATGAAAGAGGGTAACCCTCCACGAAGCTGGGAGGAGATCGGGGGTGAACAAGAAGCCTTTGCAAAAGGTTTAAGCATCTTTAAGATTAAACCAGAGGAGATTCTGTGCTACTCTTGCGGTGGTGGAGGGGGCTACGGGGATCCTCTCAATCGCGAGCTTGATTTAGTACTTCGAGACGTCATCAACAAAGATGTTTCGGTTAAAGGAGCTGAACAGGATTATGGCGTAATAATAGACCCTGACAAGCTCGAGGTTAATTATAAAAAAACTGATACGGTACGCCAAGAAATGAGGAAAGAAAGGTTAACTCAAGGGAGGAGGTAAAAAATGAAAGTTCTTGAAAGCTTAGAGATTGTGGAAATACTTGGAACAAGAATGTACCGGTGTTCGGAGTGTCAGGTCGTTCTCTGTCCAGCCAGTGAAGATTATAAAGAGTATGCTTTGAAGCGGGAAGTGAGAACCACTAAGCTGGAGCCCGATTCATTGGCCTTTCCAACGGATGCTTTCGTTCTTAGAGAGTATTTTTGCCCTAAATGTGCGGTAATGTTTGAAGTAGACATGACAGAAGTGAAAGAAAAACAAATTTTTAGCATCAGCTTGAAGTGAGTATCACGGGTGAAATTATGAATATCTTGGTTACAGGAGGTTTAGGTGTTAATGGAGTATGGGTAGTTCGACAGTTACTTGAAATGGGGCATAAGCCTATAATCTACGAAAACGGTCTTGACATATCATTAGCTCCAGACTTCGTTACTAAAGTTAACAAACAAGATATTGTAATTGGTGATATTTTAGACTTATCCAGCATCATTCGAACTTTAAAGGAGCATAAGATTGAGCGAATAATACATCTCGCCGCAGTAATGCCTGGAACAGCCCGAGTTAGTCCTATCATAGGACTCCAAGTTAACTGTTTAGGCACAGTTAACATTTTGGAGGCTGCAAGAATCGTAGAAGTTAGGAGAGTGGTCTTCACAAGTTCAAAGGGTGTGTTTGCTCCTGTAAACGGTGAATATGGTTATCCTACATATAAGCCCGTAGACGAGAGTTATCCAACATATCCTCAAGGCCCGATATCGGTTTACGGCGCAAGCAAAATTGCCAGTGAATTGGTTGGAATTGTCTATTCTGAAGATTTTGGTATGGAATTCATTGCACTCCGTTTTGCCACTATCTACGGCATCGGCAAGAGTGCTAGACACGGTACCATTGCTATTCATACCAAGATGATTGAAAATGCCATGGTAGGAAAACCGACGATGGTTCCTTATGGGGGAGACGAAAAAGACGATATGTTATATGTTAAAGATTGTGCCAATGCTATTGTGCTGGCATGCTTGGCTGAGAACGTCAAGCACCACATTTTTAATATTGGTACTGGAAAGAGCTATACATTGCATGATCTTGCTAATAGTATTAAGAAGGTCTTTCCACAAGCTGTTTTCGATATAGGACCTGGACTGAATTATATGAATATGCCTGGTACATATTGTGTCATGGACTTTTCGAAAGCAAGAGAGGAGCTGGGCTTTAGTCCTGAATTTGACTTGGATGAGGGGGTGCGAGATTACATAGAATCGCTTAGGCGGTTAAGTATTGAACCTGTATATAGACCCTGATGAAGCTTTCCGCAAGTCAAGTGGAGAGGAGATTGAAATCTGTGTTTGGGTAACATAGGAGGTTTTGATGAAAGGAAAATTCTGGAACCCTGACATGGAGGTCATGAGTCCACGCAGAATGAGGGCCTTGCAGGAGGAAAGGTTTCTTAGCATAGTCCATTGGGCTTACAGGGAAACTCTTTTTTATCGGAAGAAGTTTGATCAGGTTGGAGTCGCCCCTTCAGATATCCGTTCGCTGAAGGATTTAGTTAAGATCCCCTTTACCTACAAGGACGATTTTCGTGCCAGCCAGGAGAACATGCCGCCTTATGGTGAGCATTGTGCTTTGCCAGCAAGTATTTACAGGACGTATTGGTCCACGGGTACCACAGGCAGACCAACTTTCATGGGTGTTTCATACCGGGAGGCGCTTTACTGGGACAATGTTGTTGCTCGGTGTCTTTTCGCCAGCGGCCTCCGGAAAGGGGATATATTTCACCATGCGACTCAGCTATCCTCTTTCGCAGGCGGGTACGGGTTTCTTCGGGCTGCCCAATTGATTGGGGCCAACATTATCCCAGCAGGGGCAGGAAATACAGAGCGGCACCTCTGGCTAATTTCTACGCTCAAGCCCCGGTTTCTTAAGATCCTCCCCTCCTACGCAAACTATATGGCCGAGGTGGGTTACAGGGTGGGGATAGATGTAAGCGCATCCTCGGTCGATCAAATTCTTCTCTCAGCAGAACCATCGCCTGAGGCTCTGCGTCGAGAGATTGAGCGCAAGTGGAGTGCTCATTCGTTCGATGGGTATGGTTTATCTGATGTAGGCCAACCACAGGCCCATGAATGTGAACTGCATGACGGGCTTCATGACATTTCAGACTGGAATCTCACCGAGATCGTTGATCCAGAAACCAAGGAACCTATACAGGAGCCGGGGAGAGAAGGAATCTTGGTCTTTACGAATTTGGTACGCAAGGCTATGCCGGCAATACGATTCTGGACCAACGATATTACTTCATGGAAAAGTTTTGAACCTTGTGCATGTAAGCGAACATCTGCACGCATTGTTCCAATCTCTCGGCGTGTGGATGATATACTTAAAGTCAAAGGGGTCAATCTTTGGCCCACCGCTGTCTGGACAGTACTGGGAGGGCAGTCTGAACTTACAGGGATGCACCGTATCACTGTGGAGACCCGTGGAGGCAAAGATTATCTTAAAATCGTGGCGGAAGTTAAGGAAGGAATTCAAATCGAGAAAGATAGACTTGTAGATTCGTTTAAAAGTAAGTTTCAATCTACTCTTTTTTTCAAGGTCGATGAAATCGAGCTTGTTCCCTCCGGATCACTTCAAAAAAGTGAGCATAAGGAGAAGGTAATAATAGATATGAGAAAAGAAGCGCCACCTTCTCCATTATAAAAAACCGCAACGGAAAGGAGCTATGTGGGTGCTGGGTAACAATAAGTGGACGTTTAGAGAGCCAACAGCACTGGAACTCAGGACATAAAAGCATAAAGCGGCAGTTGCTATAAGGGGGATATCGTTATGGAGGAAAGAAGAAGTGAAATAGAACTGTATGGCAAAAAATATCCGAATGTCCCAATGGAAGCTATTCTGAAAAATGACTTGTTGCGTCTGGGATTATTAGCGACGCTGCGTTTGAGGCCTGTAAGGGCAGTTGTACTAGATCCTATCGATTATTTACCTGTGATAAAGATAAATGCGCATTAAAACACGCGTCCAAAAACAAGTTTCAATAATTCAATAAAAAGGAGGACGCAAGAATGGGACTTAAAGTAAAAGCATTGCATCTTGGCGATATTTTATGTGACTGGACATTTTGCCTTTTTGGCTTCAATCCGGGCAGGAAGACTTGTATTCCTATTAATTCGTTCCTGATCTTGGGTGCTGAAACTCCAATACTCGTTGACACTGGTATCCGTGACCTAAAATTTTTAGAGCCGATAGGCATGAAGGGATTTGAAACGCCGGAGCAAGATTTCGTGAGACTTCTGTGAGAGGAAGGGCTTGAGCCGCCAGACATCGGATATATTATTCACACGCACTTAGATCCAGACCACACGGGGAAAAATCCGTTATTCCCAAATGTTAAGGTAGTGGTTCAGAGGAAAGAGATAGCATTCCATGCTGCTAATTACATGCCCGGTCATTGTCCAGATCTCCCTTGGTTCATAAGCAACATGGATCGGATAGAATTTATCGACGGTGATATGGAGCTCTTCCCTGGCATAAAATGTGTCATGGCTATTGCGCATACGGGCGGGCACCAACACATAGAGGTCCAGACTGATAATGGCAAGGCAATAATGTGTGGTGACACCGTTTATGATATTCCCATGCAGTTGGAAGAAAGAGTTCCCGGGGTTATATGGCCTTCGGGGAATTGCAACGATCAGGGACGCTTACAGGTGGAACTACATAAGTTAAAGAAAGAGTTGAAGAGAGGTAGCCTCATTCTTCCAACGCACACGTATGAACCATATGATCGATATCAACTTGGAAAGAAGCGGAGCGATAAAAGGACGAACTATGAAGACTTCCCGTCTTTAGACTGGCCACCCAAATGACCGCCCGCTTCTGTCTGACGAGGGAAAGGCCACTTGAGGAGAGTACACCAATCAGATTTTATGAGCCCAATTTAATGGCATAAGGCTTAGAATAGTTGATTAATTAGGTCATTTTCCAAGTTTTCCTGATGGGGGACACGAACCGGCTGATAATCCTAAAGGAAGAGCCGGGGGCAGGCCCTGCGCGGTAAGATTAAGCGGCCATCGGGATCAACCTCACACTTTAAGAGAGGTCGCCAAGGGGAAAAGCGGTCAAAAATCGAAAGGAGGTTATTGTCCTTGGAAGGGGTGAACCGCCTGATAATTCCGTCCATCACCTAAATCATCCTATGGGCCGCTTCGCTCCCGGTCGCACAAGACGGACAAAGAGGAAAAGAAAGAGATTTTCAATTTATTAAGTTACTGAAAATTATCTGAAACAGAAAATAAGAATAGAGGAGGTTAAGTGAACATGAAAAAGGACATAACTGACATGAGAGGGACGATTGAGTTTCTCAGGCAAGAGGGAGAACTTTTGGTGGCCAAGGAGCCAGTAGACCCGAAATTGGAAATCGCAGGAATCCAGGTAGCATTGGAGGAAGGCCCCGCTATTCTTTTTGAGAATATCAAAGGCTACCCAGGAGTCAGAAGTTTGGGCAATGTCTTTGCCAGAAGAGATCGGATAGGAAAGCTTTTTGATGTCGATGATTGGAAGCAGCTAAAGTGGAAATGTCTCGACGCTATCAAGAAACCCTTACCTCCAAAAGTAGTGGATGAAGCTCCCTGTCAGGAAGTAGTAATTACGGGCGATGATATCGACGTTCCGAGCTTGCTGCCTGTGTTAAAGCACACTACGAAGGATGGAGCTTATGTGATGGGTAGTGGCAATGTGCTTATCTGCGACAAGTGGGCCCGGGGAGGTAAGGAGTTCTCGTATAAGAGGATGCATTTCCGTGGTAGGGATTGGGGGTCAATAACCTCAAGTCCGGCGACGCATACTGAAGCGATTATATTTATGGACCATAGGAAAGAAAATGTACCGTTAACCATTAATATCTGCAACTCACCTGCAGCCATGATGGTTGCCGCTGCTGGAGGTGTTCATAGCATAATTCCCTTGGGGACAGATGAGCTGGCAATCGCGGGTGCTTTGCAAGGCTCACCAATTGAAATCTGTAAGGCGAAGACCGTGGATGCATACGCCGTTGCCAATGCTGAGTTCGTAATCGAAGGTTACTGGACTACTGAGACGGTCTGGGAAACCGAAGAGGCGGAAAAGGATGGTAGACAGGATGCATTACCATTCTTTCCAGAATGGACAGGGTACTTGGGGAAGACATGGAAAAGTCGCAAATTTCAAGTGACAGGAATCACGCATCGGAAAAACCCCATTTTCTACAATCAGTTAGCTGCTTCATATGATGGCGAATTCAATAGTTTTGATTTAAGAGAGGCTATGTTCTACGAACTTGCTGATCGTCTTGTCCCTGGTTTGGTAGTCGATGTCCACTGCCCGTTTGCGTTGAGGTTTTGGGGTGGCGTGATATACCAGGTTAAGAAAAGGAGACCGCGAGATGAGGGTTACCAACGAAATATACTCGTTAACACCTTGGGGGCAGCACCTGGTATCCGCCTGGTCATAGCCGTTGACGACGATGTAGATATCTACTGTATGGATGACGTGATGTGGGCAATTATGAGTAGAACTGAGCCAGCCACTGACTATTTGAGAGGAGCGACTGGTTCAAGAGGGGTTGCTGCTCAACCGGGAGAGGAAGCAACAAAACTTGAAGCTGGGGGTTTTGGAGGAGGTCTGGGTATCGATGCAACAGTACCATTTTTGGAACAATGGCGTTATGAGAGGGCTCATTACCCATCCGATATGGTAGATTTGAGGAAGTGGTTTACAGAAAACGAAATAAAGGCTGCCAAAGCAGGACAAGGTGAGTATGCTAAAGTCTTAGCAAAGTATGGATGGGGATAAGATGCAATATATCAGATAGGGATACACGAAGTAAAGTTCGAGGTTAGGTTGACAGGAGAAGACATAATTTTAAACGATTGGTCCGTTGACTAATTTTAAAAGAAGGCCTGGAAGGATAATGTGCCGAATAGGAAGTAACGCTGGTAGCAAGGGATAATAAGAGGAAAGATTAAATGAGGGTTGTTGATCTTCATCGAATACTTTGGTAACTATCGAAAGTACTTCATATTAAATTCTGGAGGTATCCATGACGGAAAGGCACATTGAATATCCAAATCTGGAGCCACTTTTCCGGCCAAAATCTATCGCCATTATTGGAGCTACTGAGGACCCAGGAAAGATAACGGGGTTACCTTTGAAATATGCACTCGATCTTGGTTACAAAGGTAAGCTTTTTCCAGTAAATCCTAATCGTGATATGGTTCGGGGAGTAAAGTGCTACCGCAGTGTCCTCGATATTCCCGAGGAGGTTGATGCAGCAGTGATTGTGGTGCCTGCTGCAACTGTAGCTGATGTATTGGAACAATGTGCTCAGAAAGGAATCAAGGCGGCTGTCATTGGTGTTTCTGGTTTTGCCGAGCTGGACGAGGAGGGGAGAAAAAGGCAGGAAAAAATTGAAAAGATAGCAAGCCGGACGGGAATGAGGATTTGTGGACCGAACACCAACGGGCTATTGAATTTACATGATAAGATTTCTCTGGGGTATTCCTTTGCCCAGGAGGTAGCAATTCCAGGGAAGTTGGGCTATGTTTCACAATCGGGTGCCCTCCTCAGTGCAACTGTTCCTCGGTTTACAAATAGAGGTGTGGGAATGAGTTATTTTGTTGGGGCAGGCAACCAAGCCGACTTGGAGGTTTTTGACTATGTGAGATACTTGATTGATGATCCTAATACCTACGCCATAGCTGTCTATGTGGAGGGCTTTAAGGATCCGACGAAGTTCCTGGGTGTGGCTGATTTTGCTTTGGAGAGGGGAAAGCCGATCGTAATGTTGAAGGTAGGACGCTCTGAGTTAGCAGCCAAGGCGGCGAAAAGTCACACCGGATCATTGGCTGGTTCGGATGCGGTGGTTGATGCAATTTGTAAACAAAAAGGAATAGCCAGAGTCGGTGACTTTGATGAACTCATCGCCGTCTCTTCGGTCTTTTTGAAGTGTAAGCTCCCGAAAGGGAATAGGATCGGAATAATATCAAGCTCGGGCGGTGCGATCGCTATGGTAGCTGATCGCGCCATAGGATTAGATCTTCATTTCACTGATGTAACGGCTAAGACTAAAGAAGAGGCCTCAAAGATATTACCATGGTATGGAGAATTTAGGAGCCCTTTTGACATTGCTGGAGCCGGATCAAGAGGGACTAAAGAAATAGGGCTTGCCAGAGCAGCCGTAAATTTCGTCATCAATGACGAAAACGTTGACCTTCTGCTTGCGATCATCTCACCCATGGACCGGCATGGGACCCAAAATTACCTCCAAGCTATCGTTGAGGCATCCAAAGTTTCTGAGAAACCTATTGTTTTATTTTCTCCTATGGCCAATCTACGGGAAGAGGAAGCCGAGATCTTTGCCAAAGGGGACATACCCATGTTGGCTGATACTGCTGAGTGTGTGAAGGCTCTCGACGCTTTAATTAAGTTTAGTCGTTCACTAAATAGACGCAAACAGACTAAAGGACTTTCTGAGCCCCCGATCTCTGTAAACGTAAAAGAAATTAAGAAAGAATTGCTAAAGTCGAAAAAGAACCTGAGCGAACATGAAAGCAAAGATCTTCTCTCTCACTATAACATACCGCTTACCAAGGAGATGGTTGCGAGCTCATATAAGGAGGCAGTTGAGATCGCCAGCAAAATAGGCTATCCGGTAGCTTTGAAGGTTGACTCTCCTGATATCTTACACAAAACCGATGTGGGTGTAATTAAGCTTGACATCTCTGACCCAACTGAACTCATAAATGCCTACAACGAAATTATGGCCAATGCAAGTAAATATGTTCCTGAAGCAAAAATCCGAGGTGTTTTGGTTCAGGAGATGGTCAAGAATGCAAGGGAAGTTATTGTGGGGATGTCGCACGATCCCCAATTTGGACCAATCGTCATGTTTGGCCTTGGCGGGATCTTTGTTGAAGTCTTTAAGGACGTTTCTCTTCGAGTTGCTCCGCTAAGTCGAGCCGACGCTGAAGAGATGATTAAAGAAATTAGAGGTTATGAGGTTCTCAAGTCTTTTCGAGGCAAACCCGAGGCAGATGTCGAGGGGATTGTTGATATCTTGCTTAAAGTTTCAAAATTAGCCGTAGACCTGGGAGATTTTGTATCCGAAATCGATATCAACCCGCTCATGGTTCTCGACAAGGGTGAAGGAGTTAAGGCTGCCGATGCGCTAATAATTTTAAGGTAAGTAAATAACTGAATTGATCAGATTTTAAAGGTTTATACGAATTCTCAGATAGAGGAGTAGCAGAGTAGGATCAACTCAAAGCAAAGCGTTATGATCCACGGTCGTTGTTAAGACTCTGCTTTTGCGGACAGGGCGAAAATGTGGAATGATTATTACCAAGGGGTTTGAAGGAGCGAAGTACGAGAATTTTTAGTTGCAAGTGATACATATATATTAGGAGAGACGAGGAATGAAATGTTGGGAACAACTTGAATTATCCTTGTTGGGGGTGCTGATATGAATGGTCTCGTGGGATGTTTGGCGAGTATTGACCTGAGCACCAATAAGACTAGTCTTGAAATGATATCTGATAATGATTCCCGGAAATTTTTGGGAGGCAACGGCTTTGCCATAAAGATTTTCGTCGATAAGATTAAGCCTGGAATTGAAGCGTTCTCTTCGGAAAACATTCTTTTTTTTGGAACCGGTCCACTAACCGGAACAGATATTCCGGCAACTGACCGAATGACTCTCGCCACTAAGTCACCACAAACGAGCCTTTTTTTTGATTCCAGCATGGGCGGCAGAATTGCCACCAGCCTGAAGCGGACCGGATACGATGCGCTGACTGTGGTTGGAAAAGCTCAGGCCCCTTGCTATATTTTGGTGAAACGAGGAGGGGTGGAGATTCACGATGCACGCGATCTTGTTGGAAAGTCTCCCGAGGAAGTCAGGAATACTCTTTCAAAGATGTTCAAAGACTTTGATGTGTGTGCGATAGGCGTAGCTGGTGAAAATTTGGTGAAATATGCCGGGATAATACATCCAAGAACCATTGGACGACCGGGAGTAGCAGGTCGGGGAGGACTTGGCGCTGTTATGGGTTCCAAGAATCTTAAAGCTGTTGTGATCGAACGTGCCAAAGGAAGCAAGGTCAAGGTACATTCGCCTGCCCTCGTGCGAGATATCAAGGATAGAATCCAGGCTAATCTGAAACAAAATACAAGGCACCTTGGTTTGCTGGGCACTGCCTTCGGCGTCTCAGTAATTAACTCAATAGGCGGCCTTCCAACAAGGAATCTGGCGGACGAGGTGTTTGAACTTTCAGATGGGATCAGCGGAGACAGATTAAAGGAGGAGTATTACCGAAAGAACGTAGCTTGCAACAATTGTTCGATCGCCTGTGGAAAACTCTGCGTGTTGGACGGAAAATTAGTAAAAGGCCCAGAATATGAGACGTTGTACGCATTCGGATCGATGGTGGGCATAGGGGATCTGGAAACTATTGTCCGAGCAAATAGCCTCTGCGATGAGTACGGGTTGGATACCATCAGTATGGGAGTTACCATAGCATTTGCCATTGAGTGCTTTGAGAAAGGCTTACTATCGGCGAACCAGGCTGGCAATCGTAGCCTGAGGTTTGGTGACAGCGCAGTTGTGCTGGAGTTGATAAGGGATACGGCTTACCGGCGTGGTATTGGTGATCTGCTGGCAGAAGGAACAAAGCGTATGTCAGAGATACTTGGAGGAGATTCGTGGAAATACGCTTACCAGGTCAAGGGACTGGAACTGGCAGGACACTCACCAAGGGTGCTGAAGGGCCTGTCTATAGGATATGCGACGAACACGAGAGGCGGAAGTCATCAGGATGCAAGAACGCGGTATGTCCCGGGTATGGACGAGTACGATGGTAAGGTCGAGTTAGCCATAGCCACTCAGCACCTCTCGGCTGTGGGAGACTCAATGATTCAGTGTCGGTTTGTAACAGAAGCCGGGCTTGGGCCGGTGATTAATGATCAATACAGTCAGCTTCTAGGGGCGGTAACAGGTTGGGAACCGGGCACCTCGGAATTGACTATGATAGGTGAAAGAATTATTAACTTGGAAAGAATATTTAACGTAAGGGAAGGAATACGCCGAAAGGATGATACCTTACCGTACAAAGTGATGTGGGAAGAAATACCCCGAGGTCCCCGCAAAGGGCAGAGGACATCACCAGAGAAGGTGGAAGAATTACTTGACAGCTACTATCGGCTAAGAGGTTGGGACCAAAATGGCATCCCTTGCAGGGAAAGGCTTGAGCTTTTAGGCCTTGGAGAGTATTTCACTGGCTAAGCTAATGCCTTTACCAAAATGTCATGCAATTCGTGAAACAGCAAGTGAGGTATAATTGAATCTACAACCCTTGGGCAGTTACTTTGGGAGATCTATGATCAGCTTTGCCTGTGGTCTGGATAAATTGAGCAACCTTGTTTTTCGGAATTATTTTCCAAAATAACCAATATAGGAGGATGTATATGAAGGTCGGTTTTATCGGCATTGGCATGATGGGTAAAGCAATGGTTACGAACTTGATAAAGGCTGGGTATGAAATGGTCGTATATGATGTGAACAGGGAGGCTGTTGATTTCGCAGTGGAAGCGGGCGCTGAGGCAGCTGACAGTCCCAAGGGGGTTGTTGAAGCCTGCCGAATTGTCTGCACTTCACTACCCGGCCCGACCGAAATAGAATCAGTGGTGCTAAGGGATAACGGCATCTTGGCCGGGGCAAAACCAGGGGACATTTACATCGATTTTAGTACTAACTCCCCGTCATTGATAAGAAGAATTGCTGCTCTTGCCAAGGAGAAGGGTGTCAACGTGCTAGATGCTCCTTTGGCCGGCGGCGGTGCCAACGTCGCCTGGGAGAAAGGCCATACAGCACTCGTGGGTGGCGACAAAGCGATCTTGGACAAAGTTGCCGGCATTATTGGGGCAGTCTCTAAGAATATCTCCTACTGTGGCCCTGTTGGCAGCGGCATGCTGGTGAAGCTTATTAACAATTACGCGGGTTTTGTTTGTTTCGACCTTTTCTTCGAGGCAATGTCGCTGGCGGCCAAGGAAGGTTTAGATTTAAACGTGGTCTGGGAGAGATTTGCCAACAACATACTTGGACCACTATTTAAAAAGTGGCTTCCTACTCGGTTGTTTGTCGGTAACTTTGAGCCTCTTTTCACCATCGACCTAATGTATAAAGACGTAAAGCTAGCTCTGGAAGAGGGGAAGGAACTCAATGTTCCGATGTGTCACGGCGCACTCTCGTTGGAGAAACTGGTTCAGGCCAGAGCAAGAGGGATAGGCCAGAAGGATCTTACCGCAGTCGCACTACTATCCGAAGAACTGCTGAACATCCAAATAAGGCTCTAATGTTATATTTCTTATATTTCGGAAATACGTTGACAAAGGTATTAATCCTTTGCAGAATTGAGTTCGCTGTTACCGTCCGACAAATTGTCGAGTATCTTTGAGGTAGTACTCATTTTCCATATAGGGAAATGAGTTTCAGAAAATGCTTGACAAGTACTACCAGATTTAAGGCGGGGACGAAAATGGTGTGCCTTTCTTCAAGACTCTCTACAGCTTGAAGGTTACCAGGTGCCTGGCTGGATCTAATACGTGTGCCGAATATAAGGTAGCAAACATATTTGTCCTGCAGAGGAGGTTTTAGAGGAGCTATGGCGATCGCTTTGGGTATAGACGTAGGCCGCACACCTACGGATCTGTTTGTATGGTCCGACGTAAACCTATTGGCGGCCTTCATCCTGCCATTATAATCTGCATAACTTATGCGCACAGAAAAAGCTGTGAGTGTTTGAGACGATCGTAAGGACCGGAATCTCATAACGTGCCATGGTCCAGAAGCCCGAGGTAGAATACATGAGTGAACCGTCGCCAATACTCGATACAACTTGGCGATAAGGTGCACCAATCTTCCCTCCAATTGTCGCGCCAACACCGCAACCCAAACAGATCCCCTTGATCGAGACCAACATCTTCTCATTCTCACCTGGACCAAGATTCCAAAAATGTTGCGAACTCTGCTGATACTCATGAACAATGATGCAATTCTTATCTAATTCCTCCTCCATTACTAAACCCAACTCGTCGAGATGGATTGGAAAAAGACCCATATTTTCTTTTTTAACCTTGGCCACCTTGTTGCTGAAATCGGGCTCCTGACCTTTACGGCTCGAAGCAATCTGTTTGATACGAGCTTCAGTGGCCATATTCTTGATCGTATCGACCAATCCACGAAGGGAAAGCTTCGTATCGGCGACCATCGCGATAATGAAAGGATGGACGCGGCCGATAGAGTCAGCGTAGCTCGAGCAGCAGATCCTGGGGGGGGGGGAATTAACGTGACCCTTGACAATGCCCGAAGCTCAAGGTGCCAGGCATGTTGTGGTTGAATTCCAAGGCAAGAGTGAGGTCCTTGCCATGGGCGTCGTGGAAGCCTGCATAAAGGGGATTTTTATGCGGGAAGTTAGCAAAGATGCAAGGTAGTGGCAGTGGGCGATCACAGACAGCGATGGAAAGAGGCTCGGCCAACTCAAGAGCCTCAGCACAGCCACCATCTTGAGTCGCCTGGTCGCTCAGCCACATTACTGGTGATTTGGCCGCCAGCAAGGCCTTGGCAGCCTCTTTGAGCTGCTCTGGGTTGGGTGAGATGTTGTTGTTGGGAATAATGAAGTTTTCCCGATCGTAGATCAGGGCGGTGACATCCTTTGCCGTTTGGGCTGCCTCAGAGAAGCCCAGATAGAGAGGTCCACCGGGCTCAGTCATGGCTATCTTAAAGAAAGGCACGCCTTATCTGGGCTGGGGGAGCTTTGGTATCACGAATTTGCCAGGAAATCTTCGTAAATTGACGCGTCGTCTGTTGGCGGTCTTTTATTTTGCATCGGTTTATCTTGGGCAAAACCTAAAATAAAAGATGCTTGTAAAAATTTTTTTCTTGACAAAAATTCTACGATGCGATAAAAGATCATACATTATACTTTTATCTGTATTATATCAGTTACTTTTTCGATCGAGATATTTTTGAGTGTATCAAGAAAAAGGATGCTCGACGGGCCGGAGATTTGATGGAGGCTCACCTATTGGATATTACTAATCTGGTCATTAATTAAGTAGCATTTTATTTCAGAATAGTGTATGCTTATGAGCATGAAACGTGATGCTCGTAAGCTCCAACCGATTGTTCAGGAAGAACTCCGTCGCCGTGCGGTTGCTGCAATTCATG
>Ga0208039_1000463_pt1 | contig 26556 bp, 23 predicted proteins | sample June2015DPH_20_1_2_FD_184722 | JGI IMG/M metagenome (GOLD analysis project Ga0208039, IMG submission 184722) | Peatland microbial communities from SPRUCE experiment site at the Marcell Experimental Forest, Minnesota, USA - June2015DPH_20_150... | ecosystem: Environmental > Terrestrial > Soil >... | reverse complement strand
CGGGCGCACCGCGGACCTGCTCGTGGGCAGCGAGGGGACGCTCGCCGTCATCACGGCCGTCGAGGTCGCGCTGGCGCCGCTCCCCTCCGAGCGCACCACGCTGCTCGTGACGCTGGGCTCGCTCGATCAGGTCGGTCCCGCGGTGCTGGCCCTCAGACCGCTAGGGCCGTCGGCCGTGGAGCTGCTGGACCGCACCTATCTCGACTTCGTGCGCGGCGCAGCGCAGCGCCACCTCGCGGCGGGCACCGAGGCGGTGCTCCTGGTCGAGTTCGAGGGGAGCGCGCGCGAGGCCGCCGCCGCGGTTCAGGGCATCGCGACCTCGGTGGAAATGGCCGACGACGCAGCGACCGTGGGCCGGCTCTGGGAGCTGCGCCACCTCGCAAGCCCGATCCTCGCCTCGCTCCCCGACAACCTCCGCTCCCTGCAGGTCGTCGAGGACGGTTGCGTGCCGCCGGAGCGCCTTGCCCGCTATATCACCGCTCTGCGGGCCGCCGCGAAAGCGACCGGCTTCGAGATCGTGATCTTCGGTCACGCCGGGGACGGACACCTGCACGCGAACCTCCTGGCCGACGTGACCACCCAGGACTTCGCCGAGCGACTGGCGGCCTGCCTGGAGCGTGTGACCGCCGAGCAGATCGCCCTCGGCGGGACGCCGTCCGGCGAGCACGGCGACGGCCGGCTGCGCGCGCCGTTCGTCGAGCGTACCTTCGGTGCCGCGTACCTGGACTTGTGCCGGCGCACCAGGCGGGCCTGGGATCCGGCGGGCATACTGAACCCCGGCGTGAAGATTCTGAAGAGCGGCGACGCCGGCGTGCTGAGCGCCGACACGCTCAAGGTCGGCCCGCGCGCCCCGTCGCTCCCCGCCGGGATCGCCCCCAGACTGCGCGAGATCGAACGCGCCGCCGCCTGGGGCACGTACCGGCTCGACCTGGCGCCGAAGCCCGGGGTACTGCAGCCTTGATCCCTAACCCCTACCCCTTAAACCCTAACCCCTGCTCCTGATGGACATCATCCGCGCCCCGCGCATCACGGTGATCGGCCGGCCACAGTTCGTCGAGCCGGATCATCTCAAGGTGGAGTGGAAGGGCGAGGCGACGGACGGTGAGCGGCTCGCGGAGTTCGCCGGCCGCCTCTGCTACATGAGCCAGGCGAATCCGGCCCAGCGCACGACCGAGGACTACCTCGAGAACATCAAGAAGCAGGGACACGGCTCGGTGCTGGAGCACGCCGTCTACGTGCTGCTGCTCGAGGGGATCTCGCGCTCCTGCACGCACGAGCTGGTGCGCCACCGCGCCGGCTTCGGCTACAGCCAGCTGTCACAGCGCTACGTGGACGAGTCGCACGCCGCCTTCGTGGTCCCGCCGGCGATGCTCGGGGATGAGAAGCTGGAGGCCGCGTGGCTCGCGCAGGTCACCAGTGCGCAGGAGGCGTATGTCCGCGCGGTCGAGGAGCTGATGCGGCGCTACGAGTGGGTGGCCGACAAGGTGCACCGGCGCAAGATGGCGCGCGAAGCCGCGCGCTCCCTCCTGCCGAACGCGACGGAAACGAAGATCGTGGTGAGCGCGAACGCCCGCGCCTGGCGGACGATGCTCGAGCTCCGCTGCGGCGAGGGAGCCGAGCAGGAGATCCGGCGGATGGCGGTCGCGGTGCTCCGGGCGCTCTCGACGGAGGCCCCGCGGCTCTTCTCCGACTTCGAGATCTACACGGCCGACGACGGCGCCGAGGCGGCGCGCGTCGGCTACCACAAGGTCTAGGCTTCCTCTTCCTTCTCTTTCTTCGTCTTCTGGAATTCCTCGATCACCTTTGCCGCAGCCTCGGCGGGCATCTCGGCGTACCCTCTGAACTTCTTCCGGAAGGTCCCGCGCCCTTGCGTCAGCGAGTGGAGCTGCGTCGCGTACTTGTACAGCTCCGCCTCCGGCACCACCGCCTTCAGTTTCAGCAGCTTCTCCTCCGGCTCTGAGCCCAGGATCTGCCCGCGCCGCGAGTTGAGATCGCCCATCACCGCGCCGAGGTATTCCTCGGGTGTCATCACTTCGATGTCGGCCAGCGGTTCCAGCAGCACCGGCTTGCAGTTGGGCGAGACGTTCCGGAACGCCAGGATGCCGGCGAGCTTGAACGACATTTCGTTCGAGTCCACCGTGTGGTACGACCCGTCGAACAGCTGGACCTTGAAGTCCACCACCGGATAGCCCGCCAGGATCCCGCGCACGGCGGCCTCCTGGATCCCCCGGTCCACCGCGGGGATGAACTTGCTGGGGATCGCGCCGCCGACGATCTGGTCCTCGAAGACGTAGCCGCCGCCGCGCTGCATCGGCAGCATGCGGATCCAGCAGTCGCCGAACTGCCCGCGCCCGCCGGTCTGCTTCTTGTGCCGCCCCTGCCCCTCGTTCTTCCCCTTGATCGTCTCGCGGTACGGGATCTTCGGCTTCGCCTGGTTCGCGTGCACGCCGAACTTCCGCGCCAGCCGCCCCAGGATCACCTCGAGGTGCCGCTCCCCCAGCCCGTAGATCCAGGTCTGGCGGACGTCGGGGTTGTACTCCCAGTGGAAGGTGGGATCCTCCTCCGCGAGCTTGGCGAGGCCGAGGTTGATCTTCTCCTCGTCGCCCCGCTCCTTCGCTTCGACGGCGACGTGGATGATCGGCTCGGGGAACGGGATCCGCGGCAGCACCACCGGCACCGCCTGCGTCGCGAGCGTGTCGTTGCTGTGCGTGTCCCGCAGCTTGGCGATCACGCCGACGTCGCCGGCGTGCAGCAGGTCCACCTCGATCTTCTCCTTCCCCTGCGCGATCGAGAGGTGGTTCAGCTTCTCCAGCGCGTTGCGGGCCGGATTGAACACCTCCTGCCCGTTCTTCACCGTCCCGGAGTAGACGCGGAACAGCGACACGTCGCCGACGTGCGGCTCCGACACGGTCTTGAAGACCAGCGCGCTGAACGGCGCGTCGTCCCGCTCCGTCAGCTCCACCTTCTCGACCGTGCCCCACTTCTCCGCGTGCACCGGCGGATTGTCGGCGGGCGCGGGGACCAGCTCCACGATCTCCGAAAGCAGCGCCCGCGCGCCGTAAGTCAGCTCCGCGGCGCCGCAGAAGACGGGGAACAGCTCGCGCCGCTTCATCGCCGCGCGCATCGCCGTTACCAGCTCGTCGTGCGAGATCTCCTTCCCCTCGAGATAGCGCTCGACCAGTGCGTCGTCGGTCGAGGCCACCGTCTCGATCAGGTCGTTCTCGTACCGCTCGTACTCCGCCTGGATCTCCTTGGGGATCACCACCTCGTCGTACTCGCCGGTCTTCGTCCCCGACTTGTACAGGTGCGCCGTCTTGGTGATCAGGTTGACGATCCCGCGGAAGTCGGCCCCCGCCCCGATCGGGATTTCGACCGGGATAGCCTTGGGCGTGAGCCGCTCGCGGATCTGCCCGTAGACCTTGGCGAAGTCCGCGTGCTCCTTGTCCATCATCGAGACGAAGAAGATCGCCTCGTGCTCGCAGGTCCTGGAGTAATCCCAGACCTTCTCCGTCCCCGTCTCCACGCCGGCCGACGCGCCGAGCACGATCAGTGACGCGTCCGCGGCCCAGATCCCCGCGAGCGCCTCGCCCGCGAAGTCGAGATAGCCCGGCGTGTCGAACAGGTTGACCTTCACGCCCTCCCACTCGGCGTAGGCCAGGGCCAGGCTGATGCTGTAACCGCGTTCGATCTCGTCGGGAGAGTAGTCGGTGAGCGAGGAACCGTCTTTGATGCGGCCGTGTCGCTTGCTGCTTCCGGCCACGAAGGCGAGGGCGTCAACCAGACTGGTCTTGCCGCTGCCTCCGTGGCCCACTACGGCCACGTTCCGGATGTGTGTGCTCGGGTATTCCTTCATGTCCAGCCCTTCGGACCAGAGGGGGGCGTAACCTATCCCCTCCCCGATGGGAGTGGCAAGCAGGCGGCGCAACACGGCACCGCGCAAGACCGCCGCGGTTGATGCCGGACGGGAATGGCGATAATCTCGATGCCATGCACACGCGACTCATGTGATCCCCTCACAAGGCGACCGGGCGATGGCGGGACGCGCCACGACGCTGGGCCAGGCTCTGCTGGAGACGCAGCCCGCGGGCCGCTCCATGAAGGGCGCGGTGGCCGTCAGCCTGGGTATGCTCATCGCGATCGCCCTCGTCGACTACTTCTCCGGCTACGAAGTCCAGATCTCCGTCGTCTACCTCGTCCCGATCTTCTACGCGGCCACCAAGATCGGCCGGCCGGCCGGCATGGCCTTCGCGTTACTCGGCTCGGTGGCCGGCATCGGGAGCGATCTGCTCGCCGGTCAGCACTACTCCTCGTCGCTCGTGCTCGCGATCGTGTTCGTGCTGCGCACGGCGCTTTTCCTCGTGTTCGTCGAGGTCGTCGCCGCGCTGCGGCACGCGCTCGACCGGGAGAAGGAATCCGCCCGGACCGATCCGCTCACCGGCGTGTCGAACCGGCGCCACTTCATCGAGCTCACCGGCACCGCCCTCGCCTTCGCCCGCCGGTACCGGCGGCCGATGACGATCGTCTACCTGGACCTCGACAACTTCAAGCAGATCAACGACCAGCTCGGCCACCAGGCCGGCGACGAGGTGCTGCGGGCGGTGGCGCACACCATCCGCACCCGGCTGCGCGCGACGGATGTCGTCGGCCGGCTCGGCGGGGACGAGTTCGCGGTCTGCCTGCCGGAGACGGCCGCGGAAGCGGCGTCGCAGGTGCTGGGGAAGCTGCGGGAGGAGTGCACGGCGGCCCTGCCCGAGAACCGCCGCTCGGTGACCGTCAGCGTGGGGATGGTGACCTTTGCGTATCCGCCGGCCACGGTGGACGAGCTGCTGGAGCGCACCGACACGATGCTCTACGCGGCCAAGCGCGAAGGGAAGAACCGGATGATCCACGAGGTCGTGCCGGCCTGACCTCCTAGACGAACAGCGACACGTCCGCGTCCGCGGCAAAATCGAGGAAGGCGGCCGCCCCGGCGGTGTCGGTCCCCGGTGTCAGGTCATCTGCCTTCACGCCCATCACGCCCATCGTCGTCGAGCAGGCGAAGAGCTTCACGCCCGACTCCCGCGCAATCTCCAGGAACTGCGGGATGTCCGGCAGCTGCGAACGCTTCATCCACCCCTTCATCATCCGGGTGGCGACCGCCGTCATCCCGGGGAGCGCGCCCACCAGGTTCGGCACCGGGATCGGCATCGCCGGGTTCCCGAGCGGCGCAACCTTGAGCTTCTTGTGCCGCTTCTTGTGCAGGATGTCGAGCCCGTAGAAAGTGAAGAAGATCCCCACCTCCCAGCCGAGGCTCGCCGCCGTCGCCGCCAGGATGAGCGGCGGGTAGGCCCCGTCCAGCGTCCCCTTCGAGGCCACGAGCGCCAGGCGGCGGCGAGCGTTCGTCTCGCCCTGCCGTGCCCCCGTGCCCCCGTGCCTCCGTGCTTCCGGTTTCAATCGGTCTCCTTCCGCAGATGGAAAACCTGCACGCCGTTCCGCTCGGTGGCGGAGAGGAGCGTGAGGCCGCGCTGGCGCGCAAGCGCCGGGAAATCGGCCAGCGATCCGGGGTCGGTGCACTCGACGCGCAGGACCTGCCCGGCGCCGAGCCGGTTCAGGGCCTGCGAGGTACGGTAGACCGGCAGCGGGCAGAGCAGCCCCTTACAGTCCAGCTCTAGGTCCGCTGCGGGCGGCGCGTCTTCCGTGATGTTCAACTGCGCGACATGATCGGTCATCGGGGCTGTCCTTCCTCTCCCAGGTAGTCGGCGTAGAACGAGGCGTACTTGTGCCCGCCATCCGGCGAGACGCCGACAGCTAGGCCGCCTGCGGCTCCGAGCGAGGCGATGGCGTGGGCGATGGCGCCGGTCGAAGGCCCGACGATCAACCCCTCCTCGCGGAAGAGCCGCTTCGCCATCGCATACGCGGGGCCGTCGTCCACGCGCACCACGTCGTCGATCACGGTGCGGTCGAGGATCGCAGGCGCCTTCGCCTCCTGCAGGTTCTTGAGGCCGGGCAGCCGGTGGTTCCGCTGCGGCTCCACCGCGACGACCCGGATGCTCGGGTCCCGCTCCTTCAGGAACTTCCCGACGCCGGTGATCGTGCCGCAGGTGCCGTAGCCGGCGACGAAGGTGCGCACGCGGCCCTCGGTCTGCTCCCAGATCTCGGGGCCCGTCGTCTCGTAGTGCGCGCGCACGTTGTCGGGGTTCGCGTACTGGTTCGGCATCGCGTAGCGGCCGCCGTGCGCGGGGCTCTCCGCCACGGCGCGGGCCAGGGCGATCGCTCCGTCCCTCGGGTTGTCCACCGGGCAGAGGTCGTCGGGCGTCGGCATCACCGTCGCGCCGAGCATCCGCAGCAGCACCAGCTTCTCTTCCGGTACGCCGGACGGGATCGTGACGGTGAGCGGGATCCCCTCAAGCGCCGCCAGCGCGGCCAGCGCGATGCCGGTGTTGCCCGAGGTGGCCTCCACCAGCTCGCGGCCGTCGAGCTCGCCGCGCTCCCGCATCCCCTCCAGCAGATACCGCGCGGTGCGGTCCTTGATCGAGCCGAAGGGGTTCATCCACTCCAGCTTGAGGAACGCCTCGGCCCCGGGCGGCACGACGCGATTGAGCCGCACCAGCGGCGTCGGATTCGCGGGGCTCGCGATCAGCTCGCGCACGTCGGCGTACCGGCGCCGCGCGGCGCTGGCGCCGAGACGCGCCGGGCGGTCCTGCCGCCTGAGCGGACTCAAGACGTCGACCGCCTCCGTCGCCGCCCCCATGGCGGCCGATCCCGCCGCCGTTTCTATGATCTCCATGGAACTCCGCTTCCCCTTTCCCCTGCCCCCAGCGCCTGGCCGGAAACGAAATGACCCGCGACGCTGGGGTCGCGGGTCTGAGTGTTTCGGCTGATTGCCGAACTGGCTTACGAAAGCTCACGCACTCAAGGAGACAGGCCCCGGCCCACCTGTTGTGTGGGACAGGTACACAGGCAGACCACCTTGGAACGACGTGTGAGCTTCATGCGGCCTCGGTTCCGATATATCCGACTAATGTTGTAATGAATATAACACGGTGACCGGGCATTGGGTTCCAGGGGACCGAAAACGGCGTCAGATCGCGGCGGGTCAGGTGGTCAGCGACGGCCCATCCAACTGGCAATCCCGCCGTGGCGCGTACACGCGTTGGTCCGACGTGAATCCCTGGACCAGGTGCCGTCGTGGCACCGGGCGGTGGCGCCGGCGGGGCGCGGGTGAGGCGGCCGCTTTCGCGCCGCGGCGTGCGGCGAGGCCGGCCGTCGGCCGCGCGGACCTCGGCTGGCCCCTGCCGGATGCCGCGTCCGCCTCACCGGCTGCGGCCTCGCAAGCCACTCCGACACGCCGCGGTGGTTCGCGCAGGCCAGACGCCGGCTGGCGCCGTAGTAGTACGTCCCGTCGTAGCAGTGCGCGGTCGGGTTCCGCTGCTGGGCTGCGGCTCCGGTGGCCGCCAGAGCTCCCAGGCAGGCTGCGGCGATAGACGCCCTCCTCATCACTTGCAGACCCGACCCTGGCACGCGCTCCACGTGCCGCTGGCCAGCTCCATGCCGGGGAGCCCGTTCACGCTGTCGGTGACGACCCCGCCCATGCTGTCGCCGTGCAGCGACCCGACCGACAGCCAGTTCGGCGTGTCGAATTCGAACGACACGATGCCGCTCTTGGAGAGCTCCCCGTCCATCACCGTGCCGTTGAAGCCCGAGGTGGTGCCGCCGCTGTTGCAGCCGACCGACAGGCTGTCGTAGGTGCCGCTGAAGGTGCCGTTGCTCTGGCCGAGCGTGAGCACCGCCCGGTACGTGCAGACGTACGGCTGTCCGGGCGAGAGGTCGAAGTCGCCGGGGAACGTGAGGGTGCTGGCGTACTCCCACCCCCCGCTCACGGATGGATACGGCTCAGCGCAGCTCAGGGCGAACAGGACGGCTGCGAGCACGGCAAGCGGGGCGCGTTTCATCGAGAGGCGCCGGGCGGATTCGAACCGCCGTATAGAGGTTTTGCAGACCTCTGCCTTACCACTTGGCTACGGCGCCGTGGGGGGAGGAAGTTCGCACGCAGCGTGGGGTTTCTCAAGACGAGCGTCTCGCGCCCTCGACCCTCGGACGGCGCCTGAGGGCAGAAATGAGGGCACTCGACTGGCATCTGGCCTCATCCTGCCTTCCGCGCCGCCTCCGCGAGCCTGGCCAGTTCGTCGGCCTCCTCCGTCCCCTGCCGGTTGGGGCTCTCGGCGACGCGGGCCGCCTCCTTCATTGCGCCACCCGCGTGACCGCCCGCGACACCGCCTCGCGGTACTCCGCCGGCGCGAGGACCTCGGCGTCTGGGCCGTACTGGAGCACGTGCCGGACGAGCCACGACGGGTCCGCGACCCTGAAGGTGGCGACCACCGAGCCGTCGGGCTGCCGCTCGGCCTCGGGATACCGCTCCTCCAGCCAACGCGCGATCTCGGGACTGAACCTGACGGTCACGTTGTCTATCGCGTCGTGAGCCGCACGGAATACCGACTGGCCCTCGTTGAAGGGAGCGAAATCGGCTCGGGGGCTGAAGGTCTCCTCCTCCAGCAGCGCGTCGATCACCCGGTCGGCCCGGAAGTTCCGCCAGTCTTGGTGTTTCCTGCACCACGCCACGACGTACACGCGCCCCTCTGCCTGCACCACCTGGTGGGGCTCGATGTCGCGCGCCGCTCCCGCACGGTCTCGCTCGCCCGCGTAGAGAATCGAGAGGACCCGGTGCTCTTCCTGCGCCCGCCGGGCGAGGTCCGCGACCTCCGCCTCGCCTGCTCCCGCCGTCGGCCCCAAGTGGAACGAGCGGGCAGCCGGGTCGTCGAGCCGCACGACCGCGGCCAGCTCATTGGACAACGCGCGAGACGCACCCTCTTCCGTCGCCAGGCCAACCTGGAGCGCCAGGATCTCATCCTGCGTGAACCGGATAGGGCGCCGGTAGGGACCGAGGCTCGAAACGGAGATGCGATCGCCCTCCTGCCAGATCGAGAGGGACTGAAACCACTCGACGTCGGGCTCGTCGCTGGCCTGGGTGAGCACCCGCAGGTCCCGCTGCACCTGCTCCGGAGTGGTGCCGTGGGCCTGGGCGACCTCAGCCAGGGCGAGCGGCGGCTCCCCCGCGGCTTCGCGCCGGCTCAACTCGGCCACGACGGTCACGATGCGATTGAGCTGGGCGGACGCCATCTCGGTCACGACGCCCTCCCGGCATAGAGCTTGGCCACCTTCCGCCGCAGCGCAGCCAACTCTTCCGCGAACGAGGCCGGCGACATCACGGCGACGTGGTCGCGGAAGGTGAGGAGCCAGCGCAGGAATGGTCCCGGCTCGCGGACGTCGAACTCGAAGATGGCACCGCCGTCGTCCAGCAGCGGTTCGACCGGCTTCCCCACCCCCTGCGCCATCACCCAGCGCGACTCCGGAAAGGAGAATCGCACCCGCGCCGTCGTAGGCGGCCGCTCAGTCAGCTGCCACGGAGAGCGGCGCACGTACGTCCTGACCGAAAAGTCTGCGGGCACCGTGAATGACGCGTCCGGCCCGCCCAGCAGCTCGGCCTCCCGCATCCGGTCCACGCGGAAGACGCGCATCGCATTCCGGTCGCGGGCCCGGGCGGCGGTGTACCAGTGGCTCCAGTTGTAGAAGAGGCCGTACGGCTCGATGACGCGGGTGGCCTCTTCGTCGTGGCCGATGGCGAAGTAGCGGCAGCGTATCGCGACGTGGTCGACGACGGCGCGCTGGAGCACCTCGAGCGACTTCGCACCATCGCCCGTGAGCGGTCGCGATAGCACCCGCTCGACACTCTTGAGGGGCAGCGGAAGATCGAACTCGAGCTTGCGCCGAGCCGACGCTGCGGCGGCCGAGAGGGGGAAGTCGGCGCGGTCGGCCAAGCGGCGCGTCGCGCGATCGAGCAGCGCCAGGTCGTCCTTCGATACGGTGATACGCGCCAGCCCCTGGTACGGACGAGTACCCGCGGGCGCGCTACCGGCCAGCTCGAGGTACGGGAGGTAGAAGTCTCTCGTGCGCAGGCGATAGCCGGACATCGGCTCGTCTCCAGCCCGCTGTGGCAGGTCGACCGTCTCGATTTCTATGCCCAGGGCTCGCAGCTCGTCCTTGTCGCGCTCGAACTTGCGGCGCACCGACTCGCGTGCCGTGGCGTCGGCGCTCGCGCCGGTCCGGTAGTCTGCGACGGCCTCGTAGATCTCCTCGCGCGTTACCGGGAAGCGGTGCTGGAGCAGGTAGGCAATCAGGTCAAGCCAGCGAGCGGCCTTGGGCTGCGGCATAGGCACCTAGGATGGGGGCCGGGGAGCAGGGGTGCAAGGCGCGCCGGACAGGCGCCTTGCGCGGCAATGCCTCAGCCTAGTTGCCGTGCGTCCAGCGCGTGACTTCCTCGCGCTTCAGGGTGACACGCTCATCCGGCAGGGGTTCTGACTTCCGCATCGACTCGGCGAACCTGGCCACGGCGGCCTTGAGGATCGAGAGCGACCGGCCAAACAGCGCCTCGAACTGCTCAGGCCGCTCGATCAGAAGTTCGGCCTCCGCCCAAACATCGTTCTGAGCCTCGAGGACGATGATCTTGGCCACCTTGATCCACTGCGAGACCTCGTTGGCGGCACGCAGCGCGCGAACGGTCTCCGCGGGGCTGCGGAGCGCCCAGAAGTTCGGGTACCCCACGGCCACGTACTGGTCGTCGTTCGGGGCGAAGCGGATGCAGTAGTGGCCGCTCTCGTACTTGAAGCGGATGTCGCCCCCGGCGGCGAGCGACGGCCGGAAGCCCTCCTTCGTCAGGAATTCCATCAGGCGATCGGTGTCCATGCTTCCTCCGTATCCCTCTGCCGGGTGCGCTTGCTCCGAGGCCCGAACCTAGGGACCCCCTGTGACAGCCGGGCGAAGAGGCAAGGGGACGCAGCTTGCCATGCACTCTCCCGAGAGGCATATGACACGCGAGCCCCACCCGCCCTGTCACACGGGAATCGCAGCGTTCAGGGAGACAAGAACACACTGACGAGTCCACGGGCAGACACACTCGATGTCGGAGACCATCATGGCCGTGAGGACAAACGAAGAGGTTGAGCAAGTGGCACTCGAGTCGATTCTTCGGCTCATTGGCGAGTTCAAGCGAGAACCCTACCACTTCTTGTTTGAGTCCGATCTTCAGGCGACGCTCCTGTATCACCTCCGCTCTCGCGTTAGTACGACGATTGCGATTCCACGCTCAAATGGCACTCCGCCTCCCTACCGGCTCAACGTGGTCTGTTCTGAATACCTCAAGAAGTTCGACATCGCATGCGTTGATCTCGTATTGGCAAAGGGGTGTTCAACAGAGCAGCGCAAGGGCTTTGACATCTACATTTACAACTTGCCGGTGTTCGTAGGAATCGAACTCAAGTACCGCAAGATGGGTGACCCTTTCGGCTTCAACAGCTGCGTGGCGGACTTCGACAAACTGGTCAAATGGAAGGTCCCCCGGCGGTTCGTCTTGGGCTTCATTCAGGATGAAGCGGCCGTTAACGCGTTCCTTCAAACCGTACCGAAGGAATGGGTTCTGTCTCCCGATGCCGAGAAAGTGCGAGCTGGAACCATTACCGTCATCAGCCCAATGGGCGTATTCATCTACAGCAGGCAAGGCTGATCCCTGCAATCGAGGAACGGTCCCATGACGACGGACTCGGGCCGATCTGAATTTGAGGGCTTGGCGCGGCAGCTCGAGGAGTCTGGAGACTATCGCGTTCTGCGCCGGTTCGTGCCGCCGGGGCGGTACGCGGAATCCGACTCGCTGCCACACGGCACCGCAATCGCCCTGGACATAGAGACGACGGGGCTGGACCCCCGGACCGACATCATCATCCAGGTCTCCGTGGTGGCCTTCGAGTACTCGGCAGAGACCGGCAGGATTTTCGAGGTGAGCACGCCAGTCACGTACTTCGAGAATCCGGGACGCTCCATCCCACCTGACGTCGTGAAGATGACCGGTATCACCGATGCTGACGTGGCCGGGAAGAGAATCGACGATCAGGCGGTCGCGGCACTCGTCCGGGCTGGCGGCCTCGTGGTGGCACACAATGCCGTCTTCGATCGTCCTTTCCTCGAGCGGCGCTTGCCGGTGTTCCAAGACGTGCCCTGGGCGTGCTCGATGGCAGAAGTCCCGTGGCGCAACTTGGGATACGCGTCTCTAGCCGAGGAGTACCTGTTGTTGAAGCACTGCGGGCTTTTCTACGACGCTCACCGGGCGGATCGCGACGCCCTCGCCATGATCCACTTGCTGGCCACGCCGTTCGAGTCGGGCGAGCTTCCCTTCCGGCTTCTGTTGCAGTCGGCCCGCCTCAGGACTCTCCGCATCTGGGCGGTCGGAGCACCATTCGATGCGAAGGACACTCTCAAGGTGCGGGGCTACCGATGGAATCCCGGTGACGACGGCCGGCCCAAGGCGTGGCACCGCGACGTGTCGGAGGAGGACCAGACTGCCGAGCTGGCGTGGCTCCGCGAACAGGTCTACGGTGGACGAAATGGGCCCTGGCACCTGGAGAGCTTCGACGCGCGCAAACGCTATTCCGCGCGCATCGGACTCTAGCACGGCGGAGAGCCCCCCGGAGTTCTAACTACAAGGCCCACCGCAGGCTCGGCCCGAAGCCGCGTGAGGATCTTGGCGTAGCGATCCACCTGAGCCTGGTACGCCACCGCGCGGCTCGCCCAGGTGGCGGCATCCACCTCGTCGGTCTTCCAGTCCAGCACACGCCATGCGCCACCGTCGAGCACCGCGCAGTCCATCGCTCCTTCGGTCACGTGCTCCACTCCAGCGGCGTCCTTCTCGCTGATGGCCGCCGTCCATTCGAACCGCCGCAGCGCCTCCGAACCCAGCCGGCCTCCTGGAACGGATTCACACACCCGTTGAGCCACTGAGACCAGCTCGTCCGCGGTTGGGCCGGCCTCGGCAGTCGTGGCAGCCAGCCCCTCGTCCACGGCGACGGCAACCGCGAAGGCGCGGAGGTTGTCTCCAGTCCTCCCCCGCCCCAGACCCTCGATCACCCGGTGCACGGCACTTCCCCACTCCGTGCCCCTGCCGTGGAACTCGGCTGCGGGCCGCGACGTCGCCCACGCAGCGTCCTCCGACCGCCGCTCCACGAGTTCGGCCTTCGCGCTCCGCGTCACGCTGGTGTACGTCATCGTCTTGCGGCCGGCCTGCGCGGAAGCGGCTGCGACCTGCTCGATACGGGCGAGAAGCTCGTCCGCAGAGCGCGCGAGCTGCCTACGCCCGGGGGGCGCATCCACGCGGGGCGCGATGGCAGCCCCCGCCTTCTGCAGCGAGGCCTCGAACGGCGCCCAGCACGCCCCGCCGACGCGCACCTCCCCACTCGCGTACGTCTTCTCCAGCCGCGCCACAACCAGCTCGCGGCGCGCGCGGGTCGCCGCCACGTAGCGCAGGCGCTCTTCCTCCGCCGCCCGGAACCGCGACTCGATCGCCTCCATCTCGCCCCAACCGGCCGGCTGGGCGATCACGGTCTTCTCGTCGAGGATGAGGAGACCGGAGCAGCTCCCCTCCGCGCCGCTCCGCGCCACGTGCTCGGTCAGCTGGTGCTCCCTGTCCTCGGCCGGCGCCGCGAGCACCACGATGTCGGCCTCGAGCCCTTTCGCCTTGTGCAGGTTCATCACCCGCACGGCATCCCGGCGCTCCGGCCTTAACTGCACCCCGCCCTCCGATACGGCGAGGGATTCCTCTACCGCCTCGACGAGCCCGGCGAGACCGCTCGCCAACCCGGCGCTCTCGCGCAGCGCCTCCACGAGTTTCACCAGCGATCCGGCCCGCGCCTCACCGAGCTCGCTCGCGGCCGCGTGCGCGAGGAGGCCGGTCTCGTCGAGCAGCCGCTCGACCACTTCCTCGAGCGGCCACGACTCGGACTGCAGCCACCACCCGTGCATCCGCGCCAGCGCCGGGCCCACGGCGGAGTCCGCACCGGTCGGTGGCTGGGAAACCGTGAAGCGAAGTCCGGCGTCCCGCGCCCTCAGCAGGTCGAGCGGGCTCAGGCCGAAGCACCAGCCTTCGAGCGCCGCGGCCACCAGCACCGGATTGTCGGGATCCGCCAGTGCCCGGAGGACGATCAGCAGCTCCGCCAGCTCGTCCCTCTCCTCGAACTTCCCCCCCGAGAGACTGACGGGGATGTTGCGCTCGCCCAGCTCGCGAACCACCCGCGTGGTGTCGGCCCTGCGGTAGGTCAGGATGAGGAAGCTCTCGGGCGCCTCACCCTCGCCCACGCGTCGAGCGATCCACGACGCGAGCTGCTTAGCATCGGCGTCCAGCACGGGGCCCCGCGAAGCCCTCCCATCGGTCCCGACGGTGTAGTGACACACCGTGCCCTTCGCCGCCGCCGCCTTCCCCCACGGCTGCATCGGCGCGAACGCCGCCTGCGCATCCGAATCCGCGGCTGGAAGCGTCTTCTGAAAGTGGGCTTCGACGAAGCGCGCGATCTCGGGTGCGCACCGGAAACACGCCGTCAGCTGGAGGACCTCGCCGCGCTCCCGGAAGCGGTCCTTCACCATCCGGTAGGTGTCGAAGCTGGCGCGCCGGAAGCGGTAGATGCTCTGCTTCGGGTCGCCAACCACGAAGAGCGCGCCGGGGCGCAGCGTGACGGCGCGCCAGTCGTCACCCGACTCGGGATCGGACGCGAGGAGGAAGCAGACTTCCGCCTGAATCGGGTCGGTGTCCTGGAACTCGTCCACAAGCACGTGCGCGTACCGCCGGCCCAGCTCGCGCCGGGCCTCGGGGCCTCCCCGAAGCAGGTCGCGGGCGCGGAGCAGCAGGTCCTCGAAGCCGAGCTGCCCCCTGTCGAGACGCTCCTGCTCGAAATCCGTCCGAGCAGCGTCGAGGAACCGCATCACCGCCGGGTACCGGTGCTCGCGCCACGCCGCCAACAGCGACGCAGCCGCCCCATCCACGAACGCCTCGAAGTCTTCGCCCAGCTGCTTCACGATCTTCTTCGTCTTGGCGTCGTCCGTCCAATCCTTCAGAGTGGGCTTGACGCCGGAGCTGCACAGCTCCTCCAGCGCATCGAGGAACCCCAGGTCCTCCCTCCAGGTCGCCTGGGACCGCAAGAACCTCAGGCGGCGGCACTTCGACTGCAGCCCGTCCCACCCACCAGGCGGCTCGTCGGGCTGCAGGAGCGCGAGCGCGCGAGCGAGCAGCTGCTCCAGCGCGGTCCGCACGGGGGCGACGTTCGGCTTTGGCTTCTGCTCCGCCGAAAAGTCCACCTCCGGGTACTTGAGGCGAGCAGAGAACCCGTCCCGCAGCATCGTCGGGTGCACGCCGAGCGCGCGCAGCTCGGAGATCATCGGATCGTCTTCGATCAGCCGCTCATCGACCCACCGGCGCCAGAAGTCCGCCCACAGCCGCTCCCACGCCGCGTCGGTGACCTCCTCGAACGACGGGTCGAGACCCGCCGCGATGGGCCGCTCCCGGAGGAGGCGCGCACAGAAGGAGTGGATCGTCCCGAGGAAGGCGCCGTCCAGGCGGCCGAGCGCCCGCTCGCACTTCTCGGCGAGAGCCACCGCCGCGGCATCGCCGGCTTCCGCCTTCGCACGGGCCTCGCGCGTCCGCGTCTCGAGCGCGACCTGGAACCGCTCGCGCAGCTCGGCGGCCGCCTTCCGGGTGAAGGTGACGGCCGCGAGCGTCTCGACCGATTCGCCGCGCTCGACGTACGCCATCAGCCGGTCCACCAGCGACGTCGTCTTGCCCGAGCCGGCACCCGCCTCGACGAGGATGTTCACGTCGAGCGCCGTGCGGATGCGGTCGCGGGCCACCTGGTCGGGAGGCGGCGCGGCGGCGGGCGCGCGCTCGTCCGAGGGCCGGGGTGCCGCGGTGCCGCTCACTTCTCGTCCCCGCCGTCCCGTGGCTCGTTGCGCGCGAGCAGGCCGCCGTACTCGGCGAGCGATTCCGCGTGGCCCTTCGCCCACTCCGCCAGACGGGAAGTCGCCTTGTAGAATCGGTCGTGGGTGACTCGGCAGATGGGCGCGTAGTCGCAATACGTGCAGTCGCCGCTCTCCGTGGTAGGAATGAACGTCCCAGCCCGAGGGTGTTCGAGGAGCGAGGCGATCAGCGCCGGCGCGTCGCTGAGGTCAGCCGGCCCGTATGGCACCGTCTGGTCGGTGGCCGGGAACCAGTACTCCGACGTCGAGACCTTGGCTCCGAGCAGCGTAGCCGCGGCGTGCGCGTAGAGCGCCGCCTGAAGCACGCGGCCTCCCTTCAGGGGCGCATCCTTTCTCGTTCGCACGTACCCCCACGCGCCGCCGGTCTTGTAGTCGATGATGCGTAGCGTGCCGTCCGCGAGCCGGTCCACACGATCCACCGATCCCTGAAGCGGGAGGCGGCTGCCGTCGGGAAGCCGCAGCTCCACAACCTTCGGATCCTTTCCGAACCGGTACTCCGCGTCGAGCCACGCCGCCGCCACCCTGGCCGCCCGCTCGCGCTCGAGGTTCAGGAACCCGCGGGCTATCTCGTGGATCTCCTTTCCCTCCGCCTGGAAGACGGCCTCGCCCGGCGGCGGCACATCGGTCTTCCAGCGCCGGATCTCGTCGCTGGTAATCTCCTCGAGGCGCCGGTCCGCGGCTTCCCCCGTCACCTCCCCTTGCCTGGTGCGGAACTCGCGCACGAACCGCTCGAACACGCGATGCAGCAGGCTTCCCCTGTCCATCGGGTCGAGCCAGCACTCGGGGTCGTACTCCACGTCGTCCGGCGGCCGCAGGCCGAGGCCGTACTTGTAGAACCAGCGCAGCGGGCACGCGGCGAGCGCCTGGAGCGACGACGGGGAAATCGGCCGGCCCGACAGCGTTGGATCGAAGCGGCCAGCCGCTTCCGTCAGAAGGCCGTGATGGGCCGTCAGCGAGTCGCCCTCCAGAGCCTTGAGTGCCTCGAGCCCGCGCGCCAAGTCGGGATGCGCGGCGCGCACCGCCTCGCGTCCGTCGAGAAGGAGCGATCCGGCAGCCAGCTCACCGAGCCACACGTCGCGCCCGTCGAGCGCCAGGCCGCCCTGCGGCACCGGCGACGCTGGCTCGCCGAGCTGCCTGCGCAGGTCGTCGTAGCCCGCGTGGCCGAAAGCGGGGTCGCACCGGAGCGCCTCGAGCATCACCCACGAGGGCCCTGCCGCGCCCGACTCCGGCGAAGAGGCAGTAGCATACGACACAGTGACGGGACCGGTGAATGCGCCGAGTGCGAGGCGGATCGCCGCCCGGCGCTCAGCCGCGCGGTCCGCCGTCGTCGCAAGGCCGTCGTGGCCGAGCAAGGCGTTGAGGCGGCTCCGGTCCGCATCGGTGAGGATCGGATCTTGGAGACGCGAGCCGGCCACGTGGTCCGCGTCGAGCCCCACGACGAAGACGTGCGACCGTCCTGTCGTGCCCGCGTGCTCGAGGTCGGTGACATAGAGCTGCCCGCCGGCAGACACCCACGGCGATCCCGCGCCCGCTGCCAGAGGCCAGGCGCGCAGATCGGCGAGCGATTCACGGAATGCGGCAAGCGCCGTGGCGAATGGCTGTTGTGGCTGGCCCTCGACCTCCGCGAGCCGGCGCAGGCGCTTGAGGTGCCGCTCACGGGCGCGCGATTCACCCCCGCCCGCCACTGGCACCATATCGAGATACTCGAGAGCCGCCTTGGCGAGCACCGCCGGAGTCGTCCGCGGCTCCGTGTGCCCACCGAGCTCGGGCACCTCGGTCGGCACGATGGCGAGGAGCCGCCCCAGCACCGCAGCGAGTGCCTTCGCCTCGGCTTCGGCGGCCGCGCCGCGCTGGGCGAGCGACTCGTCGTCCTCGTCCTCGTGCCGCTCCGACCGGGTGGCGACGTACGATCCATCGGTCAGCCGTTGGAGCGCCTCGTCGTAACGCTTTCGGCCCCATCCGACGCGCAGCCGCCGCAGGGCCCGCGAGAGGGAGGCGCCGTCTGGAGCGCCCTCCCCGACCGCGCCGGCTGCACCCAGCTCCCCGCACTCCATCGCTTCGCGGATGAGGTCGGCCGGCAGCCCGTTCTCGAGCCACTCGAGCACGCGCGCGACCGCCCGCCCCGTGCGCGTCCGCGCCATCGGCACGCCCTTGAGCGACGTCAGTGGGATCTCGTCCCGCAGCGCCAGGCCGTGGAGGACCACGCCGTACGTGTCGGGGTCGGTGGTCACGATCTCCACCTGATCCCACGCGAGGTCCGGCTCGGCGAGGACGCGGCGCAGCACCTCGCGCACCTCGTCCGCCGGACTCGCGGCGTGGAAGAGCGCCGGCGTCACGCTCTCCGCGAAGAGCGGCCCGTTCGTTGCGCCCTCGGCAAGCACGTGCTTCCGGTCGCCGAGCCGCTCGAGGAGCAGGCCCGCCAACCCCCTCGGCTTGAGCCCCGGCGGCACGACGATGACGCCGTCCAGGACGAAGGGCGCCTCGGCGTCGAACGAAGAGAGTGCTGTCTCGAAGAGGCCCGCCGGGTCCACGAGGCCTGCGGCATCGAGGAGTGCGGCGAACCGTTCCATGACTACGGGGAGCTGTCCGGCCGGGGAGTCGCGGTCGGTGACGCGGCGGACCATCTCGGGGGTGGCGCCGGCCACTCGCAGCGCGAGAACCGCGTCCCGCACCGCCGCGCGGATGCCGAGCTTCGCCCCGTGCTCGGCGAATGCAGGGTGCAGGTTGCCTTCTGCCAGGCACACGTCGAGCGCGCGATCGAGGAGCGATGCGATGTCCACGTCGTCCGCAGGCCGGCGGCCTGCAACCGCGAGGGGCACGAAGGCGACCTCCTCGGCGATGGACCGCAGCGTAGCAGACTCCCAGCCGAGCCAGCCGCCGGCGTGCCGAGCCAGCGCGAGGAGCATCTCGCGGCCGTAGCTCAGGTCTGGGCCGAGGAGCAGCTTCCGCTCGACCGGGTGCTCCTTGTCGAATGCTGCCAACCCCGCAAGGAGTGTGTTCACCGGCCAATCGCCAGGGCAGACATCACCGCAGCCGCACCTTGAAGCCACCCTCGTCTATGTCCGGGCCCCACTCGGCGACGAACTTTGCGCAGGTGCCGCGCAGCTCCGCGGCCACCGCAGGCTGCAGCACCGCACCGTTGGGAGAGCCCTTCCCTTTGCCCGTGATGATGTGGACCACCCGCCCCCGCACGGTGCGCGCGTGCGTTGCAAGGAAGTCGCGGACCATTGGCCGCGCCTCGGCGGCCGTCTTGCTGTGCAAATCGAGGGTCGCGGCGGCCTCGTCCAGCAGGTCGTCGCGGCCATCGAACTGCGGCTGGCGATTACGGCGTCGCGCCAAAGGACTCAACCATCCTGTTCCCTATTCCCAATTCCCAAGGCAGGGCTTCGGGATCGTCCGTGCCCGCCTGAGACGAAGAAGGCATAGCCGTCGGCGGCTACACGAGCGTTGTGCCGGCGTTGAACACCCTACATACGGGGTGCGACACCCAAAGGCCAGGGGATCCTGCGTTGACGCCGCGCCGTCCACGTGCCGCCTGCCAGTCTATCTGGAGGTCGCGATGCCTGCCCCGGCCGCAGGCCGTCCCGAGCTCCCGGCCTTCGCCACGCGGATCCCACGCCCGAATCCCGCTGGCCGACCGGATCCAAGGCCAAACTCGTATCGCTGGGCTCGTTCATGCTGCTCCAGCATACGCCTCAGCTCGGGCATCAGCGCGGCGCCAAAGGTGTCGGGCGCCTCTGCCGACGCGAGCGCGGCCGCCAAGCATAGCTCCTTGATGTGGGCTCCTGAGAGTCCATCGGCCTCGCTGGCCACCTGCGCCAGCAGTTCGGGATCCGCCGGCCAGGGCGAGAACCGCCTGAGCAACGCCAGCCGCTCTTCCTCACCCGGCAGCTCGAAGACAACGATCCGGTCGAAGCGCCCGGGCCGATCCAGGATGTTGGGGGCCAACTCGCTGGGGTCGTTGGAGGTGGCGATCCACAGAATGGGCCAGTCGGCCTGGAACAGTCCGTCCACGCCGTTCAGAAAGACCTGGGGAGTCATGCCGCCTTCTTGGAACAAACGATCGATGTCCTCGATGACGACGACGGCAGGGCGGGCGTCGAACGCGATCTCACGCAACATGTGCTCGAAGACGGTCTCCGCCGACGCGTTGCCCCCCGGGGGCGGAGGCAGGAAGATGCTGAACGAGCACTCCGAGTACCGGCCGATCAAGTGACGGATAGTCTGCGTCTTACCTGTTCCAGGCGCCCCGACGAACAGCACTCCCCTGCTTGGGGCCAACTTCAGCGCGGCACAGACCGTTGCCGCGCGCCAGAAGCGGTCGAGGTACTCGAAGAGGGAGGCCTTGAAGGTAGGTGGAAGAATCAGATCGCTCTCGACGATCGGCAGGCGGTCCGGCAGCCCGAGGCGGCTGCCGTACACCCGCAACCTCTTCGTCGTCCGGAAGATCTCGGCGTGCGCGACCTTGATGCGGCCGACCAGCTTCAGCGTAGCGTCGAGCGACGGTCCACCGAGTACGAGCGCCGGCCTAATGGCGTAGTTCGACACCCGCTCCTCGGTTCTCAGAGCCAGAAAGCGGTCGCCGTCCAGGCGTAGTTCCAGGAGTCCGTAGAAATCTCCGACTCCGGCGTCATCCACGTAGAACTCCGGCATGATGGCCCGGAGGCTCCCTCTTCGGTGATCGTCCTCTGGTTCGAGAACCCAGCCGTCGAAGGCCGGAGTCGGTGTCAGGAGCCCACCCAGCTTCCTGACGCAGGCGAGAAACTCATTGCCTTCCAGCCAGCCGCGCACCAGCACCGGGTGGAACGGCAGGCCGAGCGCCCGCGCAGCGGACTCCATGACGGCGCCCCACTCGGGGCGCACCGTATGCTCCTCCCCACCAAGTTCGAAATCCATGACCCCTCCGGCTCCTCTGAAGCCCAAGCCCCGCCGAGACTTGCGCGGGGCTTGGCGTAGATGCACTTCGCCCATCGAGGGTCAAGATGCCGCTGGGGTGTGACAGTGGCTATGTCTCAGGGTCATCTTGCGCAGGTAAGGTGTTCTGCCTCTTATCGTGCCGCTGGCAGAGGGGAGTTTCCATGGCTGAGTCGATTGAGTCCCTCCTTGCATCGTTCGGAGAGCTGGAGCGAAGCACGCACGCAGAGCGGCAGCAGGCCATGGACAACCTGCTATCTGAGGTCACACGGCTGCAGGCCACAATCCAACGCAACCGGGCAGGTGACTTCAACATCTTTGAACTGCTGCAACTCGATGCAGGCGATGAGCGTCTGCACACTCAGATTCTCGGTTGGCTTCTCGATGAAACCGAGTCGCACGGCCAGGGAAACTCGTTCCTGAAAGCGTTTCTCGGGGCTGCACGCATCCCGATTGATGAGAGAGACCTGAATTCGTACGTCGTACACACCGAATTCGCCCAGTCGGAGGCCATTGTTGACATTGCCATCTACAAGGTGGCGAGTTTCGTCGTCTATGTTGAGAACAAGGTGTACGCGGCCGAGGGCTTTGATCAGCCGTCCCGCGAGCAACGGGACATGCACCGCCTCGGCCAAGCCTTGTCGGTCCCGACTGAGCGGTGTCGTGCGGTTTGGCTGAGTCCGGCTGGCGAAATTCCACCGGACGCGAATCCAGCGTTCTGGCGCCCGGTAGCCTACCAAGCGATATGCCGGGAATTCGAGGCGGTGTTGAGCCCAAGTCTTCCAGCTAGGGTCGGGCTAGTTGTTGCGGACTGGCTCCGGTGGACCAGGGATCTTCAAGAGGAGGAGCCTGATGTCAGGGCTGAGTGAGACAAGCGTGATGCTGGTGAAGTCGTGGGGCGCTGTGGCACAAGTGCTCGCGGCGGAGAAGCGTCTTGGGAGTGAACTCGAGGCGTTTCTCCGAAAGCTTTTCGAAGACCTGCGGCTAAAGCTGGACGACGACTGGGACCTGAGAACGCTGGATGACGCGCATCAGATGTACCTCGCCAGACGCCGGTGGCGAGCGCCGACGGAATACGCCGTCTGGGTCGGAGTCGAGAGATTCGGACCGGAGCAGTTGTTCGGGAAGGACGACTTCGCCTCGATCTATCTGTGGGTACAGATTGGCGGCAATCTTGTTTCAGTACTTGCGGAAGCAGTGCGCTGCGCTCACCCCGAAATTACCGACGTCCCATCGAAGCGTAGCAGGTACGCCGCGGAAAGAAAGGTGCCCAAACTGGCTGCCGCAGAGGCGTTGGACCAGTATCTGCCCAGCCTGCATGACTACATCTCGGAATGGTTGACGCGCTTTGCACGGGTGGCAATGAGCCATGAGGAGGCTATCCTGCGGGCGGTCGCAGGAGCCGGGGGCCGCTAGGGGGTCGCCGGGCACCAGGGAACTGCAATGGGCGGCAGGCCATTCGACTGTCTCGCTCTGCTGGGGATGTGGTGTCGTAGTTGCCTTCGTACAGCGAGAAGGAGTCTGGCCGGACACGTCGCAGTTGTCGCCAGCTACCTCTCGGCGGCGCTCTCACATCGACTGATGTCCCGCTCCAGGTGGAACGCGCCAGGATTCCCCTTTGCGATCATTCGGTGGCCGAGGTCAGCACGAAGCGCATCCAGCTTTCTCCCCAAAGCTCCCTTCCTCTGATCGTTGTCGTAACCGTAGACCAAGAGGAACACGGTCGGATGGATCGATAGAGGGACTTGCTTTTCCGCCACCCCAGAAACGAGCTGGCCGAGCTTCCTCTTCCACTCCTTGCTTGTGAAACTCCATTAACGTCTGGCACACCGTCATATAAGCGTCCTTCAGGGTGCTCCGCTCCTCTTTGATAAACTGCTCGTACCGGTCGATCTACTTGACCACAGGTATGTGTCTCGCGCCGCCACTACCTTGGCCCGAGAGCTCAGGGTTGTCAGCTCGCTTCGCTTCACAGAAGACCAATCGCGCTCCCCCGGTTCCAGCAGTCAACACCGCGAAGTCCATACGCAGGGCATTCGACCCCTTGTCTTCCTCAGCGCTGCGGGAGAACGCAATTTCGAGATCCACAACGTTAGGGTTTTCGTCAGCGATCTTGTGAACGCCCTTCTTTTCCATCCCTTCGTAGCGCGATGCGGCCGCGATCATCTGGGCCACGGTCTTCTTGGGCTCGTACTGCGTTTGGACAACATCCGTAGGGTCGATCGCGAACGTGTCCCCGTCAAATTGAACATATTCAGTCCGATCATCCAGCTTGGGTCTGATCAAGTACTTGTAGTGCGTGTCGACCCGAGGTCGGGCACAGTCCCCCCCTGCCGGGTTCTCGAATTGAACTTCGAAGATGCGTTGGCCCTTCGAATAGGCACAGAGATATCGATCGCGTACCGCGAGCACGAGGTCTGTTCTCGCCAAGACGTCCTTCCACCAGTTGTTGCCACCTTGGCCGGCAAGGTGCTGCAGGGCGCCCATACACTTCGCAGGCAATCCACGGCCGAATGCAGCCATCTCACACCTCGATCCACCGGCCATCATCGACCGGGAACACGTTGTCGAACAACTCGGGGAACCTGTCCCGCTCGAACGTATGGATGGGGATCAGACGCTTCGGAGCAATAGCCGCCGCAAGTGTCAACGGCGGTTTGAAAGTGCACAGAAACGGCGGCGAAAAGTGCACACTCCGCCGCGGGGGACGGGCCTAGGGCGTCGCCGCCTCCTGGCGGCGGGGGCCGCGGCGGGGGGTGGGACGGCGTGCGGGCGGCGGCTGGGGACTGAGCAGCTGCTGGAGGTCGGTGTGTTGGCGCATCCGGTAGCTGTTGCCGCGGATGTTGACGATGTGACAGTGGTGGACGAGCCGGTCGATCAGGGCGCTGGCCATGACGTCGTCGCCGAAGACCTCGCCCCAGTCCTCGAAGCCCTTGTTGCTCGTGAGGACGGTGGAGGCGTGCTCGTAGCGGCGGCTCATGAGCTGGAAGAAGAGCATGGCGCCGGTGCGGGTGATGGGCAGATAGCCCAGCTCATCGACCACCAGGAGCGCGGGGAAGACGAGGGTCTTGAGGCGCTGGCTGAGGTGGCCGGCGAGCTGGGCCTCCTCGAGCGAGGTGATGAGGTCGCTCAGGGTGCCGTAGTAGACGCGGCGGCCGCTCTGGGCGGCGGCGATCGCGAGGCTGATGGCCAGGTGGGTTTTCCCGACCCCTGGCGGGCCGAGGAGGATGACGTTTTCCCGGCGCTCCACGAAGCCGAGGGTGTGGAGGCTGTCGATCTGCTCGCGCTGGAGCGAGGGCTGGAAGGAGAAGTCGAAGTCGGCCAGGGTCTTCACGGCCGGGAGGCGCGAGGAGCGCATGGCGGCCACGAGCCGCCGATTATTGCGCAGGCTGATCTGCGCGCCGAGGAGGGTCTCGAGCGCCTCCGGGGCCTTGAGGTGGCCGCCATCGATGCGGGCCAGGATGTCATCGAGGGCTTCGAGCGCGCCGGGCATCTTGAGATCGGCCAGCTGAGCGCGGAGCCGGTCGCGCAGCGAGGGGGCGGTCTTCATCGGGCCCCCGCGGCGAGGGCGGCGTAGGCGGTCAGGGGCCGCCGCTCGACGGGAATGCGGGGCACGGCGGCGGGGCGGGCTGGGGCCGGCGTGGCGTCGGGCAGCAGGACGAGCGAGCGGTAGGGCCGGGCCGCGAGCGGCTGGAGGGCGACGCGCTCGTCGCGCTCGAAGCGGACGGTGGGCGGCTCGTGGGTGGTGCCGTGGTCGCGGACATTGGCCACGGTGGCGAGCCAGTGCAGGGCCTGGGCATTGAGGTCGGCGTCGCCGGCGAACGCCCGGCCGTAGAGGAAGCTCTGCCGGACGTAGCGGATGGGCCGCTCGACCTTGCCCTTGGTCTGGGCGCGGTAGGGGCGGCAGGCGCGGATCCGGAAGCCCCAGTGGGCGGCGAAGCGCAGGAACTCGGGATTTTCGAGCACCCGGCCACCGGCGGGGCGGCGATCTTCGAGGATGACGGCCTTGAGCTGGTCGAAGAGCAGCTCGCGGGGGACGCCGCCACAGAAGGCGAAGGCGTCCTCGAGGCCGGTCATCAGGGTGCGCATCGTCTGGCGGGCGTAGAACTGGACCCAGAGGAGGCGCGAGTAGCCGAGGACGTACATCACGGCGAAGCGCGTGCCCCAGGGCAGGCGGACCTCGGCGAAGTCGACCTGGCCTTGGTGGCCGGGCGGGGTCTCGAAGCGGATGATCGCCTCCGGGGGCGGGACGGGCCGCACCTGGCGGACGAAGACCTTGAGCTGGGTGAGGCTGCCGGCGTAGCCGGCGGCGCGGACCTCCGCAAAGAGCCGGACCGCGGTCAGCTCGGGGTACGTCTCGAGCCGCTGCCGGATGAGGGCGTGATAGGGGTCGAGCTGGGTCGGCCGCCGGGCGTAGCGGAGAGCGGACGGGTCGAGGTCGCGGTCGAGATCGCCCTGGGCGATCCACTTGTAGATGCAGCGGCGGCTGATGCCGATCCGCTCAGCGATGGCGGTCTTGGAGAGACCTTGCTCCAGGTAATGGCGCAGCAGCACACGAGGCTCCCAGTCGAACATCGCGTCTCCACCCAAGGGGGAAGCCGCGAATCTGCAGACGGGCCGCGGGGCTGCTACCGGGTGAGGATCTCAGCCCCCGGCGGGATCGGGACCGAGTGTGCACTTTTGGCCGCCGATTTCGTGCAATCTGGGGCCGCCGCTAACACGCGGCTCGTGAAGCTGTGTGGCTGGACAGTTGACCTGAGGTACTGCGGGTGTCGTGTGGCTGGCGGGTGAAGGCCCGCCGCTGAGGCGCATTTCGTTAGGCAGCTTCGGCCTCGGCCGTCCTTGAGGATTGCAGTTCAGTTTACGCCCACTGACCGTGGCGCGGGCTCGCGACCTCGGCTACGGTTGCAGTGGTAGCTTGCGGAGGACGCCCATGCTGCGTCGGTGGATACTCCTGCTTGCGGCCCCAGTACTTGCGGGCGCTTGTAACGATCAGCCGCCCCTCCTTGCGCCCGATACCGCCGTACTCGAAGGCGTGAGCCTGCACCTGTCGGTGAACCTGTCTCGCGGATTGTCAGATGCGCTAGTGGTGCGGCTTGCTGCGCCCGACAGCATCGTAATCCCCAGTAGTGTCGTTGCTGACTCCGTATTGGTCGTCAATGGCAGCGAGACTTGGGCTGCGGCGCTGACTGAAGCGCTCCCGCGGTTCCCCGGCTACGCAGTCTTCTTTGTGAACGAAGGCCCGTCGTGGCCCGTGGGAAGCATTGTGGACGTGTTTGTGACCGTGCGGGACGGGCCACGCCGGCGGCTCCTTGAAGCCCCCCGTCAGCAGATCACGATTGTCTGGTGAAGGCCGGAGCCGAAGCTGCCTAACCCGCGCCTGCAGCGGCCGGGCGCGTGGGGCTCGTGGAGCTGTGTGGCTGGACAGTTGAGCTGAGGTAGTGCAGGTCTTGTGTGGCTGGCGGGCGTGAGGCCCGCCGCTGAGGCGCATTTCGTTAGACGGCACGCTCGCGACGGGGGCGGCGTTGCACACTTCTCCAGTCGGTTGGCTGTCTGGTGTTGCGATGGTTGCAGCGCTTGGGGCATCGGGCTGTGCATCTCACGCAATCACCCTGCCACCACCGATCACGATCCGCGTGCCGGGCACGCCCTCTGCGACCATCCCGCCAACGCCTCCCCCGCCCCGAGCCCCCCGCGTCGCACTCTCTACCCCGGAACTGGCGTCTGTATATGCCGCCGCGCTCCTGGCCGCGGAGAGCC
>Ga0208039_1000454_pt1 | contig 26992 bp, 29 predicted proteins | sample June2015DPH_20_1_2_FD_184722 | JGI IMG/M metagenome (GOLD analysis project Ga0208039, IMG submission 184722) | Peatland microbial communities from SPRUCE experiment site at the Marcell Experimental Forest, Minnesota, USA - June2015DPH_20_150... | ecosystem: Environmental > Terrestrial > Soil >... | reverse complement strand
TGAAGCCAGCATCGTCCCCATCATGGTGATTGATAATGCGGCTGACCCTCCGAAAAGAATTGCTAACAGAAGGATGGTAAGAACCCTTAACTTCAAGACTCGTCTCATTCTCTTCACACAAACCTCATTCATCAACTGTGAAAGTATCTATCAATGTTTATTTAAATTGTCCTCGTAAAAAAAGAGTCTTGCTATTCACGTAATATATCGAAACAGAAAAAGCAATAGCGGAAGATAATTTGTAGTATTTTACATATTTCTTTTTAGAAAACCACAAGTTATATTAAAAATAGGTTGAATAAATTAATTAGTAGAGGTTTTTTGCGTGGATAAAGAAGATGAAATATTAGTAGAGTTAAAGAAAATTAGTGCAGCTTTAGAAAAGGCTCCAATACCTCAACCGCCAAAAGGCTTATGGAATGAATTCAAAGATTTCCTGTCAAAATACAAGATTCTTGGCTTGGCTGCTGCTTTCATTTTAGGCTTGTATTTGGGTGCTCTGGTTCTGGCGCTTGTCAAAGACTTCATTATTCCGCTCTTAGGTTTAGCTATTCCAGGCATGTCAAACTTAGCTACATATTCGACAACATTGATGAATCAAGTGTTTAGCATAGGTGACTTCCTGATAGCGCTGATTACTTTCATTGTAGTGGCTTTCATAGTGTTCATTTTGGTGAAGGTAGCTAAGAAATGGAAAATTGAGTAAAACTTTCTCTTTTTCTTTTTTTCAAAATAATTTAGATAAAATATTGGGGGTTTCTCATTTTAGCTTAAATTTCATGTTAAGGGAAGATTTCAATAATATCAAATATTTGCCTACTGAATGTTTTCATATTCAATCCAAGATAATGCCTGCAGAATACAGTCTTTGGTACTCTGCCAGCTAAAATATCCACCAGCTCACAGAGCTTTTAAGAGAGTTGAACCTATGTTTACATGATAGCTATGGATAACAAATCATCATTCATAGTAGCAACTATCATCTTATCACTATTGTTTTCACTGATGACTGGAGTACTACTTGCCAACTTTGCTGTAGCAGGTCCCCCTATCGGCTTAAAACCCATCTATGCAAAAGCCTCAATTGAGAGCCCACAAAATGGTTCAGAGGATAATGTTCAACTTTCTTTCACCATTAAGACTAATCGTTTTTTACAATCATATTCTAACTATTCTGATAGCCACTGTTTCATCAATTTGGACTCCAAATTTACTGAGTTTAAAGAACTCAATATTGTTGGACAGACAACAATATCCAATGATGATGGTTATAACCCATACACAGAATTGACCCTCACAGGCAACACTTCACTATCAAACTTATCAAACTTGGAAATAGGTACTCATGCAGTAGAAGTTAAATATGGTTTTTACTATGCTTGGCCCAATGAAAGCTACCAGACAGACTATATTGTTCTCTCCTCTGCATATGCCCAATTTACATTAAATAGTGAGATTAGCTCTGAATCTGCTTCAACAAGTCCAACACCAACACCTTCTCCAGCACTTTCTCCTAGTCCTTCACCATCTCCTTTAACGCAGCAACCAATAATAGAGCCTACTCAATCAGCTAATCCAACTTCTTCCTCTAAAGATGCATTCTTTGCATTAGACCCTGCTTTAGTCATAGGTAGCATAGTTGTGATATTGGCTGTTGCGACAGTTACATTAGTTTACTTAAAGAAGCGTAACAAAGGAAAGCAGCTAAAAGAGTAAAGTTTTCTCTAAACTTTCTGTTATTTCTAATACCGTAGTTCCAAAAACTTTCATGTCTTGCCCCAAGTAGTGTCTAGTAAACACTGATTTCGGAACTCTACCTGCTAGTATATCAACTAATTCACTGATTAGCCCATTCTTCCTTAGATAGCTATTTTGAAAACTTCGCAGTTCCTTAAACCTTAGAGGCATGTGTTTTCTCATTAGTCTGCAATGTATTGCGTTGTAGCTTACTGGTTGGCTACTGCATATCTCAGTTATCAGTGCCCTAGGCACTATTGAGATGAAGGCGTTCTTTGTTCCTCTAAGGAAAAGCCTTCCATTAAATTACTGAGCTGCTGTGAACTTTTTTGGATGAGCGGTTAATTAGCAGTTTTCGTTTTTTATGCAGAATGCGAGCAATGCTCAAACCCCAATGCCGTTGCGGCTTTCAATAGCCTCACTATTTCAGGTTTTAGCTTGTCAAGGTTGCTTACTGTTATGTGTCTGACGTTTTCTGATTTTTCTGCGATGCCTCTGCTTTTTAGCAGGTCAGAGTCGAGGCTTGCTCCCATTAAAAACTCCAAGTCCACGTGGCTTTGGTAGGGGCTTATCCAAACAAAGTCTTTATCATTTAACTTGTAAGCGATTTTTCCCTGTCTCACTATTTCAACAGTTTCTGGAACAGTGCTTTTGATTAGTGCGCGGAGGTTTTGGGTGGTTTCCTTCTTCGCGGGTTCAAGGCTGCCTAAAATTTCATCAATTGTTCTTTGTTTTACCATAACTAGAATTTTGTTTTTTGGGTTTTTATTGTTTTCCTATTTTCTTATGCTTATTGGTAAAAGAATTTTTATAGAGGACTCTTTCAAAATCTCATTCTATGCAACCCATTACTTGGTTGAAATTGGTCTGTTTTGTGTGTAATTGCCCAAAGTTTTAAACCTTTGTAGCCAAATTAATGTTTGCAAGTTAACAGTGGTTAGTTTGACTTTAAATTACCATTACATGCAGCTTCCTCGCGAGGTCATCGTTGGAAAAGGAACCTTGCAACGTGTTCCTGAAGTGGCAAAACGGCTAGGACTTAGGGGGAAAGCGTTGGTAATGTCGGACTCAATATGTTATAATATAGCTGGAAAAGCAGTTTCTGATTTTCTTACGGAATCAGGTTTGTCGGTTGATTTTCTTCTTGTTAAGACCATGACTACAAGAGACGTGTTAGATATTGAAGGTCAAATAAAAGAGTTAAAGCCGCAAGTGCTTTTCGGTGTGGGCGGAGGAACTATAATTGACGCTGCCAAAATAAGTTCAGGCAGCCAAAACATCCCCTTCATCAGCGTGCCCACCACTGTTTCCCATGATGGCATCGCAAGCCCCTTAGCCTCAATCAAAGGTTCAGACAAGCCTTACTCAATACTGGCACAAGCGCCACTTGCGATAATTGCGGATACAGACGTTATTGCTCAAGCGCCCTGGCGTTTTGTAATAAGCGGCTGTGGAGACGTTATCGCCAAGTTTACAGCCGTTAAAGATTGGAAATTGGCGCATCTGGAACTCAACGAGTATTATGGTGAGTACGCTGCCAGCTTAGCCTTAATGAGTGCAAAACTGGTGATGGAAAACGCTGAGCTCTTCGTTTATCGAAGAGATGAAGGACTACGTGTACTTCTTGAGGCTTTGATAAGCTGCGGCGTCGCCATGAGCATCGCTGGAAGCAGTCGTCCATGCAGCGGCTCAGAGCACTTGTTCAGTCATGCTTTGGACATGATTAATTCACACCATGCCATGCACGGTGAACAATGCGGTGTAGGCTCAATATTGTCCGCTTATCTTTACAGGGCAAATTGGCAAAGGATAAGGAATACGCTCAAGCAGATAGGTGCACCAACAACTGCTAATGAATTAGGCGTTAAAGACGTTGATGTGGTTAAAGCGTTGGAGGTAGCAGCGAAAATAAGGCCTGAACGCTACACAATCCTTCACAAGTTAAATCTTAATTTTGAAGCCTGCGAGAAAACAGCCAAGGCAACAGGAATAATCAATTAATCGATTTAAATTTTAAACGCGCAACGGCTGAATAAGTGCAAACTGGTTTCCTTCAGGATCTTCTGCGGCAGCTATCCAACCAACATTAGGAACTTCCTGTTTGGGCGAGATTACTTTTCCACCAAGCTTTAGGATTTTAGCTAAGTAATCATTAATGGACTCAACGGCAAAATAGTTGATAGGCTTAATTTCAGGTTGTTGCTTTCTAAACATGCCACCGTTTACTCCTGGCCTTAGCGGCGTGCCGTTTGCGCCAACAGGAACGGTTTGTATTACCCAGTAATCTATTGGTCCTGGATACTGGATTATTTTCCAGCCGAAGACTTCTTCATAGAACTGCTTTAGTTTTTCTACATTTTGGGCTGGGATTTCAAATTGGACTATTGCATGATCCATCCCGGTTTTTTCACCTCCTTCGAACCCTTGCGCGAGAAGAACGGAAAACGTTAGTATTTGTATTATAATTATAGGGGCATGATGGATTTATCTTTATTCTTAGCTCTAAAATAAAGTGGAATTTAATTATAAAAGGGAAAATTGTTTGCTAACGCTTTTTTAGGGCGCACTGGCTTGTGCTTCTGGTGCTGGCGTTGGTGCTACTGGTGCTGGTTTAGGTTCAGCTTTGAAGGCTTCAACGAATTTTGTCTCAGCCAAGTCAGGGATGAATTTCTGGATGTCCAAGGCGATGCCGCGTTTTGCAATTTGGATACCTTCAATGTAGAAGGCTACCTCCGGCATGTCAATGGTTAAGCTTGTGTCTTGTATGGTTAGTTTGAAATTGTTTTCTTCCACTACTGGTATTCTGCGGTGGATTAGCGCACCTATTTTTTCCTCGTTGCTTTCAAGTTTCTTGTTGACTGTGACATCGTAAATTAAGGTTTTTCCAGCTAATGGAGGGTTGAAGTCTAAAAGTACTCTCCCAGCGCCAATTGAACGGACAACCGCGTCTTTCCCCTGAAATTCTATCTGTGCACCAATGACTGGGTTAATCTCTTTTGCCAGTAATTGCTTGAGTGGCACACGCCTTATTTTTTCCGGGACTCTTTGGCCGAAGCCTTTTTCAGGCGGAATTTCAACGGTTGCAGACTTGTTGAGTTCCATGGTTGTTAAAGCATCATCCAAGGATTTGAGAACCCAGCTTTCGCCTACAACTACCAGTTTAGGTTCGTATATTTTTCCTTCTTTGTAAAGGTGCTCTTTTTTAGCTACTTCTTCGTTTGTTGTATCGAAAACTTCGTTTGTTTCCTTAACTTTTGCTGTATAATTGATTAGTATGAAATCTCCTTTTTGTAGGGCCATCTTGAATCATCCTTTGTCTTAACGGTCGAAGTTTAAGTTTCAAACGCGAATAAAAACTTTGTCTAGCCAAAAACTATTACTCTCTAGAATCATGAATATATTTAAAAATTTAGATCATAAAAAATTAGTTTTTAATTATCCAGCATAACGTCGCTAACTAATCGAATTTCATAATGCATAAACAGTCGCCTTAAAGCATTGCAACAGATAGACCACACCACTGCGAGTCATAAACCAAATAGTAACTTACATGAATATCTTGAAAAAGTTTTAACTACAGAAAAGCCAATTTTTTATATTTTCAGAAAACTAAAACTTGTTGTTAACACGAGTGATTAGGTCATAGCCGCTGAGAGATTCATTTTTCACCTCGCTCATAACGATGACGTCTAAAAAATTTTTGATAACTCGTTCCTTCATTGCTTTGATAATATGAGTAGAATTTTCATCTTTTATAAATAATATCCTCTCCATTATCGACGCAAATATTTTATTAGGTTCATAATTAATTAAGAATTATTTACCTTCGGAATCTAAACTAGAAATTAAAAAAGAAATATACAGATTATTGCCAAAATAATGAGTCAACATAATTTCCGATAAAACTTTAAATTCTGCTTAGGTCAGAGAAAAGGTACGAACCAGCTTCAATCCAGAGTTGGTTTTTCATTTGCCGGGGTCTCCTAGCCAGGCAGGGAGCAAGCCTGGAGATGCTTGCAGAAAAGCAAGCACCAAGCAGCTTGTGGCCTCTCGGGGCCGCGGGGGTTCAAATCCCCCTCCCGGCGCTTTTTTCAAATTAGCCTTGCTGTAGGGGTTGTTTTTAGCGTTAGTGCTCAAATTTTGCTCTAAAGTTCTGCCATACGAATCGGTCAGCGTCTAAATAACACATGATCAACTCGAATGCCTTTAACATAAGATGCAGGGGTACATCTTACAGTTTGCAGTTTGTAAAGTGCTTTAAAAGCAATTAAAAAAAGGGGAATAGTGGATATACTTTCTCTAGTTCAAAATGTGCCCAAGTACGTTTTTTGGGTTTGTTGAGTCTTGGGCTTGCGGCGGCGTCTGTACCATGCAACGATTATGAGGATCAACACTATGATGATAACGGCGATCACTATGAGCCAGTCAACTGCACTGAAAACGAACGCTGTTGGAGTTGCTGCACGGGTAGGTGTTGGTGTGAGGGTTGGCTTTGGCGATGATGTGGATGTAGAAGTGGGCGATGGCGTGGAAGTTGATGTAGGATTTGGAGTCGTATTTATGGGAGTTGGAGTAGGCGCGGGGGTTGGCGTAGTAGGGGGGCTGTAAGAAGGTTGAGAGCTAATGATTACGTCATCATAGTAATTTGTTAGGTTTTCATACGGTGTTAGAAAGATTATTGTATCTATTTCGTACCCAGTTACTTGTGGCATATTTTGGTTTGTGATAACCTCTTGACTGTCAAGCCAAAGAGACACATAAGAACCAGTGCCTTGAGAAGGGTCAAGGTATAGGGATAATGTTATGTTCTGCCAAACGTTAGGAGTCAAGAACACATTTGTGTAATAAGTGTTATCACCGATATAAAATTCTAATCCATCCGCTGAATCTTGGCGTATTTCAAACCATGTGTTTCCATTATTTCCAGTTAATTCTATCGCCCAATTATTTACGCCTTCTCCAGCACTTTGCATAAGGAAGAATTGAATGTATATTTGACCAGTTGTTGCACTAAAAGTTGCATACGAATTGGTATAGTCACTGCTTTTTCCTGAAACCTGAAGTGAATGCGTAGGGCTAACGTAAGTAGTGCTGTTTAAACTGTCATAGGTCCCCAAAACGAACTGTGAATTAGGTTGGTTAGTGTCAAAGTCATCACTGAAAAGAACACTGCTTGATGATTGTGCTTTTGCAGTATGTGGAGTAAAAACTGAGAGAAAACTTAAGCAGAACAAAAAAATTATTACCGCAGCACCAAGTTTTTTGTTAAACTTCACTTTTCTTTGCACTTCAATCACTTTTACTGCTAAGTTGGATATAAGGTGGTGTGTGGAAGATGCATTACTCTCAGAAGATGAAAAAAGGGGGTTGATGATGAGGGAGCAGCTCGCGTTCGGATTTTAGGAGGTGTATTGAAGTGACACATCGTCGAAGTAGATTTCCTGTCCTTGTATGTTACCGGAGGTTATGTAGCCATCAGACCGGAGCTGGATAGTGCTTATAGAGTATGCACTTGAGAGTCCCTTACTAGTCCAGTCATTGTATAAGTTTCGACTAAGTGATGTCCATTGGCCGACAGGCAATGCATTTGGTAATGGGCCCATGTCAATGTATTTGTCGGTGGCAGTATCGGAAGGTACAGTCAACGTTGAGGAGTGATAGTAGTAGTGGAGTGTGTATGTTGTGCCGCCTGAGACCGCAGAAAGCGTAATCTCGACTGCGTAGTATCCGTTTTTCGCAGGTCCGTTGTTGTAAATCCATGCTGTAAGTGTTCCGGCCTGGTTCGGAATTGAGGAGACCAGCACGGCTGGGCTCAGGGTTTGGGTTAAGGATGCAAACTGAGCACCGTTCCCAGTTATGCTTGTCGAGTCTACTTCTCCAACGTAGGAGCCGCTGTGTGCTGGCACGTCCTGCGAATGATTATGAGCATCTCCTCCGCCCGATGAACCTCCTTGGCTCCAAACACTACTGCTAGATTCGAAGCCGCCATTTTGAACATCGTTGGGACCGGTTATAGTGAATGTCGTCTGCGCAGGTGTATATCCTGTAGTTGTGGCTGTGGCTGTGAGGGTGGGCGTCCCTTGCACTGTGTCTTTGTAGTAGAAGCCAGCAGAACTGCTTGAACCAGCAGCAATCGTTATCTGAGTAATTGCAGTTGTACCACCAGAATTAGAATAGAATGTCCCGCCGATGGAACTTGAAGTCAAGGTTACTGAAATGCCGCTACCGCCCGGATTATGCGCACTACCACTTCCAGTTTGGCTTTGAACAGTTATCGCACCGGATATTTGATTGACAGCAATGGTCTGGGGAGCACCTGCTGCCGTGAAGACGAGTTTGTAGCTGTTGACGGTGAATGTGTTGCTTTGTCCATTCTTGCCGCCTCCACTTGTTGAGATTGAAATGCTTGTTCCTGCTTGAGAGAGCGTTACTGATCCTGTCCAGACACCATTGGTAAATCCACCAGTAGTAGTCGTTGGGTTGATACTTCCTGAGGACACTGTTAAGCCGTTTGTGCCAGTATAGCTTGTATATGGATTACCGTTTTGGTCAATTGCTGTTATTGTTATGCTGAAAGCTGTATTCACAGTTTGAGGGCCGATGTTTCCCCCGCCTGAAGCAGTCACAGTGAAGTGGTCGAGAACTGGAGCAGGTGTAGCAGTAGGGGTAGGTGTTGGGCTAGGCGTTACGGAGTTCACCTGTACTGTCTGCGTTGTTGTGCTTGTTTTGCTGTTCGAGTCAGTTACCGTTAAAGAGACAGTTTCTTGACCCGACGCTGAGTATGAGTGAGTTGGGTTCCGGGATGTACTTGTGCCGCCATCGCCAAAGCTCCAAGACCACTGATTAATCGTTCCGCTCCCAGCAGTAGATGTATCAGTAAAAGTAATACTATCACCCACATTTGGTGCAGCAGGGTTTAAAGTGAAACTGGCAATAGGTGACGTATTAGATGAACCGCTTGAACTGCCGTTTGAACTGCTTGTTCCTGTGGTTTCCATGAATGTTCCTTCAACGGTTACTACCTTAATTCTGTCACCAGATTTGAAATTTTGATAGTTTACTTCGATTTTTACTGTGTGACCTACGGCTATTGGTATTAGGGCTCCGTTTGCAACAGAGACGTCGTCAGCTTTGAGAATGTTTTGTAGGACATCGTTGACGTATACGCTGCCGTCTTGCTTAAGGTGGACTAGTCCTTGGCCGGTGTTTTGCACGTAAATGACCAAGTTGTTTTGTGACGTTGACGTGAAGCTCACAAGTTGTATTGCGTTGCCTGTCTGCGTGGTTTTGCCTCCTATGTAGCCCATGACCCAGGCGTAAGCGACAAGCGAAGCTACTACGGCTATTGCTATCATTAATAGAACTGATATTACTGGTGAAATTGCTCTGATAGAGCGTTTTATCTTAGTTATTTTTCGCATACTTCTTTCTCCTTATTGATTTTTGAATTAGAGCTAAAGTTAGATTTCTCTCCTTTCTTTTGTGTATCTTTTGCAGTCGTAGCTATTTAAGGTTGTATAGAACAATACTCCAGAAAAAAAGTAAGCTAAAAAATAATTTAATGAAAATATATGCGGATTTTTTGTTGAATTTGAAAAATAATTATTTAGTGAATGTTAGCGAAGTCGATGCAAAAAAGTGTGCGAGCAAGGGGCAAAAAGAAGTTGCCGCTGCCGTTTGAATTGCAGAAGCTAAGATGGGATTGCAGGTAACTGATTGAGTTTGCATGATTATGGCAAATGTTGAGCTATTGATGTGGCATGTTTTTATTGTTTAATCGTGTCTGCCTGTGGCTTTGATTTGACTTTTTGATTTATCAGCTTTCTCTTTAGGGTTTATGGAGTCTATATTACGAAATCCGAAATATTAAGACGAACGAAACATGACTTATAACACGAAACCGCTTAACTCGAATATAGAAAACAGTTCTAGAAGAGGAGACCAAAATGACCTTAACAATAATCGAAAATTCGCCGAAAAGACGAGACAAACTCGTCATTATGGCAGAAATCATAGACATCGCCAAAAAAGGCACTTCGAAAACCCACATCATGTTTAAAGCCAACCTCAGCTTCAGCCAACTAAAACAGTACCTCTCACTACTCTCGCACACCAGTCTTCTCGAAACATCAGCATACAACGGAAGAGTAATCTATAAACCCACACAAAAAGGCTTAGAGTTCATGGAAAGGCAACAACAAATAATGGATCTGCTAAATGAAGATGTGCGTGTATACAGAAACGGCGTGAAAACTCCCCTATTCGACTATTAACGCTCTCCAAAGAAGCCAACCCTTACCGCACTAACTGCAAAAAAAAATCAAATTTCTAACTTCGAGTCAAAAGAAGAAAAACTTGCTGCTTCAGTGGAAACCATTTTTTTCTTTTTCCAAACTTAATATGTCTATAAAATGCAGAAATGATGATTGTTACAATCCGGATTGCAATTAACTTGATTGAGTGACCGTTCTAAAAACTTTCAGAAATGTACAATCACCCAAGTACCATAGAAAAATCAAACAAATCCCGAAGAAGCGAAAAACTAAGGGCCATCATGTACATCGAACGAAGACATAAAGCAAGTCCCAACTTGGATGCCTCCTCTGACTTTCTTGGTTATGCCACCTAAGTAGCAAAGACTCAGGCGTAAGTAACAAGCGAAACCACACGGGCTACAGCAATCATGAGCAACTTCAGATTGCGGAATATCTTTCCAAAAATCAATCTGGAAGGCATGTTAATTCCGAAAGTTTTCAGAAGCTCAAAACAAATAGTTCTAAAGAACAATGAGTTAATAAAATCAAAAATAAAAAGAGGTGGCGTTTTGCCGCCAGAGTTTAATGCTTAACTTCGCATTTAGTCGTCTATCTTAACTGAAGTTACCAGCCTCTCTGCACCGCGTCCACGATCATAGCCCAACTAGTTGTGCTCGTCCCGAAGCTGACCGTGGCGCTAGACAGCGTAGAAGTTACGACATTGTCCTCGGCTGCTCCACTCCCGCCTGCACTGGTTATCGACGTAATAAGCGTAAAACCAGTTCCGGCTGTTTCTGTTGTAGCCGCCCTGCTGCCTTGAAGTCCAATGATCATGTCATTTGCATTTGTCGTGGATACTCCTGTCACTGAGGGAGCGGAACCGCTGCCAGTAGCTGTGTACGGTAATCCAGTGTGGGTGTCGAAGGGGCTAGCCGTGTTTGCTCCCGATATGGCAAACGCAACGGCAGAGAGTCCATAGGTGGTATCAGAACTGGGGAATGTGACGGTAATAGTAATAGAACCCCCTGTACTGAAGACCGCCCGCCACTCAGAAATACGTTGAGTGCCGCTAACGTCAACCGTTCCTCTCTGAGTCCAGGTTAAGTGGGTGCCAAGGTTATCGGTTACACTCGACACCAGGTTGCTGCGAGCCGAGCCCATTACAATTATCACATCGCCCGCTGCGCAATTGCTCAAACTTACTGTGACCGCGCTATTCGTGTTTGTATAACCAGTACCGCTCGTGTCGATTTTGAACGTCTGTGTTGTGTATGTTGCAGTTACAGTGCCAGTTCCGCCAACTGTGAAAGTGTTTGTTTGTAAAGTTTGGCTTAGGCCGCTTGTGGAACTCCAGAGATATCGAGTTGTGGATGGTGACCCAGAGGAAGCGATTGGACTAGCAAAGCTGTAGGCTAATGAAGAACCGCTGTCATACCATGCAGTATACGGAAGCTGTGCTCCCGTCTTAGCGTTTCCTGCAGCAGTCACTATCGTTACTGAGCTATCCCCTTTCACGTTTGCAGATGCATCAAAGGTAACTTGGTACTGAGTCTTGTAGTTGGCTGTTACTGTCGCAGCAGAACTTGGAACAGTGTATGAGTGCGATTGAGCTCCGCTGTCGCTCCAACTGGTATAAACGTATTGTGTGCCTGTAGGACCTGAAACAGGTGAAAGCGCAGCTATCGTGTGCGATGCGCCAGGTACCCAGTTAAATATCTGTGGAGTTGCAATACTGTTGCCATCAACTGTGACAAAACCTGAACCGGTTTGACTTGAAGTTATCGTTATAGCCACGGTTCCAACGTTAACAGCCAGAGATTGCGCAGCACTGCTAGATAACGCGTATGTTGAGTCGCCAGCAAAACTTGCTGTAACACTCCAACTGCCAGCAACATTAGGTGTGTATGAATCGCTGTAAGCACCAGAACCACTCGTAGTCTGTGTATGGACAACATCAGCCTGACCAGACACATGATAAGTGATACTCACTGTTTTTCCAGAAACACCAGAAGAACCAGCCATCAAAGAACCCGAAGCAGTAACACTCTGACCAAGCGTAATTGTACCTGGAGCAACTGAACAGGATAACGATGTAGAAGTTAAAGTTGCGCTGCCGCCGCCTGAACCGCCTGTGCCTGAAGTCTGCATAGATGTTCCGCTAGTTGTAACTACTTTGATCGCAACTTGCTCGCCATTATACGGGCTATTAACAACGAGTGCTACAGTTTGACCCTCAGGAATAGTTATGAGCCCGCTTGGTGTGTTTCCATTAACCGTATTGATGGTTACCAAAGCATCATTTACGTAGACAGCGCCCGCAGGATCAAGTTGCACAGATCCCTGACCAACGTTCTGTACATAAACAATCAAATTACCAGAAGTCTGATCTGTCGCAAAACTCGGAACCGCTATAGCATTTCCCACTTTTGAGGTGGTGCCCCCTATGTAACCCATTACCCAAGCATAGACAACCAGCGAAGCCACCACAGCTATCGCTATCATTAGTAAAACTGAAATCACTGGTGATATTGCTTTAATAGATCGCCGAATTTTAGTAATTTTTCGCACGTTTTTCATTTCCTTTCTCTTTGGGAGAGTAACCGCTAAAAAGCTTCGCTCCCCAGTTGCAGTTATTTACGCTTAAGGGACTATTTAAGAATAAATGGAGTATTGTTCTATAACCAAACGGAATGCTCTGTCAAAATCTGATACAAAAAACTCAACCAAGCGCATTACAACCACGTTAACTCGTCTGAGGAGTTTGCTCTTTTCCGATAAATTAAAATTCTCAAAGCATAAGATAAGTAAACAATTCTTGGAGCTAAGGCTCATGGACCTTTCAAACATACGCATAAAAGAACACTTTGGAATAGTAACCAACGACACAAACACCACTCAATTCAACTTCCTAGTTAGCCCCCCAAAAAATCGCGAAAGCATCGAAAAACAGGACATAGTATGCCTTGACCACCCAACATACGGCGACGCATGCCAAGTACTCGCCGAAGTTAAAGAAATAACCAGCTATGAACAAGTCGCAGGCTCAACCATCGGCGACCGCATAGGTAAATTGTTAGCCACAGCCCAAATAATCGGCTACATCGACCTAAGAAACGAAGATCAGCCACTGAGCAAGCTACTTGTGCCGCCAAATCCTGGCAGCCGCATCTACATGCCATACACCTCATTCTTAGAAGATACATTCAAACGAGGAACCGAAGGAAAACCATACAAGCAGCCACTTCATCTAGGCAAGGCAGAAATCATCGCCGTCTCCCAAGAAGCTAATGACCAACAAATTAACTATTACCTAGACGCCGCTGACCTCATCAGCAAGCATACACTTATTTCTGCAGTAGACGGAGCAGGAAAAACCCATACGGCCACAGTCATCATTGAAGAACTTGCCAACAAAACCAGCCATCCAATAGTAATCTTCGACCCAAACAACGAATACACCACAATAAGCACAGCCGCAAACCCAGACCAAAACTACCCATTCAACTTCCAAACCGCCCTAATCAACGCCGACACCGCAAAGAACAGCCAAGACGCAATAACGAAAAAAATCAAACAAGGCCAAGTCACCATAATAACTGCCGAAAACTTGACGCTCACCGAAAAAACCGACTACTACGCCAGCATCTTAAACGCATTAGCTAAAAGCAGACGAGAAAAAACCACACAGCCATTCCTCCTTGTAGTTGAGGACGCAGAAAATCTCCCGCCTCAAGTAATCCAAGAAATTCTCACTACAAAAAATGACATAGCAACCATCCTCATCACATCTCATCCAACCATGCTAGGCGGAAAAGTCCTATCTCAAACACGAAACTACATCATCGGAAAAACCATCGACCCACAGGATTTAGCCTACCTAAAAAACATGATCAGCGGATGTGACGAGCAGTTACCCAGCTTAGGCGTTGGCGAATGGATAATCAACGGCTTAAACATTATTCGCCCAACAAAAATCCACGTTAGAGAACGCTACTCCAAAGCAAAATAACCTTTTTTTTAACCCTTGCCATTGATTTGTACTCCACAAACGTTTTATGTCAAATCCCTTTAAATACTACATTCAAAAGGGGAAAAACAGTCATGAGTGAAAAGAAAAGATCACTAAACATAACTAACGTTCTCGGCGCTGTCCTCATAATCGTATTAGTCGCCTTAAGCGTTTTATTAGGCGTTTACATCCAGCAAAACACCACCTTACAAAACAAAGACAACCAAATAGCTAGTCTCCAAAACCAATTAGCCACACCAAAACTCGTAAGCATTGGCTTAAATTACACAGACAACCGCTCTGATGCAAATGCGCCTTTCCTGCATATTACAGGCTATGTAGTTAACGTTGGAAGCGCTAAAGCAAACAACTGCACAATCCATGTTAACGCTGTACAGAACGGAAACGTGACTGCTTTGGATACTTCAGCAACCATTACTTCACTTGATGCAGGAGCATACGAGACTATAGACCTACAGTTTCCATACACAGGGCAAGCGTTAGTAGCGTATACTAGTTACCTAGCATGGACAAACTAGGTAATCTACTTTTTTATTTTTAGAAGAAAGTGTATGAATTTTTTAGTCAGCGGTGTCATGGAGAATAAGTGCAAGAGGCTGAATTTCCCAGAGTGGTTATAACCTTAAAAACTACTGTTTCTCCTGTTGGATAATGCGATGGTATAGTTATAGAGGACCCTGCAGGCACTTTATCGTTGAGGGGGTAGTAAAAATGATTCTGGTCTGGGCCGCCGCTACCTGATTTAAGGTCTACCCATAACATGGTAAGTTGGGCATCCGTTCCACCCTTATTAGTCACGTTTAAGTTTAAACGGTCAGCGGTTAGACTTACCGTGATGGGCGTGTTAATTTTTTCAACATACATGTCGTTCATCTCTTTGGTGGCGGCATCATGCCACAGGTAGACATTCGTGAAAAAGAACAATAGTATGACGATAAACATTATTGAACCAATTACTTCGGCTGTTCCCTTGCGGTTTTTAATTAGTCTTTTCAACATTTTTTCGTCACCTCATATTTCACGGGGCATCAATTGATTCCACAAAATTCGAGCCTCTTACCGTATTTACTTTGAACTCATAAGTGGCGCCACTGTGCCAAATTGATGATGCTTGAACAGTGATCGGTACATGGGCACCAACTGGTACGTTAATATTAAAATTGATAGTGGATGATCCATTAGTGGCTGCTACTCCATTGATATAGACCACGTTGATCGTGGCATCAATTTGTCCTGAGTTGTAGACCCAAAGTGTAACGTGATTACCATACGTAGAGCCTAGACAAATATCCTCGATTGTTAAGGATTCCATTACTGAACTGCCTATTCCAGCCTTGTAACTCTGTGCGTAAACAGCAACGTAGGCAAAAGCTACACTCATGCCTACCATAACAACCATTATCATCAAGATTGTAGAAATGACCGTTGAAAGACCCTTTTTATTCCTGTAAAGTTTTCTCATGTTTTCACACCCAACTCGGCGGAATTGAAAAGAAGAATATTGCATACCCTACAATGCTCAGGATTATGGCGTGCTTTAAGCCGCCTGCCACTCGGCGCTCCCCAAGTTTTCCAGCCATCAACCCGCCAGTAACCGCGGAAACCAGCATGTCCTCATAGAAAAAGTTTTTCAATCCGCCTGTGCTACCGACTGAAACTTGGCTCATGATTTGAGGCGCTCCTTGCATGGGAGCAAGGAAAGACCGCACAAGAAGGATTGCTGTAACTATAAAGACGAAAAAAGCCGCGTAAATTATGATTATGTAGGGTTTCATCTGGGCACTTGTTTCCTTGTCCATGTCGTTCATTTCCTCCATGAAACCCGATGTGGCAGTGAAAACCTTCTTTATTGTGCCACCTGAGCGACTTGCCTCAAGCACCAAAGCGCAGAACCTGTTTACTATTGGCGAATTGATGCGCTCTTTGAAGTTGATCAGAGCCTGTTCGAAGGATGTCCCCCAAGACATTTGAACGGTCAGCTTCTTGACTTCGTCAGACAACGGATGCCCTATCATCTTGTTGTCAACGACTTTTTCCAATGCTTTAACTAAAGTTAATCCGGTTTCCTGAGATTCTGAAACTCCGCGCACTAGAAGGGGCATTTGGTCCTCTATTGCTGAAACCCATCTTTGGTTTTCGTAGTCGAGTATGGCTGAAGGGACTATGATTACAAGGACTGCCACTAGGAATATTTCGTTAGCATAAACCGTTAGGGCACTGGGGTCAGTTAGGGCCAATATGGCAACGCCTATTAGAACCAACATAATGGAAACAACAGCGGTAATCTGCCTTTTTTTCTTTGATACCTGGCGCATTTTCTTTACCTCGGAGGAGTCATCGAATCAATCATCAATAGAAGTATGCCCACACCTGCAGGCGTTATCACGAACGCTACGAGCATAAGTATCACCTGTGGGTCAAGGTTGCCTAACATTGATGCGCCACCGCCCAAAAAGGACATTATTGAGAGCATAACCACAAGTGCCAGCGGAAGAGCAATCATAAAGCTAACGTAGACTTCAGCCATGCCACCTAAACTCTCTAAGTAACTCTTCATCGATGCAACTCTCACTTTTTTGTACTTCTCAGACTCTTCCCGCAAATAGGCAGCCAAGTCTCCACCCATATGGGAAGTGGTCACAATACCGTCAAGCATTGCGCCGAACCTTCTTGAAGCTGACCTTAAAGAACCGCTTCTTAGAGCGGCGTTAAGGTCTAAACCTAATAGTTCAATATCAGCAATTATTCTGCGCAATTCTTCACCTACACCAAATTCGTCTCCAACATTAGCTAGTGAACGAAAAATGCGCTCTGGAGGCATACCAGCACTGGCAAGAACAGCCATGAAGTTTGCAGTAAGCGGAAGGTTGGCTTCTATTTTCCTTGCTCTTGAAGAGATTTCAAGCAAAGGGTATAGGTAGCATATGCCAAGCGAAGAAAGAAAGACTACCAAACCAATTAAGACAGAGAACAAAATAGAGGAATATAAGAACATTGAGAACAAGAAAGAGGACAAGAGCATTGAGAACAAGAAGGCGACAATTCCCGAAACAATTGAAGCGAACAGCATTAATCCCATGTAGGCTTGGAAGGTAATTCTTAAGCTCGTTTTCGCCAAGTTCGTTTGTAAACTCTCAAACTTGGAAAAGATACTCTTTGGTATTAGGTTGGATATTCGCAGGAACAAGGTTAGCAGTTGTTTATTCGTTTTTCAGGGCCTCCGCGAGAATAGGCTCTGGGTTTTCAAGGTAACTTCTGACTATGTTTGAGACGCCCTTGTAGTTTCGCACATTGTTTTTAACCATCCACTGTATAACTTTAGCCCTACGTTGGATCTCTTCGCTTGCTTGTTCGGTGGTTATGCCTGTTTTCTCAGCAATTTTCTCTATGATGTAACTTCTACCGGTAAAATCAAAAGTGTCTTCAGCAGGGTTCCATCTATAAACTTCGTTTGTAAGGATTTCTCCTGAACGGGGATCCAGACCTACTATTTCGGAGGTTGAGACGGTTTTCCTCACGGGTTTGCCGCCTATTTCGACTCTCTTTTGAACAAGGATTATGTCTATTCCAGCGATAAGTGTTCTCGGGATATTCATTGGCGCTGACTCTAACCGATATACAGTTGATTCTACTGATTCTGCATGAACCGTTGACATTCCAAGGTGACCTGTGCTTACAGCCTGGAAGAGAGTGTAAGCCTCTGCTCCTCTGATTTCACCCACAATGATGTAGTCGGGTCTCTGTCTAAGTGAGGCTTTGAGCAGGTCAAAGAGGGTGATATCTGCGTTTTCTGTGGAAAGTCCAAAGTGCGTTCTTGTAGCAGCGGGAATCCAGTTTTCGTGTGGAAGATTCAGTTCAGGGGTATCTTCGATTGATACGACTTTCAGGTCTGGCTTAATGAACATGCTTAAGCAGTTGAGTAAGGTGGTTTTGCCCGCTGCGATTCCTCCTGCAACCAGAATTGAAACTCTGTTTTCAACTGCATACCAGAAGAAAGCAGCCATCTCAGGCGAGAGAGAGTTAAAGCTTACAAGGTCTGTGACTGTGAAGGGGTCCAGCTTGAATTTTCTGATAGTGAAAGTGGAGCCTTTGCGGGTGACTTCGCTTCCGTATGTTAAGTTGATTCGGCTGCCGTCCGGCAAGCTTGCATCTAGCAGTGGCTGCGCTATTGAGACGTGGCTTCCACAGAGGTAAGCAAGTCTGAGGACATTTGTGTCGAGTTCATCGGCGGTTTCGAAGCGAATGTTGGTCGGGATGGACTCAAATTTTCTGTGCCAAATGTAAAGGGGCACGTTGATTCCATCGCATGAAACGTCTTCGATTAATGGATCACGCAGGAGTGGATCTATTTTTCCATACCCAAGATTGTCCCTGACGACATAATAGAGCAGTTTGCCGCGAGTTTCAGACGTTGGATTAAAACGGTAATCATCAAATATCTCATTACATTTTTTAATCAGGTATTCTCCAGCGGCCTGTTTTGAATGCAGTTCCGTTGGCTTAAGCTGTAGCACTTCATTTAGAATTCCTTTCAAGCGCTGGAGATTTGTAACATCAGTTTTGTTAAGCTGTGGCTCTTCCACAGTATAAGTGATGTTGCCTCTGACCACATCTCGGGTTACATTGGCATAAGCATAAGGCGCGTTAAGCGGGTAATTTTCTAAAACAGTAACATTCTTGATAGGAGCTTGCATATCAGCCCCAGATATCCCAAGCGCTATGCCGTGATTATCCAAGTTCGATGAAAGCAGATTCTCCGCAACTTTGTTTTCACTACCTAAATTTTCTTGCGAAGTACCTGCAGGTTTCTTTCGATTAAACAATTTCAATTTCCCTATCTGCCTTAAGTGGAATACCATTCCTACATCATCCTTGGTTAAATCAGTTGTTATTTTAAGTTAAAAAATGGAAAAAAGGGTTTGTGAGCGATCACTTTCTTATGGGAATGACTGTGTTACTTGACTGAATGTTCCGCCTGTTGTAGTAACCTTGGCAGTCACGGTCACACTTGTTTGTGTACCTGATGTTATCAGACCAGTGTAGCTTGTAACCCCGATCGCCAAAGTTGATTGCGGTTGTATAGTGGTAGAGCTCGTTATGTTAGTGGCATATTGTGCACCGTTGACATAAACAGAGTTAGCATCGATATTCACGGCTCCATCACCGACATTTTGGGCATATATCACTAATCTGCCCGGAGTAACGCCGACTGTTGCGTTTGCCATGCTTTGTATTTGTATTGCTGAACCTGTCTTAGCAGTTTGGAATCCTACATATCCCATGACCCAAGCGTAGACTACAAGTGACGCAACGACTGCAACGGCAATCATCAATAGCACTGAAATTACTGGTGAGATCGCTTTCACATTTCTACGGAATTTACGGAATTTTCTAAAGTTCATTTTTCATCTCTCCTTTCTTTTTTCTCCTTTCTTAAGGAATCTTGATACTTACTTTAAGAACTCTTGCTTAAAAAGCACTATGCAATAATGTTCTACCTAAATTTGATATAATACCAATAACGAAATAACCATCTAAGACTCAATAAGAAAAATGCCAGCCATAAAATTCACAGAAAATACATGAACTATTACATCGCTTCAATTGAAAAACGTTATAACAAAGCAATTCACAAATAAGATAAGGAAGCCAAACATGAACCTTGTAAAAACAGGAATCGCAGGTCTCGACGAATTCCTAACCGGAGGCCTACCGCCTAAAATACTCCTTCTCACAGGTTTACCAGGCGCAGGAAACGAAGTCTTCGCCAGACAAATCGCGTACACAAGGGCAAAACAAGTCGGAATAACCTACTTCACCGTAAACGCAACCCCAGACAGCGTGAAAGAAGACATGGCAGCTTACAACTGGGACGTCGCACCACTAGAAGCCACCGGAAACTGGAAGTTCAAAACCTTAACAAAAACCAACCACCTCGAAGAAACCGTAATCGAAGAAATGAAACAACACCGAACAATCATCATAGACTCACTTTCCGAGTTGCTCCTCACACGCAAAATCGAAGAAGCCATCAACCTCCTCACAGCAATGTCCCGCCAAAACAAAAACAGCGAAGAATACCACCTACTTCTCCTCACCGAAGGGATGCAAGACCAAAAAGCTGAAACCGCAATGCAACACTTCGCCGAAGGCGTAATAATATTCAACACCACATGGACAACAGACACCACACACAGAGACATCCTGATAAAGAAGATGAAAGGCACCTTTGTTCCTGAACGAAGACTACCATACACAATCGGCAAAAAAGGATTTCTCATAGAAACAGCCACCAGAATAACATAACAAACCCAGCCTCAAACACAAAAACCTAAACATACTACAAATCATTAGCCAAAATTCATAATTTACTTATCACGAAAAACGATACATGTCCAACGATGATACAATGAAGCAAATTCATAACAACTGGAACGAACTCTTCCACGATTGCATGCTGATAATCTTTGTATGCGGAACAATCGGTATAGCGATAAAATTCGTAACCTTCTTCAATCAATGGGTTTATTTCCCATCATTCCCAAACGCGCTGGACTCAACATTCCTCATCTCCGCAGTTATGTACCTCGCCTGGAAATCACGCAAACGCAAATAATCTTTTGACCATTCAAGAAGATGCCTGAAAAATAGCGCCTGCTCCATCTCTAAAAAAACGGCGCCAAACACTAAGCAAAGCATAATAACATATAGGTAACTAAGCGAATACTTAGCTACTTGCTGCGACTTCAAGCGTCACTGTTTAGGACAATTCGCTAAGCTTGTATCATGCTTGAAAATATTTTTAAAACCGATATGTTACAATTAAGAAACACAGCTTTTATTGCTCATTTCATTTTCCAATCAGTGGAGAAAGGAAAGGCTTCAATAACAAGTGGGGGATAAAGATCCCCTCATTCAATTTTCAAAAAACCAAACAACAGTCTCGCGCTCTAAGCAATCAAAATTGTTCATTTGCCAGTCTCCTAGCCAGGCAGGGAGCAACCCTGGAGATGTTTGCAACAGGCAAGCACCAATCAGCTTGTGGCCTCTCGGGGCCGCGGGGGTTCAAATCCCCCTCCCGGCGCCACCATAATAATCTCGCCCCTATGGCGGTGTTATGCATTGTTTTCGTCTCCTGAAGATTTTGTCGTCGCTAAACTCGCAAACGTATTCGAATCCAGCTTCACGCGGCGTCGATTTCAAGTTTTTCTTTAGCGGCAAATTGTAGACGCCCCATAAAAGCCAAAATCACACAGGCATTAATTTCAGGAATGCTGCATAATGCGACGTCTATTTATGAAAATGGTTCTTGGTGGGCTACTTAGGTTAGAACCCACGTTTAGACGCACGGTGTTAAGAAACTACGTGAGAACTACAAAATGGCAAAACAATCAATGAAAAAACCAACCAAATTCGGGAGTACCAATGCCATTTGGGAAATTGCTTAAAATCACGACTTAACATATGTCCTCCATTTGAGAAGGTCTTTAATGGCTGTTAACGTGCGCCAATTAAAATATCTACTCGGATGGTTAATCGCAGGATCAAGAGGCGGTCCGATGCGTGCCAAAATGATTGAGATCCTAAAGGAGACCCCGCAAAACGCAAATCAGCTAGCAACCATACTGAAAGTTGATTACAAGACTATACGGCATCATATTGAAGTTCTCGAAAAGAACAATATGATTACTTCGGCTGGAGGAGTTGGAGGAAGGTATGGAATCACATACTTCCTATCACCAGCGTTGGAGGAGAATTACGCCTTGTTTGAGGATATTCGGAAAAGAATGTGGCAAAAGTAGAAAAGAGGGAAAAGCAACATGAAGAAACGTATGCACAAGAACTTAAAAATAGTGTTAGTGCTGGTCATCTTGATAGTTGTGGCTTTAGATGCAGCCCTTTGGGCTGCGTACACGTTTTATAAGCCATTTAACCCTTTAAGCCCATTGCCGCCGCCGCCTAATAGTAATCCTGGTGATCTCGAGGTGTTTTACGCAGCGGAAGCTGTGGTTTCCTCTCTTAACATAGCGCTTCTGGTTTTTCTTCTCATCACGAATGCCGACATGTTTAGGAAGACACGATCCAAGTTCACGTTTGGATTGTTGATTTTCTCAACGGCTTTTCTCTTCAAGGATCTAACGTCCAGTCCTTTGGTGATTTGGGTCTTCGGTTACCACCAAGAGGGTCTAGGTCCATTTGCGTTGTTGCCAGACTTGTTCGAGTTGGTAGTGTTGTGCGTGCTACTGTACCTCAGCTTCGAATAATAGGAACTTCTCTTCCTTAATGGTCAATGAAACGGGCACCACCTTAAAGATTTAACGAGTGATATTCTGGGATTTCGTTTCCCCAATACGTGTCTGCGCCGGAAAAACCTTTTGAGAGCTGGTGTCGTTTGCTCTGTGTTGGCATCTGAATCTGAGTCTGTGATGATAGTTACATCGGTCTCGTATGACGTTTAGAGAACACGAGGCAATTAGGGCGACAACTCAGTCGGCTGCAAAGCATTCTGGACTTAATGTTGCTGAATTTGGAGTTGAGTTGGGATTAATTTAGAAGAGAATGGGTTTCAATTTTGAAAAATCGTTTAATAACGGATTGGGCAAGTGTGTTGTCAGATAAAAAGGAGGCGAAGAAAAATAGAAAGAAAAACCGCGGCGTTGACTCTACTACTAATAACAGCATGCGCCGCAATCATCGGAGGCTTCATAATGACAGCACATGCAACCGACACAAATTCAACCACGACTTCAAGCACAAGCACTACAACCGCAATCACTTCGGACAACAATGCAAATAACCCCCCGCCATGGGGAATGAGCGGTATGAATACAGGTGACCAGGGATTCGGCGGACCAATGGGGTCAGGAAGAGGCCAAGGAGGATTCATGGGCGGCATGGGCAACATCGAAGTCAGCTCAGAATACACAACCAACGTAACCGCCATACTCAACAATGACACAGACGTGCAGAACCTAATCTCACAAGGCTACAACGTAACATCAATCAACCCAATAGTCAAGAACGTCATCGAGGGTGACGGAACAATCGCCACACAAGCAACCACTGCGATAGTTACGCTCCAAAACGGCACATCTGGCTATGCAACTGCCTACGTGGACGTCGAGCAGGCAAAAGTCACTCAAATAGTCATCATCACAAGAACTGTAATTGACAAGACCACCGGCTAAACCAAAAAAGCGAATATGCAACATAGAAACAATGCCATAAGACGGGGAAGCCAAAGGGCTATCCCACTCTTCAACTTTTCTTGTTTATGAATGCTAACTACGTAAAAACGAAGTTGGGGCTGAGAAGGATCTGGTTAATTACGATTACTAAATCAGTATCGTGATAGCGCATTTGCATTTGCGTTCTTTTCTCCTTAAAAGTGTTCCAGAGCTTCAGCAAACCCTCTTTCTTCAGAGCCACTTTTCTCGGTTAAGAACTAGTTGCAGTGGACCGAGGAACAAGCTGCCTTTCGCAACAAATCCGGCGCCAGCTTTTTATAAATTCAAAAACTTTAATGATGGTTCGCCAATACTTTGAATGTTCTTGCGCAATATTCTGTATACTGCTCTTTCATAATGCACGGTTAGATGCTTACCCTCATACACTAATAATCTTCCTCATCATTTCGACTGAAAATCACGGTTCCTTCTTTCCAAAAATGTAATTTGTAGTGCTCCGGCCGGGATTTGGACCCGGGTCCGCGACTCGAGAGGCCGCTATACATAGCCCCTTAATAAGAAGCCTTAGTAAGGTTTGACCGGACTATACTACCGGAGCATTCGGAAGATGGTTCTCTCTTAGAGATAAATATCTTTTTATGCGTTTAGGACGGGTTTAGGAACAAAATACGAACTGGAAGTAAAATACTTATACACTACTATAGTTAATCTGATGTAACATGGTGAACAATGGTTGATGACGCTCGACGAAACAAAACGTCAACTACAAGAACTTAAACCCATTCTCAAAGACAAGTATAAGGTAGAAAAAATAGAAATTTTCGGTTCATACGCCAGATGTGGACAAACACCACAAAGCGACATTGACCTTCTGGTTACATACCCCGAAACTCCTGATGTTGTCGGCGTCAACAACATCAAAAGGTTTCTCAGAAGAAAACTCGGCGTAAAAGTGGACATAGTTTCAAAGAAATACATAAACCCACTAATAAAAGATAGAATTCTAAAAGAAGCTATACCTGTATGAAGAAATCACGCGGCCCGTCAGATTACAAGCTTTATCTCCAAGAAATCGTTTCGCACATCCAGATAATTGAAGAGTACACAAAAGGAATGACGCCTGACCAATTTATTCATGATCGAAAAACTATAGACGCTGTTGACACAAACCTGCGGAACATCGGCGAAGCCATGAACGTTTTATCAAAAATTCCACAGATAAAATCAAAATTTTATCACTACCACATTCCTTGGCAGGACATAGCAAGTTTACGCCATACTCTTTCACATGAGTATTTTAGCAGAGACCCAGAAATCATGGAAAAACGCAACATCACTCTTGCCAAAAATTAAACCTCAAATCATGAAAATTATCAAAGAAGGTTAAAAGAAATCCAATTTCTTGGAAAGGCTTTATGTTTCGTCGTCTACGTTTAAGAAACGCTTTATGGCTGCTACAATTTCCTGCAATCCTTTCTCTGTTAAAGGCGGCTCATAGGGAATTCTGAGCACATCCCAGCCTTGAGCTGTCAAAAGATCAAAGATTTCCTCATCATGTTGTTGCTGTTTATCGCTTGAATGCACTTGCACGCCGTCTAAGTAAACGATTTTCCGCTTGTTCACCCAGCAAAAGTCGGGGATCGTTGATTTTAGAACAATTGTTTTTTGCGTCACCATGCCGCTGGTTAACCCAGCCATGCTTAGTGCTTTGAATACTTCGATTTCTGCTTTGCTGACTTTAGGATGCATGTTTCTTTTATAGCTCAATTTGGCCCCCGAGAATTAGCATTGCATCTAACCCTTAATAAATTCTATACAAAAAAGCAACTAAACTGCTTATCAAGCAGTAATCAAAAGTAGGCTTGACGGATCGCCACTGTTAACCCAAGGCGCGAATCAAAAAGAGCACCTGAATTGTCAGGGTGGTAATCCGCGTCTCGTTTAACTGCTGACCCGCCAAGCATGGGTGTACCTCTTGGATGGCTATTTCTCGCAAAATAACAACTCTTCGCCAAGTATAAATGGAATTGTGACTGTGCAATAACAGCAACAAGCATATGCTAACTTCTATAAGACCACTTACCAAAAAGTCCTAATTTATTAAAAAAAGAATACTTACTTTTTAATTACACAGTTTTTAATGCCAAAAATCATCAAAATAATTTATCTAAAAATGAAACGTTCCCATTCTGGAAGTTTTCCTTTCTTCAATCGCCCTTTGCATTCCAATCCAGTACAAACTCCACCCGAAAATAAAGATGAAGGCGAATGCTGGGAGAAGAATCAATCTTACGGCTTTGTAGCGTTTATAGGCAGTTTTAGGAAATGCCACCAGTGCACCCGACTACTCAATAGCTGAGCAACAAAATTTAAGCTTTTGCTTGGGAAAGCAACTTATGAAAAAATGACAACTTGCTGTCTTTGCGTTGATGTTTAATCTTCGATTTTTTTCTCTTGAATTTGGAAAGGAGGATATTCTTTGAGTTTCTCTGCCATTTCTCTAAGTTGCTTGTCGACAAGGTAATTTACTGTTCCTTCCTCAAAAGTTCCATCTGCTCGTCGTTCACCAGCTTTGGTGCCTGTGACAACCTCTATGCCTTCGGCGATAGTTTTAACAGAGTAAATGTTAAATTGTCCAGCCTTAACCGCCTCCACGACTTCCTCTTTCAGCATTAAGTTTTGCACGTTGCTTTCCGGTATCATCACGCCTTGCTGTCCAGTAAGTCCCTTTAGCTTGCAGACTTCAAAGAAACCTTCGATTTTCTCGTTTACTCCGCCTATGGCTTGAACTTCACCTTTCTGGTTAACTGAACCGGTTACTGCTATGTTCTGCTTTATTGGAAGCCCGGAAAGCGCTGATAAAATCGCGTACAATTCCGTGCTTGAAGCGCTGTCACCTTCGACTCCTTCGTAATTCTGTTCAAAAACCAGCCTTGCGGAAAGGCTTAGCAGCTTATCTCTGGCGTATTTATCATTTATGTAGCCACTGAGTATTAAGACGCCTTTGGTGTGTATGGGTCCGCCCATTTTAGCTTCTCTTTCAATATCGATTACTCCTTCTCTGCCTAAGCCGATGCTTGCTGTTACGCGTGAGGGGTTGCCGAAGGCGAAGTCGTCTAGTCCCATAACGGATAAGCCGTTTACTTGCCCAACTTTCTCTGCGATTGTGTCTATTAGGAAAAATCCGCGCTCGATCATTTCTTGAATTTTTTCTTGGATGAGTTTTGAGCGGTAAATTTTTTCTTCTATGGCTTTCTTGACATGGTTTCCGTTTATAAACTCAGCATTTTCCTGCGACGCGTAGTAGTTGGATTCGCGAATTATGTCAGCAATATAGGAGAACTGCGTTGATAGCTTGTATTGGTCTTCCGCAAGCCTTGAGCTATATTCAACTATTTTGGCTAGTCCTGTGCCGTCGAGGTGTTTGAGGTTTTCTTTTTCGCATAGCATGCATACGAAAGCGGCGTATTGCTTTACTTTTTCATCAGTTCTATCCATTACTGTATCGAATTCTGCTTTTACCTTGAAAAGTTCTTTGAAATCAGTATCCAATCCGAATAGCATTTGGTAAATGTAGGGATTTCCAATCAGGATTACTTTGGCTGTTAAAGGAATGGGCTGGGGTTTAAGGGTTTTAACACTGAGGAAACCATAACGTTCTTCAGGTTCCTCTATAACCAAGTGTCCATCTCTCAGATCTCTTTTTAAGCCATCATACGAGAACGGGTTTCGGAGTAATTCTTCAACTGGAATAATTAAGTATCCACCGTTAGCTTTGTGTA
>Ga0208039_1000450_pt1 | contig 27215 bp, 28 predicted proteins | sample June2015DPH_20_1_2_FD_184722 | JGI IMG/M metagenome (GOLD analysis project Ga0208039, IMG submission 184722) | Peatland microbial communities from SPRUCE experiment site at the Marcell Experimental Forest, Minnesota, USA - June2015DPH_20_150... | ecosystem: Environmental > Terrestrial > Soil >... | reverse complement strand
TACCTTCAAGCAATGGACATTTACGTGGCACCATACCTTGGCAAGGATCAGGTTTCCAGTGGGACGATTACGCTTGCGCTTGGACATGGCAGGGCAATTGTTGCAACACCATCCCTATTCGCAAAAGAGGAGCTATCAGACAATAGAGGGCTTTTCTGCAAGTTCGCCGACGGACGTTCAATCGCTGAATGCGTCGAACGAATATTAAGCGACGTTAAACTAAGGCGACAACTAGAAACGAACGCATTCAACTACGGTCAAGAAATGGGCTGGACAAAGGTAGCTGATCAATATGGTGACATACTCAGATCTGCAATCGGAATTCCAAGAACTATCGATGAAACTGCGGCAATCAGTGAAGCTTGACCATCTCTTCGCCATAACGGATCACAATGCGGTTCTGCAACACGCAAAGTTCTCCGTTCCCGCAAGAAAAGAGGGGTATACGGTCGACGACAACGCCCGCGCCCTAGTCTTCGCAGTTAAGGCAAAAGCTTACTGGTCCACTCAACCTCTTTCAGAGCTACAACGCAAACTGATCAGCTTTCTGCTTTTCATGCAAGCCGAAGACGGCAAGTTCCACAACCTCATGGATTACTCCCTAAGGCTCATTGACAATCCGACGGTTGGAGACCATCTGGGCCGGGCCATCTGGGCAGCTGGCTCAGTCATCAACTCGGATCTGCCTAATGGATTGAAGGCTCCCGCTCGAGTCATATTTGATCGTGCACTTCCTTGGGCAAGGGAGTCGTCTTCACCAAGAACGATAGCCTATGCTTGCCTAGGCCTTTGCGAGCGATTCCAAGTCGACGCTAAGGACCCCAATTTAAGAGTCAACATTGCGTCGTTGGCCGACAACCTAGTCGACTTGTACAACGCCAGCCATGGGCCAGACTGGAAATGGTTCGAGAATATCATATCCTATGATAACGCGCGACTGCCCCAGGCTTTGCTCTTGGCCTATCAGTCATTAGACGCAGATGAATACCTCAAAGTTGCCCAGGAAACATTTCAATTCCTGCAAGAACAGACAACGATTGAAGGAAAATTTGTGCCCATCGGAAGTCGGGGCTGGTACGCTAGGGGCAAGGAGAGAGCTCTCTACGATCAGCAACCCCTTGAGGCAGGAACTATGGTCGAGGCTGCAGCAATAGGCTACAAGATCACTGGCTCCGAAGTTTACGAGAGGGCTTTGCGTGAAGCGCTAGGATGGTTCTTTGGTCTCAACACCAAGTCTGTCAACGTCTATGATGAAGCGACAGGAGCTTGTCATGACGGTATAACGGAGGTTGGTTTGAATGAGAATCAGGGCTCCGAGTCCACAATTTCCCTTTTGCTTGCCGCCGCAACCTTCCTGGAATGCGTCACAAAGGGATGAGCTCTTGGCTGAGGTTCACTTCTCTTTCTCCAGTTCGTCAAGGAATTCATCTAGCGGAGAACTCGCAACACAACAGACTCTGTCGGCTCCGCCATAATAGGTCAACAATTCTCCATCCCAAACTACAGCCCCGTCTGGAAACACAACGTTCGGAACAAAACCTCTCCTTTCAAAATCCGTTTCAGGTTCAAGGATTGGTGACCTAGTCCGGGCAATCACTTTCTTCGGGTCATCTAAATCAAGCAACAGTGCCCCGGCACGGTAGATACGGTCGAGGCTGACGCCGTGGTAAAGCACCAGCCATCCTCGTTCAGTTTTGATCGGCGGCGAGCCAATTCCGACCTTTCTTTTCTCCCATGGAAACTTCGCTCTCAGTATTTCATAGTCTCCGAAATGCGGCAAGTACTTCCTCCAGAAGCTCCGCGACTTCGCAAGTGATTCGATGCTGTCAAAGTAGGCGATCTGAACCTTTGACTCAAGCCGGTGCAGAATAGCAACTTTTCCGTCAATCCGCTCTGGAAAAATCACGAAGTCCTTGTCATCGCGGTCGGGCCCAACCAAACCGTACTTTTCGAAATGCAAGAAGTCTTTCGTCGAAGCAAGCGCTATGCGTGGGCCTTCGTGGGAGAAGGCAGTGTAGGTGACGTAGAAGGTTCCGTCGAAACGTGTTATGCGTGGGTCCTCGCATCCGAACTCCTCCCATTCGCCTGAAGAAGTCAGTACCGGTTCCGAGGAGCGTGATTCGATTGTTCTCCCGTCCAGCGTTCGCGCATATCCCAACCGGGAAATCCCATGAGCATCCACGGCTCGGTAGAGAAGGTGAATGGACCCACCTTCGGCAATTGCCCCAGGGTTGAAAGTTCCAATCGTCTCCCACCCTACGTTGCTTCTGGGGGCGATGATGGGATTCTGTTCATATTTCGTAAGTCTTCGCATTCACTATTGCCTGCCCTGTGAGTGTCATGGTTGAAGGGGTGGGTCTCTTCATGCCTAAGAACTAGTATTTGTGTTTGAGGTGGCAGACGGAACTATTCAGTTTCGAATCTGTTCTATTTCGTTTTCAACTAATTCAGCTAATTCAAAGGCTGCTCTTTGTACAGGAGGGCTAAGGGCCTCGCGGAACGTAAATTCCGGGGTGATGTCGATTGTGAATATTCTAATGGTATGGGGAACTGAACTGTTTTCGAATTTCTTGAAGAGTTCCAAGGCTGTGGCAAAATTCGTGGAATGTGGGGACGATGCGTATTCTGTGCCTTTGAAATGCTCTGGCGAGAATTCACAGATCTTGCCAACCGTCCCGGTTGAAGCAACTGAGTCTATAATGAAAACGTGTTCATAGCCCAATATCTCTTCAACCAGTCCAAGGCCGCCGAGGCTCAATTCCTTGAACTCCAAATCGGCTCGTACGCGGTTCCTATCCTTTAGTAGTCTGACTACATGGATTCCTACTGCATCGTCACCCATTATGGGATTGCCGAGGCCTACAAGCAAAATGGTCGTATGGCTCAGCCCCGGTTTCATGTACGATTCTACGGTCTCCGTATGTTGTGAAGGATCGCTCTGTTTCTGTTGTAGATTTTGATGTCGAGGGGCATCTGGCCTGGTAGGGTGTGGGTTGCGCAGGCGTAGCATGGGTCGTAGGCCCTGAAGGCCATCTCGACCATGTTCAGAATCCCGTCGGATACTTCTCCTTTCTTGATGAATCCCTCAGCGGCTTGCTTAATCGACATGCTGATTGCCGCATGATTGTTAGTCGTTGCCACGATGAGGTTAACGTTCTTCACCATGCCTTTGGCATCCGTCTTGTAGTGGTGGAAGAGTGTTCCGCGGGGCGCTTCGACCGCTCCCACACCTTCGTCTGGTGTTTGGGTCGGGATGTTTCGAACGTTCGGGTTTGTGATGTCGGGGTCTTGGCTGAGTTGTAATAGGCGCTCTGAAGCGTATACAAGTTCGACTAGCCGCGCCCAATGGGTAGCCAAAGTTGAGTGAACTGGCTTCTGGCCTAATGTCTCGTACAATCTCTTGTATTCTGCTTGTGCTGTTGGGGTAGCCATTCCTTCTGATACGTTGAGGCGGGCGAGCGGGGTCGCTTTGTAAACGCCACTATCCTTGCCTCCTACCAGCCCTTTCCATCCGATCTTCTTGAGGTAGGGGAATTTGAGATAGGTCCACGGTTCCACATGCTCCGAGATGTATTGCTGGTAGTCGGCTGCTGGAAACTTTGCAAACTCGTGGCCTTCCGGGTCCACGACCCTGATCTTTCCGTCGTAGAAGTTGACGCGGCTCTGTTCGTCGACCGTACCCATGCAATATGTTTCTGTTGCGTAATTGTCGCTTGTTATGAGGTTGACGTAATCCTTGTTCTTCAGAACTATATCGTCGAAGAGTTTCATTGTGAACTTTGCGAATTCAACTTCAGACTTTGCGATCGATTCGATTCTGGCTCTCTCGTCTTCCGTAATGGGTTTGCTTACTCCGCCGGGGACGCCGCAGCTTGGGTGGATTCTCTTTCCACCTATCATCGCAATGACGTCGAGTGCATCCGAGCGGTGTTTAATGACTGAGCTGCCGACTTCTAACCCGACCTTCCCTATTACGCCGAGAATATTTCGCTCTGCTTTCGGCGCACTTGGTCCCATCACGAAGTCGGGGCCGGCGAGTATGTAGAAGTGGGTTATGTGGTCGGCGATGAAGAAGGCGCTGTAGAGGAGTTCTCGGAGTTTCTTCGCGGCTGGGGGTGGTTCTACATGGAACACTTGGTCTAGGGCTTTGGTGGAGGCTATGTGGTGCGCTTCTGGGCAGACGCCGCAAATTCTGCTGGTTATGTCAGGCATTTCTTCGACAGGCCTACCCTCGCAGAACTTCTCGAAGCCCCTGAGTTCGGGGACTTGGAAGTAGGCGTTCTCAACATTTCCCTCATCGTTAAGGAAGATTGAGATCTTCCCGTGCCCCTCAAGCCTTGTAACCGGGTTGATTGTGACGGTTTTCATGGTTTTGTCCTCCTTAGCAGAGAGCGACCCAGGCTAAACCTGTAGAATGTGCCGAGTGGATCAGGCACCGAGTCCACCAGCTTCTGAATGTCTTCTTCGCTCTGCGCGTCGAAGATCGACGATAAGGCCGAAAGCATCTTTCCACCCTGGTCAATGGCTTTGGGCAGTGGCCCATAGCAGCCTCGGCACGGCGCATTTGCGTCCAAGCATATGCTCCCACAACCTCCCCGAGTCGCTGGTCCCATGCAGATTACGCCTTGTTCAAGCAGGCATTTCTGTGGGTCAGAGATGGTTTGGTAGGTTCTAACGATCTTAGTGATCTTTCCATCCGTCCTGATGCGTTTGCATTCGTGGCATAGGGATTTGTCAGAGGCGCCCAGCACTGCTCCCTTCGGAGGGAGAGGGCCATCAACGAATTGGTTAATCACTTTGGAGACTTGCTCTCCGACTGGTGGGCATCCGGGAACGTAGTAATCGACGTCCACGGTTTGGTCGAGTGTTTTGACGGTGTTGTAGAATTCTGGTAGGGTTAGCTCTCCTTCTCTCACTTGCACCTTGGTTTGGGGGAAGGTTTTTTCGGGGTTGACTGTTGTCGGCGTTTCCTTGTAAGAGCTTGCGAAGATCCCATCTCGGTTAGTTGTGTTCGCTAGGCTTGGTATGCCGCCGAGGTAAGCACAAGCGCCGAAGGCTACAAGTAGTTTGGATTTGGCTCTCAGTAGTTTAGCTATGTGTTCGTCTTCGGAGTTTTGTATCGCGCCATTCTCAAATGCGACATCTATGCTGTTGTCTGCCATCGCCTCGAGGTCTGAGTACTTGTAATCTAAGGCGGCGGGCCAGAAGACTATGTCAACCTTGTTGGCTAGGTCAACTAGTTTGGTTCCCAGCTCGAGTATGGCTATTTCGCATCCGCCGCAGCTGCTTGCCCAGTTGAATGCAATTTTCATCTTCGTCATGCTACTGCCTCCACCGTGCGCTTCCAATTTAGCGGTCCGAGCGAACGAACATCCTCCGTCATTCCCTTAACGACCCGTGCGTACCTTTCCCCTTCCGAAGCGGAGACCCATTCTAACCTCACACGTTCTCTTTCTATTCCGAATTGGTCCAGCATTTTCTGTAGGAGCTTGAATCTTCGAAGGGTCTTGATGTTTCCGTTCGTGTAGTGGCAGTCGCCTGGGTGGCAACCAGCGATGAACACGCCGTCTGCTCCTGATGCGAGAGCCTTTAGGACAAGGGTGGGGTCGACGCGGCCGGAGCAGTTGACTCGTATCGCATTGATGTTCGGTGGGTACTTGATTCTGCTTGTTCCTGCTAGGTCGGCGCCGGCGTACGAGCACCATCTGCATAAGAATCCGACGATCTTTGGTTCAAATCGTTTTTCCACCTCAATCGCCGCAATCATTCGACTATCGCCTCAATCATCGCGACCATCTGCTCATCTGTGAGATTACGGAGCGTTAACGCACCGGATGGGCAGGACGCTATGCAGGTTCCGCATCCTTCGCAGAGGGCTTCAGACACTTCCGCAATCTTTTCAGCGTTGAGGCTGAGTGCGTCATACGGACATAATGAGAGGCAGATGCCGCATCCACTGCACAATTCTCCGACAACCTGGGCAACTGTCGGTTCGCGTTCGAGCGTTGGGCTAGAGAGGAGGCCCAGTACCTTGCTAGCTGCGCCGCTTGCCTGTGCTACGGTCTCGGGAATATCCTTTGGCGACTGCCCTGCACCCGCCAGGAAAATCCCTGCCGTCGGGCTTTCTAATGGTCGAAGCTTCGGGTGCGCCTCTGAGAAGAAGCCGTTCGCGTCCAATGAAGCTTTGAGTTTACTCGCCAGCTCATGTGATTCTGAGCTTGGAATCATCCCGACCGCGAGTACTACTAGGTCAGCGTTGATTTGGACGGTTTTTCCGCTGAGCGTATCAACGCCCTTAACGATCAGCTTGCCGTTCTCTTCGTAGACTTTAGCGACTCGCCCGCGGAGGTATAGAAGACCTTTCTCCTCTTGGCACCGTTTTACGAATTCTTCATATCCTTTTCCACCAGCCCGGATGTCCATGTAGAAAACATAGGCCTGGCCGTCGGGGACTTTGTGCCTGAACATCATCGCGTGCCGAGCGGTATACATGCAACATATTTTCGAACAGTAGGGCAGCGCCGTCTCAGGTTCTCGCTGTCCCGCGCATTGAATGAAGACGATTTCTCTTGGCGTCTGTCCATCTGATGGGCGCTTGATTTCACCGGTTGTCGGTCCTGACGCCGATAACATGCGCTCGAACTCTAGGCTGGTCATAACGTCGGGAAAGATTCCATATCCGTACTCAGTCAGTTTTGTGGCGTCGTATAACTCGTACCCCGTGGAGGCGATGATCGCTCCTACCTCAAGATCATGGATTCGTGGCCACGCATCGAGGTCCATGCAGCTTGTGCCGAATTTGTCGCAAGCTTTCTTGCATTCCCCACAGGCTTGGGGGAGCAGGCCTAGGCAGTTCTTCGCGTCGAGTACGTAGGCGGGAGGCACTGCCTGGGCGAATGGGGTGTAGATCGCCTTTCTCCAAGTTAGACCGAAGTCAAATTCGTTAGGGACCTGGGCGGGGCAAGCTTTCGCGCACTCTCCGCAGGCGTTGCACTTGGCTTCATCAACATACGCTGGCTCCTGTCGGACCCTGACCTTGAAGTTGCCAATGTAGCCTTTCACGTCTTCGACTTTGGAAAGCCTAAGGAGCTTGATGTTGGGATGCCTGTAAACTTCCACCATTAGTGGCCCGAGGATGCATGTTGAGCAGTCGAGTGTGGGGAACGTTTCGGAGAGTTGGGCCATTCTTCCCCCTATCGTTCCTGACTTTTCAACCAAGTAAACTTGGTAGCCGCCATTGGCCACGTCGAGGGCAGCGCGAATGCCTGCAATCCCTCCTCCAATAACGAGAACTTTCCGAGTAACTGGGACGGTGATGGGTTGAAGCGGTTCGTTGAGCCTGACCTTCCGTATGCTCTGGCGCACTGTAATGTGAGCTTTCGCAGTGGCCTCACCAACATCGTCGTGAACCCAGCTGCTCTGTTCCCGAATGTTCGCGATCTCGCAGTTGTATCGGTTCAGGCCAGAAAGCTGTGCGATAGTCTTGAAGGTGGGTTCGTGCATGGCAGGTGAGCACGCGGCTACGACGATGGCGTCCAGATTGTGTTGCCTTATGCTGTCCTTGATCAATGCTTGGCCGGGTTCTGAGCAGAGGTACTTGTGATCGATTGCGAACACAACGTCTTGCTGCTTGCCGGCTTTGTCAACAACTTCCTTAATGTTGACATTCCCTGCGATGTTCAAGCCGCAGTGGCAAACGAACACGCCAACTCGTTTCATTACTATCTCACCCTTGCACCATCGGTGTTGGTGCTTCGCGGATCGCCTGCATCTGGCGTGGGTCAAGTTCCAGTTCCTCGGGATGAAGCCCCAAGGCCAATCCGAGAAGTTGCGTGAAGTAGACTACTGGCAGAAATTCACCGGGCGGAGGGCCTTTACCATTTTGAAGCTGGCTGGATTCCAGGTTGTATTTGCAGAGTGGGCAACTCACAGCCAGCAGGCTCGCTCCACACGAGCGGGCCGAGCGAATGATGGATCCCGACAAGGGTTGAATATTCCCCGTCGAGCTCACGCCCAGGTATGAACCGCAACAATCGGTTCGCGCTGGGTAATCAATTGGCGTGCACCCCAATCTGACTAGTAGGTTCTCTAGGATTGATGGCCTATTCGGGTCATCAAACTTCATCTCCCCAAAGGGACGGAGCAGCAAACAGCCGTAATAGGCACCGACGCGCAGCCCTTTCAAAGGCACCTTAACTGCCTTCCCGACTGCGTCGAAACCAACACGGTCCCTTAGAATTTCCAAGAAGTGTAAGACATCTACTCCACCGTTGAATGATTCTTCGTTGAATGCGTTGATCACTTGTTGCGAGGAGGAAGCTAGCTTGGCATGCAGGCCGGTTCTCTTGAGAACATTGTAGCACCCAGCGCATAAAGTTACGAGAGTGTGATCTTCCTGTTGTGCCCTAGCGAGAATCCTGTTCGGTCCGGCTTTCGTCATCAGGTTATCATCCACGTTCGACATGACTGCGCCGCAGCAGAGTTGTCCCTGCATTTCCTTCAGTTCGAAACCGAGGGCGCGTGCGCAGGCTTTTGCGGATCGGTCGAAATCCTTCGCAACAGTTCGGAGTGAGCACCCCGGGAAGTAGAGGTAGGACTGCATTTCTTGCATCTCAATAGGAGCTGAGTTTTCTGTAGGCACTTACCAAGCCCTGTTGCGGTATCTCAGAGGAAGCCTGCTCAATCTTGAGCTCGTAGGGCTCCTGACGCAACTTGATTGTTCGGAGCGCTTCACAGATCTTGCTTACGTCAAGGCCCCTTGGGCATTGAGTTTGACAAGAGAAACATGTCGCGCAGAGCCACGGTGAATTCACATCAAGAACCTGCTGAAAGCCAAGTTGCAGGTACCGAACGACTTGGTGGGGAAGTAAATCCATGCGCGAGGCTAGGGGGCATGTAGCCGAGCATTTCCCGCATTGGTAACAGAGTGCGATGTTCTGGCCGCTTATCGTTTCCACCTTGTGAAGCAGTGGGCTTGCGACTGAGTCTACCGATAGGATGCTCGCCACTTCATTCCCACCCTTTTACCGCGAAAGCCTCTAGCTCAATTTTCGCTTCCTTGCTACGGTAGTCGGGTAGAATGACGGGACTATGTCGGTCCGGCTTGTAGCCCGCCTTTGCTAGTTCTTTGTGAAAACGAATAACATGGTTGAGGGTTGGTCTTCCGCCGGCTGATGTTTTTGATTTCTTGGCGGCGTCTATACCGGCGCGTCGGCCGAACACCAATATGTCAAGCAGCGAGTTTCCCATCAAACGGTTTCTTCCATGTACGCCGCCAGAGGCTTCACCGGCAACGAACAAATTCGGGACGTTCGTGCGGCCGTCTACGTCAATGAGGACGCCTCCGTTTTGGTAATGCTGGGTTGGGTAGACGAGGACTGGGTCTTTCATTATGTCGATCCCGAACCTTTTGAATTGGCGGACCATAGCAGGGGCAAGGCGTTGTGTTCGGCCGGGCCCTTTCAAATCGTCAATGAGCGGCGTGTCGAGCCACACCCCTACGAGCCCGCCTGGGGTTAGAACGCCCTTGTTGCGTTCCTTGCATTCCCTTATGATGGCTGAAGAAACAGCATCTCTTGTTTCAAGTTCGTTGACGAATCGGTCGCCGTTTATGTTGACAAGTTGGGAGCCAAGGCTCCGCATTTTCTCAGTTATCAGCTGTCCGGAGATTAGTTCTGGGAAGGCTACGCCGGTGGGATGGTATTGGATTGTGTCTACGAAGGCTAGCTTGCAGCCGGCCCGGTATGCAAGTGCAAGGCCGTCGCCTGTCGCGCCGTAGTGGTTAGTTGTTGGGAACCCTTGGACGTGTAACCTTCCTGACCCGCCGGTTGCTATGATAGTCGTCTTTGAACGAACGACCGTGTACTCATCGGTCTCCATGTTGAGAAGAATGGCGCCAACGCAGTTTCCCTCCTCATCAGTTAACAATTCTATTGCGGGGGAGAATTCGATGACTTGAATGCCGAGATTGGTTACTTCATCTCGCAGGGTGCGCATTATTTCGGCGCCCGTGTAGTCTCGGGCCGCGTGCATGCGCCTTCTGCTTGTCCCGCCTCCGTGCATTGTGACGAAAGTACCGTCAGCTTCTTTGTCGAACATGGTGCCTAGGTCTTCAAGCCATTCGATGATCGAAGGGGCGTCCATGACAAGCGTTCGAACCAGACTGGGTATGTTTGTATACCCTCCGCCTCCCATTACGTCAAGGTAGTGCGTGCTCGGTGAATCGTTCGCCTTGTCAGCTGCTTGAATTCCGCCCTGTGCCATCATCGTATTAGAATCGCCGAACCTTAGCTTGGTGCACAATAGCACTTGGGCACCCTCCTGGTGGGCGGCTAAGGCTGAAGCGGCTCCTGCGCCACCACCGCCTATGACTAGTACGTCAGTTTGAATGCCAACTGTCGAGATGTCAATCTTTGCGGGATTCACGCGGCTGTAAGCTTCAACAACTTCGCCCAGCTCGTTGACGATCGGTTCGCCTTTGTTCGCTCCGACGAGAAGTTTTCGCGTCGTGCCAGGCTTGTAGTCGGGGTGGTACTTTTCGAGCAGCGCTTTCTTCTCCTCAGGCTTGAGTTTTGGAAATGTTTGTTTCATGCGTTCTTTACGGGTAGCGGCAACTTTGTCTATCGAACGTCGCATCTCTTCGCTGTAAGTGATTATCGTTCGCCATTGCTGAGACTGTACTGACACCTATGCTGCCTCCCTTTCGATTTCCCTAGCGTTGTACATCTTCGTCAACTCCGCTGTGCCTAGTTGCGTGATGTTCTCAAGGTCCTCGTCGAAAAATCCGCTCCTGATCTGCTGAAGCCGTTCTTGAAGATGCTTCGACTTCGGAGCTAAGTGCGCTGCGTAGAGTCTTCTTGCGAGAATTGCAACATAGTACTGAACTATCTCCGCCGGGCATCTTGTGGCGCAGAGGCCGCACATTATGCAGTCGAAGGAAAGGTCGGCCGCAGTGCTGATGTCGCCGCGCATCGCGGCCCCCATAACATCTATGACAGGCAGCTCCTGTGGGCAGGCGCGGCTACAAGTGTTGCACTGTAAGCATCTCATCACCTCAGGATAGAAACGGACAATTGAGGACAGGTCTGCCGGTAGTTCCTTCAAATTGTACTTGGCTTTAGTTGCGGGATGGAACGGAAGCATCGAAAAGACCATTCCGTCCTTGACAGGAGTTTGGCATGCGAGTCCTGTTCGCAGCCTGTAATCTCCTTGAATCCTATACACGGTTGCGCAAGCGCCGCAGAAACCACTGCGACAACCACACCCCCTCAGCAACCGGTAACCCAGAGACTCCATGGCGGTCAGGATCGTCAGGTTTTCTGGAACGCGGTACTGCTTGCCAAAAACGTAGACTGTCAAATTCGAGTTCGATTTCTCAGCGTTCATTCATTCTTCCTCTGATCAAATCCTCTGATTATTCAGTGAGCTTCCTTTATCCACTAAGAAAATGGCGAAATCGGGGCAGATCTCTTCGCAGACGCCACATCCGACACACAATGAGCTGTCCTTGATGCGGGGCGGATGGATTCCAATCTGGTTGAGCTTCTTGCCTTGCTCGAACACCTTTCGTGGGCAGAACTCTATGCAGTAAGTGCATCCCTTGCATCGGTCCTCGATTAGGATAACGTCGACGTCTCTGAGCTTCAAGTTCTGTTGGGGTGAGAGAGGTATCCTAGATGGTTTAGGAGGGCCCCATTCCCTCACAAATCCCGGCGTAACAGTCCCCGCGGTAACCCGCTCGATTGCGCGGTCTACCTGCTGAGCGATGTTGCTCACTGGGGGAAGCCTCACTTTGACGTTTTCTCGTTTTATTCTAAATATAGAGATAGTTCTTGGAGTAAATACTATGCATATTAAACGCACAAACGAAGGTACGTATTTACAGAAATCCAATTCGTCTGTAGAACACCATTTGTCATCTGGAGGCGCGGTGAGACCTGTGACTGTGCAAGCGCAAAGTCGCGAATTCTTCATGTCCGGAAACCAGGCCTGCGCAGAGGGGGCTATAGCCGCGGGCTGTCGATTCTTCGGAGGGTATCCGATCACTCCGTCCTCAGAGATAGCGGAATACATGAGCAGACGTTTGCCCCAAGTCGGAGGACACTATCTTCAGATGGAAGACGAAATCGGTAGCATAGCTGCAGTCATCGGGGCATCGAATGCCGGCGTCAAGAGCATGACGGCAACATCAGGGCCTGGATTTTCCCTGATGATGGAGAACATAGGATTAGGGGTAATCACTGAAACCCCATGCGTCATCGTTAACGTCCAGAGAGCGGGGCCCAGCACGGGAATTCCAACACTCATTGGACAAGGCGACATGATGCAGGCTCGATGGGGATCTCACGGGGACTACGAGATTATTGCTTATTCACCAAACAGCGTCCAAGAGATGTTCGACCTTACAATCAAGACCTTCAACATGGCCGAAAAATATCGGACCCCAACTTTCCTGTTGGCCGACCAAGTCGTAGGCCACATGACAAGCAGGCTTATGATTCCTCCCCCAGAAAACATAGAGGTGGTGAATCGGAAGAAACTATCCAAGTCTGAGCCGAATTTCATACCCTTCGATTTCACCCAAGATTACCCACCCATGTCTGTGGCTGGTGAGGGCTTTCACGTTAATGTTGATAGTCTCACACACGATGAGCGCGGATATCCGTCCTTGGACCACGCAGTTTCTGAAAGAATGCTGAATCATTTAATCGGGAAAATCCTGAATCACCTAGATGACATAGTGCAGGTCGAACATTACCTGACCGATGATGCGGAAGTAGTCATTGTAGCCTACGGTTCAACGTCCAGGTCGGCGCTCCGAGTCGTCAATGAGGCTAGACAACGGGGAAAGAAGGTCGGGCTTCTGAGGTTGATTACGCCATGGCCTTTTCCGTCAAAGGAAATTGAAAGGCTCAGCGCGAAGTCCAAGAGAATGGTTGTACCGGAGGTCAACTACGGCCAGATGGAACATCTGGTTAGAGAATTCGCGGAATGCCCCGTAATAGGCGTGCACTATCCTGTTGGTGCTCTAATTCCTCCGGAGAAAATCTACGCGGCTTTGGAGGTATAGCGGAATGGCTCAACTTGAGGCCCACAGCGAATTCGAAACGATGAAACCTACTAACCCTAGAGACGAAATGTTGCGAGCTGACAGGTTACCACACATCTGGTGCCCAGGATGCGGACTGGGAATTGTACTCGGCTGTCTGGTTGAGGCGATAAGAAGTTCTGGTATCCCGCAGGACAAGCATGTAGTCGTTTCAGGTATCGGTTGCACATCCAGGATTCCTGGCTACTTGAACTTGGACACCTACCACACGACTCATGGGCGAGCTATTGCGTTTGCAACGGGCGTCAAAATTGCGAATCCCGAACTTGAGGTAACAGTCATCTCGGGAGACGGAGACCTGTTTAACATAGGTGGCAATCACCTAATTCATGCCATACGGCGAAACGTCGACCTGAATATCTTCTGCGTGAACAACTTCAATTACGGGATGACGGGCGGGCAGTTCGGCGCAACTACGCCAATCGGGGCAAAGACGGCCACGACTCCTTACGGTAATTTCGAAGCTTCTTTCAACATACCGTACATGATTGCCGCAGCCGGAGCGCCATTCGTGGCCAGATGGACGGCGCTACACGTGAGGCAATTGCAGAAAGCCATGTTGAGAGCGTTCCAGGTTCAGGGTGTCGCATTCGTGGAAATAGTCTCGCCCTGCCCTCCCACTTTTGGAGATTTGAACAACTTCGAAGATGCCCTAGCAATGATGCAATACTTCAGAACCTGCTCACGAGTGGACGATAAGGCAGACCTCAGCAAGATCGCTCTTTCAATGAAACCCCCGGACCCAATCGTAGTCGGTAACTTCGTCGACATCAAGAAACCTACCTATCACGAGGTTGAACGCGAAGCGGTTGAAAAGGCGATGAGCCGATCAAAATGACAAGACACGAGATCAGACTCCACGGACTGGGAGGTCAAGGCATAATCTCCGCTGGCCGCCTGATTGGAGAAGCAGCATCCATTCATGAACGCAAAGAAGCCGTGATGACAGAGGATTACAGTCCTTACATAACGGGGGGATGGTCAAGGGCAGACCTCATCATATCCGACGAACCCATCGACTATCCACTTGTCACGCGCCCGAACATCCTGGTCGCAATGTCGCAAGACGGATTTGACGGCAATTGGAAGAGTACAGCACTGGATGCCACGATAATCGTTGAAAAGGATATGGTTAACACTTGTCCAGTGGAAAGCCGCAAACTATTCTCAGTCCCTGCGCTCAGCATCGCCGAAGAACTCGGAAAACGTGTCGTCGCGAACATAATCATTCTGGGCTTTCTCGCGGCGAAGACCCACGTCGTGAGTGCCGAGTCCTTGCAAGCAGCAATTCTTGCCAGGTACGCCAAGGCCGCTGACCTGAATCGTAAAGCCTTCCAAAGGGGCATCGATCTCGCATCGCAGGCAGCACAAGTGCTGGAGCTAACACACTGAATAGACGAAGAGGAGGTGAAATACTATAGACTCTGGGCGAGCTGAAGCGACGGTCCAATTGGAACTCCGTGAACCAGGCCCTGATGTTAGGATTGGACCAGTGCGCGCCTCATCAATCATGAGTCGCTGTGACAACTGCTACGAATACTGGAATCGAAAATGTGATCCATGTTCGCGTTGCGGGACAGCTAAGTTCACGCCATGCCTGCACTGCGATTTTGGTCTAAGACGTTCGCGAGGACGGACTAACAGATGATTGAATGCAAATTGGGGGTGGAATAGTTTGGGGAACACAATTGGAAGATGCGCGGAATGCCGAGATACGTACGGCGATGATGAGTGCATGCAATGCACGATCTGCGCTGCTGGCTCACATGACGTATGCCCGCATTGCCCGCCTAGCCCAACGATGGGCGGTTGATCTGTCTCGATCAGCACAGCTGATCGGAAGGCAACCTGCGATTGCGAGAGCTTCCTACTCGTGCGAGCAGACAATCCGAGGGTTTAGGCTCACTGCTGGTTCTCGGCACTGAATTTCCGTCGACCCACACTATCGTTTCTTAACGAACAGGACCGACGGGCTTAGGCCTATCCTCGTCCCAATGTCGTCGAGAATTTTCTGGAACTTAACGTGGGAGAGCCGGAGCCCTTTGCGCCCCTTTGGAGGATAAGGGTCATTGAAAACGACGTGCTCTTCATCGGTGTCGGTTACGACGATCCAATGTGGGATATTGAGCGAGTGAACGATTCCCATATGGACAAGGGCTATCGGAAGGTAACTCTCACGAACTCCTCGCAGAACGTCCGCAACAACGGGTCGCTTGTACGTGACCGGCAACTTCCTACTGATGGCCCTTTGCCGGTTTTCCCTCATACCGAATATGCTGAGCTCGATTTCTTCGGAGGAGAAATTCCTGAGCCGCCTCCGCTTCCACGATTCATAATCCACAGTTCTCCTGCGTTGCGTTATTAGTCGCACGTCGTAGCCTGCGTCTATTAACGGGACAGAGAGTCCGAACGGGTCGGCCCCTTTTATGCCAATCATGTTGCATTGGCGCCACACCTCAAATTCGAGTTCCCGGCCGATTTCAAGGTCCCGGTCGAAATGTTTCATTACCATTAGCACGCAGGCAGGGCCGCAGGTGAACTCTGAGCTTTGCGCGTAGTAAGGTACGCTAAACTTCATGTTTCTATCTCTAGAGAGTGCGAATTTCGAGTGATAGACTATATCTTTAACGCCTGAAGTGTTCCCAGCCCTTCATCGCTACCTTGACGTCTTCTCCCGCCAGCCGCAAACGTACTCCAGTCGATTTCCTTGTTACGGCACCGATGGGCCTCAATTTTCCTCGGGCAGCTTTTTGGGCAATCCTAAACTTTTCAGGTTTCACCGTGACAACGAGACAATACTCCTCCCCACCATAGAGGGCGAGGTCCCTAGCCTTGTAGCGATGACGAGCAGAAAACTCCTCTGCAGCTCTGCTGACGGGGACATGATCGATTCTTATTCCGACGCCACTGGCTCTCGACAATTCGTGAAGGCTCCAAGCCAATCCATCGCTTGAATCGATCGAGGCAGTCAGGGCGCCTGACGCGCCTAACCTTAGCCCTACGTCTAATTCGGCGCGTGGATTGTAAACGGCCTGATACAACGCGCGCGGTAACCTAGCGGGTCGGACCTTGTGCTGAAGCAGTGCCTTCAGCCCCGCCGAGGCAGACCCGAATTCACCGCTAACCGCAACGATGTCCCCAACTCTTGCACCGGAACGAAGCACAAGCTGACCTTTGCGAGCTATTGAGAAGAGGGCTATGGATATTGTCAAATCATTTGATTCATTGGTGTCGCCACCCACAAGCGGGAAGTGATATTCCCTCGCAGCGCCACTTAGTCCGGCGGCAATTCCTTGAACATCTTTCCTTGTTAGGGTGGCTGGCAGACCTAGCGCGACGAGCCCAGCTAGCGGCCGGGCGCCTTTGGCTGCGAGGTCGCTGACGTTTGCCACAACCGCTTTGCGAGCTACCTGCCGCATCGTCATACCTGGCGGAATATCCGTGCTGCCAACGAGCATGTCGGTCTTAAGCACCGCAACCTTTCCATCCGGCAGTTTCACCGCGGAAACATCATCGCCGAAACCGACAACGGTATCCCGACTGGTGCCGAGTGAACGTTCGAGAATCCGAATTATACGTAGTTCACCGAGTTCTCTGAGTGACATCAACCCTACCACGCCAATGCTTTGCACGCGTGTCTCTTACACTACGCATATTTTGAATAGTGGGATAGGCCTAAGCGAGGCTGGATAAGTGGAGGCGACGGAGTTTGCCTGACGTCGTGTGTATGGGTGAAATCATGGTTGAACTCAACGCTGTTAACCGCGGTCCACTGAGGAATGTCGGGCTCTTCGAGAAACATGCAGCTGGGGCCGAGGGGAACGTGGCAATCGGAGCCTCAAGGCTCGGCTGCAATTCCGGGATTATCACAAGGGTTGGTGATGACGAGTTCGGCCTCTTCCTGCTGGCCACGCTTAAGGGAGAAAACGTGGACACGGCTCACGTCACTGTCGACAAAGATTATCCCACCGCGGTCTTCTTCATTCAACGTGGCTTTCCGATTCCTGACAAAAGTGAAGCATACTATTATCGCCGCAATTCCTCCGGAAGCAGACTAAGTCCCAAGGACCTAGATCCAAAGTACATTGCCTCAGCAAAGGTTCTCCATGTAACGGGTATTACTCCCGCATTAAGCGAAAGCGCCAAAGAGGCAACAACCGCCGCCGTGAAGATTGCCAAAGAAAACAACGTCACGGTCTCACTGGATACGAACATTCGGCTCAAACTTTGGACAGAAGAAGCAGCAAGAACCACCCTACTCCCGCTATGCCAGATGGCGGATCTGCTCTTCACAAGCCAACCTGACGCAAGAATAATCCTAGGCCTCGACGAACCAGCAGAAATAGCGAAAGTTCTCCACGAGAGCGGCGTTAGAACTGTGGTGGTCAAGCTTGGGGAGAAAGGGGCGTTTGCCAGTTCTGAAGGTGAAACCGCAACTCTACCCATGATGCACGCTAGCGTTGAGGATCCGACGGGGGCAGGTGATTCTTTTGCAGCGACATTTCTAGCCACTCAGTTGAAGAGTTGGAAGCTGCTGGACAGCTTGCGGGCGGCCTTAGCGACTGCAGCGTTGGTCGTAGGCGTCAGGGGCGATTATGAGAACATGCCGAGCATGGAAGCGTTACGAACTTTCCTTGACTTTGAAAAAGGTAAGACCGAGTACCTTCGCTAACGCCCAACGTAACATGAAGTAGGGCGTTTCAGAACCAGAAAATAGCAGTGCTTCCTTCAGGCTTGTCCAGTTGAGGGCGTCTGGGTTGCCACGTCCGCTGTAAGGACGGGCTGTTCGGACAGTCCGCACTTTGTAAGGTGTGTTTTGTATTCGTCGAGCCTGATCTGCCTATGGCATCGGAGGCATTCGAGCGTCTTCATCTCTGTGCGTACGTTTCTATTCCGGAATTGTCTACGGCCCGTTTAGTTCACTCTCGCGATTGCAATTTGCGCCGTTGTTATTCAAGGTTGGCTTTTGAGGGGGCCTGTCCATGAAGGTTGATGGAGGTTGGGTTGGAGGTTTCTAACGTTTTGCGGTCTCAGCTGTTCTCCTATCTCATGCATGCGGGTGCCGGTCATGCCTTGAATCCGCCTCAAATCAGTCATTTCGCGTCGTGAAACTAACGTCACGGCGATACCGCTGGCTCCCGCCCTGCCCGTTCTGCCTATTCGGTGGAAGTAGAGCAAGGGATCGTTGGGAAGATCATAATTCACCACATGCGTAACGCCTTCGATATCCAACCCTCGTGATGCAACATCGGTCGCGACGAGAAATCGAGCACGGCCTCTGCGGAAATCTTCCAACGCCCGCTCGCGTTGCGCCTGCGTCAAGTCACCGTGTATTACCGCAACATCACGTCGGTTCCGCCTTAATCTGTATCCGAGCCGATCCGCGCCTATTTTAGTGGAGCAGAAAATCAACGCTCGTCGAACAGACTCTTGGTCCATTATGTCGCAGAGTGCTTGAAACTTGCGTTCTGGGTCTACTACGCGGTAGAGCTGGTCAATTTCCTCAACCGCTATTTCGTCCCTGCTGACCAGTATCTTCTCGGGGTTGTACATGTGCCTTGACGCTAATTCGAGGATTTCGTCTGGCATTGTTGCAGAGAACATTGATGTTTGCCTTTCGTTGGACGTTCTTTGAAGTATGAAGTCTATGTCATCGATGAAACCCATGTCGAGCATGCGGTCCGCCTCGTCGAGGACAACAAACGTTGCTTGGTCAATTAGCAGGGTGCCTCTTCTGAGGTGGTCGATGATTCTGCCCGGTGTTCCAACTACAACGTGCACAGTGCTCTGAAGCGCTTGCATCTGGCTGTAGATCGGTTGGCCACCATAAACAGCAAGCGTTCGTACTGAGAGGTATTTCCCATATCGGTTCAGGTCTGAGGCAACTTGAACGGCTAGTTCTCGGGTCGGGACAAGAACAAGCGCTTGAACCGCATCCAGAGACCTATCAATTCTCTGAATCATAGGTACGCCGAAAGCTGCAGTCTTACCTGTACCAGTCTTCGCTTGGCCTATTACGTCCCTGCCTTCAAGCAGAGGGCCAATCGCTGCAACCTGAATTGGGAACATCCCTTCAAAACCGAGTTCCCTAAGGCTGCGAACTATCTCTCCCTTTATCGGGAGTTCTTCGAAACTTTGCATTCCTAGTTTTCACTTTCCTACGTAAACCGCTTTTAGAAAACCGAACAGCTAAGCTTCCTCGTTTACGGGTAAACCGCGTTCCAGTTTCGCTGTGCAGAACTTCCTTGTATCCGCACGCGGTCTTCGTTAAACGATGAAAACGTAATACTACCATTTAAACGTTGGTTGAAACGAACGGAACAATGGAAAGCGCCTCAAAGCACCATTGATCTTAGTCTGCGAAGCCTTCAGAGGACAGGGGTAATGTTCGTGGGAGAACTACTATGGTCGCCATCACAGGAGCGAGTTAGGCAGGCGAACATTAGTCGTTTCATCGAGCTCGTAAACCGGAAGTACGGGCTCAAGATTGAATCATATAGAGAACTCTACGACTGGTCTATCGAGAAAATCACCGATTTTTGGGCAGCCATGTGGGAATTTGCCAACATCATAGCGTCTCGGGGGTACGATGAGGTTGTTGACGACCTGGACAGGTTTCCGGGAGCAAGATGGTTCCCTGGGGCAAGGTTAAATTTTGCTGAAAACCTGCTGCGGCATGATGATGACCGCCCAGCCTTCGTTTTCAAGGGAGAAACTCAAAGATCTGCGAGAATGACATTCGGCGAACTCCACGGCCAGGTGGCGCGCCTCGCAGTGAGCCTGCGCGAGATTGGAGTTCGGCCGGGCGACCGTGTATGCGCCTACATGCCAAACCTTATCGAAACAGCTGTCGCCATGCTCGCCGCAACCAGCATCGGTGCTATATGGGCTTCATGTGGCGCGGAACTAGGACCGACAGCTGTCCTCGATCGCCTAGGGCAGATCGAGCCCAAGGTTCTTTTCGCAGCTGATGGATATTTCTACAAAGGGCAGATTTTCAGCAGTCTACCAAACGCGGAGAAGGTTGCCAATGGAATCCCCTCTATAGAAAGGGTCATTGTAACCTCATACGTTGGTGAAGGGATCGAGGTTGGCGGGCCTTCCAAGTTTGAGGCTTACGATGTTTTCCTCTCCAAGAACAAGGAGGCTGAGGCCAGGTTTGAACAGCTGCCTTTCGACCATCCTGTGTTCGTCATGTTTTCCTCTGGGACGACTGGAAAACCAAAATGCATGGTACAAGGACCAGGTGTCCTGCTCAATCACCTGAAGGAACTCTTGCTGCACACTGACCTTAGACGCGAAGATAGGATTACCTACATATCGTCACCGAGCTGGATGATGTGGAATTGGTTGATGAGTTCGTTAGCCGTGGGGGCGACCATAGTCCTGTATGACGGCAATCCAAATTATCCAGATTGGGGGGCGATGTGGAAACTGGCCCAAGACGAGAAGGTAACTATCTTCGGGTGCAGCGCGAGCTACCTCAATTACTTGAGAAGCGTTGGAGCAAAACCTGGAAAGAATTACGATCTGGTGTCGCTCCGGGAGATCTCGCAGACCGGTTCCACACTCTCCAGGGAAGGATTCGAATGGGTCTACCAGGAAATTAAGCGCGACCTACACTTCAACTCTATTTCCGGTGGCACGGACATCAACGGATGTTTCGCGGGTGGAAGCCCCACCCTCCCCGTGTATGCCGGTGAGTTGCAGGCACCAGGCTTAGGGATGAAAGTCAGGGCGTACGATGAGAACGGCAAGTCGGTTCTGGATAAGGAGGCAGAACTTGTTTGCGAAGCCCCCTGCCCATCCATGCCGCTCTACTTCTGGAATGACCCGAAGAATGAGAAGTACAAAGAAGCTTACTTCAACTTCTACAAGAGTGCCGGGAAAAATGTGTGGCGGCACGGAGACTACATCATAATCCACAGCGACACAGGCGGCATAACATTCCTCGGCCGATCAGACAGCGTTCTAAAACCATCCGGAGTACGGATTGGAACGGGGGAAATCTACACGGTCCTCGAACGGTTTCCCGAGATTGCTGACAGCGTGGTTGTAGGACAGGATTGGAAAGGAGACCAGCGAATCATACTATTCGTTCAGCTTGCGCCTGGATGCAACTTAACAAAGGAGCTGAAGGATAAGATACGTAAGACCCTGCGCCAAGATGCTTCCCCCAGACATGTACCAGCGCTGATACTTGAGACCCCAAGCATCCCTTACACATTCAACATGAAGAAAGTTGAAAGCGCTGTCAGGAATATCATAAACGGCAAACCAGTGTCAAACCGAGATGCCCTAACCAATCCTGACTCTCTCGAATATTACGAGAAGGTCTTCCGTGACCTGCAAAGAGAATAGTTAACCGTGTTTAGCCGTTTCTGCCTCATAAATCGTAATCATAGAAGTTGCTAGCGCGACGAACACCCAGACCGCAACGTCTGCGAGAAACATGTTCCAAATGATTAGATTCGCGTTAATGGAACAGAAGAAAAATAGAGAAAAATGGTGATGGGGGTTCATCCACGAGCCATCGGGCTTAAGCTACTTCTTTGCTAGCTTAATCTCGATTGTGGAAACATTTCTCGTTTGGCCCTCTTCACCTAGCACTTCGGTTCCTATGTTGACGCCCTTTATCTCGAGCTTCCCGTCGAAGAAGCGTCTTCGGCAGACCTCGACCACGTCGACTGCCTTAGATATGACGCGGCCTCGTGCCTTAACGGAAAGTTCCTTGGAACCACTGTTGATCTGCATAACAACAGCGGTAGCGTAGGCCATCAAGGGCTTCTGGCCGATAAGGACCGTATTCATTGGAATGTTGCCTCTGGTAGGGGTGGAAGGAGTGGAAGGGGCTTTTTCTGTAACTGTCTTTTCTGTCAAGCGTTGTTCACCTCCGTGATGAAAGTATACTGGAAGCGTTGCGGAAGCCGCGAGACCCCCTCCATCCGATAAAAGCTTTCCTGCGTGAACCGACTGGTTCAAACCTGAAACATAGGCGTTGATTTTTTGCGTTTCGCAGTTCGCGCGAGTTGTGTGAGCCAACGTAAATTCGAAAAAGCGATTGTCGGGCTCAGTCGAGGCGCATTAAATAGGCTGTTAAGGTATTCCACAATCCAGAGAGCGCAGATGGCGGAGAATAGTCCAGAGAAAAAAAGCCCGTCAAAATTAGAAATTGACAGGCCTAACGACTTCAAATTCCATATCGCCTACGGCGTTTATTCCCGAACCTGGGACGAGAACTCTTCAGACACCAGTCGACTGAAGTTGAACGAATTAATTTCATCTCTTTCAACCGATGAGAACGGGTATCAGGATTTCTATGGTCAGATCCAAGAATACCGAAGGGATCAGTCATCGTTCCGGTCCGGCCGGACAAGAATCGAGACCCAGAGGAAGAGAGATTGGCAGCGGGCTGATACGAGGGATGGAAGAAACCGCCGCCACCGGTAAGAGCGCTGTCGAGCTGCCTTTGTGAATTTTCAGGTAGCGTTATTAGGTGCCGAGAGGGTATGGGGGTAAGCTATGTGTACGGGCTGAAGCCGACCGTCTTATACGTAACCAATCGTTCCGACGCGCGAGTTTTCTCCCGACGAACTAGCTGAACGAAAAGTCGAGGTGAAACGCATGAGCTTTGAACGTTCCTTCAACAAGCCAGTAGAGGAAGGGAAGGAATACGAAGTTGAGATCAAAGAGACTAGCCGTCGCGGCGACGGAGTCGCGAGGATCGAAGGTTTCGTAGTCTTTGTCCCACAAACCAAACCTGGCGACAAGGTGAAGGTAAAGATCAACACTGTTGGTCCACGTTTCGCAACCGGTGAAGTCGTCAAGTAATCTCTTGGCGGCTAAACCCGCGAAACCCTTTCCTTTCTTCTTATTTCTTTTTTCATCAAACTCTAACTAATTCTAGTGAGTGCCTGGCGGGAAAATTACCTGCCTTCCACGCCAGTAAGCCGGTGTCGAATATCTCAACAGGTCAGGGTTGAACCCCCGCGCCACGCTCGAATAGTAGGCAAACAGGTAGAGCGGAATAATGTTGGTGAACGGCGATAGGTACTCGTCTACGGCGGGGAGCTGAACGGCCTCATCGCAGAGAGAACGCAGCTCACTATCCTCATCATCAATCAACCCGATGACTGGTGTCCCGAACTCCTTTGCCGCCTTCACTAGGGCTACATTGCGCTCGTGACACATACCATTCGGAGCCAAGACTACGAGGGTGCTCCTATCGTCCATTGACACCCAAGGGCCGTGCAGCAATTGTTCAGTTTCAAACCCTTGTGCAGGAATGAAACTTGTTTCCATAATCTTCAGGGCGGCCTCCAGCGTGTTAGGAACGTTAGGCCCTGTACCTGCAAAATAACAACTATCGGAGCTGCGCCGTCCTTCCGCCAGCCGTTTGCAAAGCCCATCTACAGACTTCAGTACACGCGCCGCAATCTCGGGCAGTTGATTCAGGCCCGATTCAAGTCTATTCAAGCGATCCGGTTCGCGACCTTCGAAATGTTTCAGTAATTCAATCCCAATTCGCATACACGCTACGGCAGACGCCACATAGCACTTCGTGTGACATCGTGATATGTCAGGTCCGTTTCCCACAACCAGTGTCTCGTCCGAGGCGCCTGAGATGGGTCTGCTTGCGAAATGTGTCACGCCGATAGTGAGCGCTCCCTTTTCCCTTGCATGCTTCAATGCATCGACTGTTGTCTTCGTGATACCGCTATGAGAGATCCCGACTACGGCACATGTGTCGTCGATTGGATAGCCATAGCTTTGAAGCTCGAGCGCGGGGACCGATGCGAACCGGACGCTTACCTCTCTTGACGGCGTCAGGACCTGTGAACCGAGCATTGAAGCGAAGAAGGCAGTTCCGCATCCCGTGAAATAGATACGGCTCCTATCCTCAAGCTTTCTGGCAATCGGCTGAACTTTCCCCTCCATCGCCTGAAGAGTCTGTTTGATAGCTTGCGGTATTTCGAAAATCATGTCGTAGGTGTAGAACGGATGAGTTGCGCGGTCGGAAGTTGGGGGCGCCTCTGGCATCATATGCCACCGTTGGCTAGGAAGGCTTGGGTCCTAAAGCGTCTTTGGATTCATGGGATGGTGAAATAGAGCCTTCTGTTGCTTTTGCCTTTGTTCTCGAATTTCAAAGGATCTATCTTGGTTATTTCCCCGAGCGACTTCACGTGGACACCGCCGTCGGCTTGGATATCGTATCCTTCGATTTCCACGATGCGGAGTTCCTTAACGTCAGGGGGAGCGGCGGCTGCGAGCTTTACTATCCCTGGGATTTGCAATGCTTCTTCCCGTTTCATGAAGTACGTTTTTACAGGCGGGTTCTTTGCAATTGCCTCGTTAGCCTGCTTGCAGTGAAGTAGCATTTTCTCTCTGTCGAAGTTCTCTAGGCTGAAGTCTATTCTTGATTTGTCGGGTTCTATTTGGTTGCCCGTGATCAGGGCGCCGGTCTCCTTGTTGAATATAGCGCTGAGAAGGTGGGCGGAGGTATGCATCCTCATTATCCTATACCGCCTGTCCCAGTCAATATTGCCATGCACGCTACTTCCAATACTCAAACCGGCCGCCGATTCGACTAAGTGTACGATAGAATCTCCACTTCCTTTGACAGTGTCGAGAACCTTCCCATTACCCAGAATGCCGATATCTCCGACGAGCCCTCCGCCACGGGGGTGAAACGCGGTCTGGTCAAGCACTAATTGATTGCCATCAATAGAAATGATGCTTGCATCAAAGTCTTTGATGTACGCATCGTCCCAGAAGAGTTTCTTGGTCATTGGAAAGGTCAGAGAGTAAGCATTTCATTGGCCAGAAAAAGGTTTGCGGGAGCTTAAATCTTCTTCAAACATAGTGACAGTCCATGACTCGCCCAAGCTGGGACGAATACTTCCTAAAAATCGTGGACACCGTCTCTGAAAGGTCCACGTGTGACCGGGGCAAAGCCGGCGCGCTAATCGTCAAAGCCCGGAGAATTCTGTCAACTGGCTACGCAGGTTCCCCTCCCGGACAACCGCACTGTGATGAAGCGGGACATATGATGAGAAGGGTCGTTGATGAAACCGATAGCATAAGTCAACACTGCGTCAGAACCATACACGCCGAAGCCAATGCATTGATCCAAGCTGCGAAATTCGGAATACCCGTAGAAGCTGCCACGCTATACTCGAAATTCGAACCTTGCTACGCATGTGCCATGCTCATTGTGGGCGCCGGAATCAGAAGGGTAGTTGCTAGAAAGAAGTATCACGCTGCTGAAGGAACCAGGAAGCTTTTCACCAGCGCGGGCATCGAACTGACTGTGATCGAGGACAACGTCATGAACTACGAGAATCAGTAGTTCCTGCTCTCTTTGAGTTACAAGGTCTCTTCGAAGGTTCGGAACCACGATGGGTGCTGACTAGCATAGTCAACAAAGCGGGCGATGCGGTCAATAGTAGTTCTATGTACATGGTGTTCGATGCCTTCTGCATCCAATTTCGCAACCTTATCCTCGATACCGAGAATGCGCAGGAACTTGAGGATGGTAAGGTGTCTCCGTTGAACTGACTTCGCTAATCGTTCCCCGCTACTCGTCAGGGTGAGGCCTCGATAACGTTCATACACTATGAACCCCAATCTGTGTAATCGTTGAAGCATGAGCGTGACGCTGGAGGATTTGACCCCTAGAGCCTGAGCGATGTCTGCTGATCTAGCGTACCCTTTCCTCCGGATGAGTTCGTAGACGACTTCAAGGTAATCTTCAACTCGTGTGAGGTCGGAAACGGGCTTCAGTCGCGAATCTTGAGTCATCACATTGGCACTTCCCATACTGATGAGAAAAGCAGGTAGGCATTAAGCCCAATGATTATGACGGCTGAGGTCAAAGCTAGGACTGGGGCGATTCCTCTGTTAACGAATTCTTTCATCATTTTCTCATTCCTTATATCTCAACAGTCTTCTTCTTTCACCATTATTGTCACTGGTCAGTTTCCTCTTAGCAAGCCAGTTTATCGCAGCATAGCGTAGACAAGATACAGATGATAGACGCCATAAGCGCCTAGAATCATAGCCTGCACGTAGACGCTAGACTGAGCAACAAGATAGTAAATCAGGTACGTGTTTAGCGCCACAATTACCGACCCGGTTAACACAGCGAGGAATGTGGTTAAGCGTTTGTTAACCAACTCCCCCATAAATTCCTTCTTAGCCGTGAATATTATCAAAGGTATCATGGGTAACGCGATCATCAGGCTCAGGAGTACTTGGCTGTAGACCAGCAGGAACAGTGGATCAAAACCCAGCAGGACCGCTATCGTCGTTGGGAAAACGTTGATAACTCTCGTAATAACCCGCCTGACGGTCTTGTTTACTTTTGTTCCCAGTAACCCGTCCATGATCGCTTGGCCGGCTAACGTTCCGGTCGTCGAGGAGGCAATGCCGGAGCATAGCAACGTCACAGCGAACATAATGGCGGCAAGCGATCCGTAGATGGGTATCATTATGCGATAGGCCTGGTCTACTGCTGATATGTTGCTGAACTTCGGGTAGAAGGCCTGGGCGCTCACGATGAGAATGGCCGCATTGACCATTCCGGCGATCGTGAAAGCAACGATGCTTTCGCCAGTATGGAGCTTCAATAATCGTTTCTTTTCTTCACCGGTTCGGTCCACCAGTTTGTCCTTGGTCAGCGTGGAATGTACGTACAGTGCATGTGGCATCACGGTCGCGCCTATGATGCCAACTATCAAGACTATGTTGTTGGGGTTAAGATCTGGCGAGACGAAGGCGTGAACAAGCTGAGGTACGTCTAGGCCGGTCACTGCGACTTCGTACAGGAAACCGAGACCGATAATCGATATGAACACCATGAAGAAGTATTCAAGTGACCTGAAACGCCGCGATGTTAGAGCTAGGAGAATTATGATGTCAGCGGCTCCGAATAGCGACGCGTAAAGTAGGGGCACGTTGAACAGTATGTTCAGAGCGATAACAGTGCCCAGGTACTCGGCGAGGTCGGTGGACGCGACTGCAGCTTCGGCCCCAATCCAGTTCAGAAAAATGTCAAACCTTCTTCTGCTCGACTTCTTAAGAGACTCTCTGACGAGTCCCGCCAAAT
>Ga0208039_1000447_pt1 | contig 27331 bp, 28 predicted proteins | sample June2015DPH_20_1_2_FD_184722 | JGI IMG/M metagenome (GOLD analysis project Ga0208039, IMG submission 184722) | Peatland microbial communities from SPRUCE experiment site at the Marcell Experimental Forest, Minnesota, USA - June2015DPH_20_150... | ecosystem: Environmental > Terrestrial > Soil >... | reverse complement strand
AGCACCAACGTTTGTCCCACGTTCGAAAGGTCACCATTCAGGAAAGGTTGGAAGTGCGCAGCCGTCACATTGGGCTGCAATCCCATGAATCCCAGGCCTAAACATATGAGAAGAAGCAGAGGGCCGAGTTTCACAATAGTCAAGAAGTCATTGAACTTCCCGGCCGTCTTGACTCCGTAAATGTTGGTCAAAATGATTGTAACGATAAACGCTCCTTTCAGTAGCAATTGAGATAGTGGATCCAAGTTAGGATCCAATGCAAGAAAGTATTGGGTGAAGGCGACCGGAAATACTGCTAATGAGAACCATTCAGCCAAAAGAAGTGCCCAGCCTACCATGAAACCCGCGTATGATCCCGCGACCTCTTTGGTGTAGGCATAGGAGCCGCCGACCTTGGGTAGGTAAGTGACACAGTAAGCGAAACATAGAGCGATCACAATTGCAATGATTCCCCCAACGAACCAAATCAAAAGGGAAGCAGGTCCAAGAAGCCTAGCGCTAAGTGCGGGGACCACAAAAATATCCGCACCAATAGCTGAACCAATCACAAGACTCGTAGTGTCAAACGTGTTAAGCTGCCGGCGTAGACTCACTTTCCTAGTCAAATCGATTCACGCAGCAAAATCAACGCCAAAGATCCGCTATGGGCAGACAAGTGTATGCTATCTGTTCTTTGCTAATGAACACATGGGATCCCAGAGAGACAAAACTACTGGCTCAGTATCAAGGATTTTCAGGAGTTCTGGAGATAGATACTCTTTGCTCACAACAATCTCGTAGAGGTATTCGTCGAACCATTCATCCATCATGTACATGTATCCTTTATCCCCTATGGCGGCTCCCCAGCTGTTTTCAACTCGCCACTTCCTAGGGTTGCCATGCTCATCGAGGTCAACCCCCGTAATCACCATTGCATGAGTCACCTCGCTATCTCCATAATCCAATCTTGCAGCTTTATCGAGTTGGAACTTCGCACCATAAACTAATTCGTAGTCATAGATGCTTAGATCCATTGCGCCCATGTTCGTTTGCAGCATCTTACCTACGTCGCAGCCGAACCATACAGCATGATTGCCTTTGATCATGTCCACAGTTGCTTTCTTCATAGTCTTCAAGTCGACGTTCAGGTAACGAGTATCTCGCCCACCGACCATGTTACCGAGATATTGGACGGTGTATAGTTTGTTGAATGCCTTGTTGGGGGCGTTGATGAGACTCACGAAATCATCGAGTTCTACTCCGACGTATTCATTGTAGAATTGAACTGGCGTGATGTTTCCCCTTCTGTGGAAAAGGCCGTCCTTGTCCCGCCACTCCCAGTAGAATGTCTCTGGCGGGACGCCTAGGTTGATGCACAGCATCTTGTAGAATTCTTCGATTAATTCTCCTTTCTTCTCTCTCAGTTCAGTCGGTGAAGCCCCTTTTTCGTTGATGTCTCGCAGTGCCTTAGCATATTCTCTTAATTTCGAGGCAAATAGAGCATTCATGGGATCAGAATCGTTGCTGTTGGCTGTTTCCGGCATGAACGTTTTTGGGATAACCCCGTACTTCTCTATGAGATTCACAAACATATTCCACTCACCACCGTCTGGTATCGGATCCGAAAGAAGCGAACGAACTAGCCTCCCATTCAGGGGCTCTCCTCCTGTTTCAATCACATTCTCGAGGAAATAGTTGGCTTTCTCCAGTTTGTCCCAAAACATCTGATATATCTCAGAGAGCTCAAATGTCCCTAGGTTCAGCCTCTTCATGGCTTCAAGAGCCAATGTGCTTAGCCCAGAAAATAGCCAGCATCTTCCTGATCTCTCTTGGTTAGTAGCATCTGGAGATTCGATGAGATTGCTGGAAGTGAAGTTCTGTCTGTCCACCTCTTTTCTGCTCAGTGCAACTGCCGCTATACCATTCTCTGTCACGGCATTCAAGGCAAGTGTGTTCTTTGGATCCTTGGTGAAGGATCGTGAGTAGCGTCTTATTTCTTCAAAACTCAAATGTTTTTCCAAAAGGTTTTCCAACCGAATATGTATCTTCATCTGTTGCTAAACGTTTCAGCTTTATACACGTTGTTTGTGCCGCGAAAGAGGGAAAGTGCAAGACAAGGAACCAGACCCACGGATATTAGCGGATATTCTCTGAGCTACGAGGTATTCGACTTTTCTTCATTCGATCACCGAACTTTAAATCTGGGCATCGGAAAGATCCTAGTTACCGGGATTATGACGGTTGTGCGGGTTGGTTGAAATGATTGAGCTTTGTGGCTACATCTTTCTAGGAACAGATGATAAGAGGCATAAATGCACTCTCGAAGACAACCATAATGGAGGATGCTACAATGGAGAAGTCGGAGAGAAAGAACCAGGCTCCAGCTACCGCTATAGACCCAAGGCTTCCCGAAGAGCACACATCCCAGAAGAGCAGGTGATCCAAAACTGGATTGAACAGCACGAGGGAAAGAAATGCCCATTCTGTTTCAGAAGCCTGCCGTACAACGCTAAGTATTGTGATAGATGCGGAAAATGAACTATCAGAATGCTTCTACACAACATGACTTGTGTAAATGCTAAACCCGGCCCCACAAACGAGCACCACACAACTACCAACCAAAAACAACGACCGACTTGTATGTGCGCACCGGCCCATAGTCGCTAGATACGTGAAGAAATCCTATGGATGGTTCTAGCCCTACCGTGTTGATTGCTGCTCGACACTCACGGTAGTTCTGCATTCAAGTCATGGTACTTTTTCGAATTTCGAGCTTCCTGCTCCACAGATAGGGCACGTGTCGGGTAGTCTCCCGTCTGCAATGTGCCCACATACATTGCATACGTAGTACTCCGTGCTGCGTTGACCTATCAGATGACCAAGTGCCTTCTTGTAGAGTTCGGCGTGTTCAGCTTCGACGTCACGGGCCTGAGAGAATATCAATGCGGCCGCCTTTTCCCCGTCCTCCTCAGCTTCCTGCAACATTCTAAGATAATGAACGCCGTTGACCATGGTTTCGCTTTGAAAGGCCTTTTCGAGATTCGTCTGCGTATCGGCTACTGACTCCAATAGAGCAAAATGCCGACGAGAGTGAACGCCTTCAGCAGTCGCAACAGCTCTGAACAAATGAGCTATTTGGGCAAAACTCTCTTGTTCTGCCTTTCTTGCAAACATGAAGAGTCTCTGGTATGCTTTCGCTTCTCCCACGAAAGCGTCATGAATGTTGTTCGCTGTTCTTTCCTTCAAGCTCTCTCATCTTGCCTGTCAGTTTCTTCTCTGTTAGGCTTTTCCAAATCTCTTTCGGCAGGGTGTAAGCGCGTCTCATGATGCGCAAACCAGACTACCCCTACTCACCTCCTGTGCATTTCGCTGGGAGAAGAATCCTCAGAGATTCCACTCCGGGAATGCGTTCTCCTACTGCAGCGCATTCAGGTCGAACCTGTCATCCAATAGTTGGTCAATGTGGTTCGAAACGTCTATCTTTTGCTCTATAAGTCGCTTGATCGGTCTGGATCTACTATCGTTGAGGAGGATCGCGCCCACTATTCGCTTGTCCCGCAGAACGAGCTTGCGATATTCGCCGGCTTTTATGTCCACTTTTCGGAGTTTTGTGTACTCTTCGCCATCGACAAGGGCCTTTCCCAACGTGGTAACCTCTGCCCCGGCGACCTCTAGTGTCGTGGATGGGAGTGTACCAGCGTACACGGCACTGTCGGGCGCGACCATGTTAGCCGCGGCAATTCGTGCCTGATCTATAGCAGGAGGAATGATCCCGTAAACCTGTCCTTCAAACTCGGCAGCGTCCCCAGCAGCAAAGACGCCTTCTACGCTCGTTTGCAGGCGATGATTCACGACCACACCTAGATCCACTCTCAGTCCAGCTGCTTTGGCAAGGTTGATTTCTGGACGGATACCAGTTGAGAAAACCACCATGTCTCCATCTATTGCGCGGCCATCCCTCATCTGAATGCCGCGGACGCATGAGTCACCTAGGATGGACTCTGCTTCTGCGCTGGTAACTATGCGGAGGCCCTGCGCTTCCAATAGGGACTGTAGCACATTCGCTCCTTCTACATCCAATTGCCGTGGCAGCAGATGAGTGAGGAACTCAACCACCGTCACCTCAAGTCCTGCGGTACGCAGGGCCCTTGCTGTTTCCAATCCTAGCAAGCCACCGCCAACGACGATCGCTTTCGAGACCTTTCCTGCATATGCTCTGACTGCGAGCGCATCGTCGAGGCTGCGTAAAGTGAAAACGCCTTCCTTCTCCACTCCCTCGCAATCTGGCACTTGAGAGCGGGCCCCTGTTGCAAGCAGTAAACGGTCATAGACAACCTTGGAGTTGTCAGCTAGGGTGATGCTGTGATCCTCGGGCTCTAATGCGGTGACTCCGATGCCCAAGCGCAGCCGGATGCCACGTTCTTCGTACCATTTTGCTGGACGAAAGACAATTGCATCTTGGCCGATTTGCCCCGCGATGAATTTCCACAACAACGGGCGGCGGTAGTAAGGATAGGGCTCCTCACCAATGACGCTCACTTCGGCAGAAGGGTCAGCTTGCCTGATTGCTTGAGCTGCCGTTACGCCAGCGACCCCGTTACCGACGATTACGTGCCTCATTCACTTCATCTTGTCAAACATGTCTTTCCCTACACCACACTTGGGGCAGACCCAATCGTCGGGAAGCGCCTCAAAGGCTACATTGTTATTCTCAGCAGGATCGTACACATATCCGCACGCTAGACATTCCCATTTGTCCATCGTCGTCTCCTCCTCCGCGCTATGGCATGCCCAGGGTTATGTAAATCACTTGGATCACAAAATCCAAGGCCTGAGCGAGAATCCTCCAGTCGCAAACCATCGCTGCAGCAAACCCACAGGACGAAGAAAACCCCTGTCCGGTCACATCGAACCAGAAATCTCTAGGCATTTCCGAAGTCACACATACAAGCATGGCGTCGTTGGCCGCTCATTGTATTTGTGTCAGACAATTTCACCTTTTCGCCGTAGTCGCTTCTTGTGACGATGTCATGCAGATTTGAACTGCCACAAGAGGGTCGTCGTATCACTCAATGGGCGAGAATATTTTGTGTGCGCACCAGCTGAGCAGCTTCTCTCATGGAGGCCAAATGATCTGAATCGAGCGAGTTAGCCTGCGTCACGTTAGAACTGTTTCAGCTTCTCGTCTATCCTATCTGCCAGTTCAGTGACCTTTTCGAACTCAGCTTTCTTGGGCGGGCCTTTGACCTCGACTACGCCGAGCACCTCGATCTTTGTCCCTTCAAGGATACCTTGGAGCGCCTTCACGGCACCTCCCGACCAACCATACGAGGTGAGCACAGCTGCATACGTAGTCGGCGCTCTCAGGGCCTTGACGAGCATGGTCGCATATGCGGCAACCGGGTGTACTCCACCAAGCACCGTTGGTGCACCCACGACGATGACTGGCGTATCGACGAGTTCTTTTGCGATGTGGCCGATCTCCGTGTTCGGTATGTCGAACAGCTGAACGGTGATGCCCTTCTTCACGAGCGCATCCCTAAGGGCCAGCACCATCTTCTCAGTGCTTCCCCACATCGAGACATAAACGATCATGACCTTCCTCTGGAACTTCTCGCTGGTCCATTTGGTGTACTCGTCTAGGATGATCTTCGGTTCTCTCCAGATCATGCCGTGTGAGGGCGCAATCATCTTTGGCCCGATCTTGTTGACCTTCTCGATCGCTGTCCGGCCTGGCTTTCTGAATGGCATCATGATCTCGGCGAAGTACAACTTTGCCATGTCGAGTGTGTTCTCGTTGCCATACTCGTCCGCGTAGAACTCGCCGACTGCCAGATGTGATCCGAAGAAGTCGCAGGGGAACAGTATCTTGTCCTCCTCAAGGTACGTGAATATCGTCTCCGGCCAGTGCAGCCAAGGGGTGTCCAGGAACTTCAGCGTCTTGCCGCCGAGGTCTATGATGGAACTCTCATCGACGACCATGATCCTATCCTCGGGTATGTCGAAGTACATCATCGCCGCCTCCTTACCCCTCACGCCGGCAACGAGCTTAGCATTCTTCGCAACCGCCAGCACATCTCTGGCTGCGTTCGCGTGGTCTGGCTCCGCGTGGTTCATTATGACGTAGTCTACCTTCGCGGGGTCGATGCGTTCGGATATCTTAGCCAAGAGCTCCTTCTCGAACCCTGGATTCACAGTGTCGATCAGAGCGCTCTTCTTTGATCCTACGACCAGGTAGGCGTTGTAGCTGGTACCATGTGGGAGCGGTATCAGTCCGTCGAAGAGTCTTCGGTTGTGGTGCTTCGCGCCTACCCAGAAGACCTTGGGAGCAATCTCCTTTGATCCCATTGGCAAGACCATGATCTAACTCTCCTCGGCCTAGAAATGATGCAGCAGTAAATAGACCTGTCTCGTTCGTCTATTGAATTGTGTGTCGGTCTCTCGGTGCGCACCACCACCAAGAACGACGGTTCAAATTACGACGCTCGCACCACGAGACCCACATACACTAATTCAAATCCTGACGCCCACACCAGGAGACCCACACACAATGGGGGGTGAAGGCGATTTGATGATCGACAAGAATGAGATCCCGGATGCCAAGACTATTGTGGAAAACCAGCTACTTGACACTACGGGAACGCGTCTTCTCTTCGCTGCTTCAGCTTTCGCTTACCATTAGATTGGTAGCTTGCGCTGAACAAAGCGGTTCTGCTTATCTATCTGGTTTGCTTCGTGGAATGGACTGATTGTCGGTGGCATGTTTGGCTTCTTGCCTTTCAGCAAGTCTTCCACCGTAAGTATCTGAATCCTAGGATACTCGTGTTTCCATACGGGGAAAACATAAGGGTCGGTGGCTTTCACTTCCTTGATCATTTCACTTGTGGGTTCTTCCATTCATTGTAGATCCTTCCCTCTGTTAGACGTCCAAGGAACTGGCCCATGGTTCTAGCCCGTGATGGGTCCAGATCGTACAGGCAAATCCGTGCCCATCAGATAGTGACAACTTCACAGTAGAGCCCCGTGCACAGCCGAGAACCCCTAAGAGACAGGGGTATTAACATAGTCCACAACGCGCACTGAGAGCGCGATGAGGGAGGTGAATTGTTGTGAAGACGGATACGGAATTGCAACGAGATGTTATGACTGAGCTCAAGTGGGAGCCGACCATCCAGGCGGCAGAGATTGGTGTTAGTGTCAAGGATGGAGACGTGACGCTGAACGGCAATGTTGACAGCTACAGTAAGAAGTGGGCTATCGTGCGTGCTGTCAGGCGGGTTTCAGGCGTCAAGGCAGTAGCTGAAGATATCAAGGTCAGCCCGCCTGACTATTACAAGCGCGCCGACGAAGATATGGCCCAGTCGGCGACAAAGGTTCTCAACTGGAATTATTGGGTACCACGTGACCGCGTTAAGGTGAGGGTGCAGGACGGTTGGATCACTCTGACTGGCGATGTGGATTGGTATTACCAAAAAGAGCATGCGGAGAATGCAGTACGTCACTTGATAGGGATTGTGGGAGTCACCAACTCGATCACTATTAAACCACCGGTGCCAACGGTGAAAACGTCCGAGGTGAAGAACGGAATCGAAGACGCACTTAAGCGCAATGCCAGATTGCTCCGAACTGCCGAAAAGATTCGAGTGGAAATCTCAGGTAGCAAAGTGACTCTCCATGGCAGCGTAGGCTCCTGGGCAGACTATGAGGAAGCCGAATACGCTGCTTATTGTGCTCCCGGCGTCTCTGAAGTCGAGAACAAACTAACAGTTACAGGCTAGACTAAACAGGCAAAACCCTCTTCCTATCTTCTATCTTTTTTGGGTGCAAGTTACTTCTCTAGCCGTATTTCCGCACGGCTTTCAAGAAAACTTGGCGCTATCGATATATCGATATTGCGGGGGTCGTGTCTTAGAGTTCTTAGCCGAAGGTACCACAACCGACGGCATGAAACATCGCATGCCAGAGATCTTGGCATTCCACTTCAGGAACGGAAAAATCGAGCAAGTTCATGACTACTACGATAGGCTTCTGATCGTTCAGCAATTGGCCAAAGGATGGCTTGCTAAGAGAATAGTGAGCTATGTCGTCAACCGTACGGAAGAGGGACTGCACTAGGCTATTTCTACAATCAGCACATGGACGAACAAGACTCGTCAGTTGCCTGGGTGCCCATCTATCCGCCGAAACCCATCAGCCACGAAAGAATCGGATATGCAATCATCCTCTCCTCGCCTCCTCGGCCCAAGACCAAGTTGAACGGGCTCGCAACGCCGAAGAAGCTGCTCCTGAACCCTAGAACTATGGGCAGAAGCGCGAATACTTCGACTGCCACCGATATGTACCTACACTAAAGAATTGTAGCCGCATCCCTCGAATAGCGCAATAGCAGGCTCACTTGCGAGCCTCGCTGGTCTCTTCTTCCAATATTGTGTATGCTCGTGATCCATCTGACTCGTCGAGTATTAGGATAATGTCTTCGTATCCTAGGAATGCGTCTATGATGTTTATTCCGTTGCGGTAGAGCAGGTCAGTTATGTATGCTGCGATTCCAGGGGGCCTCTCAGCGTCCTCGGATAGATGTATCATAATTTTCACTGCGCTCATTCTAGGCTTTAGGGAGTATCGGCCTTTTAGTGCCGTTTTCAGTTTTCCATAGTCGTTCACATCGGCAATAATCTTGATCGAGTTGACGAGGGGGAAGATGTGAGGGCGTTCGTTCAGCTCGGCAGATAATTCGACGAGTCTCTTCAATTCGTTAATGAAAGCTTCTCTCTTGGGGGTAATTGTTACGTCGACCACTCCACTACTCAATGTCATTTTTGAATTTCTAAGTATGGACATGGTGAGTGGTAGTCCAAGCTTCGACTGTGCATCCGAAAATCTCTTGATAATTACAACTATGGTGTTAACGTTCACGTCTCTGCGAGTAATTCGGTCCACGGTAGGCTTGATTCTCGCGGCCAAGGCGTGATAGTTGATGAGCCCCATCCGAATGTGCTGGTAAACGGGATGGTTTCGCGTTAAGAGGTCTGCTACGACTCCGGATATCGTTGGCCTCACCGTTTTCATAGATCATTCATGCCTGAATTGGCGAATGTTACACATATATCTTTGGGTAACAAGGGTTATATGCATGATACAGCTATAGTTAGGCTTAACAATACTTGGAGTTAGTAGGTGAATACAATGCAAGCAAACAAAATGTTCCCGACTTACGTGTTCGCCAAGGTCCAGCGTGACCGTGTCCCACAAGTGGTCGAGGAGCTACGCAAGTACAGCGAGATAGAGTTCAGTGCACCAGTGACCGGTCGATACGACATCATTATGCGAATCAAGAACAGTAACCCAGAGCAAGTCTACAGTATAGTTAACAAAATACGCAGTATCCACGGAGTAAACGGTACCAGTACTTTCACTGCCAATGATGGATTCGTTAACGGTCAGAAACTTGACACGCAGGGCGTTTGGGGATTCAGCCTCCTATCAGTGAATAAGCCATTACCGGAAGTTATACAGAAGCTGAGGAGCCTACCAGCCATATACGACGCGTGGAGTATTCCAGGTCAGTTCGACATCATCATGAGTTCCAAGGCTCAGAATTATGAGCAACTCATGAAATCTACCGTCGAACAACTAGGCCATACTGATGGCATCTGGAGAAGCGAAACACTATTCGCGTACGAGCCTAACGTTAAGGCATAGAACCGAGAGTAACCTGGGAGGACCCGCTCCCAGCCTAATCGTTTTTCAAAACACATTTCCTGGAAATCGCTGACTTCCACAATTATTTCGATTGAGTTCTGTCATTGGCGCGTTTCGTCGGACTCTCTCATGTGGTCCATGTGGTTCTTGGGTTCTTCGTTTTGCCTGAATCACGCTAAATTTCGTCGGATTCTTGGTAGTGATTGTGATCGGCCCCTTTGAGTCAGTCGTCAAATGAGGGATCAAGTAGGATTCTTTCCCTAACCCGTCGCCCGTCACGTCTCAGACCATTGATTTGTGTGTGTGTGCGCACCATGGTACCCACACACACAAAAATCGGCTCCTGGGTTAGGGGAAGAATCCCCTAACAACCCCTCTTTCTTCCATATCTGTTCAGGTTGGAGCCAGTATGCAAAGTCTGAAATCCTGAACGAATCTAGTTACGCGTGGCTTTCTTTGTGCGTGCGTGAGCGCCAAGGAGAGGTACAATTTCGGAGGTGAAATGAAATGGATGAACAGATACCGTACGGACTGAAGATTACGTTCCTTGTTCACTTCGTCGTGGCTGTCGTCTTCGGGGCTGGCTTTCTGCTAATCCCCGACATGCTTACGGGAATGTTGGGTGCACGCACCGTGGAGCCGTCGACGTTCAGGCTGGTCGGCGCAGCAATGCTGGCATTTGCAGCTAGTTCATGGCTCGCCTATCGACAGCCGGTCTGGGAGAAGGTGAAGATCGTGGTGCAGATCGAGATCGTCTGGACCGTTCTGGGTGTTCTTGCCATGTTGTATGGCCTGATATTCGAAGGTCTCCCAGCGGCTGACTGGATGAACGTTGTCATCCTTGGTGCTTTCGCGGTAGCCTTCATCTTCTTCTATTCTCGAAGACGATAGGCTCACCGCCTGCTTTCCCTTTTTGTGTGTGTGTGGGACCCTTGGTGCGGGCGACTGAATTTGAACCCTGATAGGAGAGGCGCTTTTCGTCGTCGGGTCTCTTTGTGCGGGCACCACGATTTGCCCTTTTCTGACTTCTTCGGTCACTACCCTTCTCGTTCTGAACAAGATGAGCGCTTCCAAAAAAACCGTTAATAGGTTCTTTCTTCGGTAGCTACTCAGAACTTCGTGCTCGCTCGAGCGTTGCGCGCCGGGATGTGAAAGCAGGAGATCGCTGATCAAGGGAGCCGGCGATATGGAGAAACTATTCTCGTTCAAGCTGAATGGACGCCAAGTATCAGTTTCCGCTCCGCCAGCTTACACTCTTCTCGAAGTCCTACGGGAGAAACTGGATGTCACAAGCCCGAAAGAGGACTGTGGGAAAGGGGAGTGCGGCGCATGCACAGTCTTGATGAATGGGAGAACTGTGCTCTCGTGCCTAGTGCTCATCTCTCAGGCAGATGGAGCAGAGATCGTTACCTCTGAGGGATTCATGAGAGATGGCTCGCCAGATCATGTACAGAAAGCGTTCATAGAGAACGGCGCGGTCCAATGTGGTCACTGCATTCCGGGATTCATCGTCTCCACTGAAGCGCTTCTGAGCCGAAATCCCAAACCCAGCGTCGAGGAGATCAAAACCGCTCTAGCTGGCAACCTGTGCAGATGCACAGGCTACGCGAGCATAATCCGAGCGGTGCAGAAGGCGTCAGAGAATAACTAAGGTCGATCACCGATTGAAGCTCAATGAGATCGAAGTCGTGTCCGCGAAGACTCTCAATGATGCGTTGAGCGTCCTCCACGACCAATCAGACGAGATCAAACCCATTGCAGGAGGCACAGACGCGATCATTCAAGCAAAGGAAGCCTCGCTTCAAACAAAACGATTCTTGGACATCTCGAGTCTGCCCGAGCTACGATACATTCGCAGGGAAGGATCCGTGATTCGCATCGGTGCATTGAGCACCTACTCGGACATAATCGAATCCTCCATGTTGAACAGCTCTTGTCGAATGCTTGTGGAAGCCAGCAGAACGATTGGATCGCTTCAGATCCAGAACAGAGCTACCATCGGTGGCAATCTGGGAAATGCTTCTCCGGCCGGAGACACTATTCCTCCACTCTACGCGTTGGACGCAAATGTGAAAGTCCAGAACCACGAGCATTCACGCTTAGTCCCGGTTGAGAAGTTCTTCCTCGGATATCGCAAGATCGATCTCATGCCTGATGAGCTCATCACCGAGATCTCATTTGAAGCAGTCGAGGATCCCTATGATGGGACGTTCCTGAAGCTCGGCCTAAGAGAGAGACACTTCATCTCCCTCGTCAGTCTCGCTATCAGTGTTAAGTGGGCACCCGACGGCGACAGATTCTCAAACGTTAGAGTTGCCCTCGGCGCGGTCGCACCAGTCGCACTTAGAGCAAGAAAATGCGAGGAATATCTCAAGAATAGAACACTCGCGGAGGAAATGATCTGGAATGCAGGCAAGATCGCATCAGGCGAATCATCTCCGATTAGCGATCTACGAGCGCCAGCCAACTATAGACGAGCGGTCATACCGTCGCTCCTCTATCAGGCCGCACAGTCGTTGATCGCCGATAGGCAAAGGCGACAGAAGCCATGAGGGTTAGGGTCAAGCTCTACGGATCTTCCGCCGGCGGCCTCGAAAAACGCGAACTCATCCTAGACCTCCAAAAAAATGCGACCGCTCAGGACGTTATCGATCATTTGCCCGTGGAGGACCGGCTTTACCTGTACGTTGTTAGAGATGGGATGCGTCTCGACCAAGACGCTAGACTCAACGACGGCGACGAACTACTTGTCTTTCCACCTGTTGCCGGAGGCGAGAGGGACCTACGCTGGGTCGGGAAATCTGTCACAAAGCGCGATGCACTCGAAAAGGCGACGGGACAAGCGAAGTTCTATTCGGATCTTCATCTTAAGGACATGCTGTACGGTAGGGTACTGAGAGCTAACCGACCACACGCACTGATCAAGCGTATCGACATCTCACAAGCACAAGCGCTGCCGGGCGTGGTTGCGGTTCTCACGAACAAAGACATTGAAGGAACAAACCGGTATGGGATCGTGATTCCTGATCAGCCGGTTCTTTGTGAGGAAAAGGTCCGCTACGAAGGCGACGCGGTTGCACTTGTTGCGGCAGAGGATCCTGAGATGGCTGAGCGTGCGCTCAGCCTCATCAAAGTCGAATATGAAGCGCTCCAGGTGGTCACGGATCCGGTTGAGGCGATGAAGCCTAGTTCTCCACGAGTCCATGAGGCCGGCAACATCTTCCGTCACGGGCATTTCAGAAATGGCGATGTGGAATCCGCATTCAAGCAATGCGCGGTCGTGGTCGAGAACACGTATCGGACCGGTCGCCAGATGCACATGTTCCTGGAGACTGAAGCTGGCGTAGGATTCCTCGACGCGGAGGGGAACATTGTTCTCTATGTGGGGGGTCAGGCGCCCTACCGGGACCAACTTCAGATCGCCAGGGCGCTCGGCATCCCGCGTGAGAAGATACGTGTGGTATCCTCCATCATTGGAGGCGCCTTCGGGGGCAAAGACGAGATCACCGTGCAGATTCACCTCGCGTTGCTGGTTCTGAAAACTAAACGTCCCGTTAAGATTGTGCTGTCGCGCGAAGAGTCTGGAATCGCGGGACTGAAGCGGCATCCAGTGATTATCACCGCTCGAACCGGAGCCGATTCGCAAGGAAGGTTGCTCGCAAACCAAGTCAGAATCATATCTGACACCGGTGCCTATGCGTCTCTAGGCGGAACGATTTTGGACGTCAGCATGGAGACCTGTTGTGGACCGTATAATGTGCCGAATGTTGACATTGACGCTTACTGTGTCTACACGAACAATGGTTTCTCAGGTGCGTTCCGAGGATTCGGTGCTCCACAATCAATCTTCGCTATGGAGTCTCAAATCGACATAATCGCCGAGAAACTCCACATCGACAAACTGGAGATCAGAAAGCGAAACGCGATTCGCGAAGGAGACGTCAGCACTTTCGGCGTCAAAATCCCAGGAAGCATAGGAATTCACGAAACCCTGGAGGCAGTGTCGAAGTCCGATCTTTGGTTACACAGAGACGAACACAAGGCCCAGCGGTCTGAACCGTGGAGCAGGCGAGGTGTCGGGATCGCATGCGCATTGAAGGGTTTCACATTCGGTGCGTTCCCAGATTTCGGCGCAGCGTCGATCACGTTGAATGCGGATGGCACCTTCGCTGTTGGAGTGAGCTGCCCGGATATGGGTCAGGGCAACGTGACAGCCTACGCTCAGATCGCTGCAGAGAAGTTACGTTGTCAACTCGAGGACGTGCGCATCGATTCGGCAGATACTGGGCTTGCACCAGATACTGGAGGCTCCTCTGCTTCAAGGTCCCTCTACGTAGGTGGGAACGCTATCGTCAGAGCTGCGGAGAAGATGCGTGAGCTCCTACTCTCTCATGGGTCTCAGATGCTCGGCGAGCCTGAAAGTAAACTAGAATGTCGCGACGGCGCGGTCGTCGTTGTAGGCGATTTGAAGCGAAAAGCAACTTACGCCTCCATCGGGGTTCACACTCGAGCTCATGCAAGCCAATTCCGAGTTGAGGCTGGGTTTGATGTTCCAAGGTTCGAGCAGCCCATCGAAGGTACTATTGAGATTCCGCACTGGTCTTTCATGTACGCGACGGCAATCGCGCTCGTTGAAGTCGACACGTTGACTGGCAAGACGAAGACGCTGCGATTTCTGATCGCTCCCGATTCGGGCAAGGTGGTCAACCCTCAAGGTTTCAGTGGGCAATGCGAGGGAGCTGTTGTGCAAGGTTTGGGATACGCGTTGACCGAGGACGCAATCATCGAGAATGGACATCTGTTGACTCCGAATTTCACAACATATCTGATTCCAACGATTTCTGATGTGCCTGAGATCGAGGTCGTGCCTGTTGAGACATACGAGAAGACGGGACCGTTTGGAGCAAAGGGAGTTGGAGAGATCGCGATCGTTCCAGTTGCGGCGGCAATCTCGAACGCCATCTACGACGCAACCGGAGTTCGATCTTTCACTCTGCCGATCACATCAGAACGCCTATTCAACAGTCTCCGAGCCCAGAAGAACGAGCTGAAATCATAGTGGGGACGGTGAAGGTTAGGCTCTTTCACGAGCTTAGAACAGCCGCTGGAGGAGGAGAGATCACTTTGGACGCCAAGAATGTCGGCGAGCTGCTGCGAGTCCTCGGTGAGCGGTACGGCAAGACGCCAAGGAATGTGTTATTCGATGGGGAAGGCCACCTCAGGGACTACGTATTCGTGTACATCAACAACATCCTTCTGAAACCAGTTGATATGTCAGTTCCGTTGAAGGATGGCGACGTCATACTCGTGATTCCGCCAGTAAGCGGGGGATGAGCCATCCCTAGATTCAATGTCTATGTCCCGCTCGGCCTCGACGACGCACTCAACTATCTTGAAGAGAACGCCTCCGAGACGCTTCCAGTAGCTGGTGCGACAGACCTCCTGCCACGTATCAAGAAAAAGCAAGTCGTCGCCAAGAATCTCGTTGATCTCTCAGGTCTTTCTGAACTCAGATACGTCAGGCGAGAGGATGGCAAGATCAGAATCGGCGCGTTGACTACAATCGCTGACCTCGAAGCGGAAAGTAACAACTCAACCTGGGGAAGATTACTCAGCGACGTGGTCACCAAATTTGGCTCGCCTAACATTAGGAGCGTAGCCACGGTAGGAGGGAACATATGTGCGGCTTCATCCTCAGAGGATCTACTTCCGGTCTTCCTGGTACTAGACGCAAAAGTGAAAACGATCCGCAAGAGCGGAACGCGTGAAGTACCATTACGGGAATTCATGATTGCGAAACGAAAGACAGCTCTAGGTAGTGGCGAGATTCTCTCGGAGGTTTCTTTCCCGGAACCCAGCCGCCGATCCGCATGTTCATTTCAGAAGCTTGGAATGAGGAATATTCTGATTATTGCGTTGGTGTCCATCGCTGCCTTTCTTCAACTGAATGAGAGAGATACGAAAATCAAGACCGCAAGGATTGCATTGAACCGTCTTGAGGCCAAGATTCCGCAGAGAGCTGAGAACGTGGAGAAGGAAATTGTTGGCAAGGAATTGAACGAGCGGACGATCGAGTCGGGTGTGGACCGGCTTGGAGACGAACTGGCTTTGACATCCGATTTCCGTGCCTCAGCTGAATATCGAGAAGAGGCCGTAAAGGTGCTACTTCGCCGAGCGCTCGTCGATTGCCAGCAGAGAATCCTCGAGTAGTGAATTCAATTGGCTAGACATCTTGTGAAGTTCAATGTGAACGGTAAGGATCACGCGCTCGTCGTCGAGTCCACAGAGCGGCTGCTCGACGTTTTGAGAGATCGGCTCGATCTGAAGGGAGTGAAGGAGGGCTGCGGAACCGGAGATTGCGGCACATGTACAGTCATCATGGATGGCCGACTCGTCAACTCCTGTCTCGTACTTGCAGTGCAAGCAAGAGACAAGAAGATCACGACAATCGAGGGGGTAGGCACTCGCGAGAGGCTACACCCGGTCCAGAAAGCTCTGATGAAATACAATGCAGCACAGTGCGGCTTCTGCACCCCAGCTATGGTGCTGGCTGGCAAGAATCTGCTCGATCACAATCCGAGCCCATCTAAGGAAGAGATCAAGGAAGCGATAAGTGGGATCCTCTGTCGCTGCACTGGATACTACAAGATCATCGACGCCATCCACGAGGCTGCGGGAGAGACATCGAGGGTCGAGAGTTGACAGAAACAGCGGCCGTACAGAAGCTGCGCGAAGCACGAGGCTTCACACTAGTCGGCAAGAGGATTCAGCGACTTGACGCGCTTGACAAGGTGCTTGGTCTCCCACTCTATACGTCCGATATCGCACCCAAAGATGCCCTCTCAGTGAAAGTTGTAAGGTCAACTGTCCCTCACGCGCTTATCAAGCGAATCAACACGCAAGCAGCAAGGGAGATTGTCGGCGTCTTAGCGGTACTAACTGCGGAGGACATTCCTGGAATCAACGAGGCATACGCTCTGTTGCCTGACCGACCTCTCTTGGCGAGCAAGAAGGTGAGATGCCACGGTGAAGCAATAGCTGTAGTCGCCGCCGGAGATTCGGAAACTGCCGAGGAAGCGGCTGATAGGATCTCTGTTGACTATGAGCGTCTTCCAGTCGTAACGTCGCCGGTTGAAGCGATGAAGCCGGATTCCCTTCTCATCCACGACAGTGGAAATGTCGCAAAATATCTCAGAGTCAGGAAAGGTGACGTGAAAGAAGGATTCCGACAAGCCGACGTGATAATCGAGAATACGTACAAGACGCAGTTTCAGGACCCCGTGCCTTTGGAACCGGAGGTTGGTATGGCGTGGGTTGAGAAGGATGGATCAATCACCTGCGTCGGCTCGATGCAGACACCCTTCTACGTGCAGACTGGAGTCGCCAAAGTGCTCGGGCTTAGCGCTGACAAAGTGAGAGTGATTCAGGCGACGACAGGCGGGGCCTTCGGACCGAAATCGGATGAGATGCCGGTGGATGTGTGCGCCATTACTGCGATGGTGGCGCAGAAGACCGGCAGACCAGCCATCCTCGCCTACACTCGATACGAGTCAATGATAGCCCATACGAAACGTCATCCATTCGTGATCACACTGAAGACCGGTGCGAAGAATGACGGACGCCTGACCGCTTCGGAAGCACTCGTTGTGTCGGATACTGGTGCCTACGCGTCGCTCGGACCGCTAGTGATCATCCGAGCATGCTTCCACGCAACAGGACCATATGTGATTCCACACGTGAAGACCGACGCGTATTGCATGTATACGAACAATACGATGGCTGGTTCATTCAGGGGTTTCGGAAGCCCTCAAGTTCACTTCGCAGCCGAATCACAGATGGACGAGCTGGCGAAGAAGCTTGACATGGATCCGCTCGACCTTAGGCTCAAGAATATCCTCAGACCAGGCACCCTCACAGCAACAAGTCAACTCGTAGATGAAGCGTGCGGGCTTGAAGAATGCACCAAACGCGCAACAGAAGCATCCGACTGGCAAAAGAAACGGCTAGAGTTCAGTCGCGACCGCGGCCCGTTCCGACGTGGAATCGGCATCGCCCTGATGTATCACGGAAACAGCCTCGGGCCAGAGGGCAGCGACTACGCTTACGTTCACATCGTGATCAAGCCTGACACCAAGATCATTGTACGAACAGCCCTGACCGAATACGGGACAGGCGCGATCTCCGGGCTTGCTCAAGTCGCCGCGGAGACATTAGGCCTCCCGATTCACCTGTTCGAGCTCGACCGGCCTGACACGGCTTCATGCCAAGAGACCGGGCCGACGGTTGCCTCACGAGTCATCGTGATCGGAGGAAGAGCTACACAGATCGCTGCACAGAAACTTAAGGAGAAACTACTCAACGTGGCCAGCGACTCTCTCCGCTGCGAACCCTCAAAGCTGACGATCAGAGACGAACACGTCAGCCACATTGATGATCCCAAACGAGCTGTTCCGTTCAAGAAGATCGTCGAGGAATGCTACAAGAGACACATTAGCCTCACAGAGACAGGCCACTACATTGCACCGAAATGCGAGTTCGAAAGTGAGAACAGTCAAGGAACAACATATCTGCAGTACACGTACGGAGCCGTCGTAGCCGAAGTGCTAGTCGACATGGAACTAGGCGTCGTGAAGCCAGTCAAGATCACCGCAGCCTACGATGCTGGCCGCGCAATCAACCCGCTCTCCGTTGAAGGACAGATCGAAGGCGGAACCATCCAAGGACTCGGATACGGACTGATGGAACAGCTCGTTCATACGGGCGGAATGGTTGCCAACCCTACACTGGGAGACTACTATATTCCAACCTCGCTTGACATACCGGAAATTCAAACAATCATCGTCGAGTATCCGGGAGCGATCGGCCCATTCGGGGCAAAGGCGATGGGCGAGCCCCCAGTTGATTTGCCGGCCGTGGCTCTTGCGAACGCCGTTGCCTACACGACCGGTTCAAGGGTTTTTGATCTTCCTATCATAGCTGAGAAAGTTCTCTTCGCAATGAAACGAAAACAGTGATTGCTCATCTGAATCGTTAGTCGATTGCCGCAGCCTACACTGAGCAAGTGCCTTTATCAAAGAGCCTAGGCTCGTAGAGCCAGCAACGCTCGAATTGGAGATGCCTATACGCTTGTGGAATTTCAAAGCTGAACAAAAGGTCTTCCAGATTGGAGGAATCAGTGTCGGAGGCGTTCCAGGACAACGCCCTGTCGTCCTCGTTGGAACCTTGTTCTATCACGGCCACAAGATCGTGAAAGATGAGAACGCTGGCACATTCGATGAAGCAGCAGCGGAAGCGCTCGTAAAGGCTCAGGATGAAATGTCTGACAAGACCGGAAACCCGGCCATGATAGATGTCGTAGCTGCGAGCGCTCCCGCCATGAAGAAGGCCATCGACTTTGTGATAGATCTCACGAAAGCACCTATTCTGATCGATAGCCCTTCGGAACAATTCAGAGCCGTAGGTCTCACATATGCTAAGGAGCAGGGAATTCTTGATCGCGTGGTCTACAACTCGATCAATCCAAGCAGCAAACCAGACGAGTTGAAAGCAATCCACGAATCCGGTGTCAAAAGTTCGGTCTTTCTTGCATACAACATGAAGGACTTCAGCACCGCAGGCCGGACGAGCGCGATCAGAGAACTCGTAGGCAAGAGACAAGAATTCGGAATAGAGAAACCACTTATTGACACATGCGTTCTTGATCTGCCCACGCTCGGCTCAGCTCTCCGGGCTATGTACGAACTGAAAGACGAGTTAGGTTTCCCAGTTGGATGTGGCGCTCACAATGCAGTTGCCTTATGGAAGGGATTGAAAACCAAGATGGGCGAGCAGGCAGTCAAGCCATGTCTTGCTTCGGTGAACGCCACAACCGCGGCCGTCGGCGCTGACTTCATACTTTATGGACCGATCGATGACGCGAAAGTGGTCTTTCCCGCTGTCGCAATGGTTGACACAGCATACAGTCAACTTCCAATAGAGAAGAAGATCCAGATTCCGAGAACTCATCCACGTTACAGAATCGGTTGACGCGCACCGAGACGACGATTCCATGGACGCGGTCGAGGCTGTCGTCAAACGGCTACTGGAGACACCCGGCGTTGTAGCGTGCTGGGTTGTGCCCGATGAGGACAGAGACTCACTACGTGAGATTGAGAGCGACGCGAACAGTCGTCTTGGGCTGCCGGGAATGGACATCGTCAATGAAGGAATCAGAGAAGCACTTGCTCGTCAACATGTTGTGATGATTTCTCATTCTCCGGCTTTGAGGCATCCGCCTGGCCCCATCATCGTCATCCTTAATGGGGAACAGATTGTGGGCGAAGAGGTCTGGCAACCAGGCCAGTACGAAAGACTCTCGAAGGACCCGACCTCTCTCTTCCTAGGCAAAAGCCTGGTCCTCTATCGCGAAGCGCTTACTCAAGCCCGAGGCAAGCCGCTGAAACTCACGTACAGGGCTCTGCCATTCCCAGAAGTCGAGGAAGTTCCGGGCGTCAAAGATGCCGTCTCGATCACAATAACGATCCCAGTGCACTTCCGCTTCTCACAGAAGGCGGGTTGGAATCCTAACGACCCTAACTTGGGCACCGTCATGATCGGATTCAACGAGTCCAATCAAGCGAACACATCAGACTAGGTGAAGAACGTCTGTTCTATGAGACGCCGCACCAGAAACGAGCGCTAATTCTGACCTCTCTCACCCATTTCGTGAACGACGGCGTATCCATGGTACCGCTCTCCATCTTTCCACTACTGCTCACCATCTTCGGCCTTGCCGCACCAGAACTAGGCGTGGTCGCGGCAATGTGGAGCATAACCTCAGTCATCGGAAGCCCAGCAATCGGCCATTTATCAGATCGATTCAGACGAAACGGCGCACTCCTGTTGGCAGGTCTGGCAATGATGGCGGTCGGTGTCATCGGAACTGGATGGTCAGTCACGGCAGGCGCAATTCGATCTTTGCTACCTTTAGACGTGTATCCTGCACTCGTCTTCTTTGCGGCAATTGGCGGCCTAGGCTCCGCAGTCGCCCACCCTGTGGGCGGAGCTGTTCTCAGTCAAGCCTACCCATCTTCTAAGACCGGGAAAGCGCTTGGACTGAACGGCGCTGTCGGCAGTCTAGGGCGAACATTATACCCGACCATTGTCGTTGTCTTGATCTCCACACTTAGTCTGCCGTACGGCGTTGTTATGCTCGGGATTTTGGGACTCATTCCTGCTGCTCTGATCGGACTTTTCCCACTTGAAGGGAAACGAGGGGATACGCTCGATGCACAGAACACTACAGAGATGCTCGAGCGCGAGAACGTGGCCGGAAAATCCGGCGGGCTCGATCGGTCCGCTGTGAGAAATGTAATAGTGCTGACGATGATCGGAGTGATTCGAGGAACCTTCGGTCAGGGCGTTGTGGCCTTTCTCTCAGTATTCATTGTGCAAGTTCAACACTATTCGTTCAGTTTCGGTGTGGGTGTGATAATGATGCTTGCGATAGTGCTCGGCGTTCCTGGACAGATCATATTCGGCCACTTCTCTGATATACATAGGAAGGCATCGCTTGCCGTGAACACGGCAGGCCAGAGTTTGTCGTTCGTCTTCTACCTCTATATGCTCTCGAATCCGATCATAGCTGTGATCTGCTTGGCACTCTTCGGGTTCTTCACCTACAGTAGCTATCCCGTATTCCTCTCAGCCGTCTCTGACGTGGTGCCGCCGAGATTCCTGTCATTATCGAACGCAATCGTGTGGGGCGTGGGAATACTTGGAGGAAACTCAGTTGGGCCCTTGATAGTTGGCCTTGCGGTCGGAACCAACCTCTCGCTGTTACCCACGATCTTCCTTACGCTTGCCATAGTCTCAGGACTCTCAACTGTGCTCGTCGTGTTTCTTCCTCGCCGCTCCCGAGTGGCATACTAGTGGTGATTCTGATTCGTCGGTAATCTAGTCTGGATCTACTTAGTTCTCCTAGATGCTGCAAGTCTTGTGCTGATGGGATTCGACAAGATGAGCGCAGAAGTGAATTCAGAAAGAGTGCCGGAGAAGTGGTTCTTTCTGATTTCTCTCGCAGGGGGCTTTGTCGGAGTAATATTAGGAATGTTCGCGTTCCGTCACAAGACTAGAAAGATGAGTTTCCAGCTCAAGATCGCCGCAGCCGCGATCTTGGCAACACTCATGCTAGTCTTTCTAGCCATGGGAAGATAAACATCCCAGAGCACACAGACGTAGGAAGGCGAGCGGGAAACCATTTGACGATATACGAGTTTGAAGGACGTATTCCATCAATCGCTCCAACGGCATACGTTGACGAAGACGCGAGAGTCGTGGGCGATGTCAAGATCGGCGCTCAATGCTACATAGGCGCAGGAGCCCGACTAAGAGGAGACTACGGATCCATCACTATTGGCGACAAGACGAGCGTACAGGAGAACTGCGTCTTGCACGCGCGCATCAGCGAGAAATGTGAGGTCGGAAGCCATGTCCAAGTTGGACACGGCGCCATACTTCACAACTGCACCGTCAAGGACTATGCCGTGATAGGCATTGGCGCGATCGTGAGCGACTACGCAACAGTGGGAGTCTGGAGTATCGTGGGTGAAGGTGCGGTCGTGCCTAGCGGAACTTCGATCCCCGACGGGAAAGTTGCGGTCGGTCTCCCAGCCAAGATCGTACGGGACACCTCAGATTCCGATAAGCGAGTTTGGGAAAAGTACAAGGATGTCTACGCAGACCTAGCATTGCGATATCCGAAGGGCTTGAGACGAATTCGGTAGACATTCGTAAATGGTTGCAGTCCAAGAGCAAGTATCGTGTCTGAAGATCCTCTTGTCCGAGCGTGCAACCTGGAGGGAGAACACACTATAGTAGGAGCGCAGGGTCCTGCAGGAATTTCATAATCATGTTCACGAAGCGTGCGGCGAGAGCTCCATCAGTGACTCTATGATCAAAAGACAGCGACAGGGGCATGATGCTCCGAATCACGATCTGTCCGTCTCGGACAACCGGTCTTTCGCGTATGCGCCCTGTTGCAAGAATCGCAGTTTCTGGATAGTTGGTTATCGGCGTCGCATATGTTCCTCCGATGAAGCCGATGTTCGTTATCGTAAAGGTTCCTCCCTTGAGGTCTGAGAGGCTTATCTCGCGTAATTGCGCTTTTTCAGTTAGGTTCTCGATTTCTTGAGCGATGGTGAAGATGTCCTTCTGATCAGCATCCTTGACGACTGGAACGATGAGGCCGTCCGGCGTGTCAGCTGCCACGCCTATGTTGTAGTATTTCTTGAGAATGATCTCTTCGTGCTCATCTTCTACTGAAGAATTCAGATACGGGTACTGTTTCAGAGCCGCCACTACGGCTTTCACGATGAACGGCAGGTATGTGAGATGCATGCCTCTTTTTTCGGCGATCTTGTTCTGTTTCTCTCTGAACGCGACAAGTTCCGTTACGTCGGCATCATCCATATGCGTAACATGAACTGCGGTCCTAAATGATTCGACCATCCTCTTGGCCGTACTTCGACGGACACCTTTCATCGGAATGGCGTCATAACATCCGTAGGCATCGCGCTTCTCAGCAGACTTCGTGACTACCTCGACCCTCTCCTTCTTCGACTGGGCGAATTTGCGAACGTCATCTTCGGTAATCCTGCCTTCCAGGCCAGTACCTGCTATCTCCGACAAGTCGACGCTGAGCTCTCTTGCCAATCTTCGAGTGGCGGGAGTAGCGGTGATTCGTGGAGGCCGCGGAGACACGGCATGCGCTTCTTCCAATACCCCTACAACTGAAGCCGTAGGGCGACTGGGAAGTTCTGGTGGCTTCTCGATGATTTCGCCTGGTTCTCCGATCGTTACGAGGGTTTCTCCGACTTTGATAATGTCGCCTTCCTTGTGGTGGATCTTCAGTATTACCCCGGACCTGGGAGATGGTATGTCGGCTATTGCCTTGTCAGTTTCAATGCTAGCTATCGTCTGATGTTGTTCTATTCGGTCGCCTTCCTTGACTTGCCACTTTACGATTTCTCCCTCGGTGATCCCCTCTCCGATGTCGGGGAACTTGAAATCTGTTGGCATGACAAATCATCTAGAAGTTGGCAACTTTCTCAATTGCTTTAACGATTCTCTCTGTGTTCGGAAGATAATAGTTCTCCAGCTTGTGCTGTGGGAACGGCACGTCGAAGCCAGTGACGCGTTCGACCGGTGCTTCAAGGTTAAGGAAGGCAGTCTCGTTAATAATGGCGGTGACCTCGGCTCCAAGGCCGGCTGTTCTAGGCGCCTCATGGACAACTACCGCTCTTCCTGTCTTTTCAACAGACTTGGTTATCGCTGCGGTATCCATCGGTGAGAGAGTACGAAGATCGATAACTTCGACGCTTATTCTGTCCCCTACGTTCTCAGCGGCTTCGTTTGAGTATCGCACCATGGCTCCCCAGGAGACCAGCGTGACATCACTGCCTTCTCTGACAACTCTTGCTTCGCCGAGAGGAACTGTGTAGTTGTCTTCCGGGACATCCTCGACAATTGCACGATAGATCCGTTTGGGCTCCATGAAGAGAACTGGGTCTGGATCTCTGATCGCGGAGGTCAGTAGCCCCTTTGCGTCGTGTGGGGTGGAAGGTACCACGACTTTGATTCCAGGAGTGTGGACGAGCAGAGCCTCCGGGCTGTCTGAATGATGTTCTGGTGCGCGGATTCCGCCACCATATGGGAACCTGATTACGAGCGGTACATGAAATCTTCCTCTGGACCGGTTCCTGATTCGGCCGGCGTGAGAGATTATTTGGTCTAGGGCTGGGTAGAGGAAGCCTTCGAATTGTATCTCTGCGACAGGTTTGAGACCATAAAGCGCCAAGCCTATTGCGACACCGACTATTCCGGATTCGGAGAGTGGTGTGTCAATAACTCTGTTCTCCCCGAACTCTTGGACCAAACCCTCCGTTGCTCGGAATACTCCGCCATCTATCCCAACATCTTCTCCTAAGACAACCACGTTGGGATCCCTCTCCATCTCCTGCTTTAGGGCCAATCGGACAGCTCCGACGAGGTTGAGCTGAGCCAAATCAGTCTCGACCTCTGAGAGAATGAGCGAGTTCTTCGTACTGTTTCCTCAGGTTAGGCGGCAATTCGGCGTATGTCCAAGCGAAGACGTCTTCGGCCTCCTGAGGCTTCACGGACTCGAACTTTTCGACCGCAACTCGGACCTTCTCTGAGGCTTCTGTCTGCACCTTGTTCTCGTACTCACTGCTCCATAGGTTGTTCTTCTTCATGTATTTGCGTAGTCTTTCGATCGGGTCGCGCTTTGCCCATTCTTCGAGTTCTTGATTTGTTCTGTACCTTTGAGCATCGTCTGACGTGGTGTGGTCGGCCATTCTGTAGGTGACGCATTCAATTAGAGTCGGTCCATTGCCTGACCGCGCCTTTTCGACTGCATTCTTGGTGGCTTTGTAGACTGCGAAGACATCGTTTCCGTCGACCTGAATGCCTTCAAACCCATAGCTGAAGGCTCTCTGAGCCAGTGTCTTGGCAGCGGTCTGTCTGCTTCTGGGAACCGAAATCGCCCATTGGTTGTTCTGGCATAATAGAACAACGGGGACTTTGAATACGCCCGCGAAGTTCATGCCTTCGTGAACATCGCCTTCCGATGTGGCACCGTCTCCAAAGTACGCTAGGACCGCGATCTTGTCCCCTCTGAGTTTCGCAGCCCATGCAAATCCTACGGCGTGGGGAACCTGAGTTCCAACGGGAATGGATATCGCAAAGATGTGGTTGTTGTCAGGGACCTTACTTCCTCTTTCATCTCCTGCCCAGTACTGATACTGCATGTCCATTGGCCAACCCTTGGTGATGTAGGCGCCGCATTCTCTGAATGCAGGGAAGATCCAATCATTAGCGTCAAGGGCGTACGCGCTAGCTACCTGTGTCGCCTCTTGCCCTCTGCTAGAAGGGTAGGTTCCGATTCTGCCTTCGCGTTGCAGTTTCAGGGCCAAGTTATCAAATGTTCTCGTCAGGACCATCAGTTCGTAGAGTTCCTTGATTTGGTTGTCTGTGAGCTTAGGCCTTAGGGCATCATCGCAGTTGCCTTCTTCGTCTAGAATCTCCAGCATGCTCACTTTGGACTCTTCAGTGACTCTGATCGGCATGGACCTCTCATCACGGGTTGTTCCAATCCACCCTAAATGTGAATCTCCTTCTTTACAAAGTTCGGACATTTCTTGATCGTTCGTGACGCGAGCACAAACAACGAGCAATGTTGTTTAGAAATGAAAGATCGATGGAGTGTACCCTTGCCGGTCTGAGAAACCGACGAGATCGCTTCTATCCTAAATGAGCTTTGTTGGTCCAGCTTTTGGGCGCTCGATCAACCCAGAACGGAGATTTTCCTCTCTCAATCAGTATCTTGGTGAGATTCGGCCGGCTGTCAAATTGTCTCATGCACAGGTCGTATTCGACTTCTGATGCGAAGAAGATCGGCGGAATCAAAGGCTTCAGTTTCTCACATGGAAAAGCCTCGCAGTAAGCGCAGTTTGTGACGCCCTTCTCTTTTGCGCAGGGTCTAGCCCTGCATTCCTTGTCTGCGACTTGGCCATCGCTTGGGCAGCCGTCGCATTTCACGTTCTCTGCAGTATACATCTCATGACCGAACAGTTTTCTCCATCCGTCAACGAGTCTCTGCCTTACCGCAGGGTCTTCGGATCGAGCAGCGCAAAGGTGGCAGTTGTAGCCGCAGTAACCTATCATCTCTGTGCTTTCATTCAACACGTGCTCCTCCGACTCTGAGACCTGTCTGGCTTACCTAGGGAGTTGCCTGGCAAGCTGGATCCTTGCGAGAGTGTTCTCTCTAACCTGCTGTGCATCAGTCTGGGCGCGTCTCATTTCCGAGTGAGCAGATGCCCCAATAGCCACTGGACTACGTTGCAGAAGGCCGAGGAGCCTGGTCAAATGTTCGAAGTGAAGGTGCCCTCCCTGCGATAAGCAGTTCGAAGAATTGCAGACACTCCAAAGAGAAGCGAGAGAACTTCTTAAACCAAAATTGACAGAACCGGTTCAGGCACCGGCAAAATGATCATTCCACGACTCACGTCCGTGTCGTCACGATGAGTAACCTTATTTTCCCTCCGATGGTTCTGACTTTATGAAGAGCGCGTTTCCTCCTTTTCGAATACATGTGTGGGGTAAGTGCGGCAGGACAGGTTAGTTGAAGAGCCTTTCTTACGGTCGACTTTGGTCACACCGCGACTTCAATCGGTTGTGGTTGAGTGATACAGTCAGTCAAATTGGCAATCAGTTCACAAACCTTGCTTTGCCGATTCTTGCTGTCCTAAGTCTGCACGCAGGCGCGTTTGAGATTGGCTTGCTGATGGCTCTTCAGACGCTCTTCTTCCCTATCTTGGGATTGTTTGTTGGCGTCTGGGCTGACCGGCTCAGAAAGCGCTCCATCATGGTAGTCTGCAATTTCGGTCGCATGGCGGGTTTGGCGTCAATTCCGCTGGCATTCTTCCTATCAACACTGACGCTCTATCAGTTGTATGCCGTGGCCGCTATCAATGGCATTTTCACTGTCTTCTTTGAGATATCGTACCAATCATACCTGCCAGTCCTGTTAGATAGGGAAGACTTGGTGGAAGGGAATTCTAAACTTCAAACCAGCGCTTCAGGCGCGCAGGTG
>Ga0208039_1000443_pt1 | contig 27781 bp, 18 predicted proteins | sample June2015DPH_20_1_2_FD_184722 | JGI IMG/M metagenome (GOLD analysis project Ga0208039, IMG submission 184722) | Peatland microbial communities from SPRUCE experiment site at the Marcell Experimental Forest, Minnesota, USA - June2015DPH_20_150... | ecosystem: Environmental > Terrestrial > Soil >... | reverse complement strand
GGCAGAACATGCAGCGCGAGAGATCGTACGTGAACGTCGTCAGCCGCTTCTTGCGATCCTCCGTGCGCGCCCACCCCACCACAATCAGGTTCTCCGGACAGGCCAGCGCGCACAAGTTGCAGGCGATGCACAGCGTCTCGCCCGTCTCGGGATGATTGTTCAGGCGCGGTGCCCCGCGATAACGCTCTGCCACCGGAGGCCGTTCGAGCGGATACTGCTCGGTGTACACGGCGCCCGGACGCTGATAGGAAAACGTCAGCTGCAGACCTTTGATCAGGTCAATGAGAAAAATCCGCCGCAGAAAATCCTTCCAGTTCATGATAGCAACCCCATTGGGCCGCGGGCCTGCGACGCATCTGGGCCGAGCCGCGGTCGATGAGCGCAATCCTGCCAGACTCCGCTCCATTTGAGGGTACATTCCGGTTCCGAGCAGGCCAAAGACTTAAGTCGACTGCCCACCCCGCACATTGACAGCCCCGGCCCTTTGCGATAGTTTCGGCGCCTCAACATCCTTCGAAGAGCCGACGGGCTGGCAGCATATTGTCTTGTGGGAGGCCGTATGAATCTTGGCTTGAAAAGAATCCTGGGTCTTGCATCCGGTTTTTGTCTGATGATCGGGAGTCTCGTGTTCGGCCAGGAAAAGCGCGCGCTGAAGCCGGAGGACCTGGTGGATATTCGAACGGTAAGCGACATCCAGATTTCTGCCGACGGCAGGCTCGTGGCATTCGTGGTGACCGAACCCGCAGATCCTACCAAGCCGCAGAAACCGCGCGACACGAACATCTGGGTGGTGCCCGCCGATGGCAGCCTCCCTGCCCGGTTGTTCGCCGTGAGCCCCAAGAGTGATACGCACCCGCGCTGGTCCCCGGACGGCGGCCACCTGGCGTTTCTCTCGGACCGGGGCGAGCCCGCGGGCGACGAGAAAGAGGCGAAAAACCAGGTTTACCTGATGCGCACCGACGGCGGCGAGGCGGAGCAGCTCACGAACCTCAAGGGCGGCGTCGAAGACCTCCGATGGTCCCGCGATGGGAAAATGATTGCCTTCACGGCTCGCGATCCGGAGACAGACGCCGAGCAGAAAATGCACAAGGAAGGCTTCGACGAGAATTTCGTCGATCACCCTTACAAGTTCGCGCGGCTTTGGGTGTTGACGCTAGCCGATCGCAAGGCGGAACAAGTGACCAGGCAGAACCTGCATATCGGCGGCTTCGATTGGTCTTCCGACGGCGCCGAGCTTGCCGTGCGCGTTTCTTCAACGCCCCGCAATGACGATGTTTACTGGCATGCGCGGCTCGTGGTCGTGCGCCGGCTCACGGGCGAAATCGTGCGCACCCTCAGCGAGAACGATGCGGGGGACGCGCGGTGGTCACCCGACGGGCAGACGATTGCCTTCGAAGAGTATTCGCCCAACCGCATTGCTTCCTGGCTGGTGGTGGCCCCGGCGGCAGGCGGCCCGCCGCGGCCGCTGCTCAAGGATTACGCAGGGACCGTGCGAGCCTTCCAATGGGAAGCGGATTCGAAACACTTGGTGGCGGAAGTCAATGAACGGACTCGCGACAAGTTCCTGCGCGTGGATTCCGGGGATGGGGCGGTTACCGAAATCCCCCCCGAGACAGCTCTGCCGGGTTCGGACTTCGCTATCAGTCTGGACGGGCGGACTCTTGCCTACGCACGCGGGGCGGCGGATTTCCCGCCGGACGTCTGGGCGTATATGGCCGGCGGCACGCCTGGAAGGCTCACTGGTTTGAATCCCCCAGCCAAGAATTGGCGGCTGGGTGCGGTGAAGGAGATCAGTTGGAAAAACAAGCAGGACGGCACGACCCTATATGGCGTGCTGGTGACGCCGCCGGATTTCAAGCTCACCCAGGCGTACCCGACGATCGTGGAAGTCCACGGTGGCCCCGAGTGGGCGTGGTGGAACGGCTGGCTGGGTTCCTGGCACGAGTGGGCCCAGTTGCTCGCCTCGAACGGTTACGTCGTATTCCTGCCTAATCCGCGCGGCTCCACGGGGCAGGGCTGGAAGTTTACAGAAGCCAATCGCGATGATTGGGGCGGCGGAGACTTCCGCGACATTATGGATGGGGTTGATTATTTGATCGACCAAAAGATCGCCGACCCGAACCGCCTGGGCATCGGCGGGTGGAGCTACGGAGGATTCATGACGTCCTGGGCTGTCACCCAGACGAACCGCTTCCAGGCGGCGGTGGTGGGCGCGGCCGTGACGAATCTCTTCAGCTTTGACGGCACGACCGACATCACGCCGACTTTCCTGCGCAACTATTTCTTGGAGTTTCCCTTCGCCCGGCGTGCCGACTATGACAATCACTCGGCCATGACCTTTCTGAAGAACTGCAAAACCCCTTCGCTGATTCTGCACGGCGAGTTGGATGAACGCGTTCCCACCAGCCAGGGATGGGAGTTCTATAACGGCCTGCGCATGCTGGGCGTGCCGGCCGAAATGGTGACCTATCCGCGCGAGCACCACGGCTTCCGCGAGCGCGCGCACCAAATCGACCTGCTTACGCGCCTGCTGGCGTGGTACGACAAATACCTCAAGCAGTGAAGCGCACGGGACGCTGGCCCTCGTCACCGCGGCCGAGGTGGGTGTGTGTCTTCGCGTCTTCTCGGCAAGGGCCTTGCTTGACATCCTGGAACCCTTCGGCTAGTTTGGGTCAGAAGAACCTCGACGAGTCCCTTCTATGAAAAAAGCCTTGCGACGATGGGTGTGGCTAGTTGCGGGGGCCATCGTCATCGCGCTGGTCTTTTACAACCTGAGCCGGAACCCGGAGTGGCGCAATTTCCGCTGGGACCGCCTGTGGGCTTCGATCGCGGGGGCAAGGCCGGGCCTGCTGCTGATTTCCCTCTTGGCGGTATATGCCACCTACTTCGTTCGGGCCATTCGCTGGCAGTTTTTCCTGAATCCCATCAAGCGCGCTTCCCTATGGGTTTTGTTCGCAGGCCAGATTCTGGGTTTCAGTTCTATTTATCTGGTCGGTCGCCCGGGCGAGCTGGTGCGTCCGGCGTACATCGCCAAGAAAGAAAACGTACCCATGAGCGCCATGATTGCGGTGTGGCTGCTCGAGCGCGTGTTCGACACCGTCGCCATGGTGGCGCTCTTCGCCGCGGCTCTGTACTTCGAGCCCGTCGGCCCGGCCACCGCCAGGGGAGTCTCGATATTGAGCGTGATGCATAAGGGCGGCAACTTACTGTTCGGCTTCACGGGCCTGCTGGTGGTAGGCTTGGTGCTTTTCCGCCTGAAGGCCGCGAGCATGACCGCAGGTACGCTCGAGCTGTTTTGGTTTCTCCCGGATCGCGCCCTGCAGTCCTTCGGCCGTTTCTTGCGGTCCTTCGGAGAGGGCCTGAGCGTGATTCGCGACTGGAAAGGACTGGCGGGCAGCGTAGTCACGACCCTCGTTTTGTGGGCGCTGAACACCACCATCTTTTGGCTGGTGTTCAAGAGTGTGCGGCACGGACTCGGGCGCGTGTCGTGGCTCGGCGCGGGCCTGACGCTCTTCTGCGCGGCCCTGGGTTTGGTGATTCAGTTTCCGGGGATTGGCGGCGGCTACCAAGTGGGCGTGATTCTGGCCTTGGTCGAAATCTTCAACATCCGGGCTGAGCCCGCGACCGGCGCAGGCATTCTGATCTGGATCATGATGTCGGTCCCCTGCCTGGCGCTGGGACTGATTCTGCTCGTCCAGGAAGGCCTTTCCTTCCGCAAATTGGAGGCGATTGCAGAGCACGAAGAGCAGGCCGCGACGGTGGAAAAAGTCTGACCATCACCGGGCCGCCTTGGTCCGCGTGGTGAGCGCGAAGCTTTCCAACTTCCCGAGGTGAACGATCACGATGAAATGTCCATTCTGCGGGCACGTGGAAGACAAGGTGGTGGACTCGCGCGAGGCGAAGGTTGGTGACACGATTCGCCGTCGCCGCCAATGCGAAAAATGCCGTCGGCGCTTCACGACCTACGAGCGTATCGACGAGATCCCTTACATGATCATCAAGAAAGATGGCCGGCGCGAGAAATTCGACCGGCAGAAAGTGCTGGCGGGCCTGCTGAAGGCTTGCGAGAAGCGCCCCGTGCCGATGGGCAAGCTCGAGCAGATCGTCAACGAGGTTGAAGCGCACGTGGCCGAGTCGCCGGACCGCGAGCGCCCGGCGGCGGAACTCGGCGAGTTGGTGATGAACCGGCTGAAGAAACTCGATAAAGTCGCCTACGTACGCTTCGCGTCCGTGTACCTGGACTTCAAGGACGTCCGCGAATTCATGGACGAATTGAAGGATTTGCTTAAGGCGAAAGGGAAGTAACCGGGGCCACCACGACGAGGGCCTTCTCGTCGTGAGTTTTACTGTAGCGGCGCTTGGCGCAAGCCCGACCTGAATCTCTCACCACGCTGTGCTGCTTTCCCTCCGGCGGGCGGGAGGGCGGGGTCAAAACCCCGCCCCCGCCTCTGTCGTGAGAAATTCAGGCTAACTTCTTGCTCGTCACTGGTCCCGCCGCGGTGGGGCACTGATCTTCATTCCCCTGGTTACTTTTTTTGCAGCACGCGTTCGTAGTCCTGCTTATACTCAGAGTTCTCCGGCTCAAGAGTCGTGGCGGTGCGAAGTTCCTCGATAGCGCCCTCCAGGTCGCCCTTGCGTTCCAAAAACAAGCCGATTAGGTAGTGGGCCCGGGCGTGGTTAGGTTTCACCCGCACGGTTTCGCGAAGTTCCGGCAATGCGCCGTCCGGATCGTGTTTTAGGAGGAGCGCATTAGCGAGGAAGAAGTGAGCTGAGGCGTTGTCAGGATCCAGGCGCACGGCTTCACGGAGCTCCGTCACCGCGCCGTCCAAGTCGTCCTTGAGCAAGAGCATCGCGCCGAGGCCGAAGCGCACACTGGCGTCATGGGGATTCAGGCGCGCAGCTTCGCGAATCTCCGCAAGCGCGCCATCCAGATCGCCCTTCTCCTTCAGCGCGCCGCCCAGGCCGAAATGAGCCAGGAAGTTGTCCGGCTCCAGCCGCACGGCCTCGCGATACTCGGCCACGCCGCCGTCCCAGTCGTCCTTGTCGGTCAGGAGGCTGGCGAGTTCGATGTGAGAATCGGCATTCTTGAAGTTTAGGCGCAGCGCCTCGCGATACTCCGCAATCGCGCGGTCCAAGTCGCCCTTGCCCTTCAGCACGCGGCCAGCGCGCGAGTGCGCGACCCCATCTGCGGGGTTCACGCGCACTGCTTCGCGATACTCGGCCAGCGCACCGTCCAGGTCGCCCTGGCGCTCCAGCGCCATGCCGGCTAGCAGGTGCGCCGCATCGTGGTTCGGATTCAAGCGCAGGGCTTCGCGAGCCTCGCCCAGCGCCTCATTCGCCTTGTTCTGGTAGAGCAGCCCGTTGGCCAGAAGCACATGGGCGTCGGGATTCTCGGGGTCCAGCCGTGCCGCCGCGCGATACTCGGCTTCGGCTTCCGTGTATTGCTTCTTCCGCAGGAACTCCGCTCCCCGCTCCACGTGTTGTTCGATCTCAGCCTCCTTGGCCTCCACGGCCGGGTCGACGGTGGACGGCTTCGTCACCCGGGCAGATTGCAGGGTACGAATCAGCTCCTCGTCGCCGCCGGCCAGGCGCACAGAGGCGAGATAATCTTCTTTGGGTTCGAAGTCGATGCCGCGCTCCTCGACCAGCAGCGACACGCGGTGGGTCGGCACCTGGCCCGCCAGCAGCGCGAGGATCTGCACCTGATTGATCGGCTTCTTTGCCGGCTCGCCCCCCGATAGCACCTGCTTCACCCTCCGCAGGGCGCGCAGGAAAGCGTCGCTGGCGCCGGCCTCCTTGAGATTTCGCAGGAAGTCGTCCGCGGGCTGGAAGTCGATTCCTCGTTGGAGTAGAGTCGGAATGGCCACCTCGTCACCTACTTGGCTGCGGACAAGACTCTGGACTTGCTCCTTGGTGAAGGGTTTCTGTTGCCCCGCGGCGGGTGACGCAGGACCCAACACCACGATCAGTAAAAGAAAGCCGATGAGTTCTCGGAGTTTCATGGCGACCTCTCAAGGCCGATAGGAATGTTGGTGATTAGTAGCCACGACAAGCGTTCTCCTCCTCGTAGTGCTTTCATTCATGAATCATCCTCGAGACGATTGGTGCCCACGGCAAATCCATATTCCGATTTGCCGTGGGCTCGTCTAAACCACCTCCTCGCGGCTATAGACAAACGCTCCAAAGGTTTTGAAGGTCTCGAATCCTATTCGCTCGTAGAGCCGGACGGCGCCGGCGTTCGCGTCCGTCACCGTCAGCGTGACTTCCTTGAAGCCCTCCCAGGCCAAGTCTCGAAACGCCGCCTCCATCAACACTGAGCCCACGCCGCGCCCCTGAAAAGAGACGGCCACCGCGACCTGCGGAATATGCGCGGTGTGCGGGCGAATGCGTGTGACGGTGAGGATTCCCGCCAACTGCTGGCTGGGACGATGCACGGCCAGGCGCGACACGCGCGACAGGAACTCTCCGCACCCTTGATGGTGGACGATGTTCTCGATCAGGCGTGTCGCTCCCGTGACGGAGGCGTACTGATCATTGATGACCGCATCCACGTGGTGCCGATATGACTGGTAGAGCAACTCCGCCGCTTCCTCATCGAAGCGCCTTTCCCAGGGAATCAGTTGGATGTTTCCCGGCACCGAGGGCTCTTCGGAAGAGTGCGCGGCCGTGCGCTCCGGTCCTGCGGGGACCGAGTGCGGCCAGTTTTCCAGGGATAGGCTCATGAATCGGCGCAGGTAACCTTGAAACTGCCGGGACAGAAAGCGGGATTCCAAATCCTCCCGCTCGAAGTGCGGAAGTTGCGCTTCGACCCGGCGCAAGCCGGGAGTGCCCAGCAGCGTCTCCACGGCGTGATCCAGCAGCCGGTACTCATGGCCGAGTCCGGCCATTTCCGGGTGCACGAAGAGATCCCCGATCAGGCCCTTCTCGCCGTCGTAAAAGAAAAAGCAATAGCCGCGAATCCGGCCCTCGCCCACCAGGGCATACCCGGAAAGCCGTTTTTCGCGCAGGCAGGCGTTGATGATGCGGACCGAGGCGGCGAAGTCCCAGCGCAGGTTCTCGTACCAAGCCTGAGATTCGGCCTCCAACAGAGTCGAGAAGTCCTTGGGCTCAAACTGACGGATGTCGATGATTTCGAATCCCAAGCCGGGTTCCTTTCCTCCGTGGAGCCTTCGAGCTCCCCTGAAACCCGCCCTCCGAGGAGGCGAGGAAGGCAGATGGCGCGGTGCCGGCCGGACAACACCAGCGCAAGTATAACCCAATTCCAAAGGGCTACGTTGCGTTGGCGGGACCTCCATGGACAGGGCTGCCCACGGTCGCGTGGACTGGTAGCCCCGGCAAACCGGCATTTGCGGTGCTTCCGCACTCGGGGACGGGAGGGGCGCAAAGCGTTACGCGAAACGCTGTCCCGCCGGGGCTGAAACCCGTCCCTCTGATCCCGGAAATGGCGCCCTATTCTGCAAACGCTTGCCATGGCAGGGCGGACACAAAGTCGCTTCCCGCAGACTGGCAAAACTTTTCTGTTACTTCTCCCCGCGAATTGCATTTATAGGTGTGAGGTGAGGAAATGCACGCAGACTTGCGAGTCCAGGAAACTTGGTTGCGGTTGCTCGGCCGGTCCGATACTTCGCAAGCCGCAGGTGTGGAGAAGCTTGAAGAAGGCTACTACGCGGTGGTGCGCGGGGCTGCCGAGCCGGCACCGTCGCCTGTCGCGTGCGCCCGCACGGATTTCAGCGCGCTCGAATCCCTTATTCCCAACCTCGCCCGCACCCGCGCCGTTTACCTGAACCAGGAGAGTGCTTACCAGCTTGCGAAGACCGAGAGCCTGCGCGAGTGGGCAGGCCCGCTCGCGGAGCAAGTCGAGCGCGGGGTTCGACATGCTTTCGCCGTCGTTGACCCGGAGATTTTCGCGCGGCGAGTGAGCGTCGGGCTCCAGGCGTCAGGTTGGAAGGTCGAACACCTGCAGCACGACCTGCAGGTCAACGGGGGGCGATTTACGGAGAACGCCAACCTGCTGCGTGCCATCGTACAGATGGTTCTCTCGCGGGGCAGCTTTGCGGCAGCCGCGGTCGCCCTGAAGGCCGAACTCAGCGAGCGATTCGCCATCGATGCGAGGTTGTTCATGTGCTTCGCGGAGCTTTTTGCGAAATACCGGCCTGCGGTCTTCGAACGCTACTTCACGGCCTGCCCGGAATGCTCCTGCGTGGCCGCGGGTTGGGACTACTGGCAGGTCGCCGGCCACGACGCCCACGAGGCGACCGAGATCTTTGAGCAGGCGATGAAAGAGTTTGAGAGTTTCCTCGCCATGCCGTCGGAAGACTGGCTTCCAGCCTTGGCGGTGGATTGTTGCGAACCGAGCATTGCAGAAAACTGAGGTGACCTATGATCGAAGGCAAACTGCGCTTGACCACCATCGAAGGTGCCGGCCGGCAGTTCGTGGCGCAATCGGGCACGGGGCACGCGTTCGTCATGGACGACGCCGATGGCCATAGCGGTCCCAAGCCTATCGAACTCGCGCTTCTGGCTCTGGGCGGCTGCACGGCTTTCGACGTTATCGGCATCTTGCGCAAGAAGCGTCAGAAAGTGACCGGTTACGAGATCGAGCTGCGCGCGGACCAGAACCCTACGCCGCCGACCTATTTCACGCGCGTAGAGATCAAGCACCGGCTGCGGGGCAAGATCGACCCCGAGGCCGTGCAGGCCGCCATTCACCTTTCGGAAACCAAGTACTGCGCCGTGGGCGCCATGATTGCGAAGACCGCCAGGATCGAGACCACGTTTGAAATCCTCCCGGAAGAAAGCTGGGAATCTCATAGCGAGGCAGCCTGATGACGCGCGCTTTGTTGGCCCGAACGCTTCTGGTGTTTTTCCTGTCCGCGCCGGTCGTCGCGGCCCAGGCACCGGCGCCCACGCCGCAGAACTTGACACTGGCGGAGGCCGTGCGCTTGGCGCTCGAAAAGAATCCTACCGTGCAGGCCGCCGACGCCTACGCCCGGTCGGTGCAAGAGGGAATTGGGGAAGCCAAAGCCGCGCGAGCTGAAGCCCGGCAGCCCGTATGGTGGGGCTGCGGTCCCGAATCAACCGCACAAGAATAGCCGCGGATCTGCGAGACGGGTCCGCGCTACGCTCGCTCCGACCGAGGGGGCGATCGGCAAGCCGCCTATTTGCCGGCCCAGACGTAGTGGCCTGGCTTGGAAGTGATGGAACGGAAGCGTTCGCGGGGCACATTAAGCTTGCCGCGAAGTTGTTTGTGGCGGGGCTTGAAGGCGGCTTCGTCGTCGGGGGTGGTTTCCTCCTCAATTGCCTCTTTCAGGATGGGCTCGAACTTCTTGCTGCTGGTAGCAGATGACTCGTTGAAGGCTTCGACAGCGGCTCGAACGCGTTGGTCTTTCCACAAAGCGGCGGCCCAATCTTCCAGGGAGATTGGCCCGCCATGAGCTGCTTGCTCCAGGAAGAACTCGGCCTTTTCACGCAACCACCACTTGAAGGCTTCGGAGAATTCCTTCTCGTAGTCCGGCGGCACCCAACGGCGCTTATACACCGGCTGTTCGATCCGCTTGATGTGCTCGTTGGTGCTTATCGCTTCCAGCCGCGCCAGCCAAAGCTGCTTTCGTTTCTCATCCCAATCCGCCGGAGGCCCAGCATGGGCCGTCGCAAGCTCGAACGGCCGCTGACCAGGCGCAACCTCCCAAGGATGGACTGCGTCCATCGCTCCCAAGCCGACTGCCGGATGATCTTGCGGAAGCAGCTCGTAAGCCGCGTAAACCAGCCAGTCCATCTCTTCCTGAAGCGCAATCATTTCGCGCCGCAATCGCTCGCGCTCGCCCCTGGCCCTAGCTTTGAGTGCGAGAATGTCGTGTGCCGCGTCAAAAGGCTGGGTGATCAAAGGATGAGGAGCGCCATGTCCCGGCAACGCGCGATTCCAACCGTCGTACGCCTCGCCGGGCGAATGAAAGAGCTTCTTGAATGCGAGACGAGTTAGCTCCTCTCCCAGCCGTGTGCAGTTAAGGGATAATGAGCTAGCGCGCATGGGTAGGGTCTCATCCTCCAGCATCCTTTTCGAGATGGGTGCGCTATGCAGCTTGTTGGCCTGGAACTCGTAGCGATCCTTTTCCTCTTCGATGCCAGCACCTTTGTTGAAACAGACCTGCTTCAACCAGAACAACATGGAGCTGGAGTTCATGGCAGTCACCAGAGCCCAGTAGGTCTCCAATTTGCTTTCAGGCACTGCCAGGTGAAGCAAAGGTGTCTTCTCGTTGAAAACCTTGGCGGAGAGGGAAAGCTGGAAGTGGTTATGAGTTGTGATCTGCGGATAGGCAATCCTAAGTCCGAGTCCCTCGCGGTGGTACTCGCGGTACTCGAACCATTCCAGGCCGGCTTCCAACTGCGTCTTGTGAAACTGCGACCTTACCTCAAGGTGCGCCCGAAACTGTTGGAGATAGTCCTCCAACTCGGGGCAGATCTGTGGCCTGGCTTTAGCGTTGTAGGGCCATACGGCAAGCCATTCGGAGTGAAATTGGTAGTCACGGACCTCCTCCCCGACGACCAGGCGTTTCAAGTGCATGACGGGCATTCGGAACCGGCGGGCCAAATGCGGGGGCACGAAGTAAACGTCGTTCGCCGCTGTCACACAGTCGAAGCTAATGTCGTCATCCAGGAGCGCGCGCAGCTTGCTGTGCTCCACGGATTCCATTTGTGCCTTGGTCGGTTCGTTGGCCACGTTAAACAACCAGGGATGCACGTCGAACTGCTCTCGATCACGAGCAGAAACAGCGACCCATGCATCGGAATAGCCCGGCTCGTCGAAATGGGTTCGCAAGGAATGCCAGAGTCCGCTGCCCTCGGGGGGTGTCTTTAAGTCACCTCTGAGCCCGGCAGCCAACCGTATTTGCGATCCCTGAGGGGGTTCGTTATTTCCAGCAAACACGATGCAGGTTGGTGTCCCGTGGCCAGGGAAGGAAAGCCCGCTACAATCCACAACGTTTCGAAGGCCCTTCTCGGGGAGAAACTCTTCGACGACTTTCTTTCCAAACTCCCGCTTCGTGAAAGAATTTGAAACGATTAAGCCTAACCGACCTTGAGGCCTCAAGAGCTGAAACCCAAGCTCAAGAAATGGCACGACGAGCGAGAATTTCCCCGATGCGGTCGGGAAGCGCTCGCGGTAGGCGTCTCGCACCTCTTCATTTTTCCCGAGAACGAACGGTGGATTACCGAGGATGATGTCAAAGCCCGGAAGCCTCGCGCCCAACTTGCCGGTTGAGCCAATTGGTCTACCGAAGCGATCGCGCCAGACTTCCGGGAATTCCAGTTCCCAATGAAAGAAACGGTATTCCGAAGCGGTCTTTTCCACTGCTTGAAGCCACCCAGGCAGTTCAGAGGGAACCGGCGCCATGATGTGATCAATCCACTCGTGGAGAGCTATGTCAACGTCGTGTCCGAAGTCTGATGCGAGCTTCGAATCGTAGGTGAGGCGAAAACGCCGCAGGTGCTCGCGGGCAATGCGAAGGTTCTCCTCCTTTTTGCCGATATCACTCAGAGTCTTTGAATAATTCTCGTTGATATAGCGGATGAAGCTCACAGCCAGGGCCATTTGCTGAACTAATTTTTGCGCGAAGAGGTCATGGTGAAACTCGTTCGAAAAGACCCCCAACAGGCTGTCGCCGCAGCGCAGGTGGTGATTGAGGAAGCTGAGCGGTACGCCCTTCGCGGCCGTCGCGACCCACAGCGAAAGTTTGGCGAGTTCGACGGCGAGCGGATTGATATCCACGCCATAGATGCAGCGCTCTGCAACACGCGCCCGGACAAACTCGATCGGCGCGTTGAGGGGCACTGGCAAGTTTCCTTCTACGGCCTTCTTCTTAACCTTTCCGTTGACCTTCTGTTGCGCCCGAATCCTCCCCAATTGCTTGTAGACGTAGTCGGCCAAGTATTCGACAGCAAACACCAGGAAGTGGCCACTCCCCATGGCCGGATCGAGAACGCGCTGGTCCAGAACGCGGGCGACAATCGTCGCTGGTTCATTCCCGCATCCCTCTTCGATCTCATTCAGGAGCGGCTTCAGTACGTTCTCGCCGATGAATTCAACGACATAGTGGGGCGTGTAGTAGCTGCCCGTGGCTTTGCGGTCGGACTGGTCCGCCACGAGAGTGTAATCGCCGGCCTCCACCGTGCGCGTGATGTGTTTGTCGCCGAGGAGTTTTGCGGAGCCTGCCTTGAGTTGGACGGGAGAAACCGGTTCCAAACTCCACTCAAGCAAACCCTCATAGATGGTGCCAAGTTCGCGCACGCGAAGGGTGGAGTAATCCACGCGCACGGGATGGAATTTGTTATGCCCGTTTGGCTGGTAAACGCGCAGCAAGCGATCAATGGCGTTTGCCACAGCCTGGTTGGGCAGCACCACGCTTTCGAGAAGCGCACGTGCGGGAGCAAAGTAGTCGACGCCTTCGTCGGCGGCAGGGCTGGAGGTGGGCGGCTTGCCCTCAAAGAGGTGCCCGTTGTATTCGGTGGCGATGGCTTCGAAGATGTCACGCAGCTCGTGCCAGAAGTTTTTCCCCTCCCACTCTCCGCCGCCGATGGTGTCACCGTTCTTCTCGACAATGCGGTCAGCGATATCTTCGGAAAGGGTACGATGCTCTAGCAATCCGTCCGCCTCGGCTTTCAAGATGAACAGCAGCCGGAAAAGTTGAATTAGTGCGGCCTCGTAAGCCAGGGAGGGGGTCGTCTTTGGGCTCGCTCGCATGATAGCCGAAGCAATAAGCTCGACGGCCCCGAAAGCCTGGCGACGCAGTTCCGCAGTGATGGCTGATGCGTGGCGCGTGGCCTCGTCGTAGATCTTGTCGAGCCGCCCGCCGTGCCGCAGGGCCTCAACACTGAAAAAATAAACCAGCAGGTTGAACGCTTGCCGTCGCTCCTGGTCGAACAACGAGGACTCTGTCGGCAATTCGATTTCTATGTAGTCGTGACGAAGGGGGTCCGAGTCGCCGCAATAGAGTCGCCACGTGTGGCCGTTGGTCAAGATCCCCCATCGCGGGCCGCCGCTTCGGTGGGCATTCTGGAGGTAGAACTCAATCTGGAATATCGGGTCGCTCAGGTCGAATTTCTTGGGCTTGCCAGGGAATTCCTTACCCCAACGCTCAGCTTCCACGATGCCGCAACTGATCTTGAGGGCGTCAAGTTCTCGACCTTCGTTAATGAGGGGTTGGGCTTTGGCAAGGTCTTCCTGATTCTTGAATAGGGCGTAATCAAGCTCCTTGCCGAAGTGCTGTATGGATGGTGACCATGGCAGACCCAGGATGTCGAAAACGCGATTTAGGAACTGGTCGCGGACAGCGTCTTCGTTGCTGCCCTTGCTCGCTGGCTTGTTCTTGGAGAGCTGAGGTTTGACCTTATGGAAAAGCGTCTCGATTTCGATGGCGAGTTGGTCCTCGCCGACTGACTTCCAATCGTCCCGCTCAAGAAGCTGATGGGTGAGGTAGTGCTGCGAAACCAGTTGCCCGCGAACGAGCCTGGTGATCGAATCGGAGGTTGGAGCGCGTGCCATGTGACGACTGGTCTTTATTTACCAGTCTTGAAACCGTTTGGCAAGCACGGACTAGAGGCCCAAGCCATTTCCAGCGACTACGCGGGTGGCGCATACATGTCATCTATGTATGCGCCCCACGAACCCGCGCAACGTCTCTGTCACCGCGTTCTATCCCTGGCCTGTCCTGGCTTCCTACCGGCCGCCGACATAAAAGACGATGTCGGCGCCACCCGCGCAAATCTCGACGCAATTCTGTTGTGACAATCCACTCCAGTGGGAATAGAATCGCGGGTTCACGTGTTGCGGGCTGCCGGCTCGGAGGTTTCCGTCGCTTCGACATTCCTGCCGGCTGCCCAACTCTGAGGATTCCCATGATTGTTCCCTACTTCGATTTGAAGCCGCAATACGCCGCCTTACGCGAGGAGATTCTGGCCGCACTCGACGGCGTGGGTCAGAAGGCGGCATTCATCCTGGGTGAGGAGGTCCAGGAATTTGAAAAAGAGTTTGCGGCCTGCTGTGGTGTGAAGCACTGCGTGGCCGTAAATTCCGGGACCAGCGCCTTGCATCTGGCGCTGCTCGCAGCGGGCGTGAAGCCCGGCGATGAAGTCATCACCACACCAAATTCCTTCATCGCCACGGCGGAAGCCATTTCCTATACGGGCGCGAAACCCGTGTTCGTGGATATCGATCCGCGCACGGCGAACATCGATCCCGGGCAAATTACCCGAGCTCTCACTTCTCGCACCCGGGCAATTCTGCCCGTGCATCTTTACGGCCTGCCCGCCGAGATGGATCGGATTCTGGAGATTGCCTCACGCCGCAACCTCGCCGTCATCGAGGATGCCTGTCAGGCGCACGGCGCGCGCTACCACGGCAGGCCCGTGGGCAGTATGGGGAGCGCTGCGGCATTCAGCTTTTATCCCACCAAAAATATGGGTGGCTATGGAGAAGGTGGAGCGCTTACGACGAGCGATGACGACGTGGCAGCTCTGGCTCGCACGCTTCGCTCCCACGGCGAGGCGCGCCGCTACGCGCACGACCACATCGGATACAACTATCGGATGGATGGCTTCCAGGGCGCGATTCTGCGCGTCAAGCTGAGACGGCTTGACCCATGGAACGCGCGTCGCAAAGAGATCGCCGAGATCTACCGTCGAGTCCTGGCGGGCGCGCGCGTGGAGGTACAGGAAGGCGAGGGGTGTGACGAGAGGGTCTATCACCTGTTTGTCGTTTATGTCGATGACCGCGACGCCGTCCGCGCGAAGCTCGAGGAACGCGGTGTGCAGACCGCGATCTACTACCCGCTCCCCATTCATTTGCAGAAGCCCTATCAATCGCTTGGCTACCCTAAGGGGAGTCTGCCGCACGCGGAGCGCGCCTGCGAACGCGTCATCGCCATGCCGCTTTATCCTGAGCTGACTGATGAGCAGGTAACCTACGCGGCGAAAACTCTTTTGGGAATTGTGGGGGAGAAATAGCAGAAAAGAGTTTTCAGTAAACAGTCATCTCCGATTTCAGGAGTCCGATGGACTCCATCGGAGTCCAGCAATCGGACAGTTCTCAGCAGGGCCCCCAACTGACTACTGAGATAACTGACTGCTGACCACTGACAACTGACAACTTTTGTGCTACCTTCGCCAGCGAAATCGCTAGTGGCAGGCTCCAGGAACGCAGACCTTCTTTGGCAGCGCGGATGATTTCGGTCGTCATTCCCACGTACAACGAGGCGGCGGCTATCGAGGAGACGCTTCGGCGCGCGGCCGCCGCGCTGCGCAGCGCATCCGAAGACTTCGAACTTGTGGTGGTGGATGATGCCAGCGCGGATGGGACGGCGGAGCGGGCGGAGTTGCTGGCGAGCGAAATCCCCGTACGTGTGTTGAGGCGCCCGGGGCGACTGGGACTGGCCACCGCGGTGCTCGATGGATGGGCCATCGCGCGTGGGGAAATCCTGGGTGTCATGGACGCGGACCTCCAGCACCCTCCCGAGGTGCTGGCAGGTCTCGCCCAGGCGATTCGCAAGGAAGGGGCGGACCTCGCGATCGGCAGCCGTTACGTGCCCGGCGGTGGTACCTCCGATTGGACCTGGATGCGCCGCTTAATCTCCCGCACGGCGACGCACATGGCGGCGACGGTTTTGCCGCTCAAACTCGCGGCGGTCGGTGACCCCATGTCGGGAGTGTTTCTGGTTCGAGCTTCAGCCCTTTGTGACGCCCGCCTAAACCCGCTGGGTTACAAAATCTTGTTGGAGGTTCTGGCGAAGGCGCATTACCAGAAGTTGGTGGAAGTGCCTTACATTTTTCAGGAACGTGAACGCGGCAGTTCGAAACTGGGCGCGCGCCAATACCTGGAGTATCTCCTCCACCTCGTGCGGCTGGCAGTGGGAACGGGCCAGCTCTATGCTGGGATTCGGTACGCGCTGGTGGCGCTGGTCGGCGCGGTGATCGATGTCGCCTTGTTCTTGTTGCTCGTCGGGCGCGCCGGGTGGCCGACGGCGGCGGCTTTATGTGTTGCTATCCAGGTCGCGTTGCTGAGCAATTTCCTTGGGAATGACCTTCTCACTTTCCCTTCCTCGCGAGCGCATGGCTCTCGGCACGGACTCCTAGCGCGAGGGCTGCGGTACGAAGGGGTCTGTTTGCCGGGGGCGATCCTGAATGCCGTGCTCACGCTCGCGCTGGTATCGCAAGGCGTAGACTTGCTGATCTCCGCTGCCTGTGGCGTTCTCGCCGGCGGAGCATGGAACCTCCTTATTTACATCCCTGCGATATGGAGAACGTGGGCCGACTGAACATCAAACTCCCCCTCGGCCTTGTCTGGCCGGACAAAGTTTTGCTCTATCTAATCGCAGCCGCCAGCAAGTCTGTGGACTAAGAACACTGGCTTTGTTGGAGCGTTGCACACTGACAGGGCCCGGTGTATGTTACCGGTCGGGCCGGAGGTCGATAATGGAAATTCCGGCTGAAAGCCCCGCCGAGGGAATGCTAACGGAAGGAGGGCGTGTGCCGGCGCAATAACTCATCAAAATCGTCTTTATGTTCTCTCATTTCGATTGCCAGGGCAGGTCGCTGCGGGTTTGCATTGATCTCATGATCAATTGCATGGTGAAATCCTTCGCTTTGCAGGCTGTGCTTTCGCTCTAAGGCTAAGAAGCGGCAATGTCAATGGGCTGGTATTTCGCGTTTTTCTTCATCTCGGGTTTTTGCAGCATCCTTTATGAACTGGTCTGGCTGCGCTTGACCATGGCGCAATTTGGCGTCACGACTGCGCTGGTGTCCATCGTACTTTCCATGTTCATGGCGGGCCTGGGTGCCGGTTCCTGGGCGGCCGGGATTCTGGTGCGGCGCTATGGTGAACGGGTAAGCTTCCCTCCACTTCGCTTGTACGCTCTCGCGGAGCTTTTGATCGGTTGCTCCGCCCTGGCGGTTCCTCTGGAACTGGTCTGGGGGCACGGCCTAGTAGATTGGATGGCCGGACGAACCGCTTTGTCATCGGCAGCACACTATCTGGCTTCGGGCACACTCGTGGCGCTGATCGTGATCCCGTGGTGTGCGTGCATGGGCGCCACGATCCCGTTGGCGATGTTCGCGATTCGCAGAGACTCACGCTATGAGACGCGCCGCTCGTTTAGCTTCCTCTATCTGTCCAACGTGGTCGGCGCGGTGGCTGGTGCTATTGTTCCGTTATTTCTGATCGAACTGTATGGATTCCATGGCACGCTGCGCGTCGGAGCGCTCCTCAACGCCGCCATAGCGGCTTCCGCTTTTGGGCTGACGCTCGCGCAACACGGGCGGGGCTCTGCGCCAGCGCCGGCGGAGGGCAAGACGGCAACCCATGTTCCCGGACAGCGTAAAGGAGTGCTGGTCCTGCTTTTCATGACTGGACTTGCCACCATGGGCATGGAGGTCATCTGGATCCGGCTGTTCACGCCTTATGTCGGCCCAATCGTCTATTCTTTTGCGATCATCCTGGTGTCCTACCTCTTAGCCACCTTCGTGGGCTCGACCGTGTACCGGGATTCAAGCCGCAGGCGCGATCCCGACAGCCAACTCGCCTGGATTATGCTGGCGCTTCTAGGACTCTTGCCGCTACTTACGTCCGATCCCCGGCTTCCTCTGGGCCAGGCGCTGCGCGTTTTGCTCGGTGTTGCTCCATTTGCCGGAGTGATCGGCTTCCTTACGCCTATGCTGGTGGACCGCTGGTCTGCGGGCGATCCTGACCGCGCGGGACGGGCCTATGCCGTAAATGTTCTGGGCTGCATCCTTGGTCCCTTGCTCTCCGGTTTTGTCTTGCTACCCCTCGTCGGCGAACACGTCTCCATGCTGCTGTTCGTCCTGCCCTGGTTTGCGATGGCAGGCCCCCGGCTCGAAGGTCGTGAGCTCCGCATTGGGTTGCGCACCTCGGCCTATTTCATCGTTGGCGCGGCGTTAGTGGTTTTCTTTTTGACCAAAGATTACGAGACGCGCTTTCCGCAACGCGAGGTGATGCGGGATAGCACCGCCACCGTCATCGCGACCGGCACTGGCATGCAGAAGCAACTTATTACGAACGGGGTTGGGATGACGTCGCTGACTCCAGAAACGAAAATGATGGCGCACCTGACCCTCGCCTCGCTCGATCAGTCGCCGCGCAATGCGCTGGTCATCTGCTTCGGAATGGGCACAACTCACAGATCTGTGATCTCCTGGGGGGTCCCGGCGACCGCGGTCGAACTGGTGCCCAGCGTGCCTCGGCTGTTTTCCTACTACCATGACGATGGCGCAAGAGTATTGGCGTCGCCGCTGTCGCATCTGGTTATTGACGATGGCCGGCGTTACCTGGAGCGCTCGCCCCAGAAGTACGACGCTATCATCATTGATCCACCCCCACCGGTCCAGGCTGCCGGATCCAGCCTGTTGTACTCGGAGGAGTTCTATGCTGTCGCCAAGGAGCGCTTACAGCCGGGCGGCATCCTGCAGCAGTGGCTCCCGGAAGGGGACAATGCAGTACAAGCGTCGGTTGCGCGCGCGCTGAAAAATTCCTTCCCCTATGTGCGAGTTTACCGATCGGTCGAAGGCTGGGGTTGGCACTTCCTGGCAAGCTTGCGTCCGATTCCTGCTCGCAGTGCCGCGGACCTGGTAGCGCGCATGCCCGCTGGCGCCGTCGTCGATTTGATGGAATGGGGACCGGCCAAGACTCCCAACCAGCAATTTGATCGTGTGCTTTCGACAGAAACGACAACCGGGCAGATGATCGCCCTTTCGCCCAGTACTCCTGCGCTGCAGGATGACCGCCCGATCAACGAATATTTCCTGTTGCGAAAACTCGTCGCCACTCCGTGAATCTGCACCTAAGGCTCAATCCTGACTCTGCTGAAGCGCACGCCGGACTTGGTGTGGCGCGTGAAAAGAAAGGCGACCGCAACGCTGCCCTTGAAGAAGATGATCTGGACCTGCGCGGAATCAGCCTCAGGGCGTTCCTGGGGCGGGCGCGGGAGTCCGCTGGTTCGCCGGAACAGGATAGGGCGACAACCTGGGAGGCGCAAGGTCCGGTTCCGCAAGCCAGACGCGTCTTTGCGGGAAGTAGCGGACTAACTCTTGATTTCCGGAGTCGCCCATGTCACGCGCCCACACGATTTTTGCGGTGTCGATATCCGCCCTATTATACACCCATTCATTATCCACATTATGATATTGATTGTAACGCACAATGACGAGGTGGTCTCCGGGTAGTGCCTCCAATTGCGCCAAGGCCTTGGCACGGTCCAGGTTCTGATAATGCTCGGAGTCCCAAGTGTGCTTCCATTCGACCGGGGTGGGAATGTGCAACTGGGGCGCGACAGTGCGCAGCAGGAACAGCAGGACGCAGATGGCCGGTATCGCCCGCACCAGCCCCAGGCCGGCACGTTTCCCGCGCCAACGCCACAGCCGCAGGTGCCGCATGCCCTGCAAAACCAACGCATAGATCGATGCGGTGATAGGCGCGGCGTAGTGCGCGATAAAGTAGATGGGCAGCGCGACCCCGAAGAAAGTGGCGCCGCACACCGCCACCAAAAAGCCCGTCTTGCCCGTGATCGACTTCCGGAAAAACTGCCAGGGGTTGACAGCCAGCATCACTACCAGGGGCAGCGCGAGCACCGGCCCGAGAAAGAACCGGTAAATATCCGCGAGTTTCCATGCCAGCACGTCGAAGGGAGCCCTTCGGGCGTGGTAGTAAAAGTACATCTGCCAACCATGCAGATAGAACCGCTCCAGCACCAGATGGTGATACTCGTGCTTGAGGTTGAGAGGCTGCCAGGGAAAATACGGCACCGCGACGTAGGTATCGAGATTGACCTGGTAAGGAATGCGGAAAGGGCTGCCCGTGACCCTCCAAAAGAAGTAGGCCATTCCCGCCACCGTGACCGCCAGGAGCAGGCCCATGGGAAGGACGATGCGTGAGGCCAATGGACCCCAGGGCGGGCGGTGCTTTCCCAGAATCCACATCAAAACCGCCACCCCGATCGGAATACCGAAGAACAGACTCTCGTAGGGCCGGGTGTTAGCCAGAAGGGCTAAACCCACTCCCATCAGCAGGGCATCCTGCACCCGCCGGCGCCGCTTAATTCTGGTTAGCGCTCCCAGGACGAGCGCTCCGCCGATTGCCGCCAATGCCCCTCCACAGTAGCTGTTCACCCAATAGGTGAAGGTAGCAAGCCGCATAACGGCCAGCAGCCCACCCAGCAGAGCCCAACCCGGCGGCAACCATCCTTGCAGCATCCAACAGATCGCCGCGCACATGGCGCCCGCGCTGAGCCATACGCCGATCCAAGGGTTTCCTGCGATGACCTGGCCCAAAGCCATGACTAAGCCCTGGGCGGCATAGTACATCGGCATGTAAGTAGGTTTCTGATTGATGTGGATACTCTCAAAGTGAATCCCCATCGGGTGAGTTGGATTCGCAAGGCGTCCGTGCGCGAAAGTATCCGCTGCCAGCAGGTAGCCAAAATCATCATGAAATCCCGGCTTAGGAACCGGCACGTTGGGCAGCAGGGCCGCGCGTATCGCCAATGCCAGGACGCCCACCACAAGGACTGCAAGGGCGCGCCTCCTTGCCAAGCGGCTTAGGTATTGTTCCGCAGCCTGAAACCACCCGGAGGGGAAGCTGCGAAGGAAATACGTGGCCACGATCAGGATGGCCACCAGAATATACTCGAAGAAGAAGAACATGCTACGCCCCCGGGACTTTACAGGCTGCGGAAAAACCGCCAAAACTGTCATCCTGAGGAGCCGCAGGCGACGAAGGATCTCCGCATTTGCCTGATTCTACAAATGCAGAGATTCTTCGCTTCGCTCAGAATGACACTCCCGACGGGTTTTTCCGCAGCCTGCTTAGCCACGTTCTGAAAACGCCCTTTCCTGTCCTCTCTCCTTCGGGATGGTCCAAGGTCTGCCGCCCTCTCGCGGATCCACTTTGATGACCAACTGGAGGTGAACCGGGAGCAGTTTAGCATGAAGCTTCAGCCGCGGCCAAGAAGCGTGCCGGAACAGTAGTGGTGGAGTTTGATTCTTGTGCGGCGGTCAATGACTACCTGATCGGCGCTCATAGAACTCCGCTACAGCAAACTGCGCGACTATCGCCCAAGCACGTCCTCCTTGTACCCTACGACCGGAATACTGTAGATTGGGGAGCCGGCTTGACCTAGGCTTGACCGGCTCACCGGTTCAGCCAGGAAAGCGTCGCGCCGGAGAAGATACCTGTGTGGGTGTTACCAATTTGCCGGCCTCCACTCGCTCGCGCGCTTGGCTCTATGGGACGCTAGGTCTGGTATTCCTGCGCGCGTTGCCGAACCTCCGCTATCCCCTCGGCCGGGACCAGGCCACCTACTGTGTGATTGGGCAAGGGCTGCTGCGCGGTCAGCTCCTCTACCGCGATCTTTGGGATATCAAACCGCCAGGTATCCTTTACATCTATGCGGTCATCGTCAAGGTTTTTGGGCCTGTGATGTGGTCGATCGGTATTGCCGACATCCTCTGGCTCTTGGTGATTTCGATTTGCATCTTCTGCTTTGCGAAGCGCTACCTCGGTGCGCCGGCGGCTGCGATCGCCATGGTCTTTAACGCCGTGTGGCACTGCTCGTGGGGTTACATCCATGCCGCGCAGGCTGAGACTTTCCTGACAATGTTTGTCTTCCTGGCATTCTTCGTCTTGATGTCCGCAAGAGCGCAGAACTGGGTGGGCAACTTCGTTGCCGGTCTGCTTTGCGGCGCGGCGTTCTGGGTGAAATACAACGCCGCACCGTTCTTTCCGGTTTTGACATTCCTGCCCTATGTGGATATGAGCCGTTTTGATGAACATCCGCGCCGGCTCAAGTTGGCCATTCCCTGGCGTGTGTGGTTTCGACGGACAGTGGTCATTGTGGCGGGCTTCCTCCTGATGATTGTCGCAGTCCTTGCTTACTTTTGGGGCGTTGGCGCGTGGCCCGCCCTGAAAGAAGGGCATTTCGAGGTTCTGCCTCGCTACGGCTCGATGTTCGTCCAACACATGCGCCATTACCCTCTCTTTGCGCTCACCCTGACTCGCTTTAATCTTGGGGCCTGGACGGAGGCGGCATTCGGAGCCGCGCTCGTGATCGCTTGGCGGCGACGCGAAGTGCGAATCATCGCCCCCGTGGTCATCATGGCCGTGGCGGGTTTCGCCTCTACGGCTTCCCAGCCACGCCTCAGCTCGTACAGCTTTGAAACGGCCTATCCTTTCTTTGCCATGTTCTGGGGGTACGTGATCGTCAAGCTTTACGAAGGCTTTGTGTATCTCCGTGAATCCTTTGCCCGACGAAGCTGGCGCGTGGCGGGCGTGCTATTGTGGCTGGTAGCGGCGGAAGTGGTTTACTACCCGCTGCCCGGCTATGCTTTCGAAATCGCTGAGGAGTACAAAGGTTTGGCCGCATGGATGCACGATCCGTACGGCTCCTACGAACGCTATTCGTTTCCATTCTATCTTGAGAAGCTTCACGACCAGATGGCGATCATCGATGATCTGGAGGAGAATTCTGCCCCCGACGATGGAGTCTTTGTTTGGGGCACAGCACCGCTGATCAATTTTCTAACGCAGCGTCCAAACCCCAGTCGGTTTGTCTCGAATCATGCATTGATTTCCCCCTGGGGGCCGGCGCGCTGGCGGCAAGACCTGATTGCCGAATTGAATCGAAAGCCGCCACGTTTCATCGTCGTGGAGCGCCACGACCAGATCCCCCCCGTGACTCTTACATATGACGATTCCGAGCAGTGCCTGAGGAAATACCCCGCCTTGGCTTCGTTCATCGCGGGTCGTTACGAGTCCGTCAAGAATCTGTACGATTTCGAGGTTTATCGCCTCAAGCGACCGTGATCTCAGCAAAGCTGCAAGAGCGACCTGCTCGGGCGCACGGATCTTGGGCGGCGTCGCTGCGAGCACACCGTATAGCGGGTTTCCAAGCCGATGATGGATGAATCCGTACCGAAGCTTCACCGCTCCCGCACTTGGTTTTTCACCGGCCTTGCGTTGGTTTTCCTGCGCGCCCTGCCCAACATTCGTTTCCCGCTCGAACGGGATTCGGCCACCTACTGTCTTGTCGCGGAATGGATGCTCCATGGACTGCGCCTTTATCGTGACCTCTGGGACAACAAGCCGCCCGGCATCTTCTATCTTTACGTTCCCATCGTGAAGCTTTTCGGCCCCGTCATGTGGTGCGTCGGGGTGATGGACGTTGTCTGGCTTCTGCTCGTTTCCTGCTGCATTTTTCGTTTTGTCCAGCGCTACCTTGGGGCGCCAGCCGCCGCCATCGCCATCCTCTTCAACGCGGGATGGCATTCGACTCAGGGTTATGTCCACGCGGGACAACCTGAGACCTACCTGATGCTCTGCATCTTCACCGCCTATCTGTTGATGTCACCCGAAGGGCGCTGGCCGCGGGCGCGATGGTTTCTTGCCGGGTTGGTAATGGGAGCGGCCTTCTGGCTCAAGTACAACGCCGTTATCTTTTTCCCCTTCGTGGTGCTCCTTCCTTTTGTGGATTTTTCCGGCCTCGACCACGCGCCGTGCCGCGCAAAGCTGGCAATCCCGTTTCGCCAGTGGATCCTTCAATCCTTCGTCGCGGTTGCAGGCTTCCTCCTGGCCGTCACCGCGATGCTCGGCTACCTCTGGATGATTGGGGTCTGGCCATGGTTCAAGGAGGCCCAGATCGAGGTGCTGCCTCGCTACGGCGCCATGGTGTTTGGGCGGGCCCACCCGCTGTTGCTCATCGCGATTTTCCAGACGTATCGCCACCTCCTGCCCTGGAACGAGGCCATCGTTGCGGTCGCTCTGTTGATCGCCTGGAAGCGCAAAGAGCTTTCCGCCACAGCCCCGATTTTCCTCATGGGCCTTGCCGGCTATATCCTGACCGCATCGCAGGGACGCTTCCACCCCTACTACTTTGAGACGACGTATCCTTTCATCGCTATGTGCTGGGGATATGTGTGGGTCAGAGCCTTTCAGGGCTTCAAAGCTCTCAGCAGGATGTTTGCGCGGAGGCGCTGGCAGCTTGCCCGGGTGATACTGTGGCTGGTGTTCTTCAACCTCATTTACGCAAGCACGATTACGGAGATCTTCCGGATTGATGAGCAGTACCATTCCTTGGCGTTCTGGTATCGAGAGCCCGAACGTTCTTATGCGGAATACCTGTGGCAGATGGATTTGGAGAAGCTTCACGACCAGATGGCGGTGATCGATTATCTCAGGATGGACTCGGCGCCTCAGGATGAGGTCTACCTTTGGGGCACGGCCCCCGCCATCAACTTCCTTTCACAACGGCGCCCCGCAACACGGTTCGTATCGAACCTGGGGCTGATCTCGCCTTGGGGGCTGGAGCGATGGCGCACCGAACTGGTGCACGATCTGAGGAAGAATCCTCCACGCTTTATCGTGGTTGAGCGCCATGACGCGATCCCCGGGGTCTCTTACACTCGGCTGGACTCCGAAGAAATGCTGCATAGCTTTCCGGCGCTCGCGGAATTCATCGGCAGTCAGTACCGACCGGCGAAGAACCTCACTGACTTTGAGATTTACCGTTTGAAGTAGAGTGCGATCAGCGCCGCCAGGGTGGCGAGCGAAATGATCAGACCCCCACGCAGACCTTGCTGGCGATAGGCAAAACGAATCTCGTGGTGCCCGGCGCCGGCATAGACAGCGCGAAAGATCTGGTTGGCGCGCCAGACGGTCGTTTCGCGGCCGTCGATCGTGGCTTGCCAACTCGGATCGTATCGGTCCAGCAGGACGACGTAGGCGGGGCGGGAGAGCTGCGCCTGAAGGGTGATCGAGTTGGGATCGCGGTGCACGATTTCGACTTGGCCGGCGGGTCCCGCGCCGCTCACGGCGGGCGAAGAGTTCGCCGGGGCGGCGAGAATAACTGTATTGAGCGCGTCGAAATCCCGCGCCGCGAGTAGGTTCAGCGTCTCGAGGGAGTTTGTTGAGAACAGGGAATTGCCCGCCACGTAGGTGCGGGGGACAAAGCACAGGTCCTCATACAAACGACTTGGCAGCGGGGAGCCATTGAAGACGTCGCCGATCAACCGCGTGGCAGCGGAATCGGCTGGGGTGGGCCGAATGATGTACTTCACATTCGTGCGGCCGAGCAGGCAATCGGCGCGCAAGGGGTTCGCAGCCTCGCGGCTGAGGTAGATTTCGACGTCGTAGAGATAAGGCGGCAGCGAGCGTTCGAGGTCCAGGTTGATGCTTCCCTCCACCTGGTTGAGCATGGAGCCGGTGGCCAGTTGGACCCGGGCTTGGAATGCTCCTTGAGCAATCGGCGCCAGGTCTGCAGCTTCCGGGATGGATTGAAAGTTGATGTAGGTTTGCAGGTTTTTGGTGTCGGGCGTCAGAGTGATAGGCCAGAAGGAAGTGACGCGATAGGTTCCAGGCGCGTCCTTGAACTCGGCAAGCACCGGGGGGCGATAGGTGAGGAAGCTCTCCGGTACCGTAGGGTTTGCTCCGGAATTCACCAGAACTAGTTGACCCATGGCCAGTAGCGCAAAGACGTACAGACCCGGACGCGCCCACTTCTTCCCTTGTTCCAGGCCGGACGCCAGCACGAGCCCGCCCAAGCAAAACCCGGCCAGCCCGGGAAGCTGAAACCGGAGCACGGTGACCAGAAAACCCGGCATCTGGTCAAGGTTAAACGGGGTTTCTCCGAGGGCGTGGAGCACAAAACGGGTAGGCGATGCAATGAGAACGGGCAGCAGCCATGCCACGGCCAGAACGATGACGACACAGCCCAAGGAGATCTGCAGAGGGAGCACCAGCCGCCGGCGGTGGGCCTTCCACGGGCAAGTGGCCGAGCGCAAGGCGTCGAGCCCCCAGCCGGCCAGGATCGCCACAAGGAACGTGACGAGCACCAACAGCTTTATGGGATAGCGCACGAACATCAGGGGCGGCAGAAGTAAATACCCCAGGGCGAAGATAGGCGTGAAGTGACCGAAGGAAAACAACAGGAAAATCCCCGCGGCACCCGCGACGAAATTGCGGCGGCGGTCAGTGCCCAGGCACCAGCCGCCCAGCGCAAAGTAGAGCGGCACGAATCCCAGGAATACCGAAAGAAAATAGGGAACGTTCCGGTCCGACGTCAGCCAGAGCCAGCCGGTGGGATCAGCAATGCCCGAGCCGAAGAAATCTGGTATGACGATTTCCGGCAAAGAGAACGGATTCAACGCCCAATTGGCGGTCTCACGAAAGCGCAAGCCTTGCACGCCGCGACGAGAATGGCTGAGCAGGTCGGAGGCGGGCAGAAACTGGACCGCACAGAGCAACAACATGCCACAGCCGACCAGGAAGAAGATCGCGACCAGCCGCAGGTTCGGCTTGGACCAGAGTTTGTTCAATGTGCCGCGCTGATAGAGAGCGTAGGCGAACGAAAGGCCGAATGTCGCGAGCATGGTCATCGGCTCTCCGGCCAGCCATTGGAGAGAGAAAACGGCGATGAGCAGTATCCACGGACGCAGCCGTTGGCTCTCCAGAGCGTGGTCGGTGGCGAGCAAGGCCCAGGGAATCCAGGCAGAACATGCCGACTGGTTGTAGAGGTCTCCGAGGGAGAGTACCGGCCCGCTGAAAGTGAACACAAAAGCCGCGAAAAAAGCCGCCACGTACGTCTGCCCCCACCTGCGAGCTAGCAGGTAGGTTCCGATTCCCGCCAGAGCAAAATGCAGCAGGAAGTGCAGAGTGTACGCGGCGTCGATGGGAAGAAGAACGATCAGGAGCGTGAAGGGATAGAAGAAGAGCAGATTGGGATTCGCCAGCACCGGCTGGCCGTAGTTCAAATAGGGATTCCAGTAGGGAAGCAAACCCTGGCGACAAAGCTCGTGGATGAAGCGAGCGCTCGGATAGGTGTAATTGTAGACGTCGCGATAGAAGAACATCGCGGAGGTGAAAACCACACGCCAGAACACGCCGAGGAGGCTTGCCACGAGCAGTGCCATTGCTGCCATGTCGCGGCGAGTCAGCCGGACAGGATTCGAGGTTTCATGCGGTTCTGGCGGCGGGGTATCGGGAAATAATGCATCCATAGTGCGATATAAGGGAAGAGATCAAAAACACCAGCTCTCTCCCCAGGGGAGAGGGTGGCCGACGGAGGAGGCCGGGTGAGAGGTCACTTTTGATCGCCGCATGACCTGGCCTAGATGGCTTCCCGCACTTTGGCTACGAACTCCTCCGGGTCTTCCAGCACTAACCCATTCGTAATCCGCAACAAGCGTATGCCGAGAGTTCTCAAGTAATCCTCTTTTCGAGCGTCTTTCCTTATTTGACTCGGCTGCGAGTGAACACCGCCATCCAGCTCGATCGCCACTCGATGCTCAAAGCAGTAGAAATCGACAACCCAGCTATCGATGCGGCACTGGCGGCGGAATTTCGCGCCCAGGCGCCTGTCGCGCAGTAAATACCATGCCACCTTTTCCGCTTCAGTTTGGCTACGCCGCAATTCGCGGACGGGCCGGACTGGGATCCGCATCAGCAGAGTATAACAGCTCTGCGAGGAGTCGCGTGAGCCGTCGAAGTGACCTCTCACCTGGCTCTCCCGCACGGCGGGATCGCCACCCTCTCCCGTGGGAGGCTGTCTCAGAACTCAGGCGCAGCAGAGGTGGGGGAGAGGAATTGGGCCGGAGAGGGGTCCGGGTGCGGGTTGGCCGCGTGCTGTCGGGGTGACGGGCGGCCGAGATCGGAAGGGAGCGGTTGCGGCGGCGAGCCCCTTCTTCCAGGCTCTCCAGAGCTTCTTCAGGTTGTAAGCGGTGCACCGCAGCACCC
>Ga0208039_1000438_pt1 | contig 28194 bp, 25 predicted proteins | sample June2015DPH_20_1_2_FD_184722 | JGI IMG/M metagenome (GOLD analysis project Ga0208039, IMG submission 184722) | Peatland microbial communities from SPRUCE experiment site at the Marcell Experimental Forest, Minnesota, USA - June2015DPH_20_150... | ecosystem: Environmental > Terrestrial > Soil >... | reverse complement strand
TATGAGAAGATTGATTGGAACTTGACTCGAGGGATAGTCAAGAGATGCGAGCAATTGGGATACGACTCCGTCTGGGTGCCCGACCACATGATGTTGGGAAGAAACCAAGCGATCTTAGATGGGTGGACAGTCCTTTCAGCCTTTTCCGCCGCTACCGAAAAGATCAAGCTCGGCATGATGGTCTCCTGCAACTCCTATCGGAATCCAGCGTTAGCCGCTAAGATGGGGGCAACCTTGGACGTGATTTCTGGGGGAAGGCTGATCTTCGGCTATGGTGCTGGATGGAAGAAGGACGAGTATGACGCCTATGGAATACCATTTCCGAGCCCCCTCGTAAGGGTTAGGCAGATGAGGGAGGGCCTGAAGATAGTTGAGAGGCTTTGGACGGAGAAGGAAGTTACATTTCAAGGGGAATACTACAGAATTCAGGGCGCCGTTTGCGAACCGAAGCCCCTTCAGAAACCGAGACCCCCGATCCTTGTGGGCGCGCAGAAACCTCTTATGTTGAGGCTAGCAGCAGAATTGGCGGATATATGGGATATCGACGTGGACCCAGCGGTACAGACGTACAAAGAAAAGCTGGAGATCCTGAAGAGACATTGCTCCGAGCTGCAGAGACCGTTCCAAGATCTCAAGAAGTCGGTAGCGTTTCACATTCTCATAGCCCCAACGAATCTCAGGCTCAAGGAGACTTGGAGAAGTATAGAGAATGAATTGGGTGAACCGTACAGCATGCCTCGAGAATGGCAGCGAGCGCATGCTTATGAGGAGACGGGGAAGATAATCTCCGGAACTCCTGATGAATGCTTGAAAATGCTGCAGGAGTTCGTGGACTTGGGAGTATCCCAGTTTAACCTCGCGTTCCTCGACTACCCCGACCTACGAGGCATAAAAGTCTTCGCAGAAGAGGTCATGCCGAGATTCTAAGAGAAGGCGGCCCACCCATCGCGCGTAGCGCGTTCCATACACGTAGATAGTCGAATCGACAGACGAGGCCCCTCATGATGCCAAGCTAACGTAATGACAAGTACGAGCGTTGCCATTACCTCCAAGCACCCAAGTAAAGGCCTTTCTCGACAAATCTTTCTAGGCATACAAAGACAGCAATTAGAGGCACAATGCTCAGCACTGAGCCTGAAATGAAGTATGAGTACATTAGCGCCCGGTTCTGAACGCCTCCACCCATATATGCCGCAACGCCTTGTGTAACCAAATACTTGTTCATGTCTGTCAGTACAAAGCTAGGTAAGAGGAAGTTGTTCCAGGCCCCAATAAAGATGATCAAACACAACGTTATTAGTCCCGACCCAAGGAGCCTGAAGACTATTGTGAAGAAAATCTTAAGTTCCCCTGCTCCATCCAACCTTGCGGCTTCTATGACTGAGGGCGACACCGCCCCGGGTATGTAGATTGACATAAAAAAGACACCGAACACGCTCGCCGAACACGGCACTATTACCGATTGGTACGTACCTAGCCATCCTATGCCTAACAGGAAAAGGAACTGAGGCACGGCCAAAGCTGTGACCGGCACCATAAACATTGCCGCCACTAGTAGTACGAGCACGGACCGTCCCTTGAACGTATATTGTGCCAGCGCGTATCCTGCCATTGTCGACACCAATACTCCTATTATCGTTGACGAGCCCGATATGAGAAAAGAGTTTGCAATCCACCTTAGAATCATAGTGCCGCTCAGCACATTGACGTACTGTATTGGATTAATGCGGTTCAACCATAGTGGGTTTCCCGCAAAAAGCTCGTTGGTACAGATAGTCTGTTCTCCCAATGATGTGTATTCACAAAGACCCGGGCTCTTGAAGCTCGCGATCACCAGCCAGTAGATAGGCAGCAGAAAGTACACGATAACTGCGGCAGCTACGATCACGGCAAGCAGGCGTACGACCACGCCCTTCAGCCAGGCCATCTTATCTCCTCCTCAGGACGGTAAAGTACATGAAGAGAAACGATAACGCGAATGAGACCAGAACCATGATGAAAGCCATCGCGGCTCCGAGGCCGTAGAGTCCCCACTTGTAGGTCATGGTGTAAATGTATATGTTGGGTGTGATATTGTCAGGAAGGCCCACAATATAGCCAAGGATGTATGGCTCATTGAATAATAGAAGGTTATTTATGAGGGACATAGCCAGCACGAGGATGATGAAACCTCCTATCGACGGAAGCTTAATGTCGACTATCATTGAAAAAGCACTCGCTCCATCTATTTGAGCGGCTTCGTAGATTGAGTTAGGCACTGTCCTCAACCCCGCCAGCAAAATGATTAGGAAGAAGCCAGACCAGGCCCAGGTAACCATCATGAGCATAGCGTAGTAGACATTCGCGGCCGACAGCATATCCATGTTGATCCCGAAAATACCCAGAACTAGTGGAACCGGGCCTATACGATTGTCGAACATAAACGACCAGACCAGCCCGGAAATAACTGTAGGAACAGCGTAAGGTAGGAAAACGATGAGCTTCAGGATTGTCTTTTGCTTCCATATTTTCGAGTCTATGAACAAGGCCAGCCCTACGGTAAGAGCTACTATGACGGGAACCGAGATTGCGGAAAAGTATAACATATTCGAAACCGATGCCCAGAATCTGCTATCAGCAAATACCGCCGCATAATTTTGGAATCCTACGTATTTCTCGAAGCTGAGCCCCGTACCGCCGTAGGCGCTCGTGTATACGGCGTAGAACAGGGGGATCACAATATCAAATGTTAGAATAACCAAAAAAGGCATCAAAAAAAGGAAGGGGGCAGGAATAGTTATCCTCCGCATAGGCATACCTTATGTTCAGGGAACGACGGTTCCGCCGGCTGCTTCTACCATGTCTACCATTCTCGACTGAGCATCCTCGCAGGCTGAATCCCAGCTCTTCTTGCCAGCCGCAGCTGCACCGAATTGTTCGCCCATAATGGATTGCAGCCCGAGCTCGAATCTGGTATAGTGAAACTTGGGATCTACGCCTGCTGCTGCTGGGATCAGAAAGTCCCTATAGTCTTGGCCTCCGTAGTAGTACTTGTAATGTTCCCCGAACGTGGATTCCTCCTTGAGGATACGTTGATTTGCCGTCCAGACACACTGGTCCCAACCCATCACCACTCCTGGGTTGCTCGCGCAGCACCACATGGCAAAGAGGGCTGCGGCATTTGGATATTTCGCGTTCTTCGCTACGCCTATCACCGAGCCACCATGCATCCCTTGTACATTCTCCCCTTCGCTCCACTGGGGATGGGGCGCGATCCTCCATAGTGTTGCTTGCTGGGGATATGATTTTGTAAGTACACATGGACCGAACCAGGCTGCAGCGATAGGCATGGATGCAAATTCATTGTTCGAAAACATTCTGTCGGCCTGTTCCGAATAGAATGCTACGCTTGGTATCACTTTCTCATCTACAAGTGCACCCCAGTACTCGATGACTTTCTTAGTTTCGGGGCTGTTCAAGAAGATTCGGTAGGTATCCTTCTGACCCTCTACTGGCTGTATTGTATTCCCACCCATGTTCCATATCCACGCATCTAGTGTCGCAGCCAAGTCCGTAACTGAAAAGGTAGTTAGGTATACGACGCCCTTGCTGTCTTGGTGCAGCTTGCGAGCAGCTGCAGCGAATTGATCCCATGTTTTTGGAACTTCTATTCCATATTTCTGGAAGATGTCCGATCGATACAGCATAGTGCATGGACCTATGTCTTCGGGCATTGCGTAATACTGCTTCCCAAGACTTCCTCCTATTCCTGCCGCTGCGGACAGAACCCACTCCGGATAATCTTGGGTGAGATCAGAGGCTCCCAACGGTCCCAGGTCTAGGGCATTCCCCGTGTCTATTATCTCCTCCAGATTTGCGAACGGGGCCCTGAATCCGTCGTACACATAATCTTTGGTCTTTAGCGCAGTAAGCAGGGCCGCGTACTCTGCAGTCGCCGTGACTTCCATCTTTATGTTCGGATACTGCGTCATAAACGCGTTCCTTATGACTGGCGGCGGGAAGTCTGTCGATAGGAACATTTTGAGTGTTACTGGTTCCTTGGGGTATAGGGGGTTCGTGTCCGGATTCCACCAATCAGGGTTCGGAAGAGTGACGGCACTTGTTGGCACCGTCGCGCTAGTGATTGGTGCGGTCACCGTCTGTGTAGCTGTCACTGTGGATGGCGTTGTTGTGGGGCCCGGCGCCGTGGGTCGCGTTGCGTAGTAGGCTCCTGCTCCAGCAACAGCAACAACGACTACTCCAGCTCCAACATACTTCAGATAGGATCTTCTAGTGAGATTCTTCTCTTCAGGCATTCAAACACCAACATTTTTCAGTCATACAGGACCGCCCCGGCTTTATTTAAGCCTTGGCACCTACGTCAGACGAGAATCTCGCGGAACTGAAGAATGAGAATTTTCTATCTACGAAACAATGCTCATTTCTGAAGCAGGTTCAGGATCTAGTCGAATTGAACGATCAGAATTCTGGATCGTTGACACAAATCACTTGATATCTGGCAAATCATACTCGCCCAACTGAAGAGGGTACCTCCCATACTCACGCACTAGCTTCACCACGTAATCATAGTTCTGGCCTGACACGTTGCTAGGCACCGAGTGGTCGGACTGGACGATATAGCCGCCCCCTTTGGCCGCGTTCAACTTAGTGAGCACCATCTTCTTGATCTCTTCCCGCGTGCCCTCCGCCCAAGTGATCACATTGAGGTTGCCGCAAAAGGCGATCTTGTGACCGTACTGGCGCCGCAGCTCGATCACGTCCATTCCGGCCTTGGCCTCGAGAGGGTTGTATGCATCGACGCCAACTTCGATGAAGTCCTGGAAGATGCGCCTGACGTTGCCGCAGCCATGATAGATGACTGGAAGATTGTGCAAGTGGCACACGTCAACGATGGCCTTGACTACTGGTTTGAATTGCTTGCGCCAATAGTCAGGCGAGAAGAACAGATCCTTCCGATAGGCCACGTCGCCCGCGATGACCATCCCGTCCAGCATCCCGTCGGCGGCCTCGATCTGAGCCTTGGTCAGTTCGACCGCAAATTCGCCAATCCGCTCTACGAATCGCGCGACTTCGTGGGGGTACCGGCCGATCCACCGGATCACTTTTTCCGAGCCGATGATGCGCCACAGCATCTCTTGCGCTTCGCAGACGGTACTGTAGACGGGAAAGTCAGGATAGAGTGACTTGACTGTTTGCACCCAAGGCGGCAGGTTGCGAGAAAAGGCATCGCCCACGCCCGCAAGCTGATTGTCGCCTGCACCAAAGAAGCGGCGATCATCCCACGGATCATCAAACTGGAAAGCCGCCATCTTCTCTATCGAGTCAGTCTCAAACTTGAGGAATGCCGGCATTGGGTCGTCGAACTTCTTCTTTATTACCGCTTCAAAGCCAGTGCGGACGATGACCAGATCTCGGTTCTCTTCCAGAATCTCGAACTGCTTGATGTGCGGATCCATGTTGGGCATTGTAGATATCCAGTCGAGGTCGTAATACTTGTAGACATCCGTATCAGGCGCCAGCCCCAACTCTCTGCGCCACCGCGCCAGAAAGCTGCCCCAGAAAAAGTCACTAATGGGAACTCGATCTGCTTCCTGATGGTGCAGAGACTTGTTCATCCGGTCCAGTTTTGCGAGGCAATTGGGACTGCGTTCCGTTGGTAGATCCTCCTCGTGCAACCTCTGACGACGAAGCACATATAACTGGCGACGAACTGGGTGCTTTCGTTTCCTGTGCTTCGTCTTTCGTCAGCTATCAGCTGTCAGTCAGCTGCCCCTTCGGTGGGAAGACCTCTTCCATGTTCGCCCACCATTCGCCTTCGGCGCGGGTTGGGACCGGGTCTTGCATCGGCTTCATGATGGCCCACCACTCCTGTGTCTTGGGGTCCGCGGCCATCTTGGCCATGTCTTTGGCATAGTCGCTGCCCACATATTCAAAGTAGGTAAAGAGATACCCGTCCTTGTGATAGATCGAGTGATTACGGATGTTGCACTGACGGATAATGTCCAAGACCTCGGGCCAGATTGCAGCGTGACATTTCTTGTATCGCTCCAACATGCCGGGCCTCAGTCGGATGACTTGGCCGCACCTTTGCATTTGGATAGCCTGCGTCTAGTGCGCACGGTATCGAATATAACGATTACTGTAGACATACGGGCCAGTCGCTGCCACACATGACTCGAACAAGACTAAAGGTGTGAATTATGTGATTTACATATGGCGCCAGGTAGAGTGTCAGAGCCGAGTTCACTTAAGAGTCGAAGCAGGGCTTAGTCGCAATTCCTCTGCGAGAATATCGAGAGGAAATTCTTCGTACCGGATTTTTCCAATTTCGGCTCTCCAGTTCCGACAGCAGCTTTTTTCCGCGTTCCGTTAGTTCGCAGGCTATCTGTTTCTTCAGAATCCTGTTAGCCACGAGATCAAGTTGGACCAGTATCCTAATGATATGCCTCACTTCATTCAACGAGACTGTTGAGACGCGATATCGTGGATGCCTCAGGCCAGGATGCATTGCTGAATGATCTTTCTCCAGTAGGCCGAATGAGCTAAGAGTCTCCGCGATCTCTTCATCTCCAAGAGCTCCTCGTTGATTAAGGAGCTTCAGTATCTCTACAGCGAGCATTTTTCATTCATCTCTGCAAAGGCTAGCTACCTACTCGTGCCCAGCTGCTTGCCCAGCCTCATACCCGTCACTGCATCATCTGCATATGCATCGGCACCGATCTGCTTGGAGAACTCTTCAGTCACATGATGCCCCCTATCAGCACTTTCACTCTGCGCCCAAGGCCTGAGTTTACTAGGGCTGCGGTGACATCTCCCATCGCCGGAATAGTAGTGATAAGCAAAGCGGATAATGGGCCAAAACAACATCTTCCCGAGCTTGGTCAGTTGATAGAGCATTCTCTCGTTCTTCAGGACAGCTCTGACGCACCATTCCGCCAGTACCATGATGGTGTGTCTCATTTCGTTGAGCGAGACTGTGGAAACGCGGTCGTCGATGCTACCCCTCTCATCGAGAAGTGCAAGTACCTCTAGGGCCAGCATTTCCCGAGCCATCAGGTAGAATGCTTAGGGCCAGCGAGTCTCTTGGCCAGTTTGACGCCCGTCACGGCATCATTCGCGTAGGCATCGGCACCTATCTGCTCCGAGAATTCTCTGGTAACGTGATGTCCTCCCAGCAGTACCTTAACACCGGTTGCAAGTCCTGCTCCCTTCAACGCAGCGGTGACTTTTCCCATGTTCTGTATGGTAGTCGTCAGAAGCGCTGACATCGCAACGATCTTGGCATTTCTTGCCCCAGCTTCTTGGACGAATCTCTCTGCCGGTACATCCATACCTAGATCATTGACATCAAAACCAGCTCCCATCAGCAGTGCCACCGCAATGTTCTTTCCGATGTCGTGTAGGTCTCCTTCCACTGTTCCGATAACTACGGTTCCGAGTAGAGTTGCTTTCCCCTCAGGTCTGCGCAGGATCGGCTCCAGTCCCTCCATGGCCGATTTTGTCGTCGCGGCAGCAGACATGAGCTCCGGAAGGAAAAACTCGCCACTCTCATACCTCTGTCCCACGTCAAGCATTCCTCTCCCAATGCCTTTTTCGATTATCTCTACAGGTTGGAGACCGAGTTTCAGAGCCTTCTGGACCTTTCCTTTCACACCCGCGATGTCGAAGTTGACGATCGAGTCCTTTACCGCGTCTAAGATTGCCTCGGTCGACAAAATTCTCCCCTCCTAAATCTTGATCGGATACTTGCCGTACTTCTCCGCCGCGCTGATGACTGCGGCGAAATGTTCGACAGGAGTGCCAGGCGAGTCTCCGCCCGAAGGTCCCAATACGTAGTTTCCTCCTGGGGCAGCTACGTGAATGCATTGCTTGCACCATTCGTCGATCTTGTTGACAGGCCCTCTTAGCAGAATGTCCACGGGGGGTATCCCGAAGGCCAGTGCTATGTTAAGAGGCTGAAGCCTTCTCTTTGCGCCCTCCAGTTTCACGTCCGGATGCAGTGAGTAGAGCACGTCTACATCCATCTCGGCGAGCGATTCCAAGACACCCTCCTGCTGTATTCGAGGCCCGTCGGTGTGGAACCACCTTATTGTGTCTGGAATTGTGTCATAAATCCTCTTTTCGAACGGAAAGGCAAACTCCTGCCAGACTTTCTTCGAGACGTAACCTGCGTAATCGTCTCCCAGCTTCACTACTTTCAGCCCGCCAACAATTTCGTTGATCTTCTTCAACCACACTATTTCTGCCTCGGTGGCAATTTCGATGAGCTTGCGGGCGAATTCAGGATGTAGGAGCAGATCTGACATGAAATCAGAAGTGCCTCTCAGTAGCGCGGAGGTGTCGATTGGCCCTAGGAGAGGAACAAACTCCACGCTCTCTCTAAGATCTTCTGGAGCGTGCTCTTTGAAATAATGGTAGCACTCGATCGCTTTCTGCATCGGTTCGCATGTGTCAGGATCAGGTACCTCCAGGTTTTCCAGATCTCTAGGTTCCTTAACGATGGGTTTCTCGATCCACGGCATATGCTTGTCATCATACCTGACCGGAGCTCCGAATGCCGAGGGTGGAATTAGTATTCCCAAATCTACGAAGAGGCCTCCTCCCCAGAAGAGGCCTTCTCGTGAATTTCGCAACTGTACTTCCAGCATCGTCTTGGGATCCTTCATGTATTTCTCGACGCTCACTCCGAATCTTTGGCATGGAGCCCACCCGTCTTCATAGAAGATGAACGGCACTTGATCGGGAATCTCATGTCTTTGGACGGCCTCTAGACGTTTCATATTCAACCTGCCCAATGGTTCGTAGTCCATGTGCCATACCCCAAAGAAGCTTCTAACGGCGTTGTCGGTCATGGACAGACTCGCGTTGATATATGACTATCGATCCGAGAAGTGCGTTGAGCTACCCAGATGTGTCAGTGATAAAAAGACACTGAATCATTCGGACAAGCCGGGTGGCATCCGTGGACGGGACTCTACGTAGGAAAAGTTTCTTCTTCTTGAACACTAGGGCTTTGGAATAATGAGACTATCGGGAAGGTCGCGAGGAAACATCCTTCTCGATGAGTGCAGGCACACTGGTATCGCTTGCTAAGGGTATGTATAGATCGGTTTCATTGAGATGGCATGACCGCTGACTGTTTCGGCGGTCATCTTCAAGACTGGGTCCGTGTCCATGTAGTAAAACCTGATGTCCTCGCCGAGTCTCCCACTCATTATTACATCTATGCCGTTCTTCTTGAAGTTGTTCAGGGCTTCCTTCACGTCCTCCGAAGGCGCCACAACAGCCACGTGGTGAAGGCCCTCGCCTTTTAGGTCCAAGTGCTCCTTGTAGACGCTCGGACCCTCGAGCGGCTGGAGTATCTCGAAGTCTATAGGGTCGCAGTGCACTTCGGCCCCGAGCATCGTGTAAGGTATGGGCTCGCCCCGAACCTCAGTATGATGCAGAATCGGAGGCGCATGCTGATAAACGCTCCATGGCCCCCAACCCAGAATCCTGTGGTACGCTTCCATGGTCTTGCGAAGGTCTCTCACAACAACCGCGATCTGAGTGATTCTCATTCCTGGCGGAACAGGGGTCTTCTTCATGCGGGACCCTCCCCGGTTCCGGGGACGCTTCTATGGGAATATAAGGTGCTTGGTCCGTGCCTTCGTTATCATCAGAAACCATCATGTTGTCCTCTTGCGCATAGCGCAAAAGAAATCACTGCGAGATGCAAGCGGACAGAGAACGAATGGGAGAGCGCGATCGACATCAATCTGAAAGGCGCGTATCTGCAAGAGACGGAAACGACAATCAACATTTCATCAAACTCGGGATTGTATCATCCGTTTGTGATGCGGTTCACAGATTTTATCCAACTTTCGGACGATATAGGGATACAGAACTCCATGAGGTTCAATCCTCAAATATGGAGGAGATTCGTCAAACCAGGCCCACGAATGCCCCCTCCAAGCATGGCGCTTGCTCTTCGTCATAGAAAGGTTTTCAGCTCATGGAAGATGGATATCCGTACGCAAGGAAACCGCCGTCCACGACCAGCGTTTCGCCACTTACGTAGCGGGATACATCCGCGGCCAAGTAAACGGCTGCATTAGCTATATCCTCAGGGATTCCCAGCCTTCCCAGGGGCGTCGCCTTTATGAAGTCGGTTTCGTTTACGAAACCTTTCCAGACTAGTTCGTTCAGCAAATCAGTCTTGATAAGGCCCGGCACTATTGCGTTCACTCTTACTCCATGTCTTCCCCATTCGCATGCTAAGACTTTTGTTATCCCTATGACGCCGTGTTTCGCTGCAGCGTAGGCTAGTCTTCCAGGAAAGCCTGTGATTCCAAGCAGGGAAGATATGTTGATTATGCATCCGTTCTTCTGTTTGATCATGATTCTTCCGAATGCTTGGCTGCAGAGGAAAACTCCTTTCAAGTCCATGTCTAATACCTTGTCCCAGTCATCTTCAGAATAGTCCTCCGAAGGACCAATAATATTCGTCCCTGCGTTGTTAACCAGAATGTCAACTCTGCCGAACTCATCAAGGATCGATTTGGCCATCCGATCTACATCTTCCTTCTTGGAGACATCAGCTCCGAAGGCCGATGATCTGCGCCCCAGACCTCTAATTTGCTTGACCACGGCTTCCGCCATTTCTTCATTCCGGAGATAGTTTACGGCTACATCAGCACCTTCGCTAGCATATGCGAGTGCTATGGCTCTCCCTAGCCCGCGACTTGACCCGGTCACCAACGCAATCCTACCATCTAAGAGCGCTCCTCTCGGATTATAGAAGGCATGTGAAGTCGACAAGATGCAACCTGCTGCGATTAGGTTTGGTTCAACCCTAAAAACACTATCTGAGTCTCATGGGTTGGTCGGCGTGCTAGCCGCGGCGTTGTCTAGTCAGGCAACAGGGCATCTCATTGGAAAAGTTCCTATTCTTTCAGACATGCGTCAAGTCAATGAACACACGTGAACCACAACGTGCCTACTACATCATGGGACATTGGTGGCCGCTTTCATCACGATGGCATCTTGTTGCTGAACAAAGAGAAAATCGACTTGAGAATCAGTTCAAATCAAAGATGGTGCACAGAAGACGAGTTGATCGATGAACTCCAAGGTACCCATGCTGCGATCGCTGATGAGGGCCATATATGATTAGAGTAACAGAGTCCGTTGATAAGCTCAAGACGGCTTTTCACGCACTTCCGCAGGCGTTTCTTCAGCAAGTTGAGTGGGTGCTTTTTCACATACCTCAGCTGGCAACCCAGTATCCGACGCAGATTTTGTAGTAGCTCTACGGCTCAGTGAGGCAAACAGTCTGAATGCCGGCTTCCTTGAGTCACGCTTGGGGGCCATTGACAAACCTTAACTAGGGAACTTGGGGAGCTTGTATTTCTTCGAAGGGTTCCGAGATGGCGAAGGAAGAGATTCTTGGAAGTCTCAAAGACGCTATCGTCAGGTTCGACATTGACAACATAAGGACTCTGGTTGAGAACGCGCTCAAACAAGGGATTAGCGCCTACGAAGGGGTCATCAATGGCATGGCCAAAGGGATGGAAGTCGTGGGCCAGAAATATCAAGCCGGCGAGTATTTTCTTCCTGAGTTGCTGATGGCCGGCGAGACTTTCAAGGAGGGCATGAAGGTGTTCGGTCCGCACCTGAAACCATCCGAGGTTGCGTCGCAAGGTCGTATTGTGATAGGAACTGTTGAGGGGGACCTTCACGACATCGGAAAGAACATAGTCGCAAGCATGGTCGAGGCAGCAGGATTCGAAGTTCACGACCTTGGAGTCGACATCACAGCAGCCCGATTCGTAGAGAAGGCGAAGGAGGTCCCAGCTGATATAGTCGCGCTGTCGGCACTTCTATCCACCACATTCCCGCACATGAGAGAAGTGATAGACGCGATCAGGAAAAGCAAGATCAGCTCTAAGACATTGGTAGGGGGCGCCCCTCTCAGCATGGAGATTGCGAAATCAATGGGCGCTGACGGCTACGGTAGAGATGCCGTAGAAGGAGCAAACATCTGCAGGCAGTGGGCTCCAAAGAAGAACCCCAAGTGAGCTCTTTGACTGTCAGCGACTCTTCCTGAATGTTGATCTGTTCTGATCCCTGGATGGTGGACTCCCCAGCCCTTCCTCTCCTCACAGATGCTATCTCCAAAAGCGGCTGTGAAACTATGATTCAACATGATAATAGGCAAATTCTTTGAATGCTTCATACATGGCAACTATATTGTCTAGAGGAACGTCTTGGATGATTTCACCGGCCGCTATAAGTCCTCCATTTTCCTTGGCAAAAGCCTCGTAGATTTCCATGACGTGCAGCCTGACTGCTCCAGGTGTGCCGAAAGGAAGGATTCGCTGTCTATCCAAGTCGCTTCGAAAGCATACTTTCCCCCCAAACTTTTCACCCAAGTTCTTGTTGCCCATGATGCTACTCTGGACGTTCAATATGTCCGCTCCAATTTCTATGAGGTCTGGAATTATGTCTAACGTGTATCCATCCGTATGAAACGAAACGTGCTTTCCTCCCTTGTGCACGAGGTCGAACATCTCTTCATATGCAGGCTTGAAGAACTTCCTCCACGTTGCAGGACTTATCATGAGACCCTTTTGCGTACCCCAATCATCACCAAAATAGACCGCATCTACTTCCATCTCGTTCCACCTTTTGATTCTCTCTAGGTTGTAGCCTACGATCTTTGAAATGAGATTCTCGACAAAGGAGGGGTTCGCAAGGAAGTCCGTCATAAGCTTGACATATCCTCTGAGCCACTGCATCCTCTCGAATAGACACAGATAGTCAACTTGAGAGTATTTTTCCTCTTGAGCGTTCTTCAGGGCCTTCCCAATCTTGTCGAAAAGATCAATTCCGCCAGGACAGACTTCAAATGGGTCGGGAACCACTAAGCTGTCAAGGCTATCTGCATCCTTCAGCGGGTTCTGTACTACTAAGCCGGAAACTCCTTCCAAACGGTTCTCCCAAACGCAACCCCACTCATCTACAAATGTTCCTTTCCTGTATCTTGGATCAACATGGGACATCCCGAACACAGATTCCCACACGAAGTCATCTGGATATTGTCGAAGTATCTTTCTCAGCTTGTCTCCGTGGGCCTTGAATGCCCCCGGAAAGACTTGATGCATAGTCGGTACTCTATCAGGGCCTTCGAACTCTACCGCCCTCATGACACGTTCACGACTGTTCATAGGTCTTCTCTCGGATTGTTGCACAAGAGATCTTCTATATTACTTGTCGTTGGCTGATGATACGTGACGCGCTTACAGCGTGGCAAGAGATACCTTTTGTAAGGCTTGGGCGAAATGCTTGGGCCATGCTTCTCAGCCATGTCCTTCCACCAGAAGACGAGGTCAATACGATCTTTAAGCGCTTCGACGGCCTTCCTGATCGCTTCGATCATGAAATATTCCCAATGGGCCACCATGTTCTCGACGAGTTCTTGTCTTCTACCGGAAACTCGTGGAATTGGGGCATCGTCTACCAGGTTATCTCTCTTCCCTCCTTCTTGAATCGGCTTGAAGGTGCGCCACTCCCCATGATGTGTTCCTCGCACCTTGCGTCTTCCCTTACCTTTCGCTGTTTGTATCGTGGGAGACTGTCACCATCTACGCGCGGATATGGATAGACTAGGAACTCTGCGCACACACAACACGATCATCCGACCGAAGGACTTAACGGCACCTCCATTTGTTACGGGGGCTCACGTGTTGAGATATGCCGAGGTTTTCTGCGGATCAGCTTCGAGCTTTGACGAAGGCCATATTGTTGAAAAAGGGCGCGAGCGAGGAAAATGCGAGGGTTGTCGCAAAGCTTCTCGTAAACGCGGACCTTGCCGGGCATGACTCTCACGGTGTATACAGGATACCGAGTTATGTGAAGTTCGTGGAAGAAGGCAAAGTCAACCCAACGGCCAAGGGAGTCCTAGAAGTCGACAGAGAATCCGTAGGATTGTTCAACGGTGAATGGGGTTTTGGCCAAGTCGTTGCCACAGAGGCGATGAAGTTGGCTATCAAGAAAGGGAGAGAATATGGGACCTCAGCGGTTGGTATCATGCACTCTGGACATATAGGAAGGATGGCGGACTACTGTTTGATGGCGGTGGAGGAGGATATGATAGGAATGATTATGGCCAACGCGAATCCTTGGGTGGCGCCCTTCGGAGGAGCCGAGAGAATCTTCAACCCTTGTCCTTTCGGAATTGGCATACCGGCTGGCAAGCAAAGACCGTTTGTGCTCGACATATCCATGAGTGTCTGTGCTGCGGGAAAAATACAAGCGAAGAAGGCGAGAAATGAAAAGAAACTCCCCGAAGGCTGGATAATAGACAAGGACGGAAATGCTAGCACCAATATTGAAGACTTTTTCGGCGGCGGGTCCATTCTGCCCCTCGGCGGAAGCGTAGCCTACAAGGGGTACGGTTTGGCCTTCATGATTGATATTCTTGCGGGGGCGTTAACCGGTCACGGTTGCGGCTCAACCGACGCCTACAGATTCGGAAATTCGCAAAACGGTGTCTTCATGATAGCTGTAGACATATCGCGATTCAGGGACATAGAGACATTCAAAATGAAGATGGATGAGGTTATTTGCAGGGTCAAGAAGAGCAAGAAGGCACCCGGAGTTAAAGAGATCATGATACCCGGAGAGCCGGAGTCTTTGGAGGAAGAGAAAAGACTGAGAGACGGTATACTCATACCAGATACTGTGTGGCATGAGATTTCAGATGTAGCAAGCAGGCTAGGCGTGACCATCCCCTTACCACTCCAGGCCTGAACTCTTTTTCTTCCCAGTGACTCCTCATACCATGATAGGACGGCGCCCCACATTCAACGTGCGTCTGTAACACGAATCGTGCCTGTATCGCCCTCGTTCACGTGAAGGCCAAGGCCGCTGGGGGCGGTCCGGGCTGCACTCTGTCTCGGGCATTAAGCCTTTGACCCCAAGTTCCTTTGCCTTTCAGATCTTGAATCAGATTTGAGCCTGGCACGAAACTCTTCTTGATGACAGAGTGCTCCCAGACCTAGGATATGCAAGCAAAGTCTCTGCAGCACTCTGAATCATCCTAAGTGAAACTACTGGCACTCCATATTCGAAACGCTAGTTGCTCTTCTCGCAAATGCCTTTTTATGAGGCCCTTCTATGAGACTTGTCGCGAGGTAGGGCATTGAGTTGCCACAACCATTCGACAAGGACATAGTCAAACGATTCAAGAGGCTCTACGTTGGAGCGGTTTCAGATGTTCTCGACGAAATTGGGGCTACAGGTGCTATGGATAAGGGGATTCGCCCTCTCCTTCATGGGATTAAGATCTGTGGTCCTGCTTTCACGTTAAGAGCAGAGCCAACGAAGGATGGCGTTGAAGCTACTGAGATGTTCAGAGCTATTGATTCTACGAAGCCAGGGGATGTGATGGTGGTTGACACAGGGATGAGCACAGATGGTTGCCTATTCGGGGAACTTGCGTCGACCGCCTGCAAGGTTAGAGGCGTCAAAGGAGCGGTGATCGATGGCTTTAGCCGAGACACAGCTGAGGTGAAGAAAATGAAGTTTCCACTGTATTCGAGAGGAATTGGTCTCACATCCTCATTTGGGAGGTTAAGGACCATCAGTTTTGACGTGCCCATCAACTGCGGGGGAGTTCAAGTCAGACCCGGAGATCTCATACTTGGTGACGAGGACGGGGTGGTATCCATAGACAAAAAAGACGTAGAGAAGGTCCTCGAACTAGCCACGAAGTGGATGAAGATGGAAACAAGAATCAGGAGAGAGTTGCTCAAGAGGCGTCTCGCGGCTGATGTATTCTCCCAATATCTATATCATAAAGAAACGGATCAATGAATGATCTAGGTTCCAAAACCTCGGACCTCACAACCATTGGAGATGTTCGGCTTCACTGGTGTACTTGTCGTTTTCAATTAGTGCGGGTGACCTATCCTCCCACATGTGTGATAAGAAGCGTTCCAAAAGGCTGAAAGGGCCATCCACCCATCTAAGATCGCTTGGTTTCTTCCCAACATCATGTGGTCGGGCACCCAGACGGAGTCGTATCCCAATTGCTCGCATCTCTTGACTATCCCTCGAGTCAAGTTCCAATCAATCTTCTCATATAGAGGGCAATCGTAGTCCCGACCGGAAGCGTACGTCGGCATCAATACTCCAAAGGTCCTTTTCTTGATGCCGTATGACTGGGGCGCACAAAACTCAGAGCTTGAAGAAGCGTGCCGCATTGCCTCCGAATACTAAGGTTTCAGAATTTTCATCCAATCTATCCGCAAGAACTCTCTGCAAGGCTTCGATCTGTTCGTCATAGCTTCCTGCCTTCAGACATACGGGCCAGTCACTGCCATACATGACTCGATCAAGACCGAACACGTCAATTATCTGACTCACGTATGGCGCTATCGCGGTTGGCTTCCAGTTGCCCCCCGCCTCGGTAATCATGCCAGAAAGCTTGCAATAGGCTTTCCTGTAAGTGGCAAGCTCGCTCATCAGCTCACTCCACGGCTCAACCTCCTTACTCGCGATATTCGGCTTTCCGATATGATCGATCACGCACCGCAGATTCGGAATCTCCTTCAGAATGGTCAGAACGTCAGGTAGATGTCTTGGCATAACGTTGAGGTCCACTGGAAAGTCCTTGTTCGCAATGATCCTCAGGCTTTCAATTACGCGCGGTCTAACAAGCCACTTATCATCAATACGATCATCATTGTAAGGATGATAGAAAGTGTCTCGTCCTTGATGGATTGGCCTAATGCCCACAATATGCCTGTTTGCCGCGTATGACCCAAATTCATCCTCAAAATTCTCCGTATCAAGGTTCAGCCAGCCGACCACGCCCGCAATGAAATCGGTTTTCTTAGCTAGTTCCAAAAGATAATCCGTTTCAGTTGCGGTCTGAGCAGACTCCACAACTATACTCTTATCAATGTTATTCTTCCTCAGAAGAGGACGCAAGTCCTCGGGAGCGTAGTCCCGATAGAGGATTCCTGCTTCAGGCGTAAGCCAATGGTACTCGCACCGTTCCAACTTCCAAAAATGCTGGTGTGCATCGATTCTCAAATGTCTGTCACCATACGCATCACGCTTTTTGAGTGACAGACAATTGCGGAACATGCCCACTCGGGAACTTCTGCATACATCTTTTCAGCTGTTTTGAGTATGTCGCTCCATGCGAGCCTACCCCACATAAGCTCGCCTCCACGAGCAAATCTCTCACAACCTCTGTGTCCGCGCTCGACGCACTCGCCGCTTAGACGGCATCCGACTGTCCTGAATTCATCAGCAGACCGAATCACCGTCATGACACAAAGAAATTACCGCCAGCTAATAAGAGTTCAGGCCGCGAAGAAGACTCTGAAGGTGTGAGAATTCTTTTAGAGTCGCCAAGAAGAAGATGAAGCCACTGGCGGTAGCTGATGCGGAAATTCCTTATCGTCACGGCACTTGTTGCTCTCGTTGTGCCAGCATTTCTGATACCTTACTACTTGAGGGAGCAAGAAAATCAAAGCGCGATCGAGTTTGTTAAACAATACAGAGGAGTTCACCGGAGGGGCTCATCAATCTCGGACTACATTAGTCTCAGCCTAGGATGTACCTACTGCGGCACTGCTGGACATGTATCACAGTCATGGCGAGCAGAGCCCACTCGTCAGCCAAACACTTGGCGTGTCACAGTCGAGGCGAAAACAGTTTTGAGAACCACAGAGCTGACATTCTATACTGACCTGGCCACTGTATGGCCAGGAGACGATGAGGCGCGGAGAATAATCAACGAAGTCAACGCCCAACAATAAGCTACGAAGGCCTCGAGGAGCAGGTTGTCGAGCCGTGGTCCTTGATAGTCGAGCCTCGACGGGTGTTTCTGCTCTTCTTGCGTCATACTGGCCGGACAGTTGGGAAATGGGCCTCTAGCCCGATCGCTTCGACGGCAGATTAATAAACTCGCAAAGCGCGCGGCTATGCGATCGGGATGGCTACCGTTAGACTAGAAAACGTAAGAAAATCCTTTGGCAAGACCGTTGCGGTCGACAATGTCAACTTGGATGTGAGAGACAAGGAGTTTATGGTTCTGCTGGGTCCATCTGGGTGTGGCAAAACCACGGTGTTAAGGTGTGTATCGGGTCTAGAGAAACTTGATGGCGGCAGTATCTATATTGATGATGAGAGGGTGGATCAGCTTGCACCCAAAGACAGAAACATTGCCATGGTATTTCAAGACTATGCTCTGTACCCACACATGACCGCCTACAAGAATATCGAGTATCCACTTAAGAACCGGCGAGTGCACAAAGAGGAAAGAAAGAACAAAGTTCAAGAAGCCGCGGAGCTTCTTCAAATCAAGGAAATTCTCGACAAGAAACCAAGTCAAATGAGCGGGGGACAGCGACAGCGTGTTGCTCTGGCCAGAGCAATTGTACGGACGCCCAGGGTTTTCCTCATGGATGAGCCGTTGAGCAATCTTGACGCGCAACTACGTATGTACGCAAGAACAGAATTGAAACGCTTACAAAGAGAACTCGGTACCTCCACGATATTCGTGACTCATGACCAAGTCGAGGCAATGAGTATGGCTGATAGAATTACCGTGATGAATCATGGGGCGGTACAGCAAGTGGGGGATCCAAACGAGACCTATACTGCCCCAAGTAACTTGTTCGTAGCTGGTTTCGTGGGTAGTCCGACAATGAACTTCATACCCTGTACACTGGTCGAAGAGGAAGACTCAGCGTACCTTAGAATCGGAGAGACACGTTACACAATCAGTCATCAAATGTACGAAGCCGTGAAGGACTATGTGGGCAAGGAGATGATGTTGGGCATAAGACCTGAGGATCTTATCTTATCAGATGGTGACAAGAGTAACCTTACCGGGGAAGTCTACGTCGTTGAGCCTTTGGGCCTGTACACGATAATCAACATAGCCTCGGGTGATATCAGATTGAAGGCTGTCGCTAGTGATCCTGATATAAAGGTAGGGCAAAGCGTCCGGGTACACTTCGATGAAACAAGGATGCACCTATTTGATAGAAAAACGGAAAAGGTCATAGTATAGAGCTTTCATGCATCAATGTCTTGCTGTCGTTCTTGATCTAAGTACTGTATTTGAGTCAAGGAGGGCATGACACTACTAGGCCATTCATGCCGGTACCTTCTTGTTCAACTGGAAAGCTTTCCAGGGCTTTTTTCAAGAACGGCGATTTCGGCGTGAGCTCTGAGCTGCTTTCATGACACTGAAGCGTGTCTCACATGCTGATTGGATACTTTCCGTACTTTCTAATGCAATTGAGGAACACTCTGTAGTTCTCGACGGGAATATAGTACGCGATGGAATTAGAAGAGCTGATGATATATCCGCCGCCTGGCGCAAGTCGTTGTATGTGTTCTTTGACGTCTGATTCTATCTTCTCAGGAGTGCCGTTGGTCAAGAGGTCCACGGCTACGTTTCCGATGATCGCCACTTTTCCGTAGAGCTTCTCCTTCAATTCATAGATGTTGATGGCCTTTGGCTCAATGGGATGCAAGGCGTCGATCCCCATAGCGAGCAGGTCGTCCAGAAGAGGTAGCACGTTTCCGCAGCCGTGATAGATGAATGGTAAGCCCGCGTTGTGGGTTATCTCAATCATTCTCTTCATGTAGGGAAACAGGTACTTGCGAACCGCGTTAGGTGAGATCATCGGCGCGTCCGCGTGGGCGAAGTCATCTGAGTACCACAGGGCAAAGACCTTAGGCTTCTTGACGAGCCTTCTGGCAAGCTCGACCGAAACGTTCCCGATGGCCTCGAAGACCTGGCCAACATAGTCTGGGTCTCTGAGCACACCTGAGCAAAAGTTCTTAAAGCCCATCAGAATCCAAGACCTAGCAAAAATGCCCCCAACACCGGCCACGATTCCCATGCCTTCAGGAACTGCTTTCGCGACGTAGTCCATGTTGGAATAGTCGATCGCGTCGGGATCAGGCCATTTGTACTTAGCGAATCCTTCCCGATTCTTGAGTGGGCATTCCCCTTTGTGCGGATCGAACGAAATGTCCGTATGGTCCTTCTGCGCATCGATCCGGATTTCGCTCCCGAACGACAAGACCGGAGGTATCCCAGGGAATTCAAAGCGGGCTTTCTGGTAGAAAAAGTCGTATCCGGCCTTGATATAGAACTCAATTTCGTCGCCCACAGAGGCGATCTTCCGCCCCAGGAATTGCTCTTGCACCGGTAGATCCACCATCAACTCCATCGTCGGAAGACGGTCGGGTTCCTTGAAGTTAAGCGCCTTCACGATACGCGTATAGTCAGGTCCATGCTCGGTCTCGCCCATTCTGGGCTCCCCGCCGCTTGTTGGTTCACGGAGCATTTGACTCTTGCTCTCCTCTATCTCGCGAATTTGTCAAGCTGGTGCTGGCATCTTGCCTTGCTCGGGAATAGAGTGGAGCGATTCCGCATGGATGTACGACGGGAGGGGGGCGCCATACCGGATTGTGCGCGCCTAGAGCCCAGGATAATTGTCTCGTGTAGCCCCAAAAAAGGGTTGAGCCTGAAAATCCGTCGCATTGCAGAGGCAGGTTCTAAATGGCGGGTCATACATGCGATGATGTGGTCCTCCCCATGCCTGGCAAGCTCAATCACGGGTTGCTTTGCCTTAGTACCCACTGAACAGATACCGGCACGACGATAAGCTACTACAGAGGTCTAGATCGCTGAATCAGATGTAGTAGGTTATGTTCCGGGTCTTCGAGGAATGCGGTCCACAGGCCCTCCTTCTCTTTTGGTTCAGATTTGAAGGCCACACCTCGGGTCCGCAGATCCTCGTACGTCTTGTTTATGTCGGTGACAGATATGGCCATGTGGCGAAACCCCGGATCTCTCTCGCCGTGGGACACCCTATCGACATTTGCCGCTTCAAGAATCTCAAGAAGGCTTCCGCCGAGTTTCACATATGTTGTCAAAGATCTTGTGCTCTCATACACGATCTTAAAGCCGAATGTACTGCAATACCATCTCGCCAAGCCTTTCGGGTCCTTAGCTGCGATAGTCACATGTTCAATGCCGTTGAACAGGTTAGTTTCCGTCATTTTGATCTCAACTCTATGAAATGCTATTTCCTGGCCGTCGCTATGATGCTCTTAGCCTCTTTGACGAGTTCTGATATTTTGGTGAAATTGCCGGCTTCGATGAGATCTTTCTTGCAGATCCAAGTGCCTCCAACGGCCCATGCTCCGGCCTTGATATATTCAGCGAGGTTTCCTGCGTTGACTCCCCCGAGAGGGAGAAACCTCACATCCGGAAATACGGCTTTCATTGCGGTTATGTGGCCAGGGCCTCCGCTCGAAGCTGGGAAAACCTTGATCACCAAAGGAAGATCCTTAATGCTTCTCTGTCGCCTGCCTATCGTCGCAGCCTTTATTGCCCTTTGAACCTCCGATGGCGTGAAGACCCCTGGGACGCACACGACGCTCTTCCGGGCGCAGTATGTAACGATCTCTTCGTCCAGATGAGGCGAAACTATGAAGCGTGCTCCTGCGGACAAAGCTTCCTTTGCAACCGGAACCGAAAATATTGTACCCGCGCCAACTAGCATCTCGGGCAACTCCTTGCTTAGGGCTCTTATGGCTTCCATTGCTCTCGGCGTGCGCATGGTTATCTCAATCAAGTCCAGACCGGCATCAAGAACTGTTCTACCCAATTGCACTGCCTTGCTGGGGTCCTCGATTACCACGATCGGAATTATCCCTGCCTTCTCCATCCTCAGCAGAACGTCTTGGGGCATTGTTCCACCTACAGCCTTCATCTCTGAACCCTACCTGCCCCGCCCTCCTTAACGAGGCTTTCGATCTCTTGAATACTGACAAGGTTCGGGTCGAACAGTATGCTGTGTTTCAGCGCACTCGCGGCGGTAGCGAAATCTAGGGCGTCTTGATCGCTCTTTCCTGATAGCAGACAGTAGATTAGTGCTCCAGTGAACGCGTCGCCGCCGCCAAGACGATCCACAACGTTGGTAATGTCGTATTTGCTCGTCGTATACAGCTTCCTGCCGTCGTGAAGAACGGCGCTCCAAATATTATGAGTGGCGCTGATGCTTCCTCTGAGCGTAATACCTACTCTCTTCAGGTTTGGAAACCGTTTCACCAGCTTGCCGGCGACCTCCGAATACTTCTCGGGAGAGACTTCTTCTGCGATCCTAACATCTGCACCCTTGATGCCAAAAATCTTTTCGCAATCCTCTTCGTTGCCACAAACCATGTCCACGTGGGGCATAAGCTCGGCCATTATCTCTGTGGCGGTTTTCCCATACTTCCATAACTTGGCTCTATAGTTAAGATCGCAGCTGACCGTGAGCCCCTTGTCTTTGGCAGACTTCACCGCTTCAAGGCATACGTCAGCGGCGCTCTGTGATATGAGAGAGATATTTTCCGTGAAATGGAACCACTTAGCCTCGGAAAATATCTCTCTCCAAGGAATACTTCCCGGCTTCACATCGGCAATTGCTGAGCGAGCGCGGTCATAGATCACCTTGGAGGGACGCTGATTCGCGCCAATCTCATAGAAGTATACGCCGATCCTCTCGCCTGCTCTTATTATGTGCGACGTGTCGACTCCGAAACGCCTTACATAATTTATTGCGGCTTGTCCTATCTCATTCGGAGGTAGACAGGTCACGAACTCCGATGATATTCCATAGTTGGCTAGGCTTATTGCAACTGAAGCCTCAGCACCTGCGTAGCTTACCTGAAAGCTGTCAGCTTGCAAGAAACGTCGGAAATCAGGTGGATTAAGCCTCAGCATTATTTCTCCGAAAGTCGCAAATTGAGCCATTCTATTTCGCCGTGGCAGTTTCGCGATTTGACGCATATATGCCTGTTGCATCATCTGTAATAGCCCACAACATGTGGCACACCTATTGAGAAAGGTTACTTGGTTGTCTTACCCCTTAAGATCCGGTCTGCCATAGCCATCGGAATTGTCATTGAAATGGTCACCTCTTGGCTCCTTGCATCAAAATACTATTTCAGTTTGACCTACGACGGGATGCATCGCTTGAGGTTCTACCGGAGATGATCCATTCGGTTGTTTCCCCTATTCATATATAGACATACTTGATTATCTGTTGTCTTGCCATCGGTCTTCCTGGAACGAACGAAGCAAACGCTTACCACCTTGGGGCAGACTCATCACAATGGCTTGATCAGTCGCGGGCAAATTCCTCTAGATCATAGCCAGATGAGGTGAGCCTCGTGCCCCAGGGTGTGAGGTAACTCCCAAGAGATTCGAGCATCATTTGAACCTGCGTAATTACGCGTCGAAAGAAAGAGGAAAGCTTAAGACCAAACTTTGGTCGGTTTCGTGAGGAACCGAAAATGCCCAAGCCAAAGATACTGATTTCGGAACCTCTGCCTCACTTGGAAGAAGATATGAAGATCCTCAGCGCTTACGCTGATGTGAAGGTAGCCTCCTCGTATACAGAGGCCGAACTCTGCAAGGAGATTACTGACGCGGACCTTCTCATGATAGTATATGCCAAAGTCACGTCACGGATGATTGAATCGGCACCGAGACTGCGTGGAATTGTCAGATGCGGAATAGGTCTGGATAACATAGACATCAAGGCCGCGACGCTCAGAAGAATCCCTGTCGTGAACGTGCCAGATTATGCAATCGAGACAGTTGCTGACCATGCATTCGCTTTGCTTCTATCGCTTGCGAGAAGAATCACAGTAGCAGACAAAGCCATGAAGGCTAAGAACTGGGGTCCATGGACATCACCATCCGAACAGTACCGAGGCATTGACCTTGAAGGAAAGACCCTCGGGCTTGTGGGACTTGGGAGAATAGGCAGAGCTATGGCGCGTAGATCGGAAGCTTTCAACATGGATCCTGTGGCCTTCGATCCGTTTGTGCAACAAGAACAACTGAAAGGTACCAAAATCAAGCTCACAGATCTTGAGAAATTACTCAAGGAGTCCGATTTCGTATCGCTGCACGCTGCTCTCACTCCAGAAACCAGAGGCATCATAGGAGAAAAGCAGCTCAGGCTGATGAAAAAAACCGCCTACATAATCAATACTTCCAGAGGGCCTCTGATAGATGAGAATGCTCTTGTAAGAGCCCTGAAGGAGAAATGGATTTGTGGAGCAGGACTTGACGTGTATAACGAGGAGCCGCCCGGAAAAGACAATCCTTTACTTGAATTGGACAACGTTATCGCGACTCCACATATCGCGTGGTACACAGACGAGGCAAGGATGAGACTTGAAAGGATGGCTGTCGACAGAGCAGTAGAACTCCTGCAGGGCAAGATTCCAAAATCAACCGTCAACCAAGATTCTCTAAGATGAGTCGTATTCACGACTTCTGATGCGATATTATTCACATGTTAGGCCACTGCGCTCCCGTTCTCCTCAATACAAAGTCGACAGGTCATGTCTAACCTTTAATACGAGTCAGCCAACATGGGGCGACCGTGAGTTGAGTTGGCGAGTCAGTCAAGTCAGTGGAAAACTCCGAATTGGTTCGTGAGCCACTATAACTTCAGCAAAGAAGCACGACGAGGCCTGAAGCTACCAAAGCGGGTGAAGGTTCACGATATCACTCTCCGAGATGGCGAACAGCAAGCAGGGATTGTCATTCGTAAGGACGAGAAGATTCGACTTGCACGTGCGCTGAATGAGGCGGGAGTGGACCGAATCGAAGCTGGAATGCCGGCGGTCTCAAAGGAAGACGCTGAGGCTGTGAAAGCTATTGCACATGACGGACTCAGTTCCAAAGTGTTTGCGTTTGCTCGGTGCGCAAAGAGCGATGTCGATCTAGCTCTGGAGGCGGACGTTGACGGACTTGTAATGGAAGTTCCATCTAGCGATCATATCATCAAATATGCGTACGGCTGGCCTGAGCAGAAAGCCATAGATCTTTCAGTCGAGGCTACAGCTTACGCCCACGAACACGGGCTTTACGTTACGTTCTTTACAATTGACTCTTCACGTGCAAGCTTCAAGGCCTGCTGGAAACTCATCAACGCTGTTGCGACGAAGGGCCACATGGATTCGTTGACTGTCGTAGATACAATGGGAGTATGCTCTCCCCAAGGATTTGCCAGCTTGGTCAGAACTCTCAAGAAGAAGGTCAAGAAGCCTCTCGAAGCACATTGCCACAATGACTTCGGATTAGCAGTTGCAAACACGATCGCAGGAGTAGGTGAAGGAGCAGAAGTGATTCACACAACTGTAAACGCGATAGGCGAACGAATGGGGAACGCTTCCTTAGAGCAAACGGTGATGGCCCTGCGACTTCTGTACGGAGTTAAATCGGGAATCAAGCTTGAGAAACTTGTGGGACTCTCAAGACTAGTAGAGGAAACGACTGGCCAGAAAGCTCCAGTAAACGCCCCAATTGTGGGTAAGAACATCTTCAAAACAGAGTCGGGAATAATAACGGGGTGGTGGGCCAAATCTGAGGCACAGGGCGTCCCACTTGAGGTATTTCCGTTCCTCCCCGAGCTCGTCGGCCATGAACCCGTCGAAATCCTCCTAGGGAAGAAGAGCGGCAGAGACTCCATTTTCTACGTAGGCGAAAAGCTCGGACTTGCCATCCCCGAAAACATAGTCGACTCGGTACTTGAGAAAGTCAAGACAACGGCAGAAGCAAACAAGCGCGCGCTTACCAAAGAAGAGTTTATCCAGATTGTTCAGGATGCCAAGTCATAAGAATGAACTGGAGGTATTCGCTCAAGCCACGTCCGCCTCCGTTGAGCGGTCTGTTTCGCAGTCGAAGCAGTAGTCGGTCTCCCTATTGGTCCAATGGTCCTTCTTGCAAGCAGGGCAGGTCGCCTTTCTGAGCCAATCCCGCTTCAGAGGTGCAGCACGCATAATGTCGAAGGCACTCATCGGCTCCCACGAATCCAAGTTCCTATCGCTCCCGAAACAAGACCAAACCCCTCTCTTCGCTTGGTTTTTCACCAACCACTCAAAGGCGCTCTCTACTTTCGGGTGCTCGGCGTAGCCGAACTTGACGAGCGCCCGCGCCATATTCCCCGCTGTGCAGAGGTGACTCTTGCTCATGCCATCAGTGCCGAAGCCTCCGTCCTTCTTTTCAAATCCCTTGATCCACAAGTCACAGGCTTTCGCGATTCGCGCCTCCCGCCTTGTCAATCCCAAGTCTGACAGGATAAGGAGCATCCAATTAGTGGAGAGGTATTTCGGTTTGTACAGGCTCTCTTCTTCGATCCACCACCCGCCCGGCAATTGTTTGCCGAGAATGTCTGATGCCCACCCGGTCTCGGTTATCATCGCCTTCGCCGATTGGACATCTGAATCATCATCAGGCTTTCCGAGCAACTGCGTAAGGGCGAGATATCTGATGGAAGGCTGATTCTCCTCCAGCAGCCATTCTAGTGTAGTCTTAGACATCGCCGATTTACCGCCCTCTTGCTCTCTCCTCCTACTTGGTCTTTCAAGCTTGCCTCAAGTCGTGGGGTGAAATCCCATGGGGCCTTGGAGTAGCCACTTATTGGCGGCTACGCACGCACTCAGAGCGAGAGCATCTGCTTTGGATCATCTGACCCAAAAAGCCCAAAATCAGCTGATTGAGACTTAGCCTCACTACAAATTGCAGTGATCCCACGGCCCCACCATCCCCTTACGATCATATGCGAGTTCTCCTCTGCCCGAGCGGAGCGTTCAATAAACATGGTCGCTCACAAAGACCGAAGCAAGAACAAGGCAAGTGATGGAAACGCCGCAAGGGGATTCTAAGCATTGGCAAATACGCTCCAATCTTAGGCCCGGGGACATCGGTTACCTCATCTACCTTCACGGTATCCTGTACGCGAAAGAGTACAGTTGGGACTGCACGTTTGAGGGGTACGTGGCTGAGAGTCTGACTAAGTCAGTTCCATCATTTGATGACAGCACGGCTTGTCTATGGATTGCGGAGATTGACGGAAAGACAATCGGTTCAATTGGCATTGTGCCTGACTCGAAGTCGGAAGCGCAGTTACGTTGGTTCCTTGTGCACCCAGACCATCGAGGCCGTGGACTCGGACGAGAACTCCTGGACAAAGCTCTTCAATTTTCCCGAAACCGCGGGTTCAAGTCCGTTTTTCTATGGACAGTCAGTGACCTCAAGATCGCGGCCCACCTGTACCAGTGGGCCGGATTCCGCAAAACAGAGGAGAAAACGCATCAGGTCTGGGGCAAGACGATCACAGAAGAACGATATGAGCTATCGCTATGAGCAGACGCGCTGAGCAGTCCTACAAGATGCTCTAGGGAGCATCAGTTTCTGTGGAGGATCCCCGTACCCTTCGGATGTCCACCCAGCCTGAGCAACAATGTGACTACGCAGATGGACGCCATCTTGGATGACGCGAAAAAGAAGATCACCTGAAGCAAGCATCGAGCGACGATAGCATTCATTTGTCCTGAACCAAGCTGGCTCCATCTGGAGAGATTCCCTTGCTGAGCACCTGTTCTGCTGTCTCCAAGTCCTTCATTGAGTTCACGTTGAAGAACGTCCGCAGATCAGGGTTGACTTCGCGTATTTCATCCTCGACTGAGACATATTCGACCTGAGCCAGTCTTCCGATCATGACCCTGAGCGGTAGTCCACTAGGCGCTAGAGTTTCTTGAGCCGCTTTGAGTGTCGAAACAACCCGATAGACGGATTCGAGTGGCTCGATACGTCCCCCGGTCCATCTAGGAATCGCAGCGTCAGCACCCGATGCGCGCCGAAAAAGTAGCTCGACCACTCCTTCATTGACGAATGGGACATCACAGGCACACACGAGCGCATAGTCAGACCTTGTAGCTTGAAGGCCAGTCACAATCCCAATCAGGGGTGTCTTCCCTTCATGGCTATCGTTCATGACTTTGGCAGAGCTTGGAAGGACTACCTCGTAGTCAGCTCTTCGTTCATGACGGCCAATGACCACGAGGGTCTCATCAGCGATACGCGACAGACGCTCGACAACATGACAAACTAGTGGTTTGCCCGCGAGAAGCCCAAGTGCCTTATTTGACCTGAACCTTGAGCTTTCCCCTCCCGCGAGTATGACCACCGTTCGCTTTGAAGAGAGAGGCAATGTTTGACTAGCTCTTGTGAAGCTCCCACGCCTTGACCCATGAGTGCAACTCTTAAGGCGATTGACTTCTCGTATGCGTAGGGTTGATATCAGGATGAGGGAAGAACCG
>Ga0208039_1000436_pt1 | contig 28469 bp, 35 predicted proteins | sample June2015DPH_20_1_2_FD_184722 | JGI IMG/M metagenome (GOLD analysis project Ga0208039, IMG submission 184722) | Peatland microbial communities from SPRUCE experiment site at the Marcell Experimental Forest, Minnesota, USA - June2015DPH_20_150... | ecosystem: Environmental > Terrestrial > Soil >... | reverse complement strand
GCTCCAAAACTCCAATAATCTGCTCCTCCGTGAAACGGCTCTGCCTCATCTCCTGTCCTCCTTCGGGCTTTTATACCCTGGGAGAACTCTCTTTTACACTGGTACAGTTTTCGGGGGGCAGGTCAGCAGCGCCGTTGAAGATTACACCTAATTTATTTGATTTGCTCCGCCAACTCTAAAATAATCCCCTCCGGCCCACGAACGTAGCATAATTTATAAGCGTTTTCGTAGTTTTGTATCTCACCAAAAAGTTCCGCGCCTTTCTTTTTCAATTTGGCAACAACGGCTTCAATATCTTCAACAGCAAAGGCAATATGCCGGATACCCAGAGTATTTGCCAAAGGACGCTGCATGCCTTTTTCATCCGATGGCATGTAAAATTTTACTAGTTCTATATTCGCCTCACCGTCTGGCGTTCGCAACATTACACATGCCGCTTTAACGTCATGAAGCCCCACTACCCGGTCCACCCACTCGCCTTCCACTTTTCCTTCCCCCTGCATTTCAAGGCCAAAGTCAAGAAAAAACGCTTTCGCGGCAGGAAGATCATTGACGATTATACCCACATGATCTATTCGATGGATCTTCATATCTTATATTCTCGCTGCTCCTGCGCATCCTGCCAAGCCGCGCGCTGCAGCCCAACATCTCAGTATCTTGCGCATACCCCAAGAACGACGAGTTCTTGTCGTTAGAATTGATTCCCTAACTTTACAAGTCAAAATGGCATACGTCAAGAATCTCGGAATTATTGACTTCGCCGATTCTTGCGCAGATTTTGAGGATATGAAATTGCTTAAACGAGTCCATGCGATCGGTATCGGCTGACGCGATCCAGTCCTGCCGGTCGTCTCACATAGGCTTCAAACTGCTGGGCGGCGGGCTGGCCGAAATCTTCGGCGTAAGCGGCGACGCCATTCTGGAACGATCCCAGCAATACGTTCTTCTCGCTGCCGGGTGCCGAGGCGATGGCGTCGAGCAGGTCGATCAGTTTGTCGGCGCTGAAAGAAGTTGTCGGCTATGGGATGGGGACTCTGATCTCATGCATACCGGGGCGGCTCGCGTATTTCGAGAGCGAGGATGAGAGATACATACTCCAAAAGTGACCGCTCGCCAGACCTTGCGAATGCAGAAGTGGGACCTATAGAAGCTGATATAGAGTTTTGCACCGCGTTTCCGCCGATGAGGCTCTCAGGACCTGGCTCCCCCTCGGACTGATGATTTTGGCCCCCTTTTATGCCGGTGCTGACACCCTGCGCAAGGGTTCTTCTCAAGACAGCATAAAGGGCCACGTAACCAAGTACCTGCTGCCCCATTTCGGCAAGATGCAAGTGAAAGACATCACGGAGAAAGAAGGCGAGGAATTCGTTGCTGCCCTGGCGAAGATGAGTTACATTCGTTCAAACGGAACTCGCAGGATGTTATCGGCAACGTTGATACACAACACAGTTTCGGTTCTCTAGCTGGTGCTCGGGAAGAAGATTTGTGGAGATTGGTCTTTGTCGTTGCCGAAGATGGAAAGCAAAGAGCAGTGGCCTGCACAGTCTCAGGCACGGCAGGGTAAGTGTTTTGCGCAGTCACGGCTGCCCGGATGACTTAGTCAAAGAATGGATTGGCCATAGCAGCCTTCGGACAACGTCAAAATACACACACTTCACCAACCAGTTCAGGACGGAAGTAGTGGACAGTTTGGCGTTACAGTAAGACCGCAAAACTACTGCATCAGCAGTCTCCCTTGCCTAGTCCCTTGCCAAGCGCTTCCCTCATTGCCGGCATTCGTCATGATGGATGCGCGTGGACCTGGTCCACCCACGGTCCCCACTGCACTTATGACCACCTGCTTCCGGCAGTTTTGCTGTTTGATCACTAGTTTAGCCATTTCCGGATCCTTGCCGTTGAGTAGGCCATCCGAGCTTCGTTTGTACGGTGAGTGGCACATTCGCCTTCGTCGTCGGAGATCCACTTCGATCAACATGCCAGGCCTGCTCCTCTGGACCCGATCCATAGGAATCTTCGCTCTCCTCAACTAAGCCGTTCGCACTCTCAAGCTGTCATTGCTCCGGCAGGCAACCCTTTGCCCAGGGTTACGGGGTATGGGTCGCCTAACCCCCCTTCCTGATAGAACTTTTGCGTAGGAAACGGCATCGTACGCGCTGCCCGCGCTGCCTCCAGACGGGCCCGGATCTCAGGAGTAACGACTACGCTTCTCTTCCGGTACGCCTTGACGGTCTGAATGGCAAAGTTTGCCTGTTCAGGGTCGGAAGGGTCGAACCACAACATTAGCTCGTGATCGCCGCGGCCTTGTGGCTCCATGCCCAGCTTCTCAGCTTGTCGAAGCGTGTCTTCAACTCGGTAGGTCCTGACGAAGAGCTTCATGCTGCCGGCGCTCTCTGTGATCCACCCCCGGCGGCCAGGAATGTGGCGACAGTCAGGATGAGGACCCGGTTCGTACGCCTTTGGGGGCCGTTTCAGTCTCAGGTGGTGATCTCCTGCAAAGCATTCGATGTCCATATTCATGACTCCTCTTAGATCTCACGCCCGAAGCTCTGCACGCCCCTGGCATCGACCGTGCCCGCACTCACGCAAACAATCGGCTCATGTCCGGGATAATCTCCTTGCTTGGGGTTGGCCGGGTTGTTGTGGGACCGATTGAATCTCTTCCGGCATTTCGAGCAGCAGAACCTGCTGTCGTGGCGTTTACCATCGAGAGTGTCACCGCATTCCAGGCAGGCAATGCCCGGAGGGATCTCCTTCCCAACCAGGTCGGCGAACAGCCGCGGGTGATGACGGCTCAACCACAGGGCAAACCGTTTGCCTGACCCGAAAGGCGAAGTGTCATTTAACGTCCGGCATTTCTCACTGCAGAAAGCAGACTGATCGGGGTCCAGGGCGAAACCGCACCAGCGGCACCTGCCTGGCCCGAACAGGCCACACTCGACGCACTCGACGCAACAGAAGTGCCCTGGGACGCCTGGAACGCTCATCAAGCCACTGAGGTGGCCAGGGAGACCGCAGACGCCGCAAGCACCCTCGTGGGCGGTAATGAAAGAGTGGATTACACCGAGATCCATTGTCACAGGGGCAGAAATTGTTCTCATGATTCTAGGGCTGGCTGCCATCGCTGGCGTCATTCCGAAGGTCACCACGATCTGCGCAGTGGGAAGTTGCAACTGGAATGCTTCGCGTACCCGCGTGGTACCGATCTTTCTGCGCTTGTTGCCGTTGATTGTTTGTTGTACAGCTGCCGTGCTCATAGCGTTTCTCCTTGAGTTCCACTCGGAGTTATTCGAGGGGAGATCTAGGCCTGTCTTGCCTGGTTAGTATAGGAAGGCACAGCGTCTTCGGGCGTATTCATGCGGGTTTGCTCGATGTTTTAGGTAAGCCTATGAAAATAGGGCTGATATAGTTGCAGGCAAAACCTTATATGGATGTATCGCGCTGGGTTATTGCTTCTATATGGCTTATTTGATTGTTGACGATTGACCCCGCGGAGCTAGTCTTGAGACAGCCTCTGTTTTGCCGAGGAAGGTGTTTTCGTGCCGTCAATTGTGATATAATTAATATGTTCTGCTATAAGGACAGAGCCCAGCGCATAATTCCACAGTGCGCTGTGTGTCAAGCCTACCCCGCAGGGGCACTGCCGCCTTAAGAGAAGCGGGGACCATTTTAGGGCTGGTGGCGCGCGACCTGGCGGACAGGCAGAACGCCCAACGGTGCGGAGATGTCATGAAAATTGGACGAAACACGCCTCTTGACCGTGGCCGAGGTGGCCACAAGATTAAGATGTTCACGTAGCTTCATTTACCGGAGACTCGATCCGAGTCATCCCCAATACATTCCACATACCCGTCTTACTCCCACCGATGTCCGGTTCGACGGCCGGATTGTTCCCGACTTGCTAGTGCCCCAGGAAAGCAGTAAAGTTCCCGAGTTGGACTCGGCGATTCGAGGAGGAGTGAAAATGACTCGACGCCGGCATAGGCAAGGCAGCCTCCGTATTAAAGACGGAAGCTGGTGTGTTCAATGGACAGAAGGAGAGCACCGTCCCTCACACACTCTGGGACGGGTGAAAGACCTCACGAAGAGCGAAGCACAAAAGCTCAAGCGCGAGTGGATGAAGAAGGTCAACGATCGTCGGGAAGTGTCCGGGAACTCTCATACGTTGTCGGGATTCTGGCGGGAACACTTCTACGATGAAGGGAAGCAGGGAGTGAAAGACGAACTAAAGGGTAAGAAGCCTAGCACCTGCAGGGATCTCAAGTCGGTAATGACGAAAGTCTGGCTACCTCGCTTCGGCGGGCGCCTGCTTGACGGGTTGGGTACTGCAGAGCTTCAGAAGTATCTCGACAGTCTGAAGCTGAACAGAGGAACCGCTGCGAAGTACCGGGCGTACCTGTCGAGTGTCTTGTCATCAGCGATTCGCCTCGGCCGCGGGTTGACGTACAACGCCGCTCGCTTCATCAAGCTGCCGGCCGAGGGTCCAGAGAAGCCTTACGTGATGCCGACCGGAAAGGAAGTCATGGCCATTCTGGACGGGTTGAAAGACCCTCGTCACAAAATGGCCTGGCAACTGGCGGTCTGGTTGGGAAATCGCTGTGGGGAGACCCGCGGATTGCGTTGGGAATCTGTCTTGTGGGAACATAACACGATTCTAATCCGCGAATCGGTATGGGAAGGGAAGAGCACTCTGCCCAAAACCAAGAAAGGTTATCGGAAGGTCGTGCTCACAGACGAACAGATGCAGATCCTGCGAGAGTACAAAGAGCAACACTTGCCAGATGCTCAGCCTCAAGACTGGGTGATTCCCGGCAAGAGGGGCCGACCCATCGACTTGGGCTGGCTGATGTCGAAGCACATCAAGCTCATCGCTCAGAAACTTGGGATCCAGGGAATTCATTGGCACGCACTTCGACACTTCAATAACAGTCTAATGCTCGCCGAAGGGGTGGACGTGAAGACGCGGATGGACCGCCTGGGCCACGTGAACCATCGCGTGAACATCATCTACTCGCATGCAAACGATGAGGCTCAGATGCAGGCTTCCGAGCTAATCTGCCAGAATCTCAAGGCAGCGGGCTCACAACTCAAGCAGCACCAACCCGCTGCCGCTTAAAGTAGCCGGAAAAGTAGCCGGGAAAAAGGCCCTTCCACTAACTTGTTGAAAACATGGCAGGGGTGGGGGGACTCGAACCCCCGACCCTCGGATTAGAAATCCGATGCTCTATCCGGCTGAGCTACACCCCCCTCAAGAGCTTAGCTTACTGCATTCGGTGGGTTTTCATCAAACACTTCATCGGGTGGTTTTCTTCAGGGAAACCTTGGCGCAGGCGCTTGAGGGGCATGGGGTGGGTGACGGGATTCGAACCCGCGACGTCCAGATCCACAGTCTGGCGCTCTACCAGCTGAGCTACACCCACCGTGTCGGCGTGCTGCGCCAAAGATCAGCCGTCTCTTCTTTGTAACATCGGGCGGTGAAGGGTGTCAACTGAGCGCGTGACACGGAAGCGGAGCTACTTGCCCGATTCCTCCACAGGGATCTCCTGCAGTTCGGTCGGCTGCTGGCAGCAGACGCAGGGTCCGGGCTCGAGTGCCACGATGTTGCAGACCTTGCAGAAGTAACGCACGCGAAAAACCTTACCATTGTGGAGCGTGTAGAGCCACTGAACCTCGAACGTGCCATCGGGCTTCCGGGCGCCTTCCACGCGCACCTCGCGGCCGTCCAGTCGCTTGTCCTGCAGCGTATGAAAGAGGTACTGCGTCACTGCCGAAAGCGGCTGCTCCTTATCGTGCATCTTCAGGACCGGCCCCTTATTACCCGTCGCAAGCAGCTCCCCTTCGAGCGCGGCCAGAGGCTTAGTCTGGTCTGGCCACAGCGTTGCAGCCGGAAGGGAAGCGAGCACCAACGCAAGCCCGAACACGAGCCTTCTGCCGAGCGTTCGGGATGGCGCCGCTCGACCTGCTCCTGGTTGCCATCGATTTGTTGGTTGTGACTTCTTCATTCCGAATCGAGCGTAGACGCGATCAGTGAGATTCGCCTTCGCTTAGCCTCCCCACTTGCCGACCACGGTGAACGCCAACGGCAGCTCCCCGCTTTGCCCGTGGCCTTTCACCTGAAGGTTCCAATGATCCTGGTCATCCTTCACGGCCGAGGGGAAATCGCTACCGCTTACTTGCGCGCCGACCAGGAACCCCGGATGGGGCGTCCCCGAAGCCTGCCGACCCAATTTCACCAGATCGTCGAACCCGAACGCCTTGGCGGGATCTTGGTCGACTGAAACCGGAGCCAGAACCATCACGTCGCGATACGGATTCACGCCCATATGGTTTCCGTCCTGGGGAATGAGAGCATAGCGCAGCGTGTAGAAGCCGGCTTTGATTGTCTGGCCACGAAAATCGGTCGCCGCATTGGGGAAGTGCAGAACTCCCAGGAAGGTTCCTTCGGTCAATGCTCCATAGAGGAGGTCGGATGACGGCTTAGGGCTCGAACTCGTGGGGAGGGTTTTGCGCAGCCAAACTTCGCAGAGCGTCGCGCCCTGATCGTTGACCACGCGGGCTCCCTGTGAGTCGAGAACGTTCTGGAGCGAGGCTGGAACCTCCGTGGCCCGCGCAGCGCCGATAGCTTCGGCCTTGTAGCTGCCCTGGCCAAAAGCCGTCGCCACCGCCAAGAGTTGAGTCGCCAGAATCAGTCCGAGTATGCGGTGCAATTTCATCGCAAAGCCTCCTTACCTATTGGATGTCACAATTCCCGATCCCGATGCCGGATAGCTTCCACGGTGATTATCCCTCTTTCCATCACCGGGTTGGAATATGGAAATTGAACCCCGATGCGGTCAGGGTGAACACAAGACGGAAAGCCCCCTCAAGGGGGTTTCCCGTGCTTCAAGCGGTGTGCGGGAGGATCGAGGTTATCAGAGGGTGAAGGCGCCAACAAACGCGCTGCGCTTGCCCATGTGCGTCCACACGACGCCCAGGCCCTGTCCCTGAAAGGATTCATCCAGCGTGAAGGCCGGCATGGCGTGAGCGAGACTGACGAGCGGCGGGTAATAGACAAACTCGTTTCCGCAAATGTGATCGCCGTGGCACAGGCTCCGCGTCTCGATGCGAGCGATATTGCCCGCCACCAGTTTTGCCGCGCCGTGTTGATCGCCATGTTCCACCGTCAACTGAATCGGCGCAGTCTCAACGCGCACGACGTGATCCAGCAAGCCGCCCGCCATCGACGTGGCGAACTCCCTGAGGGCAGATCGCTGGTCGCTGCTCGCCCGAGAATCCAAGATCAGCACGGAGTGCGCCGGGTACGGGCTGTGATAAGGATCACCCAGCGTGGCCTGGGCCGTGACGACCGCCACCACGCTCAGCCCGTTCAGGCTGACACCCTTCCAGCTACCCTCCTGGACCTTCCAAGCCAAAATGGCTTCCTTGCCGGTCAAACCCACTTCTGAGTTGGCAAAGCAAGGACCTGTGTAAACGTCCGCACTGCGGACTTCGATGTAGTCACCCTTGATGGCCGCGCTTCCGGAAACTGCCAAACCCGAAAGCAGAAAGAAAGCGACGGCCAGAGGAACCATGAGTTTCCGCATGATCCTATCCTCCACGGAGCAGATTTTCTGACAGTGCCCTGAAGAGCATATTGTATTACACCCTGCCGTCGGATTCAACCTTGGCGGCGACTCGGACGGAGGCAGTAGGCAGCGAGCGCCGTATGCGAGTCCCGACCAGTCGGGATAGGCAGCGAGCGCCGTGTGCGAGTCCCGACAAAGTCGGGAAAAGCACTTCGCCTCCCAGCTTCTGAATCCCATTCGCCCCGCTCCAACCCTCGGTCGCTGCGGCGACGGAGGGTGGCCCGACCTACCTGCGGCAAGCAGGCTTGTAAGGAAGGGTGAGGGGGTCGTACCCCCAGCCTCTAGCCCCCAGTCCCTGCGCTTCGGACTCCTAACTCCTGTATTTTCACCACCATAGCTTCATTAACCCATTAACTAGCTTGTTTTCAATAATATATCCAGATCGACCTGCCGAAGATTTTCTCCATCCTTTGTTTTCATAGATGTATCCGGATCGACCTTCATTTTTAACATCTTTTTCTTCTGCGCTGTCCCTGCCGAACCTCAATCCGACTAAGTGCTTGCATTTCAACAACTTCGTTTTCAATCCAGGTCATGCTAAATCTCCCCGATCCATCGCTAAGCCCTTATGTTTCATTAACATTTCCGGATAGAAGTTCATTCTGAGCAGGTACGCCCGCGATTAGGCTCTGCGAGGTCACCCCCGCGAAACCTGCCTGCGGCAGGCAGGCGTGGTGATTGACGATTTTAGGACCCAGCAAACCGGTTCATCTTTTCACTCAGCTCTGCCGATAACCGATTCGGGGAAGTGTGTCACTCGGCATGGGGTCATCGGGGCCTCCGTTCATCGGGCCATGGGTCCATCGAGTCATCGGATGGAGGCCGGAAGTGCGATCACCCGATCTCCCGACTTCCCTGACTCCGGACTCGTTTTTTCCTATTTCCTATCACCTGTTCCCTGTCCCCTGTCCCCTGTTCTTCCGCCCCTAGTCCTGAGCCCCTAACACCTAGTCCCTGCTCTATGGTAGCAATAAGCACGGGTGTAATGTCAAGGCCATGACGCACGATTTATCCTGCCGGTAGCCCTAAAATGCAACGGTTGGCACCTGATTGTCCGGCGAATTCCCTGCCGGAAGCAGTGGTAGGGCCGAACGGCGTTCGGCCCGCTGGGGGCGAGCAGCCTGCGCCCCGGAGGCTTCGGCCGCCGGGGCGCCGCTCGCCCCGACAAGCAAAAGAGCGCCCCGATATGTCGGGGCGTTTCTTCCAGCAGCGCGGGTTCTGCCCGCGCCGCAATTGCCTTCGTAGAGGGGGTAGCGAAGAGTTTGCGCCTTTCAAAGTCTGCGGCCTGCCTGCGCAGTCAGGCTTGAATGTTCCAGGCCATTTCGTATTTGTTCAATATGAATCGTTCCACCAGAGCGAGGTTACGGTGGTGGCGATGACCCCCAACCAAGAACCGCAGAGTCTCTGGGGAACGAGACTCTGCGCTTGTATCTACCCACTCCGAACCCACTTAGGTCATTTCTAGGCGATGAGCGTTCATCGGGACCCACGCAGCGTGACCGATCTGAGGTTACGTGCTACGATTTACAGGTGATACCGAGCACGCAATCCGGCTGGGCGTGGATGGGTGGCAGTCGTGTTCGAAGATCCCGTTTCCACGGCGGGCGAAAGACCGTGGCCGCGAGGAGGGTAAATGCCGGGAAGCACCGACTACCTCGACGGCACTTACTTGCAACAGAATCCTGACTGGCATGTCCCTGATTCTGCCTGGAAGGTTCGGCAGATTTTAAGGATTTTGAGCCGCAACCAGATTGTTCCAAGAACAGTTTACGATGTTGGCTGCGGGGCTGGAGAGGTTCTCCGGCTACTCCAGCAGAACCTCGGCACCGCCTGCGAACTCTGGGGCACCGACGTCTCGCCCCAGGCCATCGAGATGTGCCGAGCCAGGACAAACGATAGATTGCACTTTGCATTATCGGACGATTGCCCATGGGCTGGACAGTTCTTCGATTTAGTGATTGCAATCGATGTCTTAGCGCACGTTGAGGACTACCGCGGGTTTTTGCGCAATATCAAGCTAAAGGGTACATATAAACTAATTCACATCCCGCTCGACGTTTCCGTTCAGCATATCTTGCGGGAACACAGTATGATCAATCGCCGACGAAGCCACCCACACTTTCACTATTTCTCGAAGAGGACCGCGATGTTTGCTTTCGAAGACCTCGGATTTGAAATCGTGGATTGGTTCTATACTCCTCGGTCGATCGATATTCCCGGTCACACGAGAGGAAAGCTCGTGAGGCTTCCTCGGAAGTTACTCTTTGCTGTCAATCAGGACTTCGCCGTCAAACTGCTAGGCGGCTTCAGCTTAATGGTTCTTGCGAAGTGAATGACGTGACAACCCAGGGCTAAGAGACAAAGGTATACTGTGGGGTTATATTTGTCTGTTTGTGTGGGTTAGTATTCGACCTGCACACAACATGCTGCGATATCTATGGAAACGCCACGAAGAGGTAAAAAGCGGGATGGGAGAGTCGGAGCCGAGACTAAAACTGTGCGATCCGTTTTCTCCAAGGCCAACGCTCAATCGGTAAATGCGACGAGTCTTAGGAGCGTCGAGTTTCTCTACCTCGACCAAGCGGCGGTCCTTGACGCTGACGTGCTGGACATGCCCCGAGCAATGGATGTCGTTGGACGGGCGCAAGCCTCATTCGCAAAAGGTGAAGTCCGGCAGCCGCACAAGGTTGTGCTGCGCAGCGGAGACACTGCAGAGAGCGAAGAACTGGGGCGCTTCAACGGCCTCTCGGCGTCCATAGGTACGCCGGTGCAGTGTGTGGGATTTAAGTGGATTGGAAGCTTCCCCGCGAATCGAAAGCTCGGTCTGCCTCGCGCCAGCGCACTGATCATCTTGAACTCCCCGCAAACCGGACTTCCACTTGCCTTGTTGGACGGAACCCTGATCAATGCGATGCGGACGGGCGCTATGACTGGACTCGGCGTTCGATACCTCGCCCCAAGTCAGACACGTAAGGTCGGCATCCTCGGCGCAGGTGTCCAGTCTCGTACGCAGATCCTGGGTTTGTACACGGCGCTTCCCAAGATTGAGGAGATCGCTCTTTACGCTCGGAGCAATTCTGCCTCGGAAGCGGTTGCTGAGGATTGCCGGCGGCGGTGGGGCGCTCCGGTCCGAGCAGTCCGGACGATTGATAATGCGCTCCTCGACGCCGACGTGGCCCTCACCATCACGACCGCCCATGAGCCGATCATGCTCGCGCAGCACATCAAACGGGGCGCGCTCACGGTGCAGCTTGCGGGTCATGAATGTGAGTTCGGCGTTATACAGTCATGCCGTAAAATAGTTACGGACGACTGGGACGCAGTGAAGCATCGGGCCATCATGACTCCGGCTATCATGCACCAGCAGGGGTTGCTCCACGATGAAGACATTTACGCAAACCTGGGCGAACTGATTCTCGGAAGGAAGGCCGGCCGGGAAAGCGACAAAGAAAGAATCCACTATTGCCACATGGGTATGGGTGTTAACGATGTCGCACTCGCATGGTCGGCTTATGAGATGGCGTGCGAACGAAACCTCGGCACACGTTTGCCTCTGTGGCGGGAGCCACTGTGGGTTTAACTGAGGTGTGCTGCGCGCGTCCATCGTTATGAGGGACTCATCTGACCGCATGCGAATCAAGGACAATTGTGTCCCGGTCGTTGTGCTCGTGTCGTCCCAGCCTGGCGGCCTTGGCCTTATTCGGAGCCTTGGCAGACAAGGTATCCGCGTATATGGCGTCCACCAATATTCATTGGAACCGGCGGCGTGGTCCCGCTTTTTGCGGGGTGTATTTTGCTGGAATTTTTCGCGAGCCTCTGCGGGGGATTCAGTATTGTTCCTGCTGGATGTTGCCAAGCGGATTGGAACGAGACCGATCCTGATTGCCACCTCGGATGTAACCGCGCTCTTCGTCGCCGAAAACGCAGAATCTCTTGAGGAACAGTATCTGATCGCCACGCCGCCGGCTAACGCGGTCCGCATTTTCTCCAGCAAGAAGCAAACCGCCGATCTATGCCAAAAACTGAGTATTCCCTCGCCTGAGACCGCACTACCGACTTCGCGCGAAGACGCGTTACAGTTCGCGCAAACCACGAAGTTCCCCACCATTGTGAAGGGCGAATACGGTGAGTTCTTGCAACGAAGAGGGCAATCCGTGCGGGTCGCCATTGTAGCTAGCAAGAAGGCACTGCTCGATATCTACGACTTGAATGCGGAGATCGGCATTCCCCGTTTAGTTTTCCAAGAGTACATCCCAGGCGGCGACGACGCGATCTGGATGTTCAATGGCTACTTCAATGCCCGATCCGAGTGTTTATTCGGCGGCACGGGGCGAAAACTCCGTCAGTTCCCAGCGCATCGTGGCAGCACGTCGCTTGGAATATGCGCGAGAAATGACGCGGTGGAAACCCAGACGATGCTATTGATGCAAGCCGTCGGTTATCGGGGACCGGTGGATTTGGGCTATCGCTTTGATGCTCGCGATGGCCGGTACAAATTACTGGATGTAAATCCACGCATTGGCGCAACCTTTCGTTTATTCACCGCACAGAACCAACTGGACGTTGCCCGAGCGCTCTATCTTGACCTCACGGGACAGACGGTCCCGTCCGCGGAGGTATCCGAAGGACGCAAATGGATCGTGGAGAGCAATGACTTGATCTCGAGTTGGACTCACTTTCGAGAAGGACAGTTGAGTCTTGGCGCATGGATCCGCTCTTTGCGCGGCATTCACGAGGGCGTTTGGCTCACCACAGACGATCTGGCCCCGGTGGCTCTTCTTCCCTTTTTGTTGTTCCGCAAGCACTTTGGCGGAGACAAGAATCCAGTCTCCAGACAAAAGCTGAAAAGATCCTGAGAAGCCGCTTTACCGCAAGCTTGCCCTAACATCCGATAAGGGTATTTTACGCCCACCCCCGGGGTGCCGTTTTCGGCCGGAAAGAGAGGGACCCACGTGGTGAAGGCATTTGCGGGCAAAAGTACAGTGGAGTGCCATTATCGGCAGAATGCGGCCTTCGTGGGAGTATGAAACCACAGATCCTAGTAAGCGCCCTTCACGTCAAGAGGAAGAAGTGGCCGTCCACCGGCTGCCATTTGGGCGTATCGTCGGCGACCCGCAGGTCTTGATTCTGGTCATAATCGCAGGCCGCGGGCGGTTGACGTCGCACCCGGAAACAATCCGCCTGGTCGTATTACGCCCTTATGGGGAATTGACCCACTACGCGACTGCGCGAGCGGGGGACTGGGGCAGGGTCAGAGCAGACGGGCACCGCGCTCCCTCGGAATGAGGAGGTTGGGGGGCGGCACGCTGGATTCCCGCTCCTCCGCTTCCCCGGAGGACAGGCCTCGCGGGGGTGACAGCGATAGGCATCGCCGTTGTGGATTCCCGCTTGCGCGGGAATGACGGTGGGGGGATCGCGGCGTTCGCGGGAACTTGTCCCGATGCTTTGTGTCGGGATGATCGCGTCAGAGCGACTCGTAACACGCTCGCCCGGAAGTACAGGCCCCCGGGGTTACGACTTGGCCGTCGGGGCCCAGGCAGTTCTGGGTGTGCACGCACCAGCAGATGCCGCTATCGGAGCGAGGAACCGTGGGGTCAGGCTCCGCTTCAATGAACATCCACTTGGAACGTAGCAGGCGGCAGGGTTCCTGGGGTTGACCGAGCTGCGGAGATGGTTCAGGCATAATCAAGCCTCTCCTTTCGCGGCACGCAGGATGGCGCGCTTCACGGCCACGCGAGCGAGCTGGACTTTGTAGGCGTTCTTGGAAAGCGGGGTCGCCTTACTGAGTGCGGCCTTGCCGGCTTCCCAGGCCACCTCTTCGCTGACAGATTTGCCCGTCAGCGCTTCTTCCGCTTCCGGTGAAGGCCAAGGCACCGGGGCCACGTGACCGAGTACCACTCGAGCCTTCTTCACGGTATCGCCCTCGAGATTGAAGACCACCGCAGCAACCGCGAGAGGCCAGTCCAAGGCCTCTTTCTGCCGGACCTCATAGACCGCCATCTTGACGTCTCCCGGGGCCGGCACCAGGATTTCCGTAACGATTTCGCCCGGCTGCAGTGCGTGCTCGATCTCCTGGTCGTTCTTGGGCGTCACAAAGAAATCCTGCACTGAGAGCTCACGCGTACCTTGCGGGCCGTGGAGCTTCACCTTCGCGTTCAGAGCAATGAGGAGGGGAGCCAGGCTGGAGGGGCTCACGAAATAAGCCGGCCCGGAATTCCCGAGGATGGCGTGGTAGCGGTTGTCGCCGTCCGGGACCAGTGGCTTGCCGTTATAAATTGCCAGCAATCCGAACCCGGCGCGATAGTACCAGCAGCGCGGCCGCTGGCAGAGGTCGCCGGCCACGGTTCCCGTGTTGCGGACTTGCGGGCTGCTTACGCCTTCCGCCGCCTGAGCGAGCGCGGGGTAGTGCTTCCGGACGGCGGGGTTCTCCAGCAGCTCTTCAAAGGTCGCGGTGGCGCCCAGTCGCAAGCCCGACCCGGTGTTGAAAGTGATCCCCCGGAGTTCCTTGACGTGTTGCAGGCTGACCAAGCGCGCGGGAGTTGCGACGCCATCTTTAACCAAACTGAGGAGGTCCGTGCCCCCGGCCAGCACTTGAGCTCCGCCTTTCGCACCGGTGAGCAGCTTGACCACTTCTTGGCTTGTCGTGGGGCGTGCGTATTCGAAGGCTTCCATTAGGCAGCTCCTCCTTTCTCGAGTGCAGCCAGGACCTTGTCGGGGGTGATGGGCAGCGTGGGCACGCGCACGCCGAGGGCGTTGGCCACGGCATTGGAAATGGCGGCGCCCGGAGAAATCACGGGAGGCTCGCCGAGTCCGATCGTTCCCCGTTCGTCGTAGCCGGGGCCGGTCATCATGTGGACGACCAGTTCGCCGATGTCCCCGATGCCCGCCAGCTTGTAGAATTCCATGTTGTTGTTCAGCATGCGGCCGGTCGCGCGGTCCATGACTTTCTCTTCAAAAAGCGCGTAGGTGATGCCCATGATCATCGCGCCATAGCACTGGCTCTCCGCCGTCTTCAGGTCGATGATGAGGCCGCAGTCCTGCGCCGCCACCATCTTGTTGATCTTCACCAAGCCCGTTTCCGTGTCCACGGAGACGTCGGCGATCTGCACGCCGCCCACGCCGCTGTCCCCCAGCTTGCACTGGCCGGGGTTCTTGCCCGTGGTCTGAATGGTTTTCACTTGCAGCTTGGCGCAGGCTTCTTTCCAGGTCAGCTTCTTTGAGGCATCGCCCTTCGCCTGGATGTGTCCATCCACCGCCACGAGTTGATCCGCCGGCACGCCCAGACTGGGGGCGACGACGGCAAGAAGTTGGTCCAGAGCATCGACCGAGCCGCGGCGAGTGGAGGCTGACACGCCACCCACCGTCGTGCTGCCGCCCGAAGCGCCGGAGGCCGGGAACTTGCTGTCGCCAATGGTCACCTTGATGGCTTCCACCGGAAGCCCCAGCGTCTCCGCCGCCACGATGGCGATGACGGTCCGCGTCCCGGTCCCGAGGTCCTGGCTACCCAGGGCCACCTCCACGGAACCGTCCGGGTGGATCGTGACATTGCAATTACTGTTGTGCCCGCGGCCGCCCCAGGTGTGGAGGCTCACACCGAGGCCACGCTTGATGGTCCCTCCGGTTTTGTCTCCCCGCGGATGCCAGTTCTTTTGCCAATCGCTCAGTTCCGCAGCCTTCCGCAGTTCCTGCCGGTAAACTTCAGCGCGGTCACCGGCAAGATCGGCGTTCTTGGAGAAGAACTCCACGGGGTCCATGTTTAGCTTGGCCGCCAGGTCGTCCAGCGCGCACATGGTCAGGAGCGCGGCCTGGGGATGGTTCGGCGCGCGCCAGGCGCGAGCCGGCCCGGTATGGGTGCTGATGGACGTGTGGCGGGTGACTTTGTTGGGTATGTTCAGCACGTAGGGAAGGGGCGGCATGGTGGTGCCGGCCGGTCCCCCGGTGCCCCAGGAGTGGGAATCCCAGGCCACAATCGTCCCATCTTTCTTCGCCGCTACCTTGATCTGGGCGTAGCTGGAGGGCCGCGCGCCGGCCACCTCCATCTCCATGTTGCGGTCGAGCATCAGCTTCACCGGCTTGCCGGCGGCCTTCGCCAATTTCGCTACTTCAATGCCCCAGCGGTCGGGAGAGAATTTGCTGCCGAATCCTCCGCCGACGTAATTGCATATCGTTTCAATGTTATTGTCGGGGACGTTGACCCCTTGCTCGCGCAGCGCTTGCCCGATTTGCCCCGGCAAGCCGGAGACGTTTTGCGTGGAGGAATGGGTTCGCAGGTTCTCACCCGTCCACTCCGCGATGTTTCCGTGCGCTTCCAAGCAACAATGAGTGATCGTGGGGATGCCATAAAAGCCTTCAGAGATCACCACGTCGGCATCGCTGAAGGCCTTGTCCGGATCTCCGCTCTTCTCCCCGCCAGCATCCTTGGCGTGGTCGCCCGCCTGTTGCAAGTCTTGTTCGAGGACGAAATGGGGGAGTTGCTCGAACTCCACCTTGATCTTGCGGACGGCATCATCGGCGATATCTTCACTCACTGCGGCCACGGCCACAATTTCATCGCCCGCCCATTGGATTTCTTTTCCGACGCCTTGAATCACGCGTACGGTTTTCACCCCGGGCAGCTTCTCCGCCTCGGAAGTGTCAATCGCGGTGATCTTGGCGTGGGCGTAAGGCGAGCGATAAATCTTGGCAACCAGCAGGCCGGGGAGGTCGATGTCGTAAGTGTACTTCGCGCGGCCACTCGATTTGGCGGGCCCGTCGATGCGGTTGATGCGCTTTCCGATGAGTCTGCGATCACTGGCCTCTGGCCAGTCATATTTGCACTTAGCCATTTGCGCGCCCTCCCTTCAGGGTTTTTGCCGCCTCGAGGACAGCCTCGCGAACCCCCGCATAGGTGCCGCAGCGGCAGAGGTTGCCACCCAGTCCGTGCTCGACATCTTCCCGCGTCGGATCGGGGTGCTTGTCCAGGAAGGCTTTGCACGCCACCACGAATCCGGGCGTGCAGAAGCCGCACTGTTGCGCGTCGTGGTTGATGAACGCGGTCATGACGGGGTGGAGTTTGTCCTCGGTCGAGAGACCTTCAATGGTCACAAGGTTGTGGCCTTCCGCCTCGATGGCCAGCAGGTTACAGGCGTACACCGGCCGGCCATCCATGATGACCGTGCAAGCGCCGCAGACTCCACGGTCGCACACCTTCTTGGCGCCCGTCAGGTCAAGCCGACTGCGCAGGGCGTCCAACAACGTCACGCGGGGCTCGACCTTCAGGCTGTGGGGTTTGCCGTTGATCTGTAGAGTAATCGGAACCGCACCCGGGCCCAGGACGCCGGGCTCTTGTTCTGGCGCGGTGGCCCCGGCCTTCGGGGTGGCCAGCAGTCCGGTGGACACGGCCATGCTGGCGCCCTTCAAGAAGTCACGCCGTGAAAAGCCTTCCTTGTGGAGTTCCCGCAACTTCCCCTTCTTCCGTCTCATGTTTGGCTCCTCTGGTTGCTGAACGGCACGTGAGTAATCGGAGTTATGGGCAGGACGCCGCTTGGCGCCTGCGTACGAATGCTATCCTGACCTTGGTCGCTTGCCCGAAGTCTGTCATTATATCACCAAAGAGTGCTCTCAAGGGCAAGGTTTAGAGTGCCTCAAGCACGGCCGGATTTTTCAGGGCTTGAAAAAAGAGATTACAGAGCCGTAGAGAGCTAGGGTGTTGTCATGGAATAACTGTTCCGTGTTCAACCTAAGAGCCCCCCTTACCCCTGTTCCTCTGTCCGGCTCTGCGGGGCCGAGGGGAGAGCCCATTCGAATTTCCTGCCCTCGCCTCCTGGGGGAGAGGGCGTCCCGATGCATCGGGACGGGTGAGGGGGTCAATCAGCAGACGATCTAACAGTCATTTTGTGACAGCCCGTAAAGATGCGCCCGCGCCTGAGAAGATTCACCTCTGGCAACCCGCAACGTGATGAATTATACTGCGCCTCCTTTCTGTAGAGGCGAGAGGCCGGCCCCAGCGTGTTTCCGGTGCCCCGGCAGCCGTGGTCCGATGAACAATGCTACGATCACCGTCCAATCCTCCAGGAGAACCCCATCCTGTGTGGCACGAAAAGCTGGCGTCTGAACTGGAAAAATTACGACGTGCCGGTATCGCGCGCGGCCGCGCGGCGGATCTGCTTCTTCCCAGCCTGCGATACATCTTCTCGACGGAAGTTCATGCCTATGCCTTTTCCATCGCGGCCAACGCCTACCTTTCTTTTTTCCCCTTCACTCTGATCTTGCTGGCCGTTTGCCGGCGTTGGTTGCACTGGGAAGGGGCTTACCAGATGGTTCTCCAACTTCTGCGAGTTCACCTTCCCATCGGAGCGGATTCGGTGGTTCGCAATCTGATCGTTCTGGTTCAGGGGCGGCCACGCCTGCAACTGATGTCGGTGTTCATGCTCTTCTTCACGACCTCAGGCGTGTTCCTACCGCTCGAGATTGCTCTGAACAAAGTGTGGGGGTTCCAAAGCAATCGCAGTTTTCTGAAGAACCAAGCCGTCTCCTTTGTTCTGGCTTTTGTATCCGGCCTGCTCGCTCTCTGCTCCATATGCACGATCGCTGTGGTGGAATGGATCATCACCTTCCTGATCGGGTGGATTCCTTCCAAGATTCTTCTGGCGGGACTCTCCCGCATTGTCCTGGAAACAGCTTCAGTCGTGCTCGCGGTGTCGATCTTTTTTGTGATCTACCGCTTCCTGCCGAACGGCAAAGTCCCCGTCGCTCGCGTCCTTCCGGCCGCCGTTGTCACGGGAATTCTGACCGAGGCGGGCAAGGGCATTTACTTCTTGACTCTTCCGATGTTTCGTTTTCGTGAGGTGTACGGACCCTACGCCTTGTCCGTGACTTTACTTTTCTGGGCGTATGCGGGTGCCCTGATCCTGCTCTTCGGGGCGCATCTTTCGGCGCGCGGGTTTGGGCAGAAAGTGTTCTCCCGAGATGCCCCCGCGCCGAACAACGCACCGATTGCGAGCCTGCAGAGCGGGAGTTAACCGCGGACGGAGATTCATGGGAAGCCGACAGCAGATCCAGGACATCCCGAGCGCCCTCCGGGTGACTCTGGAAAAGGCCCGCACCGAGTATGAGACCGCCGTACGCCAGGTTCGGTGGGGAGACGGCCCAGTTTATGTCAGCGGGACGGGAAGTTGCGCCGCCCTCGGCGTGGCGGCTGGCTATGCGTTCGAAATGTTCCTCGGCTGGCCGGTGGTGGCGCGGCCAGTGGAGGTCCTGCGGACCTACGCGCTCTCCCTTTTGCGGCCGAGGTCGGTGCTGGTGATGATCTCCGCCGGGGGCGAAGGGGCGGAAGCCCAGGAGCTTTTGCGCGTTGCGCGCCAGCGCGGATCCACGCTGGTCGTGCTGACCAATGCCCCTGACAGCTCGCTGGCGAAAATAGCCGATCAAGTTCTCCTCGTCCGCGCCGAGGGTGAAGGAGACGTTCCCTCTGTAACCGTTTGTCTGCACGCCGCCCTGAATTACCTGGCGCTCGCGGCAGCCCGCCTTCTGAAGCGTCATGAGTCCCCGTGGGACTCCCTCGAGAGGGAATTTGAACGGCTTCCGGCCCAGGTCGATTGGGTGCTCACGCAACTTCCAGTCGCGGTCCGTTCGATGGCAGCGGAGGTGATACGTTTTCCGCGCCTTCGTATCGTGGGGGGAGGCTTTTATCACTTTCCAGCTTGGCGAGCCGCCCGACGCCTGCGAGTCCTTGCGGGCCTTTCGGCGGAAGGGATGGAAGCCTCGGAATTCTCGAGTGGGCTGGCGGGCGTCCGGCGTGACGAAGCCGTACTGTTTCTTTCGGGCTCGCGTTCCAAGATCAACAAACTCACCTATCGCTCGGCCGCACAGGCCCGCGTGAATGGCGCACGAGTGCTCTCCGTTACGGACAGCCAGGATCGGGAACTCGTAGAACGGTCGGATCTCGGAATCTTGATTCCGGCCTTGATGGAGGCGACGGGGTGCACGCTGAGCCTGTCCCTGGTGGAGTGGCTGGCGGTCGAAGCTGCACGCACGGTGAACCAACCCCCTGCTTCTCCGCAGCTTCCGCACGACCTCGGCACCTCGAACCCCCCTGACAAAAAGCGCAGGCCGTAACAGGCTGGGTCGCGCTTGGGTCAAGGCCTGTGTAAGACTTGCAGGCGGTATCGGCCGACTATGTTTTAGGGGGTGAGAATCGGAACTCTGGGACTATCTTTATCGAAAAGCGCAAAATGATATCTTGCTGAGTTTAGTAAGGCGTAAAGGTTACAAGTTAATACTGTTGACACCGAGTTCCGGTTCTGCTCTAATTGAACTATGGACGTTGGAAAACGATTAAGACAGTTACGGGAAGCTAAAGGTCTCTCTCAAGGCGACATCGAACGGCGATCGGGTCTTCTGCGGTCATACATCTCTCGCGTGGAGGGTGGATATACAGCACCCTCGCTCGCGACTCTGGAAAAGTTCTCCAAGGCGTTGGAGGTCGAGACGTACCAACTGCTCTTCCAGGGTGAGGGAAAGCCGGCCGCGCCCAAGGTCCCTGAGCAGGTGAACCTGGGAAAGCCCGTCAAGCGGTTGGTCAAGTGCTTTGAGAGCATGTCGACCACAAACCGCAGGCTCCTGATGTCGATGGCGGAGAAGCTCGCCAAACACTGAGAGCACCCTAGGCTGTTTTGTGCGGTTGTTCTAGTGACCTGCACCGATCCCTCACGGGGTCGAAGGGTGGGGTGTCCCTGCGTTTGCCGTCGGATCGACGAGCCCGCGCCGGGAAGAACTGTGCAGAGGGTTAAGTGTTTCTGGCGCGCCTGGGGAGACTCGAACTCCCGGCCTACAGATTCGAAGTCTGCCGCTCTATCCAACTGAGCTACAGGCGCGCACCTTGAGTTTACCCTAACTCGGGGATTCCGAGAAGCAAGTCTCGGTGTTTGCCCGCCCAAGAATTCCCTCCTGCTTTCCTCTCCACGCTTAATGGCGTGTGGTATACTGGCGCCGACCGACGGTAGTCTGACTCGACCTAAGCGCTAACAAGGAGTGCGACTATGTCTGACCGATGGGTGTTTCTTGCTGCCTTTGTGACCTTGGTTCTGGTCGTTGCCGGTGCATTTGCCATTCCCGAGTTTTTCTTTTACGAACTCCTGACTGCTACAATCTTCGTCGTTGTCGCCGTCATGGTCTTCTTCGGCGGAGATAAGTTTCCCTACATGTTAGGGATGATTGCGCCCGTCCTTTGGCTTATTTTCGACCTGCTGGTCGAAAAGTTTCGAGACTTCAGAGTGCTGTTCAGATTTCTGAGTTTTGAACCCACTCGTCCCCTCGACACGCCGCTGCACGGCGTTGCCCTTCTCATGGCCGTCGTGCTTCTCATCTTCTCGGCCCGCGCTTGGCGGAAACAGGTTACAGACAAGTTCCTGGGTAAGACCTTTGCCACCGCGTTGATTGTGGCGTTGATCTGGATCGGACTTCTTGCGGGTTGGGAGTTCCACATGATGTCCTCTGGCGCGCGACCGCAATAATCCTGCAGCGCCGCGCCGACCCGTCGTGTCGTGGTCACAGCTCCTTCGCCCGTTGACCCACGCTCGGAGTTCTGAGATTCTGGAGCGGTGGGCTATCCATCCCGAGGTTAGCAGTTTTGTGTCCGCGGTCTGGTTTCAAGACCGCCGGCGGGATGGTGTGCGCGGCGCCCTCAAATTGATCGAAGGGAGCAACGTCAGGCTGCATGACAGTCTCCGCCGAGAAATTCCAGAAAGCGACGATCACATTTCGAAAAGATCATACTGAAGATCTGTGGTCTATCCGGGTTCGCCCCGAGCGCCCCATCCCCTTCAAGCCGGGTCAGTATCTCACCCTGGGAATTGAGGAGGAGGGCAAAGTAGTCGAGCGAGCCTACTCCGTCTGCTCGAGTCCCTATGAACATGAAGTGGAGTTCTTCTTCGAGCTGCTGATGAAAGGTCGATTGACTCCCCCACTTTATCATCGGCAAGTGGGCGACCTGCTTCTGATGCGACATCACGCCAAGGGAGTTTTCACCCTGGACGGGAACAGCGGCCACAAGCAGCATCTCCTAATTTGTACGGTGACGGGAGTCGCTCCCTACGTTAGCATGGCGCGCACGCTGGCGCATGAGGCCCGGCAAGGGCGCCGGATCGATGCACGGCTCGTGGTGCTGCATGCCGCCAGCCACTCGTGGGAATTTGCCTACCGGGAAGAGCTGGACGCCCTCGTCCGGGAGTTCCCCTGGCTCACCTACATTCCCCTCATCAGCCGGCCGTGGGAGGACCTGGAATGGAAAGGGGACGTCGGACGTGTCGAGGATGTGCTGCGAAAGTACAGCGATGAACTCGGGCTAGGGCCTCATGAAACTACCGTCTATCTCTGTGGTCACCCGCAGATGATTGAAAACGCCAAGGGCATTCTCCGCCGCCGGGGATTTGCCAAGGAGTTCATCCGCGAAGAGACTTACTGGGTGCCCAAGAAAGGGGTGAGTTAGGTTCTTGTCCCGCTCACGCCAGGTGCACAGCAAAAGATCCGGTCATACGCACCTTCATTTGCTGTTCAAAGTCTAATTCAGTGTTGAATGTGCCAACAAACTGCCGACCATTAAGCACACCTGCTGCCCTTGCGACAACGTGACTGTGAATGTTGACCGGCAATCTGATGCGCCGCCAGGTGCTTAGATCTAGAAATTCCTCCCCTGCCGGAAGTGTGCTCGCATGGTCATACACAAAAACGCTTGGTCGGTCCGGAACGGTTGAGAGTGCGCTATCGTCACTGATCATTTCAAATGACGAGAGCCCAAACCGTTCGTTCAACTCCTGAAGTGACCTGCTGGGGCCAATGGTACAGAGATAAGCGACTAACCGGCCTTGCTCATCGCGCCAGAGTGCACCATCAGCAATTCCGTTTTGTATTTCATTCAGCGCTGGATGATTCAATGAGTTCGATTCGTACCGGATCAGGCCGTTGGCAATTCGCGCGACCGACCGAAGCCCAGGTCCCAGCGGCGGGCCAGTATCTAATCTCTGTTCGGGGTGATCCCTGAGGACCGCCGCAGGACTGAGCAGATCTTCAATTCTTTGATAGCCATCGGACCTACAGAGTGCCTCGTAATCAAGGTGCAAGATAGGGCTCGCAGTCGGCCCCATATTTGTTTGAAACACGTCGATTCGTCTTCCATTACACAACGCAAAATAAACGGCTCGCACCTCGGGATGGTTGGCATATGTCCAGGCCTGTTCTATCTCGTCATGGCCAAGATCAGTGTCTGGCGCTTTCGCCTCGATCACCCACCTGACCTTTTCCCCAGCCACCAGGATGTAATCCGCTTTTCCGCGCAGGAACGGATCCTTCTTTGAGTCCTGCCGGCCCAGAAGGGAATGTGGATAACGCAACCATTGTTCGCGGATGACGTTGTGATGGGTGCCAGAACGATAGCCGAGCCCTCGCAAAAGTGGCGCGAGGATTTCTTCCCGCACATCCGTCTCGTTCAGTTCCTCGAAATTCGTCGGTTCAAACATGTGACATTACTCCTTGCACCTTAGCTTTTGTTTATGCTGACCGGCAACGAACCCATCCCGGCCAGCGTCGCGGCCTGTGTGGTCGGGTGATCGTTGTGAATGTCCAGGCGGGCGAGGTGGGAAATCATCTGCACGGCCATCTCAGCATATCTGATCTGACCCTTTTCGACCGTAAGGCTTAACGTTTCGTTTCGCTGCGTCAAGACCTCGACTCGGGAGAAAAGGATCATATTGCGATCCCTACCCAAAGAGATTTCGCCGTAGCTCAGGGATTGCACTTTCGGCTTGCGGAAGAGGCGGGATTCAATCCAGAGAAGGCGTCGAGAGGTCAGCAAAACCCAGGTTCGGCGTGGTCCCCCGGCGGACCGCTTCCAGCCGTGCAAGGCCCCGTGCAACTCCTCGCTGGGTTCCAGCTGCGCGGTCAACTTCTCGAGCCGTCCCGGGGCGATGTCCAACAAGCTTTCCTTGAGGCCCGTCGGGAACTTCCTTCGAAAGACCCAACGGAAAAGCCACCCGAGTGCTGAGCCGGCGATGTGAAGGTCAAACGCCAGGGTCCTCAGGATGCGCGGTCCCACCAGGGCAAACAGAAGGACGAACAGGATGACGATGGCCAACATCACCCAGGGCGCGTAAACTGAGAGGAGCGTTGCGGTGAGAACGGCGGCATCTTCCCCGAGGCTTAAGACGAAGTTCGCGGCGCCCAGGCTCTTGGTCGTGCTCATCAGCCGCAAGCTGGACTTGGTGGAGTGCGCGGCGGCAGCCAGCGTGCCGCCCATCAGCATGGCGACTGCGGTTTCAAAGGCGTTGTTCGTGGTGAGCGTGGCGCCGGTGGCTACGGCTCCGGCAAGGGGCCGCAGGAAGGTGTGGAGGAAATCCCAGACATTGTCAAGCAGCGGAAATTTCTGCGCGAGGATTTCCGAGAAGGCCAGGAGTCCCAGGATGAAAACGGCCTGATCGGAGACCAGCCACTCGAACCGCGCAGAGACCTGAATCACGTGGCCATAACGCGCGAACAGGGCAAGGAGGAAGAGCGGCAGGTACGTGTTGACGCCACTCGATAGCGCCAAACCCCACGGCAGGCCATTGACCATCCACACCTCGCGCAGCAAGGAACCCAATCACCTGCATTCTCACACTGCACGCGGAGAGGGTCAAGAGGCGCGGGCGGCGGGAAGCACTCCTTGACATAGCGGAAAGGTAAAATGCCTGGTCGTCCTCGCTGGGCGGAGACCTCGGATAGCTCGCCTTTCCTGAGTTATACTGCTCGACGTGACTCCGCACCGCATGCGGACCGTTAAATCTGCGATTCTCGCCGTCTTTATGCCTTACGAGGCTTCGCCTCAGGTAGACGGGCGTGTCGGTTCGCCGGGAGCGCAGGGGAGCGGGCAGTCTGAAGGACGGGTGAGGGGGCTGTTCCGGCAAGGCTCCCGATAAAAGGCATCGGGACAGGTTCCGCGCTCGCCTTCCAGAAGGGGAAGGACTCCGCTTGTCTAGAGCAAGTTTCGCGGCTCAAGATACCCGCTGCAGGGTCTGAGTTTGAGGAGGAAGTGGCATGCTCACTCGCGAGCGCCGGTCGGATTACAGCTCGAAACTCTACGAGCAGGCTTGTCGAGTCATTCCCGGCGGCGTGAACAGTGCCGTCCGTAACCTCATGCCGCCCCTAGTGATCAAGCGCGCGGAGGGCGCGAAGCTGTGGGACGTCGATGACAATGAGTACCTGGACTTTCATGGCGCGTTCGGTCCGCCGTTACTCGGCCATAATCATCCCGGCGTCAGGCACCGGGTGATCGAAGCCCTGCAAGCAGGCATACTGCCCGGAGTAGGCGCCACAGAACTGGAGATCCAGGTGGCCCGCAAGATCACCCAACATGTCCCCTCGGCGGAGAGGGTGCTGCTCTGCAATACCGGGTCCGAGGCAACGTTCCATGCTCTGCGTGTGGCTCGCGCGGTCACGGGCCGAAAGAAGATCATCAAGTTTCAGGGTTGCTATCACGGGGTTCATGATTACGTCCTGCGGAATGTGGCGAGCCCCGCGGATCGTGTGGGGAAGCTCGATCCGGGCTCGGCGGGGATCCTCCCTGAGGCTCTCGAGAATACGCTGGTCTGCGAGTTCAACCACCTCGATCAAGTGGAGACGACACTCCATCAGCATCGCGGGCAGGTAGCCGCGATGATCGTCGAGCCCATCGCCCACAACGTGGGGTGTATCCTTCCGTGCCGAGGTTTTCTCGAAGGCTTGCGGCAGCTTTGTACTGCTCACGGCGCGATCTTGATCTTCGACGAGGTCATCACAGGTTTTCGCCACCACCTCGGCGGTTACCAGAAAATCTGCGGAGTGACGCCTGACTTGACGACGCTAGCAAAAGCTGTGGCCAATGGCTTTCCGCTGGCCGCCGTCTGCGGGAAGGCAGAGATCATGGACCACTTCAATACCCGGCCGGGTGGCGACACCTTCTTCGGCGGAACCTTCAACGGCAACGCCGTCGGGTGTGCCGCGGCGCTTGCCACGCTGGAGACACTGGAGCGGGAATCCGTTCACGAATACCTGTTCAAGCTGGGGGAGCGGGTTCGCAAAGGGTTAACCGAAATACACGAGCGGCTGGGCATCCCGGCCGTCGTGGCAGGTTTTGGGTCCATATTTACGACTTACTTTATGGAAGGTCCGATTGAGAGTTACAGCGATTTGTTGAGGAATGATGCCGGGCTCTTCGTCGAGTATCGACGACGCCTGTTGGATCGTGGCATCTTTGAGATGCCGGCTAACCTGAGGCGTTGCCATTTAAGCTTCGCGCACACGCAGGAGCATATCGACCGCTTGCTCGGGGCTTCAGAGGAGGTGCTTAAAGGGATTGTCCGGCACCCGTAGGGCTTTGGGTTAGGATTGCTTTGTCCACATTCGCTGGGTTGATCAATCTGCTGGCGGTGCCTGGAAAAACGTAGAATTCGCGGGCGCCCCCCAAGCGCACGCCGCTTCGGCAGGGCGGACCTAATCGGGGATTACAGAATCCTTGTGGCAAGCCAGAACGTGGCGACAACCAATATTGCCGAAAGGACGAGAATAACGATGTCTTCCTTCTCGAGTTGCCCCACGCGCTTGTACCCCGGGTCGGAAATGTTGCCAACCGCGGTGAAGGGGTCTTGTGCGTCGGGGTTGTGCCCGTGCTGGCCACTTCCGGAATAGTCAGGCATCACCTCATGCTCGCTTCCTTCTTGGAAAGACGTATTCTGGGTTATTTGGGTTACAGTCAAGAAGGTGGGCCTCCAGGGCACTCCTGGAATTCACGGGTGTGCCGGGCGACCCCACAAGGTGTCCCACTCCCGAGAAGCGCCCCCTCCGACCCTCGGCCTCACAATAAGTTGCACCGAGAAACATCCTTCAAAGCGAAGTCACTGGATTCGTAGCCGCTGGGAAGGCGTCGGGGGCCGGGTCAGGCTTTCGCCTGCACCGACTTTTCTGAGGTTGGTCGGGGCGCGCGGATTCGAACCGCGGACCTTCCCGATCCGGGATCGGGACGCGCCCGCAGGCGTGGCCACGGGCAGCCCGGCGTTCTCTAAAGAAATGGTCGGGGCGCGCGGATTTGAACCGGGGACCTCTTGCGCCCAAGGCAAGACTATAAAAAGCATCCTGTTGATTCTGCCCCCCTTCTCCGCGTCCAGTATCACGATTTAGCACCGTTTTCGGCACCTATTGCTCCCTTATTGCTTCCCCTCAGCACGGAGGCTCACAAGGGGCTGCTGCCCCTTGCCTTCAGGTTCCCCCTAAACAGGAAGGTCGAATGAAACTCACCGCCACTGAATTCGCCCTCGTCTGCTCCCAGGGCCTTTACATCACGGAAAAATGTGACGCCTGCGGAAAACTCTTAAACCAGACCTTTCGCCACACGATCGCGGGAAAACCGGAAGTTTATTGCTCGGCTGGCTGCCGCGATTTCGCGTTCTTCGGGGACACCCGGGAAGCCAAGAAGCGTTCCACACCGGGCAAGTGCGTGTACTGCAGGGCCGCCCTCGAAGGGAAGCGGCGTGGCGCTCTTTACTGTGACGAGAAGTGTAAGAAGCGCGTAACCAGATCAGGAAGAGCTCAATCGGCGGCGGAACCCCAAATAACCGGGACACCGACTCAATCAAATCAGCGAGTTGCAAACCCGAAAACCGTCGAGCAAGGAATTGGTATTACCGGCGGACCGCAGCCCTTCAGGAACGCCTGTGGCGGGATTGGCGACAAACTCGGGTTGCCGGTCGAAGTGGGGCAGGTAACCTTGGGGAGCCGAAGTAGTTAAGTCGCCCGGTCTGGAGGGCCTCCCCGCACTTGTAACTCATAGTGTGTTCGAACTTGGGAGGAGAGAAATGCTAAGCGATCACAGAATTGAACAGGAAGGGTGGTCGCGCGATAACCGGCAACGTCGGAAGATGCCCCGGGCGTTTGGCATGTTCATCGCAAGCTTGGCCGCGTGGGATTGGTTTCTCAACCCCCTCAGTTTTCGGGATCGAATTCCAGGCTTTGGTCCTCCGGTTCCCGACCTAGCCTTGAGGCGGATCACTGAATTTTTGTTACGCGTACAGAGTGACGCTGGACGGCTAATCGGGTGGGGTGTGGCGGAAGAGTTCGGGCGGCTGGGCGGCAGATATCACTGTCATGCGCTCATCACCGGAGTCCGGCACGTTTCGCGGCAATTTTGGCAAAGAGAAGCGTACCGGTGCTTCGGGTACACGCGGATTGAGCCCTTTGATCCACGACGCGGAGCTGCCTTTTACGTGGCCAAGTATGAAGACAGACTCACCGGCCAAATCAATCTTGGTGGATACCTGAGAGGTGTCGATCTGTCGAAGTGCGAGGAGAGCCGCTCGGTGGGTGGCGGCCGGGACCTGACAGTGTCGCCACCCATGCCGAGTGGTCTCTATCGCCAGTGCTTGCATAGGTGGCATCGATGATCGTGGAGGGGGGGCAAGCCATGACCGGCCTTCAGCCGTTTGGTGAAGGAATAGTTGTGGAGGCCAACCTGAGTGTTCCGTGAGGTGAGCATGAACAAGGAGAAGATGCAGCAGGCGTTTGATCTGGATCGGGAAGTTAGGAAGCTGGTCCGCGAGATGGACCAGGTGTGGCTCCGCGTCGGCAGGCTTTGCGAACGCTGCCGGAGTGAGCGGCTTTATCAGGAACTCAGCTTTGAGAGGCTTGAGGACTGGATTTCTGATGCGGTCGGTTGGTCACGTTCGCGCGCCTACGTGGCTATGCGAGCGGCCAAGAACCTCGTCCCGATTCGGGACGCCGAGCTTGACGGGATGACGATGCAGAACGCCGACATCCTCAGCCGCGTCCCCAAGTCGAAGCAGGCCGCGCTCGTCGATGCCGCCCTGA
>Ga0208039_1000432_pt1 | contig 28729 bp, 24 predicted proteins | sample June2015DPH_20_1_2_FD_184722 | JGI IMG/M metagenome (GOLD analysis project Ga0208039, IMG submission 184722) | Peatland microbial communities from SPRUCE experiment site at the Marcell Experimental Forest, Minnesota, USA - June2015DPH_20_150... | ecosystem: Environmental > Terrestrial > Soil >... | reverse complement strand
ACCGCATATCCTTGTTGAATTTGCTGCACACCTCTTTGATTACGTCTGCTGCGAGCGTGTCTGGTGTTACCTCTATTCCGTCTAGCAAACGCCGGCCCGCAATCACCATCTCGTCGAGCAGAAGTAGCAGCTCATTGTTGAATGCAAGCGAAGAAGACAAGCCATGAAACACTATCGAGTTGCACCCACCAAGCATTAGGGGTAGAATTGTGAATGCAAGCTCGTAACTTGCCTGCATATCTGGCAGGTGTGAGTCAGGCGATGCCGGGGACATTATGGGGATCCCCAAGTATTCCTCCAGCTGACCCATGGCGCACGCGGACACGAAACTTGCGTGAGATGCAAGGTTCACGGCACACGTTCTTTGGTCAAAAACCTCGTGCGGGGTTGCCATCATCACAGGCATTCCTCTTCTCAGTAGTTGCATGATCACCAGTCCGCTCAGGAACTCAGCTATCTTCTGGGCAAGATCTCCAGCAATCGTTACCGGGCCGGAATCTCCCATAGGTGCTTCAGGAGTGATTACGGGCACTATTCCGGGTCTCGCGAGGGCTCTCAAGACCTCGCACTCCTGCCTGTCCCAAATGAGAGGAGAACTGTTGCAGACACCGATTGTCAATACATTTCTTCTCCTTAACTCATCTGGGCCACCAACAAGCTCCGAAGCCAGCTCGTAGATCGGGTCGACGTTTTTTCGATCAAAAGTATAAACAAATACTGGCTTCGTAGTATTGCAGATAGCTGTCTCCCAGCTATGATAGCAATACATATCTTTGAACTCCGGAACGTACACGGTTAGGAAAACCCCATCCATGGAGGCCAAGTAATCGCAAAGGGTAAGAGTTCTTCGCATATCTTCCTCCGTGGTGTGTCTGTATACAGATTGATAGTCGGATTCGTAGTCGTAATAGTAGTTTGTCATGAAGGGCCATATGTACGGATACCTTTGTCTTCCGATTGTCACATCATGTCTCGGATCTCTTCCGGACAGAGTCAGCTCGTTAGGCGTCCATCTGAGACACTCCTTTATCAGCGATTCAGGAAAGTAGACGACGTCATGCGGGCCCTCGTCGCACCCGTTGTCAGCGAGAAGCTTTCTAATCCATGGATCTGCGATATTCGCGCCAATGTTCTTGAGCAGGTACAAGGACGTCGTGTAGATAGCATCTAACTCGCTGTTGCTAAGTACTTTGAAATCGCTTGGCTTCATACCTAATTGTCCCTTGCTAGAATTGATACTCCCTAGCGGTTTCGTATAGTGCTAGAACGTTCTGTAGTGGGATATGTTTGTCGATCGTATGTGCCGGCGCAACTATATATCCTCCGTCGTATCCCAAGGTTCTAATCCTCTCCGAAACCTCTCTTCTAACGTCGTCAGCAGTTCCAAAGGGCAGGGTCTGCTGGACAGATATGCAGCCGTGAATAGTAATCTTCGATCCGTACTTCTCTTTGACTTCCGCCGGATTCATGCATTCGGGCTGGACAGGATTCAAGATATCTATGCCAGTTTCAATAAGGTCAGGTATTATCTCATCGATCTTTCCGTCGCAATGGAAGAACACATACACGCCAGTATTCTTCAGCACTCGAAACCATGTCTTATACCGCGGTATCAGGTATCGCTTGATTAGCCTTGGCGGAAGCATCAGACCGGTTTGGGTTCCAAGGTCGTCGCCCACTTGAACTATGTCTACTCCGAGCTCTGAAAGCCTCTTGGTCCACTCGATTTTCCAGTCCAGGAGTCTGTCAAGGAGCCTTTCTGCGTAGGCTGGGTTGGTGTACATATCTCGGATGAACGTCTCATATCCTCTCAGAGCCCAGGCATGCTCAAAAATACCGTAAATGGCATATCCAGCCACGGCGTAGTCGGGAGAGTACTCTCTCACTAGCTCTTTCGCACCGTCAAATCGGCCTTCTGCTCCGAGGTCCGGGAACTCGTAAGCATCAAGATCGGAGTGTTGAAGGGGGTGGTATGTGAAGTGCCAATACTCCCCTGTGGACCCTGCCTGCCTTCCTATGTGCCATTCATCGAAGAGTGTAGCGTACAAATTCTCGAGGTCTTTGGATAGACGTTGCGGTGGATACACATACTTGGGCGTAAACCCTTTGGGTGGAGTCATGTAAACCGTTCTAATGTCTATACCAAGCGCCTTCATGACGTCCTCGTTCGTCTCAACTCCGAAGTGTTTTCTCAGAGAGAGCCATGTCTCAGGCCTCATCCAGCCATCTATGGCGAGCCTATCAACTGCACGACGTTCAATCGTGTTGATGACTCTCTCTCTCGGCTTCAATTCTTGTTCACCCAGGATTTGACAATGTTAAGCCCTTCAACAACATCGTTGACCGCAGCATCGATCTTTAGTTGATTTACGTATTCCTTCCTCAGTGCAGCACCACCGGCGATTATTCTTACTTTGCTCCTTAGGCCGGCGTTCTCGAGATGCTCAGCAACATTCTTGATTGTCGGAACAGTGACTGAGAGCAGTGCGGAGATGCCGACACATTCTGCTCGGACTTCAGCGGCCTTCTGAGCGAACTTCTTTGCCGGAACATCTATGCCCAGGTCAAACGCCTCGAAGCCGTTCGCCTCAAGCAGCCGGATCACGAGGTTCTTCCCGATGTCATGAAGGTCACCCTCAATCGTTCCGATCACAACTCGGCCAGATGTCCGAGGTGTGCCCTTCACGAATGGTGTCACGGCTGCTAGTGCAATCTTCGTGGTCTCGCCCGCCATGATTAGATCCGAGAGGAAGAATTCATTATGCTCAAACTTCGCGCCAACTTCTTGTGATGCGTCAGCTACGGCGCCTAGGATGTCTTCGACAGCAACGCCTGCGTCCAAGGCCTGCTTAACTACGCCTTGGATTTCGGCGATACGGAGTTCAACTATGCACTCCGAGATCGCCTTGAGATAGGAAGCCAAGACTTCCCGCCGCGGGGGCACCGTGCACTTCCCTTAGATAAATCCTCGCATTGAGCATCTGATTGGTCGTGAGCAGAAGGGCAAAGATTCCGAATATCTCATGTCACAATGCTTCAGTGACTGCCAGTTCCTGAAGATCTGAGACAGTCTCCTGACAGCCATCCCGAACAATACGCCACTGTGCTACGTCCCACGCCACATTCGCTGTCCCTTGATTCTCACTATCTATATTCCTACTTGCCTGGCTCATAATGAGCAACGCTATGGAGTAGATCGCGTCTAGCTCGTCCCAAAGTGTCTTCTTATGATGCGTACGCCTTCTGTGGCGCTTACGCCGTAGTAGTCAGCTCCTATTTCCTTTGCCCAATTGGCATCCGTTGCCGCGCCGCCGATGATGGTTTTGACATTTGACCTTATCTCTGAGGCCTTCAGATTGTCCTCTATTACCTTCTGCTGGGGCCTAGAGGTAGTAAGCAGAGCAGATGACGCTAGGATCCTAGCCTTGGTTTCTATGGCCTTTCCCACGAAACTGCCTGCCGGCTGATCTACGCCAATATCGTGCACTTGGAATCCAGATGCTTCCAGCAAAGCCACGAGAATATCCTTTCCAATGTTGTGTATGTCGCCTTCGACCGTGCCAATTACTATGACTCCCTTGGGTTCATCTGCCTGAATCTTGGATTCAAGTATCCTCTTCTTCACTATGTCTGTGCCGGCTGCACATGCCTTAGCAGCCAGCATTAGCTCGACAAGGAAAATCTTCCCTTCTCCAAATTTGTCTCCGACCTCGACGATGGCTTTCGACAATCCCTCGTTCATCAGTTGAAGGGCATCAACACCTTGTTCGATCGCCTCATTGACTAGCTTCTTCACAGAGGTTTCATCGTAGTCTAGGACTGCTTCCTTGACAGAACTTATGTAGTCCACCATATCGAGTGACCCGAAGATTACGCTAGCTTCTGCATGCGTTCCGGATAGTAATAAAAGGTTCTGCGTGGGGCATGGTATCTGTACGCTACGTTGATTAGGTATGCGTTCATCATCGAATCGTCATTCCCGCCATGCGTTTCTCTATACACTCAGAGACATTGCGTTGGTGGTTACCTAGGTCTTCAGGATTCTATCTACGTTCGGCGAGGGTTTGTAGCTTAACACTTTGCTGTGAAGCAGACCCTTGGATTTATTGAGGTCGACTAGCATCTCGGCGAATTTCACAGCTGCTTCAACTGGATCTACAACGGGTACACTTACTCTCTTCCTCAAATAGTCGGCCAGTCCTGCGAAGCCTACTGACGCCAGCAGGAGTACCTCAGCGCGGTCCTCTTTGATGGCCTGATTGGCTTTCTCGAGTATCACCCGGCAAATCTTCTCGATGGATTCTCTTCCTAGAAGCTCATCATCGGAAATGTCCGCCTGCCTTATCGAGACGCACTTGTGTTCCAGTCCGTATTCGCGAACAGTCCTATACAGCCATGCGTAGGCCTTGTCGCCATAGGTAAGCAACGAAAAATTCACACCCAAGAGAAGTGCCAGCAGAAAACTTGATTCGCTTGCGCCAACCACGGGAATGTTGAGAATTTCCTTGAGGGAATACTCGGCGTCAACCGCACCCACCTCTCCTATAATAATGCCATCGAACCCTTGTTTTTCGGCTTTCTTGGCCCTATAGATCATCCCTGTCGTGACTTTTGGATGAGCATAGAAGTATATGCCTTCTGACAGATCGAAAATATCCTCGGGCAGTCCGAAGATTTCTACCTCAGTATCAGCCCTCGCGACCTTCTTGATGTCGTTACTCAATGCTTCAATAAGCCCACGCTCTCTATGCATGTCGGAATCTCTGAAGGGGAAAAGAAAAGCTAGCTTCAATGTGGTTTTCTCCCAACTTAGGGAGTGCCCAGAGCTTAGCAAGTTATAAGGTAACCTGCGACCGTCTGGGAAAATGTAAGTGTCGACTTTCTCGCCTCAAACTGGCATTGCTTCATATCTGCCAAGGCAGGCTTCACAGAACAGTCCCTTCGCAGCGGAGTTCACCAAGTTTTGTGCATATCTAGAGGATTCGGCTGTTCAAGTCCGTCCACTGCTATATGACGACCATTGATCCAGTTCGCTCGAGGTGACGCCAGAAAAACGATCACGTCCGCAACTTCCTCCGGTCTGCCGAGGCGTCCCATTGGGAAACCCTCGCGGACGTACGTTGCGAAGGACTCGGGGTGCTCCTTTCTAAAATCATCCCACACCCCTCCCTGCCAGATGATGAATCCGGGAGAGACGGTGTTAACCCGAATATTGTAATGGACTAGTTCCAACGCCAAACGCTCGGTCAAGAAGATGATTGCCGCTTTCGATGAGCCGTACTGCCCCTTTGCTGCCAATTGCGGTTCCCAACCTGAGATGGAGGCAACGTTGACTATGGATCCTCCACCTCGCTCTCGCATGTGAGGGACTATCAAGCGGATCATACGAATGATTTGAAAAAGATTAACCTCGTATGTTCTCTTCCAATCTTCATCGCTGCTCTCCAGCAGATTTCCACCAACACTGGAACCGACATTGTTCACCAGAATGTCGATACCTCCAAGCTCGGCTGCAGATTGATTGACGAATTGCGAGGCATCCTCGGGCTTGCAAACATCACATTGGACCGGGGTCACCCAGGAGAACTCGGATTTGAGTTGTTCTGCCGCGCGTTGAAGGTCTTCTCCACTGCGGGCACAAAAAGCCACATGACAGCCTTCTTCAAGAAAAGCTCGAACGATGCGAAAGCCAATTCCTTTGCTTCCACCTGTGACGAGAACGATCTTGTCTTTCAGTCTAAGGTCCATCCGCTACATCTACTCTCCCATTCTTGCACGATCTGTAACGAGGTGTTTCAAAGGGCTCTGCTCTCAAATAGGGAAGTTCCTATATCGGGTGACTCTAAGTTGCGTAACTTTCAAGTCGACGTTCACACCTTTAGCGCGCGATTCTTATATGTCTAGTCCGCGATACCACTTGGACTATGTTGGACGAAGAAATCTTTGGGAACCTAAGGAAATCGATCCTGACGTACGATGCCCAATTGGCATTGACCTCATCTAAGCAAGGGGTCGAGAAGGGAATCGATCCGGTCAAACTCCTGGATGCCATGACAGCGGCTATTAGGGAAGTTGGAGACGGATTCGGAAGAGGGAAGTTGTGGGTTCCCGACATGCTCGCGGCGGTTGAAGCTATGCAGTCTGGCCTGCCGATCATAGAGGAAGAGATCAAGAAAAGAGGGGTGAGAAGAGAAGCTTTCGGAGTTGCCGTTGTAGGGACAGTTCTAGGCGACATACACTCCATAGGCAAGACGATGGTCGCTGCCTTCCTCGCCGCTGGAGGATTTGAAGTTCACGACTTGGGCGTAGACATCAAAGCTGAGCAATTCGTAGAGGCCGTAAAGAGCTATCGGCCAGACATACTTTGTCTCTCGGCTCTTCTCACAGTAACTGCCCCTCAACAGAAGACGGTCATCGAGCTCTTGGAAAAAGAGCACCTTAGACCTCCTACAAGGGTGCTGGTAGGAGGGGGAGCGATAACCGAAGAATTCGCTGAAAGCATAGGCGCGGACGGATATGAGCCCACAGCTCCTGCAGGAGCAAAGCTGGCTAGAAGACTGGTTGAAGAGCGGTAGATGCAGAAATGGTTGTGAAAGGATTTACCCGTAGGCTTAGGCCCCTTGAGCTGCTGACTGTGGATCAGGTTCAAGAGATTCGAGCCTCAACACTATCAGTCTTGGAGCGCACGGGAGTGCGGTTTGAAAGCGATTGGGCACTCGACTTCTTGAAGGGCAACGGTTGCGATGTTGACTTCCAGAACAAGAGAGTGAGGTTTCCGCCTGGCTTGGTGGAGGAATGCCTGCGCAAGTGCCCCAGCACTTTTCACCTCAAAGCGAGAGATACTCAGAATGATCTGCAACTCGGCGGCTGTACCACATACTTCTCGAATGCTGCCGCCATGAACACGATCGACTTGGACACCTATGTGCCGAGACCCGCTACTAGGCAGGAATTTATCCAGTACGTAACCGTCCTCGACGCGCTAGAGTACTTCCATTATCATAATTGCTCACCTTACTTCGGCTTCAAAGATACGCCCTCAATCATGTGCCTACCCGAGGACCTGGCTCTGAGGTTAACATACTCTACGAAGCACACGCAGTACTGCAGTTCAAATGACAGCGAGGTATTCCACATAAAGATGCTCAAAGCAATCGGGACGGAGGGAACCGGCGCCTTGACAGCGTCACCACCGCTGACATGGTACGGAGATCAAGTGCTACAGGCTCGTAGATCTATCGAAGCGGGATTTCCCGTCTCGACATGTGAGGGAAGCATGATGGGTGCAACGGCACCCGCGACACCTGTCGGATCGGTGGTAAGCAGCAGTGCCGAGCAAATGGCGATCATAGTACTCGTACAACTTCTACATTCGGGTCACCCGATTGCGGTTGGTCATTCTAGTTTTCCGATGAACATGAGCAACGGAGCACCGTCCTTTGGCCAGATAGACGCTTCCATATCCAACGTATTATTCAACCAAGTCTGGCGCTCCTACAGGTTGCCGATATTCAACTGGACTCCAGGGTTTTCTAATTCAAAGAGAATGGATTTCCAGACCGGGTATGAAAAGGGGGTTGCGGGCGTTCTAGCAGCCTTATCAGGAGCTGATATGATATTCCTGTACGGATGCGTATCTAGCGAGATTGCAGCCCATCCACTTCAAGCTGTGCTTGATGATGACGTAGCAGGAGTGATCGGACATTTCATAGAGGGCACGCAAATCAGCGACGAGACGCTGGCAACGAACCTAATAGATGAGATCGGCCCGATTCCAGGTCACTACCTGAGCACTGCTCACACCAGAAAGTGGTGGAAGATCGTGCAGTTCTTACCCAAGGTCGCAGACAGGCTAACGTACCCAGAGTGGGAGAAGACTGGAAAGAAGAGCTGCATCGATTATGCCAAGCTCAGACTCGAAGAGATATTGAAGACTCATAAGCCCTCGAAGCTTCTGACCGAGAACCAAGAAGACTCGCTAAGGCAGATACTTGAAGACGCGAGAGAGTACTACAAGAAGAAAGGCATGATCTAGCACCAACTGGTTTTCGGTCGATCGATATGGGGTATGAGAAATGATCTCCTGATATTTCCGCGAAGGCTTTCTCGCATTTCCAAGCCGAGTGACACACCACTTACTGACCGAATTCAGTCTTCCGCAGCTCGATGTGAAACGCAGCGCCGGTTTTTGATGTCGGCAAGGAACGACTCCTCCCAGGACGGATGCTTTCCTTTTGCCAGCAGCTAGTATAGAACCTGCAACAAGATAGAGGATTCGTCGAATCTGGAACATCTCGAGCTAATAGAATCCGCTGTGCCTTGAACTGGTGTATGACTGTAGCGGATTGAGGTGATCTGCTCTGACCAGTTCCACTACCTTGAACCGCAATGCATAATACCAGTTCTTTTGCTCGGCGATCTTAGCACGGTCGACGATCGCCAGGATCACGTAATGAAGTGCCTATCTGATGATCACTGCTGCGGGGTCCACCATTCTCAGCTGCGTCATATACTTCTGAAAGAACAGCGCGACTATGAAGACAGGGATCAGTGACAAAGTCACCACCGCGGCCAGCGTCGGGTAAGTTGTTTCTTGCATGAACAATACCGTCACTGCAAGAGGCATGGTTTGAGCGGGAGTCCCACTTGTAAGAATCAATGCATACACAAACTCGTTGTATGAGTATAGGAATGCCAGAACCCAGCCCACAAATATCCCTGGCGCGGCTAGAGGCATAACTATTTTTCTCAAGACCATTAGTCTGCCGCATCCATCCATCCGTGCTGCTTTCTCAACATCCCACGGTAGGGTCGCGAAGAAACTCATGAGGACCCAGGTTACCAGAGGTATCAAGAGGCTGAGGTACACTATGATCAGACCCGTAATCGATCCGACAAGTCTCAGACTTCCAAGAAGAATAAAGTACGGCACGATAACCGCGATGGGAGGCAACGACTGAGAAGCGAGTAACGTTACGAGAAGGCCGTTCTTGAACCTGAATCGTAGTCTCGCAAACACATAGGCTGCCACGGACGCTACGCCCACAGTTATGGTTGAGGTTACTACGGCTACGATGATGCTGTTTCTCAAGCCCTGCGAGAGGATCTTTGGGATCCCTTCTGACGCAGAGATGCCCGTTCTGACCAACCCCTTCGGCACGGGAAGTCCAAGTGCCAGAAGATAGAAGTAGTCTGTAGGATGGAGAGGAAAAAGGCTAGGGTTTCTGACGTAGACATCACTCTCAAATTGAACGGACATGGCGACGGTCCAGTAGATGGGGGTGACAGTCCACACGATTGCAATCATTAAGGCAACTCCCACTAACCCCCGAGTACGCCAGTTGGCCATATCTATCCGCCTCAAACACTACGCATCGGTCTAGTCATGAAGACGAGCATTCCTACACAAAGACACGTTATGATTATGATCAAGTACACCGATAACGCGGCTCCGTATGAGAAGTTCAACTCCTGAAAAGTCCTTATGTAGATAACGTTGGTCATAGTACTCGTTGTGAAACTGGGTCCGCCACGTGTAAGCGTGAAGACTATGTCAAGCGTCCTCGCTGCACTTCCTGTTACCAGAAAGACGGCGATGAGCAAAGGATATCTTAAGAACGGGAGAGTCACGCTCCGGAACCTTCGGAGAACCCTTGCACCATCTACCTGTGCCGCTTTGTAGAGATCCCTCGGAATGAACTGAAGACCTGCCAACAGAAAGAAAGCGACAAGTGGAGCCATATGCCAAGCGAAGGCCACCGCCAGTGTCTCAACACCTAGCCCCGCAGTTACCCAAGTCACGCGTTCACTAAACAGTCCTGTGTACGACAATACGGCGTTGAGGAAACCTATATCTGTATTGTACATGAACTTCCAAATGAGGCCCGTAGCGTACTCAGAGATCGCCCACGGAAGGAGAAAAATCGCCCGTACCAAGCCAAGTCCGCTGAAGGCCCTGTTCATGAGAAGGGCAAGTCCCAACCCTATCAGAACGGATAGGATAATACTATCCGCAACAAAATGTAACGTGACAAAAATTCCGTTCACGAACATCGGATCCTGAAGAGCCTTCGCGTATTGGTCGAAGCCGACAAATACTAATGGTGGTCTTGTGGATTTCAGGAATGAAATCCATACCGAGTATAATAGCGGATACACATTCAAGACTGATGTGAAGACTATAAGTGGGATAATGAGTAAGAAGGCGAAGGCCTCATCGCTAATCCTCACCAATGCGACTAGCTCCTCCAGCCTTCACCTGTTTTGGAGGTTTCGGCGGAATTTCTAGGTGGCTAGGGCCTTCTTGAGATCCTGAGCGTCTTTCCTGAGCGCCGTGATAGTGTCCGGGATCGAAGTCTGGCCCGTTATTGCCCCCGGTATTCTCTCCTGCAGTTTGACGTTGAAGTCATTTGAAAACGGGCACGATAGCCACCAACTCGGTACTGTAGCGCTAAAGTAGCCTTCAAGAAGACGGTTGTAGTCCTCTTCTCCTCTGTAGGGACATCCCTTTGTAATCCAGTTCTGTTTGACGTCCATGTCATTCATTACCTCTGGGAATACTGAAAACAGTTGAGAAGGTGGCAACGCCCAAGTCCTTGCCACACGAAGTGTGTTAGTGTTGTCTCTGTATCCGAAAAAGGAGAGCAGCCGATACAAACGTTGCAGCTCCATAGGAGTCCTGTCTCTTTTCGTAATGACATATCCCGGGCTCAAAACAAAGCCCCACTTGTTTCCGCCTGATTGGTCTGGAATGAAGCTGAACTTCCCAGCCAGCTTAGAGTTCGCCGGATCATTATAGTAAGCAATGTCATAACACTGTTCCATCATGTAGGCATAAGTTCCTGCCGCGAAACCCGCCTGCCAGTCCGAGAGTGTTGTTGTTAGCGAATCCCTGGGTACGAGCCTCTCGTCATAGGCGTCCTTCCATATCTTCAATATGTCCGCGGTGGCGGTGTTGGTGTCGAAAACTGGGTCATAGTTGTTGTCGAAGAGCTGAGCTCCTTGCGTGGCGTGGTCATGTTCAAACTGCCACGGGATGGCATAATCGGCTTGTGCCCACCAAGGTTGCCACGGACTCTCGGCATAACCTCCTTTCTTCAACGTCCGAAGTTGGTCTATAAACTCGAAGAGATCCTTCGGATAAGCATCTTTCAAGCCCGCCTTTTCAAGGATAGCCTGATTTGTCTGCGTACATATCCATGATGTGAAATAACCGAGCCCTAAATAGTGACCGGTTCGCTGATCCTTGTATGCATCTTTCAGGTTGGGGTAAACATCGTTTAGATAGTTCTGCAAAGTTGGTAGACTATCAATATCCGCTAGATATCCCGCGTTATACCATCCCGAAATGTAGAATGGAAAGGCATATAGCAGGTCAACAGGGCTGCCTGATGCCAGTTTTCCCGTGATCGATACTCTGTAGTCGCCCGTGATGGTCTCCACGTTCACCTTCTCGCCGTAGACTTTGTTGAACGTATCGACGTATTGTGCAACCGCTTCGGGTCTATAGGCCCAATCATCAAACGTTAGAGTAGAGGTGACGGCTTCGGGAGGGATCCCTGTTGTTGTCGCCATACTTTCCGTGACCGTTTCTGTGATCGGGGTGGTGGTCTGTGTGGTCGGTGTGGTGGGCGGCGCTGCGGGCATCGTTGCGTAGTAGGCTCCTGCTCCAGCAACAGCTACGACGACTACTCCGGCTCCAACATACTTCAGATAGGATCGTCTATTGATCTTCTCAGGCTCCTTCTTAACCTCAGACATTCAAGAATCACCGTTTAGATGTGGTGAGGCTCCTGTTCATATTTAACGCTTGTCTTGCCTCTCGAGGTCTGTGAGCGCAGCGTTAGAAGAGCGGCTATGTCCTCGGCAGCACCAGCAGAACTAGATCCTCTGTAAGATCGAGGGACCAATGCAGAAAGCCTAAAGTGGAACTGATGTCACTGGCCGCCGATGCATGTCTTGACAACGTGCTCGAGTGTGGGATGGTCTTGAAAGTCACGATGCCGCGATTGGGCGTCACAATGTCTGAAGGAAAGGTTACGAAGTGGCTGAAGAAAGAGGGTGACACGATCCGCAAAGGCGAGCCGCTCTTTGAAATCGAGTCGGAGAAACTCACCTCAGTTGTGGATGCCGAAGGGTCTGGGGTGCTAGGCAAGATAGTTGCTCCCGAGGGATCGAATGTTCCTGTGGGGGACGTCGTCGGCATCCTGACAATATCAGGCGAGGAGCTCGCTCAGGAGGCCACCCGCACAGAGGGGCCGGTATTGCTCGGAGAGAGAAGAGAAAAGGCGGATCTCGAGAGGCCCGAAGAGGCTCATGAACCCAGGGAGAAGATATCGCCACTCGCAAGGAGGCTCGCGCAGAGCCTCAGCATTGATATCTCAAAGGTCAAGGGGACGGGGCCCGACGGAAGAATAGTCAAAGACGATATTCTGAAAGCCGCTCAGGCGGGACCCCAAGAAGCGAGGGTGAAGCCGCTCAGGGTCGCCGACACAAATGAGATGAGCGTTGCAAGGAAGGCAATAGCGGACAAACTCACCCTTAGCCACCTAGTGGCGGCTCATGTGACGATCACCACCTCCGTAGACATGACTGAGGCGATCTCCCTCAAAGAACGCCTGGGCCCAGAAATAGAGAACAAGACCGGGGCAAAGCTGTCCTATACAGACATAATCGTGAAAATCGCCTCATACGCTTTGAAGGAATACCCAATCCTGAATTCGACTCTTGAAGGCCACAAGATCAAACTATTCGCAGACGTTAACATCGGCGTTGCCGTAGCGTTGGAGGATTCCCTGATCGTCCCGGTCGTGCCTAGTGCGGATCAGAAGTCGCTCGCTGAGATCGCAACGTACCTGAATGACAAGATAGAGAAGGCCAGGAAGGGACAACTCTCGGTGGACGAAGTCACCGGGGGGACTTTCACAGTGAGCAATCTTGGTGTCTTCGACGTTGAAGTCTTCACGCCGATAATTAACCCTCCGGAATGTGCAATACTCGGTGTCGGCAAGATACTCCCAAAGCCATGGGCTGTGGGCGAGGAGGTCAAGATCCGTCCAATTGCGACATTGAGCCTTTCATTCGACCACAGGATCATCGACGGGGCAAAAGCAGCAGCTTTCCTGCAGAAGATTAAGCAGAGTCTGCAAAAGCCAGAAGAGGCTCTTGGCAAGAATGGCTAGCGTGCCAGGCCAATTCAGAAACGAGATGCATATTCTCTCTAGATGCCCAATGCGCCACGGCCCGTCAAATCTTGTCACAGCAGCCGCCGGTCGATCGACCTCGATAGAGAAAGCTTTTTGGGGTAACTCAGTTCTCTGAGATCCATGGCCTTTGACAAAAAGCTAGTGGCGGCAATCAGAAAAAGATTCCCTCGGGTCGATGCCGACGCATCGGGCCGAAAGAGAATATTTTTTGACGCCGGCGCGGGTACTCAAGTGCTCGCAAGTTCCGTTCGAGCCATGGCAAGGACCAGTTTGGATTCCGCGGCAAATGAAGGGTCGAATTATCCGGAATCTGCTAACACGGATAGAACAATCTCAGAGGGAAGGAAGGCAATTGCAGATTTCCTCAACGCCCCCGATCCCAAAACAATAGTCGCAGCAGAAAGTGCAACGAATCTCTTGTATCGGCTCAGCTACGCCATAGGCAAAGAAACTACTCGAAAAGACAATGTTGTGTCAACATACATGGAGCACTTGGCCAATGCGAGTCCCTGGTTCGAGATGGAACGAAGAGGCTTCGTAGGAGAAGCCAGGTGGGTGGGCCTAACTAGTGAAACGACGCTAGACATGGACGATCTGCGAAGCAAAGTGGACGAAAATACGAAAGTAGTAACTGTGACGCATGCGGCAAACCTCTTCGGGACAATAGCGCCGGTGAAAAAGATTGCGAAGATTGCCCACGATGTGGGTGCGTATTTTGTGGTCGACGCCGTCCACCATGCTCCTCACGGGCCGATAGACGTACAAGACTTGGACTGCGATTTCCTGGTGGTTTCTATGTACAAGATCTTCTCTCCCAAGTACATCAGTTTCATGTATGGCAAGAGAGAGCTTCTGCAGAAGTTGAACCCATACAATGTCGAAAGAAATGTGACAGATCTGCCTCAAAAATGGGAACTGGGATCCCCGGATCCCTCCAAGTCAGCGGCCGTGATAGCGACAATGGATTACCTTGTATGGCTGTCGAAGCAGGTGGGGGCACAGTACGAAGGCAAGTATCATGAGTACTCTGGACGTGCCAGAGCGCTGAAGGTGGCATTACGCGCGGTCGAGGAGTACGAGAAAGAGCTCTCGAGGGCTACGCTTGAGGGGTTTGACGATGTTCACGGCTTGCCTGATATTCCAGGAGTAGATTTCTATGGGCTCAGGGACGTTCGTCGGCTTGATGAGCGGGATCCCACATTCGCCTTCAAGATACGCGGACGGAATGACAAAGAGGTCGAGGATCTGTTCGTGAAGAAGTACGGGATTGATCTGCGATATGTCTTTGACTCGTGGAACATGGCACACAACTTCTGGAAAATACCGACGATAGCTAGGGCAAGCATGTCGCATTACAATACAGTGGAGGAAGTACACAAGTTCCTAAGAGCAACCAACGAGATAGCGAAGGGTAAGCCATAGCTGATAGATGCAGGCTTTCCCTTCCACGTCTTGAGATGCTATGCGAGAGCCGCACAAACGCGTGTTCCTTCGCTTGCGCTTACTGGCGAAGTCAGCTGATCATCGTAACCGGAAGGAGAAAGCGTAAATAATATTCGCTTCCGTTTGAGGCACGTTTATCATGTCAACGTCTATCGATCAAGGGAGGACGCACGAACGCGACGTGGTTGAGCTCACGAAAGAACTGATCAGGATTCGTAGTGAGAATCCACCCGGGGACCAGAGGTCGATCGGAGATTTTCTAGAGTCTAAGATGAAGGAGATTGGCTTGAACGTGGAAAAGTATGACTATGAAGAGAACAAGCCGAATGTCTTGGGTAGACTCGTCGGAGAAAAGGAGAAGCCCGTCCTCATGTTGAATGGTCATGTCGACACAGTCCCCGTGAGAGATGCCGCGGAGTGGCGCTTTGCTCCCTTTGAGCCGACAGAGTCTGAAGGAAAGCTCTACGGAAGAGGAGCGGCTGACATGAAGGGTGGCTTGGCCGCCATGATCTGCGCCGCAGAAAGAATCATCGAGACCGGTCCAAAGCTCCGAGGAAGCTTGCTTGTGGCATGCGTGGTCGACGAGGAAATAACGGGGTACGGAACCAAAGACATTTTGGAGAAGGGATACACAGCTGATTTCGCAGTAGTCTGCGAACCGAATGAACTGCAAGTTCAAACGGCCCACAAAGGCGCGTTAGAATTTGAGGTTCTCACACATGGCAGAGCTGCACACTCCAGCAGACCGCGCCAAGGCATTAACGCAATATACAAGATGTCAAAGGTCTGCTTGGCTCTTGAAGACTACTTGTCTGAACTGGAGAAAGTCAAACACCCACTTGTCGGAAATGCCACAATCAGCGTAGGAATAATTGAGGGAGGGTACAAGCGAAACGTGGTCCCGGACGCCTGCAGGATGCAAGCGGAAAGAAGGGTCCTGCCTGGCGAGCAATGGGATCAGGTGAAAGGTGACCTCGAAAAGATCTTCCAGAAGCTGCGGGATGAAGATCAAGACTTGAGCCTACAGTGGAAAGTCTTGCTAGAATGCGATGCATCGGAAACCCCAGCATGTTCCCCAATCGTTCAGGAGTCTGTCAAGGCAGTTTCCAAGGTGACCGGTAAGGAAATCGAACCCACGGGGTTTGGCGCAACATGCGACATGCGTTTTCTCGTGAATCAGGGAAGAATACCAACCGTCATACTCGGACCTGGAAGCGTGGCTCAAGCGCACGTGGAAAATGAGTACATCGAAACACAGCAGTTGGTCGACGCGACAGAAATATACTACCGAATATCAACGAAACTACTAAACTGAGCCGCCCCTCTAGGCAGTGTTCTTCGTACCTGACGACCATTATGACATAGAACATTTCCTTCAGCCTCTTCTTGTTAACACGACAGCAGATTCGTACGCCTTTGCTTCAGTTCATCTCTGAGCGCGTCTAGGTGCCTAACCTTCAGGCGGAAGTCTGTGATCCCGAATGTTACTGAGGGGGACCTGATTCTGTGAAGGAACTCTGTCCCGAACGCAGAACCGGTGGATATCACCAACCTCCCTAGCGTGTCGGGTGATGAGAAAAGCAAATGAGTAAGGATCTGCGTATCTGCACGAGCAATTCGGAGTTTGGGGAAACAGATTTGCTTAATGCGCTTAAGGCTCAGCTTCGGCGAGGCGAGGCCACGTTTGGCGTGACCGTTGGCATCGGAAGTCCTGAAGTCTCAGAAGCGCTGGGGAGCATTGGCTTGGATTGGATCAACTTTGACCTCCAGCACACAAGCCTCGGCTACGAGACCGTTCAGGCAATGATTCAATCCATGAGCTACTCGCAGACAGTGCCAATCATCCGGGTAGCCTCCAACGACCTTGGCCTTATCAACAAAGCATTGGACGTGGGTGCGCATGCTGTAATTGTTCCTTTAGTGAATTCCAGAGAAGACGCGGAGAGGGCTGTACGTTACTCAAGGTATCCACCAAAGGGAGTGCGGAGCTGGGGACCCAGACGTCCCGCTCTAAGAGACCCCGAGTATGCGGCCACGGCGAATGCTGAGGTCATGATCATCCCACAAGTCGAAACAGAGCTTTCCATGAGGAACTTAACAGACATCGTAAGCACCGAAGGCGTCAACGCGATCCTTGTAGGCCCAAGCGATCTCTCAATGTCCCTCGGGGTCTTCAGCCAGTTTGACAGCTCCAGATTCCTGAAAGCGGTGGAAGCGATCGTGTCCATATGCAAGGCGCACAATGTGGCACCTGGGATCCTCGCTCCGACCGGACCCGTCCAGAGGAGCATCGAGCAAGGTTTCAAGATGATCTCGCTAGGAGGCGATCTAGCCACGCTAACTAGAAATGTCCGGAAGGCTTTGGAGGAAGCGAGAGGAAAGGTAATTACGCCTGCGAAGCAGCCCTAAGAGCATACACGATATCCAACACATGCCACCAGTGCATGCGGAATTGCAGCCTATGACGCACAACCTCGCAGAACTACAGACGGCAAGACGATGCAATTAGAGCAGAAAGATCCTCGGACCCCGGCAACCCGTTGTGGTTTTCACTATATTGTTTTCTCTCGACTCGCAACCGTCTCGACGTCTTCAATCCCAAAGAGTTTTGGGATTCGCATTCTGACCACCGCATCAATGGAGCTGGCACATGCTTGACAAATTCTCACATCACCAACAGTGCTGGCAACTCTGTACGCGTCTTCAAAGGATAGGCCCATCCGTTGGATTAGTAGACGAACTGACTTCAGTACGACACCTCTAATCGCTTCTTCAACTGTTTTCGAATTATGAACAATGATAATATTGCGTTCGGTTTCGACTAAGAGTGTATCTAAGTGAATGTGTCTAAGCAAAGTAATCTTCACCTTCACGTCCGCCGCGATCTCCAGACCTCCCCCAGAGATTTCTGCGTCGCCCATACTTGCGTGAACATCTCCAAGAGCGAATAGAGCGCCTTCCGCATATACGGGAAGAAAGACTTTCGCTCCAACCGCAACATCATTGCAATCCATATTCCCGCCATGGGGACCTGGATACGCGCTTGGAACACCCTGTGATGGCGGCGCCACTCCAATTGTCCCGATCATTGGTCTTGTAGGCAAAGATATTCTATCGTTGAAGAGGATTCGATCCTCCTTAACCCCTATTATCGTTACTCCTGGATGCTGAACCATGTCTTTCAAGATGCCCATATCGCGCCTTACTGCTGAATAACCCTTGGCACCGAGCCTAATGTCCTCTATTTCCACAAGCAGGGTATCACCACCCTGAGCTCCTCGAACACCTACTGGTCCACTAACAGGATTCATCCTCTCCAGTGGCTGAGGAGGTCGCACGACATACTCATCGCATTCGGTCATTACTCTACCGGCTCTGGCATCCAATGTCTCGAACACAACTTCATCACCAGATCTGATCTCCAATACTGGCTGTAGCCGTCTATCAAACGAGTACGCTATCCGTTCTGCACCTACCCTGTGGAGCATGAATGCCCAGCTTGTACAGAACGTAATTTAAGGTTTTTATCTATGTCGTCGTGGATATTAATTGTTCAATGGTAGGCCCTAGGTCTCGAGTTCGTATCCATGCAACCGTACGCAATTCCTCTGAGTTGCTTCAGGTTGTAGAATTTGTTTCCTGGAATGGCGTATCTGTTCCTTGAGGCGTTCTCGAACATCTCCCTAGTATTGACCAGACCGAACCCCTTGAAATATCGGAAAGAGGCTCGGTCCGCTCGCATGAGACTTTTCTCCTCATCGCTCATTCAGGACCAAGTCCTCCGGGAGGGATTTAGTGACTTGTAGTTTGCCAGCAATGTTTCTAATATGATTTGCACCACGTGGCTCCTGGGTCTATGTGGCCCAATGCCTGTTCTCCAAGATATCGCGCCTTGCCATGTCTTGCCACCAACTCCTTTGTAGATTCGCACTCCAATTTCGCAGCCTCGGCAGCCGCCTCCAGCGTGGCTAGAGTCTCGAGCTTTCCGTATGCAGATTGTCTGAGCGATTTCAATGAACGTGACCCCACATTTGCGTTCAGAATAATCGGGCGAGACGACAAAGAGATTGAGAATCGATTCTTTAGCAAGTACGGAATAGACCTATGCTAGGTCTTTGATTCGTGGAATAGAAGTTCCTAAGAGCGACCAACGAGATAGCGAAGGGTCAGCCATAGCTGATAGTTGCAGGCTTTCTAGCTGCAGCTCAAGTGAGCCCCGGTTCCTTACGGAGCCTTTTTCGTCTCTATCTGCTGTGATCAACAGCGCCTCAGGATCACACAGATCCTTGAGTTTCCTGCGGGATACAGAGACACTTTCTTAAATGGTCTAATAGTCTTAAATAGAACTAGCAGGGCAACTCATTGTTAGTTTCGTGAGCCCTAATAGGCATCATGAGTTGAAAAAAGTTGAGTGAAAAAGGGAACGAGAGCAAGGGAATCTCTCGAAGACGCTACCTGAAGTACGGAGCCGCGGGCGTGGTAGTAATCGCGGCTGCAGGAGGAGCATACTACTACGGAATGCCTGCCCCAACACCTGCTGTAACACCTACTGTAACGCCTACTCTAACGCCAACTGCAACGGAAATCGCGACTACAATCGCAGCTGCGACTTCCGCAGGCCCCAAGTATGGTGGAAAAGTCGTCCTCCAAATGACGGGGGAGCCCGACCTATTGAACCCAATGCTATCGATCTGGGAGATCGTTGAATCGATATGCGGGGGCATATTCGATACTCTGATCAGAAGAGATTGGGAAATGAATCTCTCTCCCGGTCTAGCCAAGTCTTGGGATACTTCACCTGATGGAAAGACTATTACTCTACAGCTAGAGGAAAATGTGCTCTGGCATGACGGGCAGCCTTTCACATCCGATGACGTAGTGTACACGTACTCGGACCTCGTTCCGAATTACTCCCCATTCTACAAAGCTTACTTCGGAAACCTGGAATCCGTCGAGGCCTCCGGAGAACACTCGGTGGTATTCAAACTGAAGGCGCCGAACCCGGACTTTCTGGCCCACATAGCACAAGAGGCAGGAGGAGTTCCCATGCCCAAACACCTCTACGCAGGCACCGATGTGATGAAGAACCCTTCCAACACAAATCCCGTTGGAACAGGGCCGTTCAAGTTCGTGAGATGGGACAAAACCGCAAGCATAACCTTGGCCAAGAATCCAGACTATTATGTGAAGGGAAGACCCTACTTAGACACGATAGTCTGGGCGTTCATCTATGACGCAGCTGCCGCTGTCGCAGCTTTCCAAGCCGGAACAGTCGACCAGCTTTTTGGCGAGCAAGAACCTTCTGAGCTTCCAGTGTTGCAGCAAATCCCAGACGCGACAGTAGATCTACGTTTTGCCCCGTCACAGCCCTTCCACAAGATGCAGTTCAATCTCAGGGACCCGATCCTGAAAGATACAAAGGTTAGACAGGCTCTATATCATGCAACCGATATCAGCGAAATATGGGAAAAGATAATGTTCAAAGAGGCAGTTATTTCGACAGGGCCTCTCTCTCAAGGAACATTTACCAAGAAGTTTTACACCCCAGACGTCCAAGCGTACCCGCTTGACGTTGACAACGCGAACAAAATCTTGGACGACGCAGGATATGCGAAGAAGAGTGACGGAAAGAGATTCCAGCTTCAATGCGTTATCCCGTCGAGCGCAACTTGGTTCATCAAGAAGTGTGAACTTCTGAGGAACCAGTGGTCAAAAATAGGCGTCGACCTCGTTAATGTGGCAGAGGAGGACACGCTCTTCTTGCAGCACGTATTCTTGGAATGGAAATTCCAGGTCAACCCAGTCTGGGAGTATGGCGGACCAACTATCGGCGACGCACTAGGATACCTACATTCGAGTCAGATGATCAAAGCCTATTTCACGAATAACATGGGGTATTCCAATCAGAAAGTGGATCAGCTACTCGATTCACAAGCGGTTGAAACAGATGCGAACGCAAGGATAAGTATGGTTCAACAGATTCAGCAGGAAGTAATGAAGGACCCCCCCGAGATTTATCTCTACACAGCCCAGAACATGTTCCCGTACAAGTCCAAGTTCCATGGTTTGCCAGCCCCGCCGGGCGTTCCTGGCGAACACTACGACAACATCTGGGTTGACCAACCGTAGTATCGATACGTGTCGAGCGGCCTATCGCGTCAGCGCGATAGGCTACCTTCTTAATTTTGCGCATTCTACGTGTTCATCGCAGAGTGTCAATTCAGCAGTTTCGGGTGGGGATCTCCTTGAGTTCTTCTGCGTGCCAAAGGAGGAAGAGTCCGATAATCAGCAGCACAAAAGCGTGCACTACTTGGGAAAGACGTGGTCAATCAACTACTTCACGAAAAGGTCATGATCGAAGTCTTGCGACCGCTCTTATCAGTAAACGGGGTGGTTATGTCCTCCGATTGGCGGAATCCAACCATATGTGAGGTTGTCTATAGCCTTGTCAAGATGATTTTGGCCTTCTCTGAGCGTCCAGAGCATATGCCCCGGATACAGCTCATCTACCTGCAAATCCCTTAATTTCGATATGTTCGCTCTGTAGGCATCGAGGCTACATCCGGGCCAATTGCCCAGTCCAATTGTCCCATTAAGAAAAACCGAGTCTGATGAGAAAAACATTCTTCTATTGCCCGACTCGACTAGTAGACAAAGGACGCCATAACTATGTCCGGACAATACTACCGGAGAGATTTTGTGCGCGCCGAGCGACAGAATATCTTTGTCGTTCAGCGATCTATCTATCTTGCAGTGTTTGTACGTCAGGTCGTCCGGGTACCACTTCGACTTCTTGCAAACGCCTAAGCCCAATTCCTCATCGGAACCGTGCTCGATGTACGGTTTTTCCTCGGAAGATGAAACAACTTCGCATGAGGTCTGAGATTTCACGTGTCTTGCTCCGGCTGCATGGTCAGTGTGACAGTGCGTCACGATTAGATACCGGATATCATGTGGATCAAAGCCTTCGTTTGCAACGTTAGTGAGTATCTGATCCGTATCCAGTCCAGCGCCCGCATCAATCAGGGCTAGTCCCTGCTTATCCGCTAGGAGATAGACGTGGCAGTCCAAAGGATTGGAGAGTCCAATAGCTCCGCTCCCAACCAAATAGACATCCTCAGAAACCTTCAATACTCACTGCCTCATCCACGGATGCCAGGTACTGATTTAATAAGTCATTGCCCATTCGGGAAACCTTTATTCAGAATCACTACTGGTCGACCGGCCGTCAGTTTGGATCCAAATCATGTGACTTGCTCACGACTTGCTCCGTGCAAGGATAACCGTTCTCTCCGTCCTATGGCGAAAAGCCAAGACAAGACACTCAGAGAGCATAGAGAGCTCATATATGCGAAGAACCTGTATCGTTGCCCCCAAGTGGGGGCGCGTATTGCCATGAAGGATCTCAGTCACTACATTTTTCGGAGGCTTCTACAGACTATTCCACAGTTTTTTGGCGTAATAGGTTTCCTTTTCTTGCTCATACATCTTGCGCCGGGAGATCCGGTCCTTCGTTTCATAGGAATGGCTCCGACCACACCGGAATATATTGCACGAATAAGAGCGGAAATGGGCCTGGACAAACCGCTCTATGTCCAATTCATCATTTACTTCGAGAAGTTGTTACAGGGAGATCTCGGTTACTCTTTGTATTGGCACGAGCCCGTTCTAGACGTGGTGTTGAGGAAGCTTCCAAATACAGTTCTGCTAATGAGTTTCGCTTTGGCTTTGGCTATCTTGATCGGGATCCTGGCTGGTGTGGAAGCGGCGAGAAGACCTCATACCAAGTGGGACTACATTGTCACTTCCCTTGCGGTGGCGGGGTACTCGGTTCCCGTTTATTGGTTAGCCCTGGTACTGATGCTGGTATTCGCAGTCACGCTCAAATGGTTCCCCTCAGGGGGAATGTTGTCTCCAGGATCGATTATCACCGGCCCTGAAAGCATACCGGAAGTATTGCATCACATGATTCTGCCTGGAATTGCTCTGGCGGCATCGCAAATTCCAATTATCTCAAGATTGACTAGGCAGAGCACACTGGATGCTTTAGGCGAGAACTATATCCTAACTGCCAGAATGAAGGGCTTGGATCCCAGAACGATCGCCTATAAACATGCCTTTAGAAACTCGATGCTCCCCGTCGTTACCATAATCGGATTGCAGATAGGGTTCTTCATCTCTTGGTCAGTGCTGGCTGAGATTGTTTTTTCATGGCCGGGATTGGGCCTACTGATTTGGTGGACAGTTGGAAATCGTGACTACCCGGTATTGATGGGAATTCTTCTCATTATCTGTCTCATGGTCATCGCGGCAACCTTGATAGTTGACATCATATACACCAGACTGGATCCACGAATAACCTACGGTGGACCGCAGTAATTATGCGAGGTCATATCCCGGAGGTGACGGACACGCAAGAAGAACTCGCCGAAAAGAGGCGAGGACGCCTCATCGGAGAATTCTGGTACCGTTTCGGTGGGAACAGAGCAGGTGTGGCTGGCCTCGCCCTGGTAGCATCTTTCTGTGTGATTGCGCTACTGGCACCTTGGATAGCACCTTTTGGGCAGATGGATTCTAGTGCAGGGCCTGCCCTCTCTCCCCCTACCTCCCGGAATATTCTTGGCACAGATGACCTTGGACGTGACATCCTGAGCGCAATCATATATGGCGCTAGGCCATCCCTTCTAGTGGGAATACTTTCCGCGGGAATCGCGGCGATACTTGGTACCGTTGTTGGGATTGTTTCCGGCTATTACGGCGGATCAATAGATGATATCCTGATGAGATTTACAGAAATGGTGATGACTATCCCAATTTTCGTTTTGGCAGTCATCATCGTCACTTTCTTCGGCTCCTCCATGCCCTTTGTAGTCATGACAATAGCCCTGCTCATTTGGCCGGGAACAGCAAGGGTAACAAGATCCGAGACCATGCGAATCGAGAAGATGGAATTTGTCAATGTCGCTAGATCATTCGGAGCGAGCACTAGAGAAATAATCACCGGCGAACTCCTGCCGAACATCGTAGGTCCGATAGTAGTCACTTGGACTCTATGTGTTGGGTTCTCCATCCTGATGGCCGCGGGGTTGAGCTTCATAGGACTAGGTGACATAAACTATCCTGACTGGGGCTACATGCTACAGAGATCCATGGCTTTCATCAACCGAGCCTGGTGGATGAGTGTTTTTCCAGGTATCTCGATATTTCTTGTGGTCCTTGCTTTCAATCTCATCGGAGATGCTATTAGCGACGCTTTCAGCCCGAAAGCAATCACGGGGGAGAAGTAGCATGATGGAAGGAGAGAGCGATCTCGTAACCATCTCCAATCTGAGGGTGTATTTTCAAACACGACACGGAACTGTGAAGGCGGTGGATGATGTGGGGCTCAGCATCAAACCGAGAAAGGTCGTTGGACTGGTCGGTGAATCTGGATCGGGAAAGAGCACTTTGGGCTTCACAATCATGAGGTTATTGCCACCTCAGGCGAGGATAGTCCAGGGAAAGATAATGTTCCAGGGGAAGGATCTAACAAAGCTTTCCGAACAGGACATCAGAGAGATAAGGGGAAAAAAGATATCGATGGTATTCCAGGATCCCTTGAGTTTTCTCAATCCTGTCATGAAGATCGGGGATCAGATAGTCGAGGCCATCGCCCGGAGCGAAGCATCAAAATCAGAAAGCGATCAGAAGAAAGCACTCGAACTTCTCGAAAGGATGGGCATACCTAGCTCTAGGAAGATCTTGGACGATTATCCGCACCAACTAAGTGGGGGCATGCGTCAACGCGTCTTGATCGCAATTGCAACAGTGTCTAACCCATCCCTACTAATCGCCGATGAACCTACAACGGCCTTAGATGTCACCGTACAGGCACAGATCCTTGAAGAGATCAAGAATCTCGGTCAGAAGATTGATAGCTCGGTCCTACTAATCACACACGACCTTGGAATCGTTGCAGAAACATGCCACGAAGTAATCGTGATGTACGCTGGGAGAATAGCGGAATATGCCGGCGCGGAAGCGCTCTTCGAGACGCCCTTGCATCCATATACTGCTGCTCTTCTCGACTCTGCGCTAAGTATAGATGAGTTCAAGAAGAAACTAGTTGGCATACCGGGCGATGTTCCAAATTTGATCAATCCGCCGAGAGGGTGCAGGTTCCACCCAAGATGTACGAAGGCGATGCCAAGATGCAGCGAGGAAGAACCCACGCCGTTCGAAGTAGGCAGTAATCACAGCGTCTACTGTTGGCTGTATGAGAGGAACTAGATGCAACATCTGGTCGAGACATATAACCTGACCAAGCACTTTACGACAAGTTCCTTTCTGGGCCGAGCGGTGAAAGTTGTTCACGCGGTCGACGACGTGAGTATTCACATAGACGAAGGAGAGACGCTAGGCCTCGCTGGTGAGAGTGGATGTGGCAAGTCAACTCTTGGAAGGACGCTTGTCCAATTGATGGAACCAACCTCTGGAGAGGTGCTGTTCAAAGGGAGAAACCTACGTAGCCTGAAAAGACATGAAATAAAAGAGCTCCGACAGAAAGTCTCGATGGTGTGTCAGGATCCGTTGGGAGCCCTGAATCCTCGCAGGACGATTCTGCAAAGCCTGGCCCTGCCGTTCCGGGTTCACACAACCATGAACCAGAGCGAAATTCACGACAAGGTTCTGAGTCTTCTAGATTTCGTCGGATTGAGTCCCGCCGAATTCTATGTTGATAGATTGCCGCATGAATTCAGCGGAGGACAAAGGCAGAGGATCAATATCGCTAGAGCTATCTCTCTTAATCCGGACTTCTTGGTTGCGGATGAGCCGGTCTCTGCTTTGGATCTGTCCGTCCGCGCACAGATACTCGACCTAATGAAACAGTTGAAGGAAAGACTGAACATAGCTTGTCTATTCATTACACACGACTTAAGTGTACTTAGATCGGTCAGCGACCGAGTCGCGATCATGTACCTCGGCAGGGTCGTGGAACTGGGGCAAGTCGATGATCTCTATCTCAACCCATTACACCCATATACGAAGGCGATCCTCTCGGCAACGCCCGTTCCAAATCCAAAAAGGAAATCGGAACGGATCATTCTTGCAGGCGATGTGCCGAGTGCGACCGACCCGCCTCTAGGCTGCAGGTTCCATACTAGATGCTGGGCAAGAAAGGCTAATTGCTCAAAAGACGAACCCAGACTTGAAGATGCTGGAAGCGATCATTTCGTTGCTTGTCACATCTAGATCGTTTCCAGCTTTCAGAGGCAACGCTTTGGGTAATCGTGGCCTGCCATGTTTCCGGCACCTGCAGCGACAAAGTATTCGGTCGCCAGCGGGCAGTTCCAACTTGGAAAGCCATTCCAAGCCATGTCTGCCGTGCGTGCCGGCCAGAGCCCGGACCGTTTAGAAGAGTTCTCTCGAGACCACTCTCACGTGGTCTATCGTCAATAATGTCAACGAGCGACCTCTGCAAGCTGATGCAGTCGACGGTCCGACTGCCGCATGAAGCCACGACTTGTTCTTGTGTATGCCGTCACGCTAATCAGGCCCAAGCGAGAATTCTTTTCGGATTCTCTACTAGCATAGTGTCTACCTGTCTCTGCGTTACTCCCCCGGCCAGTATCTCAGGAACTATGTGCCTCAGGACGTGGGAGTAGCCATAACCACCGTATTTCCTCAGCGCTATTTTGAGACAGATGTCCTGCGACAGAACAAGATGTTTCTCGTATCCTGATCCCAGCAGGTCTACCAAACCTTTGACTCTCATCTTGTCGGGGATACCGCCACAACCCGGATAGATCGTGTCATAGTACATTTCGTTTCCGAAGTTGTCATACCCTAGAACGACTCCGTATTTGTCTATGATCGACCGATGATATGCGGTATCATCAGCCGTCATGTCCATATGACTCACATAGACTCGTTCGAAATCAACTCCTTTGTTCTGAAGAAAATCAAGATACTCACTTGCTTGCTTCACATATCGCCTGTTCTGCAAGTCGTGCAATCCCGGGTGAATAGTTAGGGGCGCGCCGGTCCTGACCTGAGCGATAGCGGCGGCTTCTAGGACCTTTCTTTCACAGTCGGTCCAAGGATAGCTGCAACCAATCTCACCTATCAATCCAGCGTGTATGTCCGTTCCTTCTATGCCTTCAGTAAGTTCCTTGCGCATCATCTCCGAAAGCTGCTCCGAATTCGCCTCCCTTACCCAAGGAGGCAGAGAAAAATCGGCATACCAGCCGGTCCCGCATATGACGTTGAGCCCACTCATCTTAGAAATCTTGGCGATGCTCATGTGATCCCGGCCTATGCCGATCGGAGTTACATCAACCAGACTGCGGCCGCCGGCCATCCTGTACTCCAACATCTCCGAGGCCGCATCGCTTATGCTGTCCAGAACATTGTTGTCTGCACATAAATTGGCGTCGCGGGAAATTTCTCCGCGCATTTGTAAAGTCACGGGAGCTTCTGCTAGGAGTCTTTTTCGTTCGTCCTTGGGGTGCATTACAGTCCTCCAAGGATTATTATCGACCAGCAGATGATCATGCATCAGGGTTATGCCCAATTCGGCGGGAGATATATCTCCAGTGACGGCTCTTATCTTCGCCATAACATCGCTTCTCCTGCAATAAGCGGCGATTGGAAGACGATACCCCCTTTCGTAGTTCATTTAAGTCTTCGCATGAACTTCATTCAATTGATCGCGCCACCATTGGGGATTCTTTCCTTTGACGAGATCGGTAGCCGCGTGGTCCAGAGAGTGTCGGCGTGCGACAGAACAGCTGGGACCGCTGCTAGAGTACATGAGGAACTCTACGTATCATGTGTTATGTTGCCGATGTTTTCCGACCGTAAGAAAGAGGTGAATTGTGTGGGCTTTCGGAATCCGACCGCTCGACCCATGTTTCTAGCGACCTGAAGCGACTGTGGGGCTGGGTGTCAAATGCCGTGCCGACCGCGGCCGGACAGGCCCGTTTATTGTAATGCGTGTCCGATCAGCAGCGCCGATTGGCGAACTGAGCTTTCGACTGGGTAAGGAGATACCTCTTAGGGAACTTGACCGAAATCGACCATATGTTCCCCATCCGGACACGAGCGACCTGCGTACAAAGCTCGTATGCATCCCACCTGTCCATCTCATACTCCTCTTCGAGCCAAAGAACCATCTCGAAAAAAGCGGATCTTGTAGCGTCTTCGAGCGTTCTTGCGGCTCCGCTTGTGGATGTGGTTATGATGTAGTCAGGTAACTCGATACGCGGCCATCTCAGTGGCTTCGCTTTGACCAGGTCGATTTTCATAATTACCTCAGCAGGCATCTCGATAGCGGTTCCGGATATCTCCGCGTCACCCTGCACCGCGTGTGCATCACCAAGATAGAGTAACCCGCCAGGAACTTTCACGGGAAGATACACTTTCGCGGCCGGGCAGATATCGGCGAAATCCATGTTTCCACCGTGAGGGCCGGGCAGGAGGCTAGTTACGGCTTCTATCTCAGGCGCTGTTCCGATTGTCCCCACCATCGGCTCATACGGCAAGATCACTTTATCGCTGAAGTAGACCATTCCATCCTTTACAGGACAGATTCGTGTTCTATGCGGCAATTCAACGCCCAACAGTCTCCCAAGAGGTAGCGTCGTGAGACTGGGATAGACCTCGAGTGGGGGTATTCGGGTGGCACCTGGCCTATTGTCGGCTCGATCTCAAGTATCTCAACGACCAATGCGTCTCCCTTCCCTGCGCCTTCCACATATATCGGGCCCATCTGCGGGTTTCCCCATGGCATCTTCTCCGTGTCTCTCCTGTCTCCAGCTTTCCTTATCTGCCCCGAGAACGCGTCCTCAGTCTCAACCAAGACGGTCTCGCCTGGCGAGACAGTCAGGGTCGGTTTGTGAAATGGACTGAGTGTGTAATGCAGCGTGCCTTGATCCCTGAGAGTAAGCCTCTTCATAGTTGAACCTCCAATCCGCCATTGCTCCGGCGCCCAATGATAGGGAAAGTTGGAGATATGTCTTCCACGACTGAATACCGCCCTCTAGGCAGAAACCTGGGTCTTCGAGAAGGAAGGGCCCATAGAAACAACAGCGACCGTGATC
>Ga0208039_1000428_pt1 | contig 29063 bp, 44 predicted proteins | sample June2015DPH_20_1_2_FD_184722 | JGI IMG/M metagenome (GOLD analysis project Ga0208039, IMG submission 184722) | Peatland microbial communities from SPRUCE experiment site at the Marcell Experimental Forest, Minnesota, USA - June2015DPH_20_150... | ecosystem: Environmental > Terrestrial > Soil >... | reverse complement strand
GATTTAGCCAAGTCGCAGCTGGCGGATGCGCAGGCGACGCTGAAGAATTTCCAGAACGGGGTCAATCCACAGACGGTGGCGGCGGCGCAGGCGCAGGTGGCGGCGGACGAGGCGACGATTGCGGAGGCGGAGATCACGGCGCCGTTCGACGGGACCATCACGGCGTTGAACCTTCAGGTGGGGGATGTGGCGACGCCGGGGGTGGTGGTGATCTCGATGGCGGATGTGTCGCAGTTGCACGTGGACATCCCGGTCTCGGAGCTGGACATCAGCACAATCCAGGTGGGGCAGAGTGCGACGCTGAACTTTGATGCGTTTCCGTCGAAGAACTACCAAGGGCAGGTGACGGCAGTGAGCACGAAGCCGGCCATCTCGAGTGGGTCAGTGACGTACGCGGTGCGGGTGGTGGTGGGGGATGCGGACCCGAGTTTGCTGCCGGGGATGACGGCGGGGGTGACGATAGTGACTTCGAATTTGAGCAACGTACTGGTGGTGCCGAGCCGGGCGGTGCGGACGGTGAACGGGCGGCAGGTGGTGTATGAGGTGCAGAACAGCCGGCTGATCCCGGTGTCGGTGACGCTGGGGACGAGCAATGACACGCAGACGCAGGTAACGGGGGGGGTGTTGCGGGCGGGGGCGGTGATCGTGGTGAATCCGCCCAGCACGATACCGAGCGCATCGACGGGCTTGTTTGGGATAGGGCGGATCTTCGGGGGAGGCGGTGCGGCAGGGGGAGCGGGCTTTCGCGCCGGGGGCTTTGGCGGCGGCGGTGGGTTATAGCCGAGGAGGTGGGGGTGGACGGACTACGAGGGGTGGAGGCTAGGGCGATGGCGGATCGGGTGATTGAGCTGGAGGGGCTGAGCAAGGTATACCGGATGGGGGCGGTGGAGGTACCGGCGCTGCAGGGGATCACGCTCGGACGATTCGCCAGGTGACGCGGAAGAAGTACCCAGCGGAGGAGAAGGTTCGGGTCGTGCTGCCTGGCGGCCGCAGGCTGGAGGGCTGCGTGGCGAGACCAGCATCGCTGCCTTGCGCGGGCGGGAGGGCATCCCGTCCAACCACCGCTACATCATCCTCGACACCATGATGCCCAAGATGGACGGGTACGAGTTCATGCGCATTTCCCGTGGAGACCATAACACGCTGATCAACCAGCGTTCCGAGTGCATCTCCAGATTCTGCATCCGATTGCGGCGGTTGGTGAGATAGACAGCCTGTCTAGGATGCTTACGCAGATCGCTGCAATTCATATGGCGCTAATCATTATCCGACACAATGTCCCTGGTTTCTAAAGGAGATGCCCAATGAAACCTGTTTGGAAATGGATCATTGGCATAGTCGTGGGATTGGTCGTCCTGGCGGCCGTGGTAGGAGGTGTGATCCTGGTCAGGAATTATCTTCCATCCCGCCACATGGCTTTCCAGGTACAGAGGGTTCAGCCTGTGCAGCCGTCACAACCCGGACGACCGGTGCGTCCTGGACAACCGGAGCAGCCCGGACAGTCAGCCCGTCCTGGGCAGCCGTCGCAGCCCAGACAGCCGGCGCGTCCGTTCGGTAATCGGTATGCAGGCGGGCCCGGGGTTGGCATGCGCGGCTACGGCATGATGGGCTGGGGATTGATGCCTCTTGGCGGCTTCTTGGGGAGTTTCGTCGCCGGTTTCTTCGGCGGATTGTTCACGCTGGGTGTACTGGCTTTCCTGGCCTTGGGGATTATCTGGCTGGTCAGGAACACTAGACCGCAAAGGCAGGCGGTCGAGATGCACACCTGCGTCACCTGCGGCAAACCGGTCCAGCCCGACTGGAGGAATTGCCCCTACTGCGGGAAAAAGCAATAGCATCCTCCTACTCCTCTTGCGATTGGAGATCGCCTCCGAGATCTCCGGAGGCAATTGCTTCCTTAGGGGGTGAAAGGGCATTTTCTTCTTCGGCTCGGTCATCTCGTGTGGGACGGTTATCACCAGGCTCTCGGCCTTGAGCTCGTTCAGGGCCCAGCGGGGAGCCTCGAGATGGCCGGCCAGGGGCTGGATACTCACCAGCAGGTCGCACGATGGGTCCAGCAGAACGCCAAAGTCGTCAGCCTGCCGGGTAACAGCCTCCTGACGACCGGCAGCAACCCCGGCGCGCTTTCGGGTCTTGGACATGGAGGGACGCAGCAGAGCACCCGTCTGTATGATTGCGAGAATCAATTGGCCCGACCAACCAAAGGCAGCGGCGTTCAAGCAGACGACACAGTAATACCCAGAGGGATCAGAGGGATGATGAAGGTAATCGGGCGAGGTCTTTACACTGGAACGCCACCTTCGCCTCGAAGGAATTGATTAGGAGACAAGTACAATCATGCGATGGTTTTCGGAAACCTCTCTTCTGATCATGTTGGCAACATCTCTTCCATTGAGCGCTTGTAGCCCTGAGGCAGGGGCCATCCCTGCCGGGACGCTTGCATACATCTACACATCCGCAGCACAAACAGCGGATACACAAAGCGCCCTTCTGTCTGCGTCGGAAAGCCCGCCGGCGATTTCCAGCCCCACACAATATTCGCTGTGGACGAGTACGGTCATACCCTTTCCAACCGATACTCCCTATTTGTATGTTCCGTATGCGGCCACAACGAGCATGTGTGACAATTCTGCCTTTGTGGCTGATGTGACGTATCCGGATAACACCGTTGTTGCGCCAGACACACCATTCACGAAAACCTGGTCCCTTGAGAATACCGGTACTTGCACCTGGGACAAGTCTTACCGCCTATTCTTCATCAGCGGAAATGACATGGGTGGTGCCACAACGTCCATTAACGATTCTGTTGTCCCAGGGGATTCAACAGAGATCTCTGTCTCGATGGTCTCCCCAGGCGACGACGGGACATATACGGGTTACTGGCGGATGATGAATAGTGACGGAGTGGAGTTTGGCGAGTCGGTGTACGTGACAATCGAGGTCTCCGCGAGTGTAACCAGCACGCCCACCATTACCCACACCCCCACCATTACAGATACAGCCTTCCCTACCACCGCGAGCACCGCCACGGCGCTGCCTACCACCGCGAGTACCGCCACGGCGCTACCTACCACCGCGAGTACCGCCACGGCGCTACCTACCACCGCGAGTACCGCCACGTCCTTGCCTGCCATCACGAACACGGCCACAAACATACCGGCACGAACCTCAACACCGGTACCGGAAGGGACGGCGACCAACTAAGACACGAAAAGGAGTCCCGAATATGCTTGGCGTAAACAAATACACTCAAGAATATCTAGACAAATGCCGTTCAAGAGTCGCCGAACATGTCTCAGCTTACCAAACCCTGGTTGCAGCAGTGAGAAATCAAGGCGCGACTGAAGACTCTTAGCTTAACATTGCAATTGAAGCCTTTGAACCTCATTTCTATAACACCATGGTACTGGCTTTGGATAGCTATTTCGTTCATAGACTCAGGGCCATGGAAATGAAGGATGGCAATCCCCTGAATGAAGTGAGGATGTTGTGCAGTTCAATGATGAATAGCAACAACATAATGTGCGCGGATATGACGATCAAATATGATCCAGCTCAGTCCTTGACCGGAGGGATGCCCTTTGCTAGAATAGGAAGCGTATTACGATAGCATGGTCGATAGGAGAATGGTATGGACACAACAACTGTCTCCCCGAAGTTCCAGGTTGTGATTCCGCTCCGGGTTCGGCGCGCGCTGGGGATCCGGCCGGGGCAGAAGATTCAGGTCATCCCCTTCGAGGGGAGGATAGAACTCATCCCAATCCGGCCGCTGAGGCAGGCAAGAGGGTTTCTCAAGGGCATCGACACCTCCGTTGAGCGGGAGCAGGACCGCGAATGAACGTAGTGGATTCTTCCGGCTGGCTCGAGTTCTTCAGTGATGGTCCGAATGCGAGCTTCTTTGCCCCGCCAATCCAGAAGCTCTCGGAGCTGATCGTTCCCACGTTGAGCCTGTACGAAGTTTTCAAGCGGGTCCTGCAGCAGAGAGACGAAACCCAGGCCTTGAAGGCTGTGGCGCTAATGGAGCAGGCGATAGTGGTCGAGCTGAACGCAGCCGTTGCGTTGAGCGCTGCCAAGCTTTCTGTTGATCTCAAACTACCAATGGCGGACAGCATCATCCTGGCCGGTGCTCGAGCGTTCAACGCTATGTTGTGGAGCCAGGATGCGGATTTCGAAGGGATGGAAGGCATCCGGTTCGTACGTGCGTAGTGACAGAGCAAGGCTGACCAACAACTCATTCGAGCCGACTCGGCGGGCTGGCCCCAACCCTGTAGTACCTTTCCTGCTGTCTTCCTATAGGACCGAAGGAGTGCTGCCCAGGCCCGCTGAGCGGCTCAATCCGAGGCCGTTGGGCGGCTCTATCGGAGAGGAAGCCTTATGAAGAGAGTAGTGGGCTTGTGGATTGACCATCGCAAAGCAGTAATTGTGGCTATCGTGGGGGAGGGTAAGGAAATCATCCTAACGATGAAGTCCCACATGGAGCCTCATGTCCGATTCGCTGGGGGTTCAAGATCAACGGCTAACCAATCCCTGGAAGCCACGTCAGAGGACATGCGAGACAGGCGATTCGCGGACCATCTGAATACCTTCTATGATGAGGTGATCTCACATATCCGTGAGGCCGAATCGATTCTGGTGTTTGGCCCTGGTGAGGCAAAGGGCGAGCTCGAAAAGCGCCTTGAGAGCAAAGGACTCGGCAGGCGGATCGTAGGTGTTGAGACAATTGACAAGATGACAGACGGTCAGATTGCGGCGAAAGTCAGACAGCGCTTTCTAGAATAGAGTTTGCCGGTGCGGTTCATGCAGTTCCGCCCAGGACCAACCTGACCTTGACCTGAGGCCATCCTGGAGGCAAGCTAAGGCATGTTCTCGGGCGCGAACCTCGCCGGGCTCACTCCTGCCGAACCATAAGGGGCACCCTCGAACGGGTGGAACTGACGTCTGATGCTGCCTCTATAGGACGAGGGCTCATAGCCCGGAGGTCGCTGGTTTCCCCCGGCCTGCGGCTGGAGCAGGCTGGCCCGGATCGCCAGCCCGCCCTTGGTGCGCGGGCCGAGGGGACGGGCGAGTCCTGGCCCCGCTACCAAATACACGAACCGAGGCCATTTGAGCCTTGGTTCTGTATTCATTCGAATCAGCCCCAACCTCGCGACTCCAGCCAAATCTCCCTGCGATCGTGACGTGCCGACCCAGTTCACCTCACATGGGCTCGCAACCAGCTGATCCCAGGTTCAAATCCTGGAGGCGCCTCTGCCCCCAAAGTCCACCGCGCTCGCAGCCATGGCGCCTCGACCGATTCTCCAACCACCGGCTGTTTGGACGGGGTTTTCGGTTACCACACCTTTGCTGAGATCCCCTTTGACGTCGCTCATCGCCCCGTTGACCATCAGGTCGCCTTCCTGGACGGAATGGAGATACTTCTTGGAACACCATTGGTAGCACGTGCCTTTCGCCAGGTTCATCTCGTATGTAAGACCGGAGCAGTTGGTCCCGCCTGCGTCCAACTCAGAGCGCGACTGCAGCGACCGTGCCGCCAAAGATCCTCGGAAAGTCGGCATGTCGTGGCCAGTGCGTTGAGACTAGGGCGCAACATCGGACGGCTGAGCGCACCAGCGGCCTGTTCGCCAAGCAAACAATCTGGGCGCGGCAGTCCATGCACACTGTCGACGTACTCTTGCCGCTCTTCCTTCAGTCCTTCATTGAATCGGGTACGAAGTAGCAAAGAACTTGCCCTACAAGTTCTTGCACGAGAATTCAGCGCAACAGTTCATTCGCGATGACCAAGCGCTGGATTTGATTCGTGCCTTCGTAAATCTGATGCAGCTTGGCGTCGCGCATATACTTCTCTACTGAGTAATCTTTCATATACCCATAGCCACCGAGCACCTGAACAGCATCGGTCGAGACCTGCATTGCCATGTCCCCCGCAAAGCACTTGGCCATTGCAGATTCTTTGGTGTTGCGCTCGCCTTGATCGTGCAGCCAAGCAGCTTGCCAGACCAGCAAGCGCGCCGCTTCGACTTTCATCGCCATCTCAGCCAGCATGAACTGGATGGCTTGCAACTCGGCGATTGGTTTGCCGAACTGGACACGCTGTTTGGCATAAGCCACAGCCGCTTCCAGCGACGCGCCCGCAATGCCCACTGCCGCCGCGCCAACACCCGCCCGCGAATCATCGAGAGTCATCATTGCAATCTTGAAACCATCACGCCCATTCCCCAGGCGGTAGTGTGCCGGCCCATGCACGTTTTCGAAGATGACTTCACGGGTATCGGCCGCGCGCTGACCCATCTTGTCTTCTTTCTTGCCATGCGAAACGCCGGGCGTTTTCGCCGGCACTATGAAGCAAGAGATGCCCTTGTGTCCTGCCGCCAAGTCCTCACTCGCGAAGACCGAATAGAGACTTGCCACACCGCCATTGGTGATGAATTGCTTGGTGCCATTGATGACATACTCATCTCGAATGCGTGTCGCATTCGAACGCATCGAAGCCGCGTCGGAGCCGGCCCCGGCTTCGGTCAGACAAAAAGCCGCCAGGTTGGGACCCGCGCAGTGCTCGGCCAGAAGCTCCTTCTTCAATTCCGGACTACCGGCAATCAGCAAGGGCGTCAAGCCCAGTAGATTTGCTCCGAGATAGGATGCGACGCCGCCGCAAGCCGCCCCCGGTTCCTCAGCGACGAGACATCCTTCGAGACTGCTCAGTCCGCCTCCGCCGTATTCCTCTGGGACCGCGCCATGGAGCAATCCCACCCCATAGTACTTGTCGACAATCTCTTGCGAGAATCGCTGTTCGTGATCCAGTTCGGCCGCGACCGACGCAATCTCACCTTGGGCGAACTTGCGCGCAAGGTCACGCAGTCGCTGTTGCTCATCGGTCAACTTGAAATCAACCATTTCTCTCTTTGCCTCCAGAAGATTGGTGAGACCTTTCGGGTTTCCAAAACCCCGCAAGGGATAGCAAGGTTCTAGTCCAAGAACTCGATCACCTCACGATTGAATCGCTCGGCGGCCTCAATCGGCGACAGGTGTCCGACTCCCGGATACGTGGCGAGTCGCGCACCTCGAATGTGCTCGCTGAGGAATCTGCCGTTTGGATAGGGAATGAGCGGGTCGCAATCTCCGTGGACGACTAGTGTCGGCGCGGTGATTTCCGCGAGCCGTCCACTGGTTCCTTGGCTGAAATGCAGCAGACACGCGCCGAACTGACGTTGATACGAATCGGCCGACATTGGCTTGGCGACCGAGCTCTTGATGATATGGTCCAGGTCTTCCGGGTGCTTTGCCATATAGCCTTCACCCGCAATCGCCGTAAACGTGCGCCGCACACGTGTCTCAATGTCTTCGCCCTCATTCGGGATGAGCAATGCCGCGATTTCCGGCTTGGCGTTAACGGCAGTCGGTCCTCCCGCTGTGGTCGAAACCAGAACCAGCCTGTCCACGAGTTTCGAATGGCGAATCGCCAATTCCTGCGCGATCATGCCGCCCATTGAAATACCGACGATGTGTGCGCGACCGAGATTGAGATTTTGGACGACGCCCGCGACATCTTCCGCCATGTCGGCAATCGTGTACGGACCCGTGCCGAGCCCGCTATCCCCTGCGTCACGGTTGTCCAGGTTGATGACGCGGAATCTCTTTGCGAACGGCTCGATCTGCTTCCACCAACCCAGCCGAGTGCTTCCCAAGCCGCTAATGAGGATTAGCGGATGACCCGCTCCGAACTCGTCATAGTAGACCGTGTGCGAACCAACTTGTGTGGTGGACATGGTTCCTCCTTGGGCTCAAACCACAGAAACTGGCGTGGCTACCCCCTCCACGACCAAGACCCCTCCAGTAACCCAATCCGCGGCGGAAGAAGCCAGAGAGAGGGTCTCACCAGCGACGTCTTCCGGCTTGCCCACGCGCCGCAAGGGTACGGTCGCTTCGTACCGCGCCATCAATTCCGCATCCTGCCACAAGGCGCGACTAACCCTGATTTGGACGGGGCCGTGCACGAGGAGGTTGACTTGGATGTTAGGTTCCCCTAGCTCGCAAGCCAGGACCTGAGCAAGCATGATGCCTCCGGCTTCCGAAATACCCGAGACACTCGTTTGGTGAGGCGGATGCAGCCCCGCCATGGATGCAACATTGATGATTCTCCCCCCGCCCCGCTCTTTCACATGTGGATCCACCTCTTCAGCCAGGCGAAGTACCACTCGGCAACACCGCGGTTTCTCCCTTTGCTCAAAATGGCTTACCCTTCCGCGGTGTAGTCGTACCAGCCCCTGCCCGTCTTTTCGCCATACCAGCCTTTCATATACCTCTCGACGAGACTGGGCGGCGGGAGATCGGCGGGGTCGCCGGTCTCGTGGAATTTCTCCATAGACCGAATGTAAGTAAGGTCGAGCCCGGTCAGGTCCATCAAGCGAAATGCTCCCATCGGATGTCCAGCGCCATAGACCTGGGCCTTGTCAATGTCCTCGAAACTCGCCACCCCATTTCCAAGAGCCAGAATGCCTCTTGCGCGATGGCTCTGAGAATGCGATTCAGCAAGAAGCCCTCCACCTCTTTCCTGAGATGTACGCCGACCTTGTCCAACCGCTCGCAAAGAGCCATGGAGATCTGAGCGGTCTCATCCGAAACGTGCCGACCTTGGACAACCTCGACTAGTTTCATTACCAACGCGGGGTTGAAGAAATGGAGATTAAGCACCTTGCCCGGTCGGCGCGTGACATCGGCGATGCGCGAACTGACGATGTACGAACTGTTTGTGGCCAGGATGGCATGCGCAGGAGCCTTCCCGTCCAAATCGGCGAACAACTTCCTCTTCACGTCAAGAAAGCTCTCTTGAAGATCCTGACCGAACAGAACAACCCAGCTTCCAATTTGCGCTTCCACGTCTCCAAGCACTTATAACCGGTTACTTAACTGCCCCTAATGGCCGTTGATCTTCACCGCTTCGATCACGTACATCTGGCGGTTGATGCCGCTGGCACCATACGCCTGATAAACGGGATTGCCTGTGTACTTTTCTGACAGCTTGTCGATGTGGTCACGCGCACCATGTGCCTCGTCCCTAAGCTCGCCAACATACCCCTGAATCTCAATCCAATGACCCACATTTTGAGGATCGATCACAAGCAACGACAGTTTGGGATTGACCTGCAGATTCCGGGCTTTCTTCGTCGCCGCAGGCACATTGACCCGAACATGCTCACCGTCGAAATCGCACCAAACCGGCACGCTGTGCGGTTGCCCATCCGGGTTGACTGTGGTTAGGGCACACAGAAGTGGTCGGCTAAAGAGATCATGGAATGTTTCTGGAATGGGCAGCGACATTTGAAATAGTCCTTTACTATACGATTGGAAGCAAAGCGACTGCTGATTATATCGTTACCCGCCTCAATAGGAACGTCTTGGTCGAACAAGCAGGAGCGATAGAAAGTAAGACAAAACGGTCATCGCGTGGAGACAGTGTGGGGAATTCAGTGCCGCGTCGTTCGGGCGTGGCGATCAGGTGGGGGCCGCGAGTGCTGGCCGCTGGCCACCGGCTTGACCGGCGCCTCTTTGACTGGGCTCGCTCCAGCTGGCCGCAGAGCTTGCGAGGATAGGGACGCATAACGAAGGGCTGGACACGGCCTAGTTGGCAAGCCCGTTCTAGAGCGGCCTTGGACTCTGAGCCCTCCTATCTGTCCTAGCCAATAACCCCATGCGCCTAATAATCATCGTGGCCGCTTGAGAATCTACCAGGGTACGAACTACGCGGGCAGTCTCTTCTGTCTGCCCCGCCATTGAGCCGGTCAAACACGCTTCGTGTTTTACCTTGTCGGCGAATCCGTTTTGAGCGTGGAAAGTCCAAGATCAGTTTTGACCTGAGGCGACCGCGAGGTAAGCTGGTGCATGTTCTCGGGCGCGAACCTTGCCGGGCTGAGTCGTGCGCAACCATAAGGGGCACCCTCGAACGAGTGGAACTGACGTCCGAGGCTGCCTCTACAGGGCGAGGGCTTATATCCCGGAGGTCGCTGGTTTCCCCCGGCCTGCAGCTTGGGCAGGCTGGCCCGGACGCCAGCCCGCCCTCGGTGCGCTGGCCGAGGAGACGGGCGAGTCCAGCCCCCGCTACCAATTACACGAACCGAGGCCCTTTGAGCCTCGGTTCTGTCTTGCGTGACTGGGTTGAAGACAGGCCAACTCCAGCATAATTCCCGGGGATTCAACCGGTACAGTTGCTTAGTCAGCTCGTCGAGCTCATAACCGCCAGATCGTTGGTTCACGTCCGAGTCAGACGGGGTGAACAGGTGCATGTTCACCTCGGATCATCGGGCTTGCAGCCAGAAGGTCGATGGTTTCCTGAGCTCCGTATGCCGGTACCGAAGGTTGTCTGCTCGAGGGCGAGCAAGTCCTCTCTGCTAACTCAAACGAGAAACGCATTCATCTTGGCCTCAATGCGCTTTTCCCCCGTCCCTCACGCCGATGCATTGTTCTCAGCGTTATCCCAGAAGAATCATCCCTTGCAATGGCTTGGCTGCCTCATGCAGGTTCCAATCCCATGGTTGCTGTCTCCGATTCTGCCCTGGCTGAACCGATGAAGGCAGGTGCCGGGACAAAGTAGATGCGCAGGAATCCCTCCCCGGAGGGGAAGCATCCCGCCTGCTCTCACGGTTTTTGTCAGGGCGTACTTGGCGGGGCGTTCTTCGCGGAGTGAGGAAGCTACGGCTGGTGCAGGACGCCGCTGTAATCAAAATTTCCCGATGTACCCACATCGAACTGCAACAGGATCGTCCCATCCGGCTGCAGACGGAGGTGGGCAATGCCTCCTGCTGCGCAATTCGACATACTGCTCACCTTCTGCTCGTCAAAGACCAGGGTATCCCCGTCGATCTTGTTCAGAACAAGGTCGATGGAACACCAATCGAAGGCGCTCTTCCCACAGACACTACCAACTTTACAACCGGGTTCGATGTTCACATGCAAGACCGCAGCCCAATCAGCGTTTACCTGAAAAACCGTTCCCACCCATTGTCCTGCTTCCGGGTCGGTGTTGGTAAGTGTAATGGATGTCGTTTCCGGTGCAGGAGTCGGCGGCGGAACAATGGCTCCCGTGGAGTTGACGTACAGTTTGAAGGCGATGTCGTCTGTGAATTCGGGCAGAGCCACCGTCACATAATTCCCCTGACGGGTGAGCATGGCCGAACCAGGGAGAGCATACCCGGTCTTGGTATCATAGAAATCTACCTGCCATTTCTGAGCGGAACCGGGCACGAGAATCGTGGCGGTCTGGCCTTGAATGCCGGGCAGAAGTTTCCAATCGGGGGGTTCGGAACTCGCATCGCGGAACCAGCCGAGCACCATGTCTTCATCACCCACCGCAGCTCCCCAGATCTTTGTCCCAGCCTGGTACAGGAGGTTCAAGGGTTTGAATCCGGTGAAGTCGACGCCATTGGTGAAGCGGGAGGCGGGAAGTTCCGCATCGGCGTATTTGTTTACATAGATCGATCTCAACTGACTGGAGAAAAGAGCAACCCCATCTTCCACCCAAAGGGCACGCCCGTCTAAAGCTCCCGAGACCACATCCGCCCAGATGGCGTGCTCGATCCCTATCTGTGCATTGGGGGGGGTTATCGGGCTGTTGGCATCCAAACCGGATTCCCCGATCAGCACCGGTTTGTTGTATGTGGCCAGTTCATTGTGGACTTCGCCGATGATGAGCCTGTCCAACTTTCCGGTATAGGGGTGGACCTGGATCAGGTCGATGGCATCGGTATGGTAATAGTTGGGCCAGGTGCCGAGATCCGCCAGGGAGGCGGTGATGGGCCGGTGGTTTGAGTCAGCGGCGCGGATGACTTCCGCCATATGTTCGGTGAAGGCAATGCCAGCCTGTTCAGAGACGCCAGTGATCAGGTTGCCTTCACATAAGACCTCCCAGGCAAGGATATTCTTGTGGTTCTGCCACCGGGTGGCCACTTTTTCCGCCCACCCCAAATACAACTTCTGCGCTGGCGAGCCTTCCTGGAATATGGCAATATTGTTTTGTGCAGGCCCGCCATTGGAAGGGTTGAACGGGTTGTCCTTCCAGGTGTTATAGCCGGTGGTGTTCCAGTTGGCCCAGCCGGTGAAAACCGGGACAATGTAGAGCCCGTGAGCCTCCGCCTGGGTGAGGAACGTATCCCAGTTTTGGGCCCATTTTTCATTGATCTCTCCAGTGTTGGCATAGCCGTATCCACCCAGGAGGAAGTTATCAACACCAATGCGCAGCACGTGGTCGCTATTGTAGAACATCTAATCCATCAAGGTACCAAAATCTTCGTAGAAATATGCGGCTGCGTTCCGGCTGAAAATAAACCGCGTTTGGCCATCCACGCTGAAGTAGGAATTGCCCGGCTTTAGGCTAAGTGCAGGGAATGGGATGGTCGTAGGGGTGGCGGTCTGGGTGGGGGCGGCAATCGGCGCGGGGGTGATACTGGGGATGAGGGTGGGCATCGAAGTGGGCATGGGGGTCGGGGGGAGTGCGGCAGCCGGCTGTGGGGCGCAGCTCGAAAGAAGAAGGCAAAAAGTTAGCGCAAGTATTAGAACCATTTCATTTTTGGTTTTCATATTCCTCCTGTCCTATCCCGGGTGCTCCCGACAGCAATGAATAGGTATCGCATACCATTGGTGATAAGTACAGCCGCCCAACGGATTGGCTTCGCGCATCATCCCTTTAGAGACAAATGCAGCGTCGGGATAGGAGAGATTCCATAATCATTATTAGAATGTAATTGCGGATGCTATCCTCCCGTTGTCGAGTGACGGGAACGCATCCGGGGTGCGGAGCGTCTGGGCAAGCCGCGCGCGTCAATGAAGACAAAAAGACCAAGCACGAGAGAACCTAACAGCAAAGTGACCATTTCGCTCCCTCGCATGGGGTTCGCGAGGGAGAATGATTGCGAACTGGCCCCCCCAACGCTCGGCGGATAACCTGCGCCCGTAGCGAGTCGGGTTGATCCGTTGGTTAGGCCACAGCCTCGCGCAATGTTGGGCGGCTTTCGACTATGTGACTCGCTTGATGGACAAGTAAAACCTGCCCTTTGAATTTCATGGTCGAACCCTCGCTCATCCCTTGGATTTACGCAAAACATCCATTCATCCCACGTACAGCTCGGAAGAGTTTCCTATCTTCTGATGCCTTCCAGCTTGATTCCTAGCACGGTCCTTAGATGAGCTATGTGCTCCTCGAAATGTTCCGCTGGCCGATGCGCCATTTGTTCCACTGTCCGATACTTCCTGGGATATGGCATGCCCTTGCTCCAAGCCTCTTCAGGAAGTTCCTCTAGCAAGCCAAGCAGAGTGTTATGCGCTCTACTATATGCTTCAGCTATGGACTGACGTGTCGCACCTCTAGCCATAATGGGAATGATGATGTAACCATTGACCCAGCTACGGAGACCCGCCGGTACAATCCCCAGAATGGAACGCTGACGTCCGCTGCTGGCACGTCGGATCCCATCAGGAAGCACACTGAGCACTTGTGCGATATGAGCCATTTCTTGTTTAACGGTCCAACCTTCACCAGGTGTGCGGAAATTCCAAGCACTATCCGAGATCTCATCAAGCAAGCGGAGGAATCTGAGCCGCACCTCTTCGAGTTCTTTTCGAATAGGCTCGAAATGAGGGGATTGTTTCGGCAACATCGGTGACTTCTGCATGACAGGGCCGCCCAACGGCCTCGAGCTATGCAGTCCTGCGTTCGTTGCGGGAAGCTGCCCGGCGGAGATGGGCGACGTCACTTGGACTATAGGGCAGGTTGGCGGGCAGGACAAGCATCACCAGAAGCCCAGCCCGCCGGGTCAGCTTCAGCGAGAGTCTGTGTGAAAAGTCTGGTGTTGCCTATGGTAGATCATGTCGGTCGCCCTGTCCACCCGGAGGCGGCAGATGGGTCACATCGAAGGCGGTGATCGGGAACAGATGACCCTCTTCCCTGAGGCTCTTGATGACTACGTCAGTCAAGAGAACGCCGTCCGCTTTATCGATGCCTTCGTAGAGAGCCTCGACGATGAACACAAGTTTTGGCGCACTTGAATGTGCAAAAAAAGGAGGAACCGGCCGTGGTTAAGAATAGCACGGCTTTCGTAGGACTAGACCTGGGAGATGAGAGCTGCGACCTATCTTCTTTGGATCCCGAGGGCAAACTCATCGAAGAAATCTGCATCCCCACCACCGAACCTGCCTTCCGGCGCAAGTTCGCCAGTCTGCCACCCTGCCGGGTAGCCATGGAGGCCGGCACCCACTCGCGTTGGGCCAGGCGCCTGCTCGAGCAGCTTGGGCATGAGGTCCTGGTTGCCAACCCCCGCAAGCTGCGTCCGATCTACAGCAGCCCCCGCAAGGTCCTGAGGACGCCCTTTCGCACTTTGAAGGCCGACGCGGTCTGCGAACGGTTCCTGGGGAGCCTGAGGAGAGAATGCCTCGATCACCTGCTGGTTGTCGGGGACAGGCACCTTCATCGGGTAATCAAGGAATACGTCGGCTACTTCAACCCGGCGGAGCCACACCAGGGGATTGGGCACAAGATTCCTGAGGGGATCGGGCCTCAGCCAGCCCGGCCGAGGCGCGGAAGGCTCTTCACGGTTCCCGTCCTCAATGGATTGCACCATGACTATAGGCGCGCTGGGTGAGCCAGTTGTCCCCCAAACCTCGGACGAGGTTTTCGGATAGCACAGCCCCTCAAGTTGCAACCATCATGAATGATCCTCATAGAACGACCACCGTGATCCTGAAGATGATCGAAGGGGCCATGCACATCGGGAGCGAACTTCGGCAGAGCGGATCACCAACGGCTGTCATTGTCGCCTGGCCAGGGTTGTGGGCTTCGTATATCCCCCAGGCTCCGCGGATCACCAGATGGTTCGGAACCCGGCTGACCACGTTCTGATCGTCAACCGTTACGGACCAATTGAAGCCATCGTTGCCAAGGATGAGCAAGGGGCGCTCGCCCGGTTCCATGCTGAAAATCTTGCCGTTATCTGCCAACGTGATGCCACTCGTCGGAACCGTCTCAGGATTCGATTCAATTTGAGTGGGGGGAACGAGGATGGCCGGACAGCTGCAGATAATCAGCGGGGGTTGGGGGATCCCCGTGGATGGAGTAGCAAAAATAGACGTGGAACAGTTACAGACAGCTGGGCCGCCGGGGACGACCGTTCCTGCCACGGGTGAAAGCGTTGGCTGGTCAGTGAGAACATCTAGGGGCTGAGCAGGAGGAGTAGTGGTTTCGAGGGGTGCGCAGCTCGCGACGGCAAGCAAGGCGAAGAGGATTGTCAAGGTTGAGCCGGCTAGTTTCATGATATCTCTCCCTCACAGGGCGTGGGCTGTCCTTAAGACGCTGGCTGAACCCATTGAGTTCCGCTTTCTGCCGGCAGGCAAGGAAGATGAGCGTAGACACCCCCAAACCATCCCGCTGGCACAGCAATCGGGTGAAAGCCAGATGCATATACCTCCACTCGCCCCCGTAAGAGGCCTGGCCAAACCAAAATTCCTTGCACAGAGGGGATGTCTGATGTCCGGGTACGAGGGGTTGCAAAGCCGAGGGCGCTGCTCCCCAGAAAACTAGGGGGCCGTCGCTTCCGGCACTGGAGTCGATGTGGGTGCCGGCGTATCGGTGGCCGTCTCCGTGAAGGTCGGCGTGGAGGTGGGAGTGCTCGTGGGAGTGGGCGAGGGCGTGGCGGTATCGGCGGTGGTAGGCGAGGCAGTGTACGTATTGGTGGGTGTGTAGGTGGCCGTGGTTGTGGCGGTGACGGTCGGTGTGTAGGTAACTGTGGGCGTGAAGGTAATGGTTGGCAGGTAGGTGGCGGTGGGCGTGCTGGTGACCGCAATTCCCGTGCTAATCAGTACCCAGAGGGCCGTCCTTCCGCTGCCCACCCCGAATCGATATCCGTAGGGGGTGCTCAGTTCCCAATATCCTCGGAAGCTGCCCTCGCTGGTTGGAGCCACCATGTTGACAGCAAGCACGACCGTCCCGCCGGGCGGAACCGCTTCCGACAAGGGGATTGAATGTGGAGCGCCCATCCGGCTGCCACTTGTGAACACGAGATTGTAGTCCGTCGTCCAAGTACAAGCTCCGATATTCTGCAGGGTCCAGGTCTTGGTGAAAGCGGCACCTGGCGGGATATACGTTCCGTCCGGGATCGTCTCGGAGACAAATCGAGCAAGGTTCGCCCGTTCGCCCCAGTACCCTGGGTAATAGGCCCCAGTGCAAGACGGATAGCCGGGTGGGATGTATGGATTGAGTACCGGATAGGCCCCCGGGGTCGCGGTAGAGATGATCAGCCAGAAATCGTCGGCGCCACCTTCGCCAGTTCCGAAGCGCAGCCCCTGCGGAGTGCTCAGCTTCCACAACCCCTGGTATGTGCCAATAGTGCTCGGGGCTACAAGGTTGACGGAAACCGTTATCGTCCCCCCGGGTGGGACCTCCGCTGGCAAGGGCTGCGAGGATGGGCCATTCATTGGAGTGCCGCCGTCAAAGACCAGCGTGTAGGAGGTCGTCCATGTGCAGCTCCCGACGTTCTGCAGAGTCCAACTCTCAACAAAGGAGGCGCCGGGCGGGACAAACGTCCCGTCAGACACGGCCCGAATCATGAGAGCTGCCAGGTTCGTCCCGTTGCATGCCACCGCGGCGGGTGTGGGCGTCGTAGCCGGCGGAATGGCAGAGGCCTGAGTCGGCGCAGGTGCAAGAAGGGTCTGAATGGCCTGAATGGTCATCAGGAGGTTCGGTGTTGGGTACGCTGGCACCGTCGCTACTGGCAACAAGGTCACGCCGCAACTTATCATTGTCAGGGAAAGGGCAATCAGGGCGAAGACGACGGGGCGAATCGATGTCTTCATTTCCCTATTCCTGCGGGTCCGGCACCGGCCACTCTCGGCGCCCAATCGCGGCCGGACCCAGATCTGTTCTGGGATCCCCGGCCAGGTTCCGTTGTCCGCGAAAGAGCGAAGTTCCGCGTCTCGCGCTCGATAAGCGCGCCGCGGACAAGATTACCTAGATAACGCTCCCCCTTGTTATTCTACGTCCCATCAGTTCGACTGCTCCGCAACTTAACGAAGTGCACATATTAATGATGAGAGGTGCAGCGCCATTGGACACATGAAAAATCGCAATTTCGCTCTCGCTGGCCTTTCCATAGGAATCATCGGTGAAACCGCATATTCACGTCATACGGGTCTGAATTGTCGTTTCTTCGGCCGTCGATCGAACCGGAAACCGCGAGTGGGACGCGTTGCGGCACAGGTGTCCTGGCCGAAAACCCTTTCCGCCCGACAATAGACCTCGATCGGACCTGGACTATCATCCACTGATGGGCGTTGATCGTTCACCGGGGGCCTCTTCTGCAGGTCTTCCTTCGTCGACCGGTTTATCCGACGCATACGGTCCGGATTGGCATCTTTGAAACACGTCTCCCTCCAACTCCCCCGGCCTTCTCGCTATTCTGTCCTTCTCGGCTGTGCCCTCGACATTACTCGCACCCATGCCGATCTCGTTGCGGAGAACGCCCTCCTCCGCCAGCAACTCATCATCCTCCACCGCCAAGTCAACAAGCCACGGTTCACCCCAACCGACCGCCTCTGACTCGTCCTCCTCGCTCGCAGGGTCCGGAGTTGGTTGGAAGGAAGCCCTCCTGATCGTCAAGCCCGATACGATTCCCTGGCTACTTTGCTCATCCGCAAAGAAACAGGCAGTCTTCTTGGCTATTTCGGTGTAACTCTCTCGGCATTGCATTGGTGACGTTAAAGCAAGAAGCTCAAACAAGACAAGACAGGAATAGTCCCCGAGTTTCTGTGGAAAAGAGCCTGGATGGAGAAAGAAGCCAGCACACTGGTCGCGCTTCCCTATTCGATCGGGCGGGCAGCCAGATTTAGCTCGCGGCTCGAATTGGCTGTTGGGGCCGGCTCAAAGCCGGTTAGTCGACAGAGAGGGTTGCAATGTGCAAGGCTCTCGGGGACTTTCCCGATGTCACCTGCTGCAACCGCGTCTGGCGGACCCATGAAGGACAAGCCCCTACTGGAGGCTGGAACCCTGTCCCCCCCTTCACCCAACACCAAGACCGATCTGCCAGCCGATGATTAGATTCCGCGAGTGAGTGCCATAATGGAGGCATGGCAGTTCACGTTGGAACCTCCGGCTGGGTCTACTCTCACTGGCGCGGAGTCTTCTACCCCGAAGGCCTGCCTCAACGCGCCTGGTTCGCCCACTATGCCAAGACCTTTCGCACCGTGGAGATCAACAACTCGTTCTACCGTCTCCCCAGCTTGGCAACCTTCGAAGCCTGGGGAAGGCAGGCACCTGCCGGCTTCGTTTACGCGGTCAAGGCCAACCGTTTTATCACCCACCTCAGACGGTTGAAGGATGCCAGGGAGCCGCTCGAGCGCTTCTTGGCAGGCGCGCGTGGCCTCGGCCAAGCGCTCGGTCCCATCCTCTATCAGTTGCCTCCCAACTGGCACGTCGATCTTGCCCGCTTTGCAAGCTTCCTCGATTGCCTCCCTGCTGGCTACATTCACGTGGTCGAGTTTCGGGACGTCAGCTGGCTAACCGAAGAGGTTTTCGCGCTGATGGAAGAAAAGGGCGTCGTCCACTGCCTGCACGATCTGTGGACCGTGAGGACGCCCGTGCGGGCAACCGCCCCGGTGGTCTACGTTCGAATGCACGGAGATCATCTGAACGCAGGCAACTACCGCACGCCAGTCCTCCGCGCTTGGGCAGACCGCATCAAGCGATGGTCGCTTGAGGGGCGCAGTGTCTTCGTGTTCTTCAACAATGACCTCAGGGGCTTTGCCACTGAGAATGGGGTTGCGCTGCGCGAGATGATTCGCTCGCGCGGCGTGGCGTGCGATTGAGAAGTGCAAGCGGGAGTGGGCCAGGCAGGCATCTGCTTGACCCCTCAACCAAGGCCGACCTTGGGAAGCCGATTCATGCAATGGAAGAACGCCATTGTTCCCGTCCCAGAGCTTCCCGCGCAATCGCGGCAGACGCTGAGGGAAGGAATCGCGCGCGCCCTCGACTGCTTGTAGAGGCTGGGCTGCCCCGCGGCAGTGACGCGAGGTTCCTTCCGACCCAAACGCGGCCAATTCCTCGCCTCACCTTTACTTGGAGGTCCTTAGGGTGGGCCTGCAGGCCTAGTCCTTGGTGTGGTGGATGTGGATCTGTATGATGAGCCGCACAACTTCGTGTTCGGGTTGGCCGATCCGTCCAGCGGCCGGACAAACCTTGCCCTGCCATGGTTGAAGCAGGAGTCCCATGGCCTTCCCAGGGATTGGCCTCTCTTCCGCGCTCGATTGGTCAAGCCAGCGATCCCCGAGATCGGGCACTTCCTTGGCCTCAATCATTGCGGCGTCTGGTCCTGCGTCATGGCCTTCTCCAATACCCTGGCATGCACCCACCGACAGGGTGAGCAGTATAGCGCTCGATGTCAAGCAACGCTGAACCCCTAGGCCAAGACCGCTTCCTCCGCGAGGCGCTCCTGCAGGAGCCCGTCGGGGACCGCATCCGCTGCAATATCTGCCATAGGCGGTGTCTACTGTCTAGCGGCGGTCTTGGCTGGTGCCGCACGCGAGCACATCGCGCCGGCCGCATTCTCATGCTCACCTATGGGGCCGTCTCCTCACTCGCCCCAAATCCGATCGAGAAAAAGCCCTTCTACCACTTCCACCCCGGCAGCTACGCCCTCACCGTCGGAAGTTGGTCATGCAACTTCGGCTGCCCCTGGTGCCAGAACTGGGAGATCAGCAAGGTCGTCCCCTCTGCTCCGGCCGAGTTCTTAGCCCCCGATGACTTCGTCCGGTTGGCTGAGCAATACGGCTGTGAGGGCACGTCAATCTCTTTCAATGAACCCACGCTCTCCCTGGAATGGTCGCTGGAGAGCTTCCGGCGTGCTCGGAAGCACGGGCTCTACAACACCTACGTGACCAACGGGTACATGACGCCCGAGGCGCTCGCGCTGCTTGCAGAAGCGGGTCTGGACGCCATGAATGTGGATATCAAAGGCAACGCGCAGGCGGTGCGCAGGTATTGCAAGGGGATCGATGTGGAGCATGTCTGGTCCACCTGCAAGGCGGCGCGCAGGTGTGGAGTTCACATCGAGATCACCACATTGGTGATCCCGCAGGTCAACGATTCCGAGGAAATCCTGAGGGGCATTGCGAGCCGGATCGCCAGAGAATTGGGGGTGGATGTGCCTTGGCACGTTACGGCCTATCAACCTTGCTATCGGCACGCGGCTCCGCCTACCCCGGTTTCGACCCTGGAACGAGCATGGAGTTGGGCAAAGGAAGAGGGGCTACACTACGTATATGTAGGCAACGTGCCAGGTCATGTCTACGACAACACGTACTGTCCAGGCTGCGGCAAGGTCCTCATCCGCAGATACGGGTTTGAGGACATCCACAGTCTACTGTACGAGGGAAAGTGCCCTTATTGTGGTCTCGCGCCGGCCGGGATCTGGACTCGCCAAGCCGCCGGGGACAACCCCGCGGACAGTCCGCCCAGGAGGCCGGCCCCACACGCCTGGAGGCGCGATTAGGTGATCCGTCTGGGATGCTGTGGGTTTCCTGCCGCATGGGAGAAGTACTTTCGGGCATTCCGCCTCGTTGAGGTGCAGCAGACCTTCTACCAGCCGCCGCGCCCGGCGACAGCAGAGCGATGGCGGAGAGGAGCGCGAGAATTGAAGACCCCCCTTAAGACTATCCTCTTCCTGATGCTCGTACCGGGGACCATGATGGGGGCTTTGCCCATCTGGCTGATTGGGACGGACAGAGCGCTGTTTTCTTTCGGTGTTCTCAGGTGGCTGGCAATCCCACTCTGGGCGGCAGGGATACTCGGGCTGTTGTGGTGCGCCTGGGCCTTCACCGTACGCGGCCACGGTACCCCCTCCCCAACTGACCCCCCGAAAGAACTGGTCGTCAGCGGGCTGTACCAATACGTTCGCAACCCGATCTACTTGGCTGTAATCGCGGTCTTCCTGGGGTACGCGCTCTGGCATGCCTCGCGCGCGCTGCTGGCCTGCCCGGTCATCGTAGCAATCAGTTCCCATTTGTTCGTTGTCTTGTATGAAGAACCCACCCTGCGCAGGGTTTTCGGTGCCTCCTACGCGCGGTACTGTCAGGATGTCCCCAGGTGGATTCCGCGGTTCAAGAGGCTTCGCCTTAGGGTCAGATAGGCGGACCAGAATCAACCTTAACGTGAGACATCGCCGGGGGTAACCTCCCGCTTGCTCGCGGGCGCGAACCTTGCCAGGCTTACTCGTGCCGAACCATAAGGGGCACCCTCGAACGTTGGAACTGAGGTCTGAGGCTGCCTCGGCAGGACGAGGGCTCATACCGGAGGTCGCTGGTTTTCCCCGGCCCCCGGCCTACCGATCCGGGGCAGGCTGCGGCTGGGGCTCGCTGGCGCGGACACCCAACCGCCTTCGGTGTGCGGGCCGAGGGGACGGGCGAGCCCAGCCCCCGCTGCCTCAATCGAGTAGGGAGGATGGGTCGCCCATCCTCCCTCTCACACCACCGGACATGCGGGTCCGCATCCGGCGGTTCGTCGGGGAACATGCAGTTGGTGATAGTACGCGGTGAGCGTGCACAGGCGTTGAGCCCGCCAGAAGGCGTTGCTCAGGGCCATGTGAACAACAGGTGTCTCCGCCATGTGCCACGGACTCTTACCAGTGGCGCCCAAGGCGGCGAGATCGCGAGGGACACCTAGCGATATCAACTTCTGCCAGCGTGTCGTTCCTCGTTTCCATCGTTTCCAGAGAAGTTGTCTTAGCCGTCGGCGAAGCCACTCATCCACTTCAAAAAGCACACTCGGCGTGTCGGCCAGTCGGAAGTATCCCATCCAACCTCTCAGGTATTCATTGAGCTGCTGGATGATGTCCTCCCATCCACCTGATCGAGTACGTCGTGTCAAGATTCGTAGCCTCTCCCGGAGCCCCCGCAGCGCCTGATCAGCGATCCGAATCAGCACCACCCCCTTGCGGCGGAAGAAGCTGAACCCCAGGAACTTCCGCTGAACAGCCCGCGCCACGGCGCTCTTCTTCTCGTTCACTTTCAGCTTCAACCGCTTCTCCAGCCTGCCCAGGCCCCAGGCCAGGGAAAACCACGCACGCTGGTCATTACCCGCTGACCTGCTCGCTCCGTCTTGACATAGATGTTGCAATCGTCAGCGTAGCGGACAAACCGGTGACCCCGCCTTTCCAGCTCTTTGTCCAGGTCATCCAGCATGATGTTGGCCAACAGCGGAGAAAGCGGACCACCTTGCGGCGTCCCCTCCTCTGTCTCCATCACCACGCCATTCACCATTACCCCGGACTGGAGATATCGCCGGATCAGCTTCAGCACCTGCTTGTCTTTCACCACCCGAGCCACTCGCGCCATCAGCTTGTCATGGTTGACCCGGTCGAAGAACTTCTCCAGGTCAATATCCACTACCCAGGTGTAGCCTTCTCGGATGCCTGCCCTGGACCGTCAGGCCAGGGTACCCTTGGGCTGCTGTCACAGCGTCGTGCGCTCGGCGTCTGGGCCGAAACCCGTAACTGTGAGGCGAAAACAGCGGATCAAACAGCGGCGTCAATACCTGCGAGATCGCCTGTTGGATGAGGCGATCCACCACCGTTGGGATCCCCAGCAACCTTACCCCACCGTCAGGCTTCGGTATCTCCACCCGCCGGACCGGGCTCGGTCGATAGGTCCCCGCGTCAAGGGCGGCCTTTTGCTCCAACCAGCCCGCCCTGGGCACTCGGGCCAGGGTGTGCTTTCAGGTACGGACGGAGGGCTCCTGCCGTCATCCCATCCACGCCCGGCGCACCCCCGTTGGCCTCGACGCGCTTGAGCGCAGCGAACAGGTTCTTGCGTTCAAACACCTGCTCCCACACGCTCTCACCACCTGCCTCGGACATTCCCTCGTTCGGTGTCGGGGGTTGCTCGGCCCTCTGGTCAGGTCTCGTTGGCTTCACCACCTCCACCCTCCCAGCAGGTCTCCTTGCGGAGAAGTCTGCCTTCTGTGCTCATCCCACGAACCGCTCAAGTTCCTGCCCTCCTCAACGTTCGGCCCTTCCCGCCGTGACGGCGACGGTACTATGGCCTCTGCTGACCCCTGGCGCCTCAGCCGCCCCTTCCAGGACGGGTTGCCGATCTCCTGGCCTGGCGACAGGTCTCCCCAGATAAGAACGCTGGCTATCCCCCTGGACTGTCCGCCCAGGACAGGCCGCATCCCTGCCCGATTTACCGCCCCGCCCTTTGATGGCCAGGACTTCGTCGTTCCATGCCGATTCGTCCGGGCTCACGGCCTCATATCGGGTTCGTATCCCCTGGAACCCGGGGACCAGGGTTCCTCAGGTCACGGGTTTGCCTCCGGCTTCCTCCAGCCTGCCCCGGGGGGTCAGGCCGGGGACCCCGCCTCACGGCGACGCCTCCTGGCCCGTGCGCCCAGGACGGGCTTGCCTTTGGCTACGGTTGGCGCCATCACCTCCGGGAAGGACTTTCACCTTCCAAGTCAACGTTCATGCTGGGCGTACAAGGGCAACCGAGGCCATCTGAGCCTCGGTTCTTCATTGAGCCAGGACGATGCCGGTTTGCATTCTTTGGCCTGATTCAAGCAAGACCTTCATCGGAAGAACTCAGTGGGCCTCGTCGGGCCAATAACCGCGGGATCGGTGGTTCTCCGGCCTGCGGCCTGGGCAGGCGAGTCTCATTCTGACAATGCCAAGGTCAGCAGACTAAGCGCACCTGTCCAGGCTCAACGGCCCGGTTCCCTTCAAGCCGGCTCGTGCCAAACGTCCCCCGGCCTGGCGAAATCCGTCTTTCGAGCGGCAAGCCTCGCCTGGCTCGTGCGCCTGGTCCCGTTGTCCCCCAGAAACCGGCTTGACGTGAAGCCCTACGGGAGGTAAATTCAGCCAGTCGCTTCTCCCGATCCTTGGCAAGCCATTAAAGGCCTTTGAAGACGGGGGGCCGTCGGGCAGTCCTGAACGTCGCCCGGGGTCCAGGCTGTCTGGCAAAATCTCAAGACCTGACGGCCAGGGCCTCGCCAAACTGAGCAGTTACCCGAGGTGCTGCCATATTCCGACCTCTTCGAAACCGCCCCTTTGTCCCTATCCCGCTCGGCCCGGCCCAGAAGCAGACACTGAGCCATGCCAACCAGCTGCTCGCCAGCGGTCATCCTGATCAGGCCGCCCCCTTGTTCACTACGCTGGCCCAGGAACTGGAAGCGGCCAACCATCCCCGCTGGGCCGCCAATCTGCACGCACTGGCCGGCCATGCCTTCGCGGACAGCCAGAATGAGCAGCAGGCCCTTGATCAATCTCGGGCAGCGCTGACGATGTTTCTCCAATACCAGATGCTCCGGCGGGCGCCGGTCTTTTACGCCAACATCACGCGCAAGCTGGCCGCCAAGGGCATGAGCCGTGCGGCCGACGCCCTAAATGCGGAGTTCGGGAACAAGGTTGGGCCGGTCCCCACTTCGGCTGTTCCCGGCGCTGGACAACGCGCCCGCCTGCCTACCAACTGTCCCAAATGCGGGGCGCCCATCCACGGCAGTGAGGCCAATTGGATCGACCCGAACACCGTGGAGTGCGATTTCTGCGGGTCGCTGATCCGCCCGGAATAAGAAAGGTGGGCCCTCGTCGTCAGCGGGGAAATCATTGCCAGCAAAGACTGCGCCTTCTCCGCGCGAGCTTGGGCGCCTTTTTTTGTCCCTGCGCGCTCACGTTCTGCCCGCCGCCTGTCTGAACTCCCGACGCCCAAGCCCCGCCCGGCCAGCCGGGGGTTGGCGGGCGTGCCTGCAACCAGCCCAGGAATGGGCGCCAAGGGGGCCCCGCAGGGGATTCGCACGGGAAACGCAAGGCAAAGCTCAAGCAATGGCGGGGATTTCGTGCTACCTTGACAGTAGAAGGGTGTGTCTCTTCTTCTCCTCCTTTTAGAGAGCCTGGGTCGGCGCCCCGGCTCTCTTGTTTCCGGGACAGCGCGACCTGGGCCCTGATTTTCTTCACGATCCCCTCGCTTCTCGCCGCACCCATGCCTACAGACCAATCGCAGTGGAAATACAGTTGGATCGGGCATGCAATCCACTCCCTTGACGGGTTCTGAAGCCTTCTAAGGGATCCTTCCCCGTGCCTTTCTTTGACGACCCCGATATCCGGCTCATACGCTCCACATCTTCTTCTCTGGATCAGGCTTGCCTTCACCTGGCCCTGCCCTCTCGCCATTTGGTTGTCCTCACCACCGCGGCCGACCTCACGCGCAGCTAGGCCGAACTCATCGCAGAGAATGCTCCCCTGCGTCTGCAACCGACCATCCCCCATCGCCAGGTCAAGAAACCACGGTTCACGCAACCGATCGCCTCTGGCTCGTCCTCCTCACAAGTCGGGTCCACCAGCGGGGCCTGAGCTCCTCCAGCCCGCCCCGGGCGCGCGGGCCGGAGGAGTTGGCATTTGCTGGTTTTGGTCATCCGCCCGCTCCCGGTACCGGGGATGGCCCCTGGCTCCGGTAGCATTTTGGATGAGCGAACGATTATCCGGTCGGTCGCTTTTCACGTGATCCAACTCGTGGTACAGCAGGACCGCCTCCACTTGTGTCATAATCACCCGGGGGATAGGATCCATCGATTTCCCTCGGGGCGGCCTGGAAGAGAGGGTTCTCCCCGGGCAGGGTGCAGGATTTGATGGGCGAGCGAATTCTGGTGGTTGAGGACGAGGCCGGGCTGCGCGAGGCGCTGGCCTACAACCTGAATCGCGAGGGATTCACCGTCGAGGCCGTGGAAGACGGGACCTCCGCAATCGGTTCGGCCCAGCGCAAGATGCCCGATCTGGTCGTCCTGGATCTGATGCTTCCGGGAATCGACGGCTTTGAAGTGTGCCGCAGGCTCCGCAAGCAGTCCAATGTTCCGATCTTGATGCTCACCGCCAGGGCGGAGGAGATTGACCGGGTGGTAGGGCTCGAGGTGGGCGCCGACGACTACTTGACCAAGCCCTTCAGCATGCGCGAGCTGTTGGCCCGCGTCAAGTCCCTGCTGCGGCGCGTGCGCATGATCCGCGAAGAAACCCGTGCCGAAGGAGAAACGGGAGCCGGGGTCTTGGAATTCGGGGAGCTTGTGATCGACGAATCGCGCCGCGAGGTGGTCCTCAGAGGGCAAGTTGTCCCCCTCAAGCCCCGGGAATTTGACCTGCTGGTTTTCCTCGCCCGTCACCGCCGCCAGGTGCTCTCACGGGAGCTGTTGCTCCAGAGCGTTTGGGGATGGGACTACACCGGTGGCTCTCGAACTGTGGATGTTCATGTCCGCTGGCTTCGTGAGAAGCTAGAAGTGGATCCGTCCCATCCCTCCCGGCTGGTCACGGTGCGAGGGGCCGGCTACCGTTTTGAGGGGTAAAGAGCCTTGCGGAACATCTTTTCGTCGCGGCTCGTCCGCGAACTTTCGCTCGTCCTGCTGGCTATCTCGGGCCTCCTCTTCCTGCTCGGGATTGTCTTGCCCACCTGGCTTCAGAGAAATGAGACCCGCACCTACGCCCTGATCGCTCAGCACCAGGCGGAAGACTTGGCCGCGCAAGTCGGAGAAATCTGGCCAGGGCCTTCTGGGGACATTGTCGGCTTAGAGCAAGTTCTCAGCTCCCACTCCCGGGCCCTCGGAGTACGTCTGGCCGTATTCGCCCAACAAGGCGCCTTTCTGGCAGGCTCCGAGCCGGACGGATCCCTCGATCGTGCCGCCGTTCCCGGTGCCGAGGTGCAGGATGCCAGCCAGGGTTTGCCAGCCTATGCCACTCGGCCAGATCCTGCGGATGCGAGTCTCTGGCTCTACTTGGCTGTGCCCTTCCAGGCTCTGGACGGGAGCGGCTGGGTGCTGCGCGTCGGGCTGCGGCTGGCCAGCCTGCAGAGCAATGCGCAAACGGAGCGGTCGATCCTCTGGTGGAGTGCAGCCGCCCTCCTGCTGCTTGGGGGCGCCGTCCTGGTGCAGGTGGGACGGGAACAGGTCGGGGCCTCTCAGCGCCTAGTGGAGGCCGTCGAGCGCATACGGGCGGGGGATTGGAGCGCCCGGGGATTGCCTGCGGAAAAGGGAGATCTTGGAGATCTTTCCCGGTCCCTGGCCCTGCTGGCCCGGGAGTTGAAAGAAAAGCTGGAGGAACTGGAGCCGGAGCCGGCCCTGCTGCGCACGGTCCTCGAGCGCATGAGTGATGGCGCGGTCATTCTCGATCCCGGGGGCCAGATCCGCCTGGCGAATCCAGCTGCCGCGGCCATGTTCGATTTGAGAGGGCAGCGGATCGAGGGATTGAGCCTCATGCAAGCTTTGCGCCGGCACGAAGTGTATGAGTTGTGGCAGAAGGCGCGAGATTCCGGGGAGCAGCAGGCCTGCGCGCTTGAGATTCCAGGGCAGCAACGCTTCCTCGAGGCCGTGGCCACCCCGCTCGGCCCGCGGCTCCCGGGCAGCGTGCTGCTCCTCTTTCAAGATCTCACTCGATTGCGGCAGTTGGAAACCATCCGGCGAGACTTCGTTAGCAACATCTCCCATGAACTGCGCACCCCCCTGGCCTCGTTGAAAGCGATGGTAGAGACTCTCCGCAGCGGCGCTTTCGAGGATCCGTCCGCGTCAGGGCGCTTCCTCGCTCACATCGAAAGAGAGATCGACGTTCTCATCCAGATCGTCGAAGAACTACTGGAGTTGTCCCGGATCGAGTCTGGCCAGGTCCCCTTGCGGCTGGAGACGGTCAGTCCTCTGGAGCTGGTCGGCGCGGCGGTGGGTCGCCTTCAGTTCCAAGCCGAGCGGGCCCGATTGATGATCCAGGTGGACCCAGATCCCGATCTTCCCAACGTGTTGGCCGATCCGCCCCGAGTGGAACAGGTCCTCGTGAATCTCCTGCACAATGCAATCAAGTTCACCCCTCCGGACGGGAGGATCGGAATTCAGGCCCAGGTGGAAGGGGAATTTGTGCGCTTCGAGGTGGCCGATACGGGGGTGGGCATTGCGGAAGAGAATTTGCCTCGGGTTTTTGAGCGTTTCTATAAGGGGGACCGGGCCCGCTCCGGGGGCGGCACAGGCCTAGGGCTCTCGATCGCCAAGCATCTGGTCGAGGCTCATGGCGGCCGCATCTGGGCGACCAGCACCGAGGGAGAGGGAAGCCGCTTCTTTTTCACCTTGCGCAAGGCCCCATAACCCAATGCTTGCGCCGCGATAACGGAGCGTTAACCAGACGTTGGACTGGAAATAACCTCCTTGAAATAGGATGAGAGTGAAAAAACACCCTTCAAGGAGGATTCTAGATGTCCAAGAGATCGCTCGTTTTGTCTTCCATGCTCTTGACCGCCGTGTTGGCCACGGCGTGCGAGGCCCCGGCCACGGGGGCCGTGTTGCTTCCCACCGATACGCCGGCGCCCGTTTCCATCCCAACCTCGCCCTCGGTGACCAGCCCCGCTCCCGCGCCAACCCAGGGGATGATCCAACTCACCGGCGCAGGTGCTACCTTCCCGTACCCGCTCTACAGCCGCTGGTTCTATGACTACGCCTTCGTTGACAATACCGCCCAGTTCAACTACCAGGCGATCGGCTCAGGCGGCGGGATCCAGCAAATCACAGCCAAGACGGTAGACTTCGGCGCTTCCGATGCGATCCTGTCATCCACTCAACTCAACGCGGCGCCCAGCCTGCACATGTTCCCAACTGTTGCGGGTGCGGTGGTGCCGGCCTATAACGTAAAGGAATTGAACGGGAAGCAGCCGCTGGTGCTGGATGGGGCGACCCTCAGCGCCATCTATCTGGGCACGATCAGCAAGTGGAATGACCCAGCCATTGCGGCCCTCAACCCCGGGCTGGCCCTGCCCAACAAGGATATCATCGTGGCGCATCGCTCCGACGGGTCGGGAACGACCTTTATCTTTACCTCCTACCTTTCTGCGGTGAGCCCCGATTGGAAGAGCAAGGTCGGAGCCTCCACCTCGGTGCAGTGGCCGGTCGGTTTGGGGGGCAAGGGCAATGATGGGGTATCCGGGATCATCTCCCAGAATGACGGGTCCCTCGGGTACATCGAGTACGCCTATGCGGTGCAAAACAAGTTGGGCTTTGCGAACATGGCCAATGCCGCCGGTTCCACCGAGACGGC
>Ga0208039_1000420_pt1 | contig 29287 bp, 25 predicted proteins | sample June2015DPH_20_1_2_FD_184722 | JGI IMG/M metagenome (GOLD analysis project Ga0208039, IMG submission 184722) | Peatland microbial communities from SPRUCE experiment site at the Marcell Experimental Forest, Minnesota, USA - June2015DPH_20_150... | ecosystem: Environmental > Terrestrial > Soil >... | reverse complement strand
ACGCTAACACCCATCGATCAGCGTTGGAAGTCCGAGCGATTTGAAGTAGGCGTTGGAAAGCCCAACCGAGAGGGCTTTGGCCCGAGCGAGGTACCAGGGGCCGCGTCCACTACCGGCCGTGTTGCTGGAGCTCCTCCAGCATCATTTTTCGTAGATGGGTCACAGGGACCTCCTTGTGGCCCACAACTTATCTCATCTGGCTTGCAACAACCCATCCACCACCCCACGCGCAGCGTCCGCCGCGCGAGCGGCTTCGTTCTGACGGGCTACTCTGAAGTTATGGGCCAAGACTGACTTACGCCGGGCCAGAAGTCGGATCGGGGGAAGTGTGGCGCTGCTGAATCCCGTTCGCGCTCCGATCTCCTAGAAGAATTGCCGACAAACCAGCCTTTTGAATTTATGAAGCCAAAGAATAAGGAGCTGAGGACGACTTCTTAATTAGGGTATTGCATTTGGAAGTGCGGATCGTCAGCATAGCCTCAGCTTAGGCCGCGGAAGAAGGCGGTCAGATCCCCTGCGACCGCAGCTGGTTCCTCAGCCGGGGCGAAGTGTCCGCCGCGCGGAAAGACTGTCCAGCGCTGGATGTTGTATAGGCGCTCCAAATACGAGCGCGGCAGTTCGCCCTCGGGAACGGTCTGGTGCGCGAAAACACCAAACGCCGTGGGCGTGCTGACGTAGCTGGGATTGACCGGGTGCCAGCGATTATCCCAATAGTCGCGCATCGACGAGGTGATGCTCTGCGTGATCCAGTACAGGGTGAACGTGGCGCAGAGGAAGTCGTCGGTCGGCGTAACGTCGCTCCACGAGTGCCACTTCTCACCCACGTATGCCGCGAGCCCTGCCGGGGAGTCGTTGAGTCCATAGCCGACAGTCTGCGGTTTGGTGGACTGGATCGCGCTGTAGCCCCGCTCTGTCGTATCCCAGCCCCGGCTCACCGCAAGGTACGAACGCTCGGCATCGGACAGCTCCGTATCGTCCAGAACGGGGGCGAGATCCGACTCCAGTGTGGTGAGATGGATCCCTATCACCGACTTGGGATGGTCTAGCGCTAGGATCGTCGTCACCCCGGCCCCAAAGTCAAAACCGCTCGCACCATAGCGGGAATATCCAAGCTCAGACATGAGCCTGTGCCAGCGCTCCGAGACGTACCGGTAGTTGATGCCGACCTTGGGTGGACGCGGCGAGAAACCATACCCGGGCAGGGAGGGTACGACCACGTCAAAGTGCTCGAGCATCGGCAGCATGTCCATGTAATCGAGGAAACTGCTGGGCCAGCCGTGCGTGAGAATGAGGGGCACACCCCGACCTGATGCCGCACGCTGGTACACAAAGTGGATGCCCTCCCAGGTAAAGTGGCTGAACGCGTTGAGCCTTCGCTCCCAGCCACGCCAGTCGAACTCGTCGGCCCAGTAGGATACCAGGCGTCGTAACCAGTTCAACTCGGTGCCCTGTTCCCAACCTATACCAGGTATCTGGTCGGGCCATCTTGCATTGCGCAACCGTGCCCGCAAATCATTGAGCACCTCATCTGCGACGTGAATCCGAAATGGTTCCACAACAATTATCCCCTCTTGGCCATAGCCAGTGGCCAACTGAACGCGCAGGCAATGTCGCACGGTCTCGTCGATCACTGTCGACAGTATGATATGGGTGTTGGGCGTTGCGGCCCGGATCAATCCCGTTACGACATAGTTTAGATCACGCCCCATTTCTCAGGGACGATAATGTCCTCTACCGTGGGTGAATGAGTCTAAGAAACTGCCGACAGCGGTGTTTATTGAACAACTCTTCGGTCCGTAGATGATCCGTCTGGATAGGTCCCGTGCCGAGTGTAGAAGCGACAGAGTGGGCGAAGTTAGGAAAGGCCGATTATGAATCGACGTCAATTTCTTGGAATTGTCGCCATTGGAGGATTTCACAGACTAAACCTGTCGAAGTTGAATGCTGCGCTTCGGAATGGACCGCCAATGAGCGCCTCGGAGCGGAAGGCAATTGTACCGAAGGCGTACGGCTCGGGTCATTTTGGTGAATGGATTACGGACCAGTTTGGTTTGCCAGCCTACCGGTACACTTGCAACCAATTGACCGACCCTACGGCCTCGTCACCAGTGCACAAGGTGTGGCGTGCTCCAACCGACCACACACATCAGATCGGAAATGATCGTCTGGTTGCGGCGGTGTCAAATTACGGGCACGTACAGGTGCGGCAGGACGAAGGTTCGCCAAAATTCCTGAACGACTATTCGCCTGAGCATGGCCACTATGGCGCGGGGATCGGGTTCCTCACCGATGGGAACGAAACGCTCAGTACCTACTATCCGGGAAATGCCAACTCTTTCGACAGAATCCTGGGCGAAGGCTATTTCCGAAAGATCGTAAGAGGACGCAGCTACGAAATTGACCAAGTGATTTTTGCGCCGTTTGGAGATGATCCGGTCTTGCTGTCGATGGTGACGGTTACGAATGATGGGGATGTTAGCGCGGATCTCCGGTGGATCGAGTATTGGGGATGTCACAATTATCAGTTTTCCTATCGTTCGTGGATGCAGGCTGGGGAGGAAGACGAACCGAAGGCGGCGGAGTTGCGGCGCCAGTTTGGCGGCCGCTTTGCGCACGAATTCCGGACAATGCCGAAGGATGCCGGTCTAATCGAAACTCAGAGATTCCTGGGACGTACACCGGAAGACAATCAGGCGTGGGAGAAGGTTGAAGCCTCACTAGAGAAAGATCCATCCGGTTTTTTTGGTCCCCCTGTACGGGATCTCGCGCCGGGAGCGACGATGGAGGATCTCAAGCCTCCGTCCACTTTCCTGGTCTCGCTCGACGCGCCCATGGATGGGTTTGCCACCGACGCGTCGGCCTTCTTTGGCAGCGGCGGCGTCGAGCATCCCTCCGGACTGTCAGCCAAGCTGAACGGTGATTCAAGCAGTAATGGGCCGGCGAGCGCGTTTTTGGTGGAGCGGCGCATTCAACTGCGTCTGAAGGAAAGCCGCACGCTCGGTTTTCTGTATGGGTATGTGCCTCAGGGATTCGAGGTGAATGAGCTCGTCGCAAAATATTCGGGTGATGCCAAAAAGTTGTGGGCGTATTCCAGCGCAGCCTGGAAAGCGGACGGGGTTCGATTTAGTGTGCCGGGTGAGCCCTGGGTCGAGAGAGAAACGTCGTGGCACAATTACTACCTGCGCAGCAACCTAACCTACGACAGTTTCTTTCGCGAGCACATTCTCTCTCAGGGGCACGTTTACCAGTACATTATGGGGTTCCAGGGCGCGGCGCGCGATCCGCTGCAACACGCCCTGCCTTTCATCTTCAGTGACCCGGAAATTGTTCGGGGAATCATTCGCTACACGCTCAAAGAAATTCAGCCGGACGGATCCATTCCCTACGGCATTGTGGGAAGCGGCGTCCCCATGCCGGTTATCTTCCGCCCCAGTGACCAAGATATGTGGCTGCTGTGGTTGGTGAGCGAATACGTGTTGGCCACGCGTGACAAGGGATTTCTCGACCAGAGGATTCCCGCTTACCCGCGTCAGGAAGCAAGTCCCGCGGACCCGACGATTCGCGAACTCGTGGGGCGCTCCTTTGTGCATCTGGTGGAAGGTCTAGGTGTGGGAGAACACGGGATCATGCGGCTCTCGAACGGAGATTGGAACGATGACGTTGTGGTTGGCCACGTTCCGCGAGCGCTGGCCGAAGAGGTTCGCCGCCAAGGCGAAAGCGTTCTGAATGCCGCTATGGCTTGCTATGTTCTCGAACACTATGCGCGGTTGCTGGCTTATGTCGGAGATACGCAGACCGCGGAACAGGCACGCGCGAAGGCCGAAGGCCAACGCCGGGCGGTTCGGCAATATTGGGCTGGACGATGGTTCCGCCGCGCGTGGCTGGGCCCTCACATCGGGTGGATTGGCGAAGACCATGTCTGGCTGGAGCCGCAGCCATGGGCGATCATCGGGGATGCGGCCACACCCGAGCAGCGGAAGATCCTGGTTTCCGCGCTCGACGAATTTGTGCGGAAACCCTCCCCGATTGGTGCACTCCTGCAGAACCCAGGCGATCCCACGATGAGAACTCCGGTGGGAACTTTGACCAACGGAGGAATTTGGCCTTCCATCAATGGAACGCTGATCTGGGCGCTGGCGCTGGTAGATGGCGCTCGGGCTTGGGACGAGTGGAAAAAGAATTCTCTGGCGATGCATGCCGAGGCTTATCCGGAAATCTGGTACGGCACCTGGAGCGGTCCCGACACTTATAATTCGGTGCTGTCGAGATACCCGGGCCAGACTATGTTCGCGGAGCCTCCATCTCCCGATTACAAGACGCAGGCGGATTGGGGTTTCAACTGGACAGACTTCCCGGTCATGAATATGCATCCCCACGCGTGGCCGCTTTACAGCGCAGCCAAACTGTTGGGCCTCGAGTTCCATGAAAACGGAGTTCGCTTCAAAGTGGATCTTCCGTTGGCGGAGTATGAGTTCACATCCCCACTCTTAGGGTTCAAGAAAGCCAAGGCTGGCTACAGCGGTTGGTACGCACCTGGTAGCGCTGGACGCTGGGACATTGAGCTCAGACTCTCTGGCTCGGAAGTGGCGCGAATGCGGCAGATCAGGATCAATGGTTCTGTTGAACACTTGCCGAGCTCCACACAAGTTATCCAGTTTGCTGGCGAGAGTAGTTCCGCTACGCCGCTGCGCTGGGAAATTACGTGAATCACTCTACGCTAGATCATTGGCTTCTGGGACTGCTGGATTCGCGCGTGCTTCCTGCAACAAGGCTGGCCATTCTGGCACTGAGAAATGGGTGCATCCTTTAAGTACGCACACGGAGTACGCGCAACTGAAGTAGCTCCAGTGGCAGGAAACAGTCTTCCCACGTCGCTCACTGTTCACCGATTATTGCGCAAGCGGGAAGTTCCATGAGTTCTTGCCGGCGATTTTGGGCGGATGACGGGCAACTCTTCCCTAATCCTGTAAAGGAAGGTTTGCCGACCATCCTCCCAGAGCCGATATGCGGTACGATTTGCATGGCTTGCCCGTTCCGGGCCGAGATGCCGTTTCTACAGTGTGCGAAATTAATCGTCTACTGAGAGATATCGTTGATTGGCCGTTACGGCACAATGGGGATAACCAGAGCCGAAGGCCGAGATTTGTCGTGGTAGATGAGGTTTGTTGCTTTGACTATATGCGTTCCACGCGCCTGGTCGTCGCCCGCGTTCAGGTTTCGATCAAACCGCGGGAAGTTGCTGCTGGAAATCTCAAGCCGCAGTTTGTGTCCTGGCAGAAAAACATTGCTCGTCGCCCAAAGATCCACGCTGATGGAATAGATCTCTCCGGGATTTCCCAGTTCGGGTTTCTCCTGCGAATTGCGGTAACGCAAGCGCAGAATGCCTTCCGTCAGGTTCTGGGCAAATCCATTCGGCCAGACGTCAACCAGTTTCCCGGTAAAGTCTGTGTCGACCGCAGAACTACTGACAAACAGGGCGAGCGAAATCGGACCCGTAACTTCGGTGCTCTGTGTAAATGCCGGCGTAGAGAAGACGAGCACGTCGCTTCGCGCTTCCGCCGGCCGCTGATCCTCCGGCCCGATCCCCGTCGGCAGCGCTCCGCAACAAAGGGGACCGCCAATCGTGGGGACCGCGTCGTTCGGGTCGTACACGTACTGGTCCGGTTTCTCCTCGGCAGGCGCGGCGGTATTCAGCGTGCCGCCTCCTTCCAGACCGTTTGCCGGCTTGGTCGAGTGCAGGTAATACCGTGTCGCCTTTGCGCGCTCTAGTGGCCAGTCATCTTCTTCGCGCCAGTCGTTCTTGCCCATGACGAAGATTCTTACAGGTTTCTCACGGTCTAACCCATTCGCCATTCCCTTCAAAAGACTGTCATACCAGCGCAGTGTCACTTCTCCCACATCAAACGGCAACTTATCTCCAAAATCGACGGCACCAACTTTGCCATGCGCCCATCCACCGGCATGGCCCCCAACGTAGATCATCAGCCGCTGGCCACGCCGCGCGGCCTCAGTGCCCGCCTCCTTCTTGAGGCGCACATAGTTCCTTAACGTCCCGCCTAGAAAAACGTCGTACCACGCGCCCAAGCTGAATACTGGAACTTGAATCTGCGCGTACTGATCTTCGATCGACCACTCCTTCCAATAGTCGTCATAGTTTGGATGCGCGAGCCAGTCGGTGAAATACGGCGCTAACCCGGCGGCCGGAGGTGTTTCGAGCACTGGGTACGACCACAGCGGCAGCTTCTGTGTCCAACTAAGCGCGTCACTGACCGAGTTTGCGTGGCGGCTGATGGTGTTTAACGCCAGTCCCGTCGTCCACGACTCGTTGAACCATTGCTCGAACGCACCGCCCTGATAGACCCAGCCGTCGTGATAGTTGGACGCCGTATAGTTGGGGCAAATTCCCGCCAGATGAGGGGGCTTGGCAATTGCGGCTAGATACTGTGTCGCCCCGACGTAGGAGCCACCGAACATCCCGACCTTCCCGTTCGAATAGGGCAGCGCCGCTGCCCACTCCACCGTGTCGTAGCCGTCCTGAGATTCGTACTTGAAGGGATACCAGTCGCCCTCCGAGGCATATCTCCCGCGGACATCCTGCGCGACGACTACGTACCCGCGTGCCGCACCCTTCACGCAAAAATCTATGACCCCCTTCTTGTCATATGGCGTGCGTGTCAACAGCACCGGGAATTTGCCATCCGCCTTTGGGCGGCAAATATCTGCGCGCAAGGTGACGCCATCACGCATTTTCAAAGACATGTCCCGCTCGATGGTTACCTCGTTACTATCTGCCGCTCTGGCTCCGGCCGATGCCAAGACGGTCAGGGCGAGGAAGCAAAAAGCTATGACCACCTTAGAACGTATCTTCACTCGCTCGGCAGATATCACTCTTCTCATTCCTTCCGCCTTTGTTGGGTAGCAGGACCCGCTTATGGGTTCGCAGCGTAGGCCACTGGAACCGCCTATGTCAAGGCAAGTCCCCTGCTTGTGTCGGTAGCACATGATATGTCCGGTCGAATTAGCACATGAAATGTCCGCTTTTCAGGCGGTGAGAGTAGGAGACCATACGAAGCATGGATTCCTACTCGAGGACCGCCATGGAGCGGACCATGAAAATACAGGAAGTAATTTTGCGGGCATATGCGAAGAAGATTACGTGGTGGCAAGCGGCGGAGATCGTCGGAATCACAGACCGGCAGATGCGTCGTTGGCGCGAGCGTTACGAAGAATTCGGCTATGACGGATTATTTGATCGGCGGCGCGGGAAGCCGAGTCCGAAACGGGTGCCGGTGCAGACGGTGGAGCAGATCCTGAGCCTGTATGGGGAGAAGTATTTTGATTTTAACGTGCGCCATTTTCACGAGAAGCTGCAAGCCCAGCACGGCATCGAACTGAGCTACACCTGGGTGAAGCAGGCTTTGCAAGGGGCGGGCTTGGTGAGGCGGGAGCGTAAACGTGGAATCCATCGCAAACGGCGGCCGCGGCGGCCTTTGCCCGGCATGCTGTTGCACATCGACGGCAGTCACCATCGTTGGTTTCAAGATGAGCGTTGGTACGACCTCGTGGTGATTCTGGACGACGCCACCAGCGAGATCTATTACGCCCAACTGGTGGCGGAGGAATCGACGGAAACGGTGATGGCAGGATTGAAGGAAGTGATTGAACGCAAAGGAACTTTCTGTGCTCTGTACAGTGACCGCGGGAGTCATTTCTGGCTGACCCCGAAGGTGGGCGGCAAGGTCGATCGGCACCGGCTAACGCAAGTGGGGCGGGCGCTGCGCCAGTTGGGAGTGCAAATGATTCCCGCCTACTCGCCGCAAGCGCGCGGCCGCAGCGAACGCAACTTTGGCACCTGGCAAGGACGCTTGCCGCAAGAGTTGCGACTGCGCCAGATCCAAACCCTGGAGGCAGCCAACCTCTTTCTGCGCGAGCACTACATTGCCGAATTCAACACTCGTTTTCGAGTGAAGCCGGAACAGCCAGGCACGGCCTTTATGCCCAGAGCGAGCCGTGACCTGGACTTGATCTTCTCGCTTCAGTTCGAACGCATGGTGAATCACGACAATACGGTCAGCTTTCAAAATCTGGTCTTACAAATCGAGCCGGTGCGCTGGAGAGGGACGCTGGCCGGCTGCAACGTCATAGTTCATCAGCACCTGGACGGAACTTTAAGCCTCACGCATGGGCCGCATCGCTTAGGGCGATATACGGCGCAGGGCGTAGCGATCGCTGCCGTAAAAACGGCGCTGGCAAAGGCTGTGGAAAAGACGCTCCGTGGAAAAGTCCAAAACCAGACTTTTCCACCTCGCTTGGAAATCTCGCAAAACCCGCGAGATTCCCACTTTGCCACAGCCTCGGCGACTGCGAGAGATTAACCACAACCGGACATATCACGTGCTATGAAAACCGGACATTTTAACTTGCTACGGACAGGCAAGTCCCCTGCTTGGCGGCGATTGCGGGCGAGTTGACGAGCAAACCGGAAGTTGTTGTTGTCCAGAAGTCAGTTTCCGGGAAGTCTGTCGCTGCCCGTCACGAGTGTGCCAGAATCCCCTTTTCCAGCCGTCTCCGGCGTTGCTGAAAACACGCCGCTTAGCGCACTCCATTTGGATGTCTGGCAATGAGTCGAAATCTACACTTTCAGATACACAGCTTAGCCGACGCTATACGCATGCTTAGTCAGTGCGGTCCACCATGAAGCATACTTACGAACAAATGAAAGCCAGGGCCAGCAAAACTCCAAACGCCACTCCATGCTTCATCTCAGACCACCCGAGTTTTCTGACATCCAGGGATTCAGGTTTTCGAAAGAACCATTGTGTTCCTCGCACGAGTGCGGGAGCAAAAGCGATGATCACCAAGGGAGGAAGCACCCACCATCGCGACGCGAGCGTCAGTGCCACCAACAATGCCGGCTGAGCTAGGAAGAAGAATCGCCCTCGATCAAACTTCTCGGAGAAGGTAACGGCACGGGCAGCACGGATGCGCAGTTGGACGAAATGGATCTGGTTGCCCGCGAAGATCCAGTTCACCGCCCACAAAACGAAAGCACGCCCATCTAGCCGTCCGGTGCCGATGTAGTAAGCAGCCGGAGCAGTGCAGGTGAGGCCAATTGTGCCCACCAGTTGCGCCGCCATTCTCGCCCTACGACCGAACATCCGAAGAACTGCCTGGGCCACAAATGCTAATGCCGTTGCCGCTCCGAGAAACAACAACTCCGAGTTCCGACCTTTCCACATCAGCCCTGTCAGACAAGCGACGGATACAGCGCCAAGACAAACGGACGCAATGAGCGTTGTCCAGCGTTCTCTTGATGTATGGGCGGTCAGCGAGCCTGTACCGATGACGCTTTCGAGTGGTGTCCGCAACCAAAACAAAGACAGCGTGGCCATCGTGAACACAAGCAGCGGCCAAGCACGATGGGCCGGGGCAAACCCCGCGGCAACGCCGGTAAACAAGGGAACAAGCAGCAGCCCCCACGCACCATGCTCACGCGGGATTATCAGGGCCCGCCTGCGGGACCGCTGGGCTGCACTGACAGCTTCACTATGCTCGGTCATAGCTCTTTCATAGTTCGGGACCGGACCTTGTTTCATAGCCCAGTACATCCTGAAAATGCTGCTTAGCTGGCCACGCGAGGACTATCGTATTCCAGCAAACGCCTTTCGCCTTGAAGCGCCCGGAGCGGAGTCAAATCCTGGGTCAACTCCACGGTTCCCAGATAGGTCCCGTCGGAAGTGCGGACGGCAAAGTAGCGGACGTGCACGAATTTTTCATGGAAGTTGATCCAGAATTCAGCGACACTCTGCCTCACGGAGCGGAAATCAGTCAAAATCTGGTCAACCGTCTCGACACTTCTGAGAGGATGGCAGTGCTGCACCTTGCGTCCGATGACGGCCTTGCTGCGAGCGAAGATGCGATCTGGGCCCTCGGTGAAAAAGGCCACCCGGTCGTCGGCATCGACAAACGTAAGATCTAGCGGAAGGGTTGAAAACAGCGCAACGAGTTGTTCCAAGCTTACATTCCCGGTGGGGAGCATGAGAGCGCCAGACGGCGGAACTTTCATGGATTCAGGTGTCGTGCCGACCGCGGGCGTGTAGCCTTGTTGCGGCTCCACGATGCACCAACCGTACTTAGGAGACACCGACCATATCTCGGCCCACTCATCTTCCGACAGCGTCTCCAGTGACATCGGAAGCAATATGTTCTCCTCCTTGTAAACCATCTCCTGCACGGCTTTGAAAACGGCGTTCGCGGCCTCCACCAGACCCACCTTCCATTTCTCGATGTCGTCCGTGCCAGAGTGTATGCATTCCCCAAGGCGCGTGAGCAAATTGCGCACGTCGTCATCCTTGGCCCACATCACTTTTGACGGGCCGGTAATGCCGTGCCGCTCCAAGCAAGAAAACAATGAGTGTTCTTTGCGCTGGTAGTGCTTGTCGATATCCATCAAGTCGTTGAACGACTGGCGAAAGCGCAGAAGAATTGCCGCAGCATCGGCAGCTTCCTTCGTACTCTGCAATTCAGCCAGAGTCTGCGTCATTGCCGCAATCGCATTGCGTAATGCTTCGTTTTCACGACGAAAGGTATCCACCGGATGGCCGGGAGCGACAGCCTTGCGGATAGGAAGTTGCACCAGGACGTCGCGCGTGACCTGAGAGTGGAGGTCGCACATGGCTCGGACCTCTTCCACGGGCATGCCTTCGGCCATCAGCTCTTGTTCCATGGCCATGATTTCAGAAGAGTCGGTCTGCCTGACGATTTCCCGCATTTGTCGCTGTACTTGCTCGGGGGGATTCCCCGCGTGCAGGTGCTTAATGATGTCTTTCAGTACTCGAATCCGGTTCGCCTTGTTGTCGATCACTTCGCTCATGACACGCTCCTCAATGTTTCAAGGTTACGCATACGAATGAGCCCAGCACATGACTTTTGTCACACTGCAGCGCATTCTCCTAGGTATTTGGCTGCCTAGGGTGCGGCTGCGGAGCTGCTGAACGCTTTGGGGGCCTTTCCTTCGGGAGGTTGTCAGAGAAGATCTCGATGTGCAGAGCTGATTGTAGAGACTCGCCCAGTCAACATTTACATTGAGCGATGGTTTCTGTGCCGTAGTTGAATCGTCCTCTTCGCCTTCACACAGTGATCGCGTAAAATCGACGCCATGCCGACAGAGCAGGAATCTGCCTCGCTCGATCTACTGAAAGGTGTATCTATCTTCTCCGGTTTGTCGGAACAGGAATTCGCGTTCCTGACTTCGCACCTTCTGCGGCGCAAATACGCTGCCGGCGAACTGATCTTCGGCGAAGGCGATCCTTGCGCCGGCCTGTACGTTGTTCAGTCGGGCAATGTGCGCATCTTCAAGAGTTCGGCTGGTGGGCGCGAGCAAGTGCTTTCGATCGACGGGCCCGGCAGCTCAATTGCTGAACTACCTGTCTTCGATGGCGGGAACTATCCAGCCTCTGCCCAGGCAGTCAGCGATAGCACGCTCCTCTTCTTCAGCCGTCAGGATTTTCGGTCTCTCTGTCTGCAGCATCCGCATGTCGCGCTGAAAGTTTTGCAGGTGATTGGCGGGCGTCTGCGCCGGTTAGTGGGCATCATCGAAGAGCTTTCGTTTACCACAGTGCGTCACCGTCTGGCTTCCTTTCTCTTGCGTCTTGCCGAGAAGGAAGGCAAACGCACCCCCGAAGGCGTGGAAATCATCCTGCCAGTCAGCAACCAGGAGTTGGCATCGCAAATCGGCACAGTGCGCGAGCTTGTATCCCGCAATCTCTCCCGGCTGCAAGCGGAGGGAATGATCAAGATCGACGGCCGCAACGTGATTGTCTGTAACTTGAAAGCCCTGGAAGCCGTACTGCAGTCTGAGAATTAACCGGAGTGGCAATCGGGTCCTCCGCCTGCCCGTGTTTTCCGTTTATTCATATCGGTGATGGTTAATTCTCCTCAGACTTTGTGATCGCCGTGACAAAAGTCATCGGCACGGCTGCACTACTCCGCTACCTTTGAAGATGAAGAGTGGCCATGCGGCATGGAGCCGGACCACGAGGAGGATGTAATGAGCATTACCACTGAGAAAACTGTTCGGGAAGTGGCCCTGGAAAATCCCGCTGCGACTCGAATCTTTGAGAAGCTGGGCATCGACTATTGCTGCGGCGGCAATAGATCCCTCGAAGAAGCGTGCCGCACGGCGAATCTCCCGATGGACGAGGTACTGGACTCGCTCGAAATGGCCGAGCAGTCTGCACGCGCCGTCCAAAAGGACCGTAACTGGACAACGGAGATGCTGGCTGACCTGGTTGCGCACATCATCAGCACGCATCACAAGTACACGCGCGAAGAGATGGCTCGCCTCGGTCCGTTGTTCGACAAGGTCTGCTCCGTGCACGGGAAAAATCATCCTGAACTGCTGCAGGTTCGGGACAGTTTTCAGGGACTGGCGCAGGAACTGACGATGCACATGATGAAGGAAGAGAGGGTCCTGTTTCCCTACATCGTGAGGATGGAAGAGTCAGTCATCCAGAAGGAACCGGTGTTGCCGCCGCCTTTCGGCAGCGTGCAGAATCCGGTGACGATGATGATGCATGAACACGATTCGGCGGGCGAAGCCTTGCGCTCGATGCGTAAGGGCAGCGCGGATTATACTCCCCCGGGCGATGCCTGCATCAGCTTCCAGACTTTGTACAAAGCCCTGGCAGACTTTGAAGCCGACCTCCATCAACATATCCACCTGGAGAACAACATCCTCTTCCCCCGAGCAATTGCAATGGAAAAAGGCGCACTAACCGAAGCTGGAAGCCATGTCCACACTAGCGACGCGCATTGAGAAAGAGGCTGGCCGGCCCAAATGTGTCTGACTGTGACTTTGGTCACAGCCAGTGGCAACTTCTGCGCATCGGTTTGGCGGTTGGTGTATTTGAGGCGAGCGCAGTGGACGAACCGCGCTACAAAGTCCGGGTGGCGGATGATGACGTTGCTGGTGCAGTTCCTCGGCTATAGGCACGAGGGTAGCTGAGGATATGATTGCAGTAAAAATGTTGTCGAGCGGAGGTTTCCATGCGCTTTGCAGCTCTTCTCGGTTTTCTCCTGTTCCCGCTGATTACTTTTGCTCGTGCCCAGGTTTCCCCAGAAGGCCAAGCATGTCTAGATTGCCACAGCAGTAGCACGCCAGGCATTGTGGAGCAGTGGCGAGAAAGCGCCCACGCCAAGAAGAATGTGGACTGCTACTTGTGCCATCGTGCCAGTGAGAAAGATCCCGCAACATTTGATCACTACGGCCATCGCATTGCTGTGATTGTCACACCCAACTATTGCGGGCGCTGTCACGGCAAAGAAGTAGAACAGTTCGAAAAAAGTCGTCATGCTCAGGCGGCACAATTCATCGGCTCTCTGGACAACATGTTGGGAGAGGTAGTTGAGGGCGGTCCAGCTGCAGCAAACGGATGCCGGCAGTGTCACGGCAGCGAGGTCAAGTACTTGAAAGACGGCAAATTCGATGCGGAGACTTGGCCGAATAGTGGCATTGGGCGCGTGAATCCTGACGGCAGCCGCGGCTCCTGCGCTGCCTGTCACGGACGGCACTCCTTCAGTTCAGCACTGGCTCGCCAGCCTGAGAACTGTGGGAAGTGTCACCTGGGTCCCGATCATCCGCAAATGGAGATCTACACCGAATCGAAACACGGCATTCAGTTCCGCGCCAACATTGCGAAGATGAACCTGGATGCAAAGTCCTGGGTGGTTGGGAGGGACTATTCGGCGGCGCCCACCTGTGCAACATGTCACATGAGCGCGACCAGCAATCAGGCAGTGACACACGATGTAGGCGACCGTATCAGCTTCACCCTCCGGCCAGTCGTTAGCTTCAAGCTGGAAAACTGGGAAAAGCGTCGGGCTGCCATGCAGGACGTCTGCTCGAATTGCCACGCGACCGGCTGGGTAGACAACTTTTACAAGCAATACGAGAACACAGTCGATCTTTACAACGAAAAGTTTGCCAAGCCAGCCAAAGCGATCATGGATAAGCTGTATGCCGCCAATAAGCTGACGAAGACACCGTTCGATGAAAAGATCGAATGGACCTACTATGAGCTCTGGCATCACCAGGGGCGGCGGGCTCGGATGGGCACGGCAATGATGGGCCCGGACTACACGCAGTGGCACGGCTTCTACGAGGTCGCCAAAACGTTCTACACGGAATTCATTCCCGAAGCTGAGGTGCTTCTTCCCGGCGTGACCGCAGACGTTATGAACAGCCCTTACCACCAGTGGACAAAAGGCCTCAGCAAAGAGCAACTTCAACAACAACTCGATTTTTATAAGAAGAAGTACAACCAGTGACTTGCCCAACCGGAAATGATTCCGGCAGAGTTGATCCGGAAGATTCCATGCGGATCGTCGGTTATGAGGAAATTGTTTTCCCCATCCGTGCCAAAATCTCTGTGCGATGGATGGGCCGTTCTTTTATGACGATACCTCTGCAGGTAGCCATGGAGCAAAACCGGCGTGTTGTAAGCAAGAAACCCTCATCGGAACCATGAAACGATGGAAGCTGAATGAAAACTGAATGAAGAAGTTGCCTTTGTAGCCGTTTTTGGCATTCCGGACCATCGTAGAATCAGTAAGTTCCAAGGAATCAGTGAGCGACTGGGGAACAAATCCACCCCCGCAACCAGACCTTGTCAAGACCAAATTCCCACAATCACCCACGGCAATCACCCACGATCCATCCATGTTGCCCGTATTTCCCAGTGTTTAGCAGCCCACGGCAACCATTGAAGTTGTTGGAAACAATGGAAAGATGAGTTCTGAAAAGGCTAGCGTCGGCGGTTCAACTCCGTCCCTGGCCACCACATTTCAAAGAACTTAGCGGCATCGTCCCTCTTGGTTGTGGCACCAATTGGCTCCACAGTTCTAGTTGACCAGGGCATGGCCGATTATCGCCTCGTCGCGGATCCGAGAATCGGCGCGACCCGGGAACGGCGTGGCACTGTCCGCCTCGTTTCGGTGCGCGCCGCGTCCAATCGAGCCGCGAGCGCGGCAAAGGGAGGCGTGGGACCGTTCCAATGCAACTGATCCACATCGTCGAAGAGCGCGATGTCGGTCCGAAGTGTGGCAAGAGTGCGAAAGAGTAGTGCACGCTCCCGCTCGCGGGAGAGAGTGTCTGCGAGGGCACTCGCGTTGGCGGCGTTCACACGCCATTCGCGACTATCCAAAGGGATGGATTCGAGATGGACAAACTTGGCTAGGACGGCAGCCGACGACTTCGCGCCCCAACCTGTAAGTCCCGGATAGCCGTCTGCCGCATCACCCACTAGTGCCAGATAGTCGGGAATCGATACCGGCGGGACGCCGAACTTCTTGATCACACCGGGCTCGTCTAAGGTGACGCGCGTCCGGCGATTGAGTTGGACGATCCGCGTGCCGCGCACACATTGGGCGAGATCCTTGTCCGGAGTGCAGATGATCACGCGTTCGACACGCGCATCTCGAGCGGCCGCAACTGCTGCCGCAGCAAGCGCGTCGTCCGCCTCGAATTCCTCCATCGGCCAGACGATAATGCCGGCTGCCAAGAGGACGTCTTCGAGCAGCGGGAATTGTGCCCACAAGTCCGGTTCGATGCCTTCACCAGTCTTGTAGCCCGGCCACAGTTCGTTGCGAAACGATTCGATAACGTGATCGGTCGCAACCGCGATGTGCGTGGCGCCGCCTTTGATCATGCCCAGAACCGAAGCGAGAACACCTCGGACCGCGGCGACCTCTCGTCCGTCCGAATCCTTCGTGGACGGCAGAGCGTAGTAGTGCCGGAATAGTTCGTATGTGCCGTCGACTAGATAGATGTCCAGGGCGCAGCTCCAACACAAACCTATAGGACCGCTGCCGTCTCAATCAACTGAGATCAGAACCGCGAGTAACGAGCCAGTCCAGGTTAAGAGTTTCTTGGTTCCTGGTGGTCGTGGCGGGCTCTTCGTGTACTGTGAATTAAGCTGTGAAGAAGTGGGGACAATTTATCCGTTAGTCACTAAGCGTCAACAATTCAACGGATTGCATCCTCGGTGGGCACGCTCGTGAATTTCAGACTTTGCACTGAAAACGGGCGTTGACAATCTTCAAGCAAATCTCTAAGGTGGCGTTCGTCGACGGCTGAAAGGGTTGGGTTAAATAAAACTTTGCCAGTCCGAAGTAAGCTGGGTGATCAGCTCGGCGGGGCAACCCGAAGAGCAGCCAGACCTGAAAAAACCGACGGCTCTGCGAGGGGCAGTTGGGGTTTGGAACCGCGAAAGCGGTGATCGCATCAAGGGCTGTGACGGTGCATGCCTCCACGCTGTTAGCTCCCTCGCAGGAGCTGGCGGCTAGAGCATAACCAATGTCACAGCCTTTACCTTTTGTAGTTTCCTCTTCTAGACCCCGTCATGGCGGCTTCCTGGAAAACCCTCCTTCCCTAATGAAGAAGGCCCCAAACTCGAATCGTCATCTCAGCGAGCATATTTCGCGAGCGTTGAACAAAATTAGGAAACCAAGCACCGCCGGCGAAATCACCGAGCTGTTCAATCGTGAGCTGGACCGAGGGGACCGACCTTTCCAAGAGGGAGACGTCGCGGAGTGGTTGCGAACCGCCGAGGACAAGGCGCTGACACTCTATTGGTCAAAGGGTCGTCCCCGAAAGTAAGATCTCCCGTTTAGGATTGCTTAACATCACACACTTCGATGCAGTCCCCACACCGCCAATTGAAGCGACCCCGAATGTGTTCGCCAACTTCCCAAACGAGCAAAGGCGCAAGATAGCCGTCCAGCAGTATTCCTCAAATCTCTAACGTTCAGCAGCATCAATCCCGCGGCAGGTGAGCAGGATTCTTGGATCATCAACTGATGGTTAGGCAGACTCCCGTCGCGTGGCGAACTGTCACGGCATACCTGCCATCCCGGAGACGGTCAGGCTCAGGAGACGGCGTGATGTGAACTCCGCGGCTATCCAGCGCCGGGGCGTGCAGCGTCTTGGTCTCCACCGCTCCTGTTCTTCCCGTTCCAAAGTCCAGACTTACTTCCACATTCTGCTCCGCGTCTTTGTTCAGGATAATGACAGCCACGTGCCCGCTGGGAAGTGTCGCGGCATAGGCGGTCGCGTCAACTCCCGTTGCCTGCAGTAGTGAGGTGAAGTCGCCCTGGAGAAAACGGCCTCCGCTGAGCTCGCCGGCGAACTTGAGCCCATAGGCCACCGGTTCCATCACATACTCTGAGCCGAACGTCGCAATGGGGGTGTAGAAGGGGTGAGGATGAGTCGCGATCTGATCCGGGCTTTCGCCTTTCTCTTTGAGAAGAACATCGCCGGGGAGGAAACCTCCAACGGAGTTTGCCACGGACTTGCCGGAGCCACCGTGCAAATTGATTCCGGAATAGTTGTTGCTGGCGAGCAACAGCGAATAGTCAGCAGACCACAGTGCCGCAGCGAAAACCTCGGACACACCTGGCTTGCCGCCGCGATAGCAAGTGTTGCCTTCTGTCATGCGCACGCGGACGCCCATCTTATTCGCCGCGGCGGTCGCGGTATCCGCCGTCTTCTGAACCTTGGCCATCGTAGCTGGCTTCAGCAGGTTCGGAATGTTGACCTCGGGATTTGTTGCTGGCCCGCCGAAATAGTAGTGGTGTGTAAGCGTTGTCACGTGCGGTGGATTCTCGATCGCAGGCCACAAATCCGCAATCTCCGTTAACCATGCGACATCCGATGCAACATCCGGCATCCCGAACTTTGCGCCCGGCGCGCGGGAATTCACGGCCCGAGCCAGAGCGAGCCACTCTTGCAGGTAAGTTTTCGCGGACCACGTTTTTGGATCGCGCAGGTGGCGGCCGAACAGATCGGCCTCGTTGCCAATCTGGAAATATTGCAGGCTCGCACCGAGAGTCTGTGCCACGAACGCAGCTTCCTCGGCCGCACGCTCAGGCGTATTGGTTCCCATGCCGATGCCATACAGGCAGGTCCAGCCGGTCGCTTTCAAAAAACCTGCCAGATTCCGCACCGCCTCCGGGGTTACGGCGTAATACTGTCGTTGGGGCTCGCCTTCGACCACGCGAGTCTGCGGATGCTCAGGTTCAGAAGAGCCGGGCGTCGCCTTCCACCAGGTGAACTCGCTGGTATTGCCGCCCAGTCGCAGCACTCCGCGAGGCGCCAGAGCTTTGAACTGGCGGATCAATCCGATATTGCTCTCCGAGAAGAAACTCGGGTAGGTTAGTTGCTGCACCTCATAAGAAAGACCCACGAAGTCGGCAGGCATAAGGGGCCCTGTGGCTTCGGTTGAAACCTTCAGAGTGACTTGGGCTCCTGCCCCGCGCTGCGCGCGAAGACGGGTTGCAGCAAGAGATAGTACAGCTGAGGCAAGGAATCTGCGTCGGCTGATCGTAGTCATCGTACTTAAGAGTGTAATCGTCTTGACCAGCTCGGACTGATCGTTACTTAGGCTCCGCCTTCTAACCTTCGCGCTCTAGGCTGGGGATGCTTGCGAAACACCGTCGTTGCGTGCGCTTCTTCCCCAGCTGGAATTCGGAGTGGGAGCGAATTTACGTCGGTAGCCCGCGGCTTGGCTCAGAGAGCGATGGACTTGCGCACATCGCCTCTCCGTTAAGAACTGAAGAATACTAAGTGATCTACCAAGCGATGGAATCGGAACCTGGGCGCGAGACTGAGTGCGCGTATAAATGCCTGCCAGAGCCAATCATCCAGTCGCCGTGTCATCGGCGCAATCAACGCCGCCTATTATGCAGGTTTTGCAAGTCAACTCATAGGCTGCCATGCAGGGTTCATCTTTGCAGCTGAATCCAGTCATGTAATGCGGGCAGAAGTGCGGTGCTTCCGTGAGCAGCGGTTGGCCATCGCCTGCTAGATCACAAACTTGCTGTTGTGCTCCTACGGTGACAGCGAATTTCGCTTCTGGACTAGTGTTATCAGGACTTGCTGACGGGGTTTCGTCATCTTTCTTGTCGTCCAATAAATCGAAGAAGTCCGTACCGTCCCAGGCCGGATCCTTTTCGGGCTCAGGGACACAGACACATTCCATTTTGGATCAATAAGCGTCTCCACTTTCAGATTGGTGCGCCAAGCCCGTCAGCTCGACCTCGAGTGCCGAAGGGTCGTATTCAGTCCAGATTACGATCGTGGATTTGTAGAGTGGCTTCTTCACTGTAGGGTGCTCCTTTAGGTTCAAATACCGTCAAATCGAGCGATTGCTGAGGACTGGTCGTAGCTCACTGGATAGTTCCACCGATCTCCGGCCACTGGAATGCTTGTCGGTCTGACGACCGCTGCGCGGGTTGAGCCGGCTCCCAACCCTGGCTCTCCAGCAAGAACTTCCCAAAATTGGTGTTAGTAATGTCATACAGGTCATTCTCATGCAGATAACTTACACGTCCCCGGCTCACGGAGATGGCGGCCAATCTGTCAACGAGGTCAAACGTTAAAGCATCTGGTGTCGAATCTCCCATAGGGCTTTAAGTTGCCCACTATAGTCTCAATACTTAGGCCTATAGTTCGTCCCAATTATCCAGTTCGGAAAAGGGAAGCCGTAAAACTGGCTGTCGTAGATGGCAGTGGTGACTGGAGTGCACCCCAAAAATGAGACAAGCTATTAAGGGGCCAGCTACATTGAATGGAGAGAACAGTGCTGGTGCCCCGACAAGAATATTCCCGTGAATTGAAGATGGCTGCGATGCGCGAGATCGACTCCGGAAAAGGTATGGCGGAGGTGGCTCGCATGTATCAGCTCAGTCCGAAGCGGTTGGAGACGTGGAGAAGCGAGTGGCGAGCGAAGGGCGAACTGGCGTTTCCTGGCAAGGGTGCGCAGCCCCAAACCAAACTGGATGCCGATCGGATCTGTGAGCTGGAACGTAAAATCGGCCAGCAGACGATGGAAATCGATTTTTTTAAAAAAACGTTGCGCTTTCAAAATCTCGTCAAAAGGCGGTTCCCATTTTGTCTCGATGTAGAATCGAGGCGCGGTGACGCCGAGCCTCTCGTACGGCTTCTGGGGATAAGGAACGCCGTACCGTGCGGCGTACACTCCCTCTTGCTGGTACTCCTCGACCAGCCTGCTGTACCAACTCTTCCCGTCGATACTCGGATCCTCGCCCCACATTGCCGGATCCATCGCATCCAGGTCGATTTGAAACATGACCTTGGAAAGCGCCCTCACAAAGTTCCCCGGCGCCCCTTGCAGCCCGATGATCGTGATTGTGTTTTTGCATCGATTTGTCATTTTCGTCTCCACTTGTTTCGGCTATCCAAAAAGCCGGTAACCTCGGTGACCTGGCGTCCGGGCACTGTGCGCGCGCAGCTTCGCACTTGCACCCCCAACGTCGGCGCAAGGCGGCGAGCATGACTGCGCCAGAGTGCCCGCTAGGACACAACTAGGACACAAAACTCAATGTTTGGAATCAGAAACTTGCGGAAACCGCGAGAATTGAGTCAACCGGACCAACTAGATATGGTCGGGGAGAGAGGATTTGAACCTCCGACCCCCTGGTCCCGAATTCAGTAGAGTCAACAGCTAACTCATTGGTCTGGTATCGCTTACGAATTTGAATACAAACTCAGTTGCACCCATGCACCCAATCGCTTTTCTATCGCCAGCAATCAGGCCTTAGAGGACCAGCTCGCCGATTTGAGTGCACCGGGATTTCCTTGAGTCGCCTCACGACAGGGGCGTCCTTGAACTCCGTCAGCGGCACCTGTTTTACTGCCCCGCCAACCTTCCTCTTTGCCAATCACCTCGTCCGGGGTGGGGTATCCTCAGTTTGCGACAAGCCTTGCCCAGCGCGACATCGGAGATACCGTATTTTCTCGCGAGCTTAACGAGCGGTTGATTCCAGACTTCGTTGTACAACTCAACGCGGTTCCAAAACTTGCTGTCCAGTTGGGAAGTACTGTCATGCATGGCTACACTGCGTTTAAGGGCTCTGTACCGCACGCTCGACTGTCCACGTTGCGGTAATCGCTGTTCCCTTCTCACAAGGGCTTGCCCCAACTCGCGGAGTTGGGAGCAGATGCGTCCGAAGTCTGCATTTGTCATTCTGAGTTTTCGAGCGGCCTCTTCTTGAGTTCTCGTTACTGCGATCGCTTCTAATGCGGAAAGAATTCTGGGGCTTCCTCGGCGCACAAATTCGATAAACTCCCCGACCAACAATCTGTCTTGCAACGGTTTGTGGGAGCGCTCGGCAGCCTCTCCAGGACAGTCTCGGCCACCTAATGCATTGGCTTGGCCGTCGAGCCCCGGCCACAGCGGCGTAACGCCAACATCTTTCTGCCTCACTTAGGGCATTCGCTGGTGGTCGTTCCAGAAGGAACTCGCAGGCTACGATTCGAGAGACTACTCTCCAAATTCCAGACAATGACTATCTGACAAAAACCAATGGCCCCCGGCATTTCTGCGAAGGGCCATTGCCAAGCGCCGAAGCCGGCTTTCAGGCTACGGGTTGATACAGCTGCTTTTCGTCGGGTCTAACGTCTGGTCTGAGCAACCCGGCTTGTAGCATTGAGTTATGCCATCGTAGTTGCCCATACTTGGCCCGCTCCTTTCAGGCAAGACGGCGGTGCCGTATACGAGTTCCTGCGGAATGTGCAGCGGACCCGTGCCTGGCGTCTCAGTTCCGCTGGGCGCCGCGAACAAAGTATTCAGCAAAAGATCGGACGGCACGGTTTCGTTTACGTTCCGCGTGCCCTGATTGTTGATCGCGCCACCCAGTACGAAGAAATCATATTCGGCCGCGCCGCCGGGCGAACCAAAGGTGCTGAACGCAAACGGGTTTGAGATCGTGCTCGTCCGGTAGGAGTTGTAGCAACTATTGTTAAAGATTTTTTTGTATTGGCCAAAGGGAATCGATTCAAACATACCGATTTGGTCGAGGTCTGACACCGGCTGCTGGATGTATGTGTCTGCCGAGAAAAACTGCGGCACCAGCTGGAGATACATCGACCGCCGGACGCCAGCTGCCACTGGCGCAGCTATGCCCTCAGCCGACAATTGATTCGAGAAGTACCATCCGGTGGCCGTGTTGGATGTTTTGGCTCCCGTTGCCTGCAGCCTTCCCCAATCGCTATAGATATTGTTGAGCGCAGTGCCATACCCAGTCGCCATGTTACCCGCGTATACAGCCGCGCTCTGCTCCAGGGTCCCGAGGGTTGTATCGAACGTATTTTCGTAGCTCGGGGGAGTGTAGTCGTTACCCTGCCACCATGGGTCCATAGCGGATCCGGTCCAAAGGGCACCACTCGTGACACCGACCGCAGCCGCTGCCAGAGGCACGTCAAGCGGGCCCAGGGCGGCAGCGCCGATCGACGTCATTCCGGCCAGCAGGTTCATCCAATCGAAGGAATTGGCTCCCACGTTGGTGCTGGGTACTGCGCCAACCTGTCCGTTGAGCACCTCGTAAGCTGCATCAATGACCAGATCAGATACCGAAGTGCCGGGAGTACTGCCTTCAAGCATCAACCCGTAGAGTCCATTCCTATCTGTGCTGTTGCCCAGATAGGAATTGCTCGTGTTGAGGGCCGTCAACTCGAGGTAGAGCTCGGCATTGGCGTCCGCCAGATCCTGCTCGGTGAAACCGGGGTTATCACCGCTGGGATACACGCAGTTTGCAATGTTCGGGAATTGGGCACACAGAAAGTCCGTGTTGTACGCCCCCAGCCCGGGACTTCCGGGATAAAAGTAGCGCACATCGTAAACATTCGGCCCAGTCTCGTTGTTGTGGTTGGCCAGGAATTTCTGGCTTACATAGTGATAGGCGGCGATGTGTCCAGGGGTGTCGGTCAACGGCCAGTCAACCGGCATTTGTGTGCTGATCGAGTAGAAGTCGTAGTCGATGCTAAGGCTCGTTGCACCGGTTCCGTTTGCTTTCCCGTCTTCCTGCGATACGACCGTGGGAAAATAGAGGCTGTTATTGTCGCGAGCCATAACGCCTCGCACAATACCAGTCTGCCGGTTCTCATTCCCTTGGCCCAGACTGAACACCGACGACGAATTGACTACGCCCGTAGCGAAGGGTGACTTGGGCGGTGGCGGCCAGATGCCGGTCCAATCACGGCGCCCGGGAGAAACCAGCGTGTAGGTCGAGGTGGGAGTCGTCAGCGCTTCCATGCGATAGCCAGCTCCCCCATACCAGTTCATTGGGACGACCATGCCACTTGCGATCGATCCACTCTGGAACGGCTGCCCTACCGTCATCAACACGACCAGTTGACGGGACGTTGGTTGGTTGAGCGCTTCGTTCAGATCAGTCATTGCTTGTGAAGCAACGGTAGAGTCGGTGCTACCCGTGGGGAAAAACTGCCCGCAAAAGAAACTGACGCCACTACAAGGCCCCTGGTCGGAGTAATCGATCGGTTGCGACGTCACCCGATCGAGCACAAGAAGCCAAATGCCATTCGTAGAGCCGACCGGTGGCAACATCTGCAACGTCGAGGTGTCGTAATAATTCACAGTAAACGTGGACGTGCTGAGATTTGGATTATTCGGGTAGGCCTCGAACTGAAGATTGTTGCCGGCATGGAAGTTGTAGTTGGAATTACTATCCAGTGACAGGAGACCCTGGGCGAACGGGTTTTGTCGGTAAGACTTGCCCACGTCGGACGCAAGGTAGTAGCTTTCGTAGGCACTGCCGGGTGCGGCTCCCGGAACGCCAATCGCCGCATACCCCTGCGGCTGCCAGCTCGCGGGATAGCTGGAATAGTTGGTTCCTCCAATGGCCGTCGTATCCAGACCGGCGTCCGCGTTGTTGTACTCCATGGTGCCGACCAGCACGATCTCGGTTCCTTTCGTCAAGCCGGCGAGATCACTCTTGAGCGTGGCCGCGTCTGAGGGACACATGTGTCCATCTTCCTGAGTCGGAGTCTGGCGATTCAGCACCACGACCTGATAGCGCGAGGTGCATGGTGTGTCGGTGGCCGCGGGAAAGGTAGCGTCGCGGTACGGGAATTGAACGCCGTCCACATTGAGGTTGTCTTGCAGATTGGCGGGAGTGCCCGTTGTCAGAGAAACCCACGGCTGAGCACCACCTGCGTTGAGGGAGATCCCGACGGCGTCGGGCGTGTAATAACTGGCACCCGAGGTCACGCCTGGGGAGTAACTGAACGTCAGGCGCGCCAGTTCAATATTGCGGCGCGAGTTACGGGCAAGTGCGATGAGCTGATTCTGGCCAGTCAGCAGGCGGTTGGCTTTCGTGAGTTCGGCAGTCCATTTACAGGCATTTTTCTCGCATTCTCCCCGCTGGAAGTGCGAGGTGACATTTTTCCCGTTTAACTTAACCCGCAGCGATTCGGGAAGAATGCCGTCGCCGACGCGGAGGACGGCCTTCACCGTCGTCGTGTCATTGACTCCTTCGCCAAGATAAGGCTTTACGATTCGAAATACATCGTAACCATGGTGATCCTTGGTTATGGTGTTAGCAGAGGACAAGCTGGCCGACCGGTCGGAGGTTGAATTGTCGGCTGCGGAAGCGCCGATCGAAGCTGCTCCGAGCAGCACTGCGAATGCAAAGTTAGATAATTTCATTTTTGTGAACCTTTCTCGGATTTTGTGGAGCCAATCGACCGGCCCATCGTGAACGAATCAACGCAACGCAGTTGCCAAAGCTGTACTCCTCACAAACAACCACTTAGCCAGATTCTCAGCTGCGCGCCTTCACGAATCCCCGAGATTTCGTGAGTTAGTAATTCGAGGCTTTCACGAAGAATCGTAAGGGGGCCATGGACTTGGGTTCGCTGCAACTCGGAACTACTTTGTTTCCACCGTGTGGAATTGGCCTCGTAGTTGCAAACTACAAGGTGCTTTGGAGAACCGAACAAAGCAGGCGGTGGAAATCACTCATGTGGAAAGTTAGACGGGTAGAGGATCAGGGCCGGCTTGTCCTAAAGCTAATCGGCCGGTTGGAGGGGAATCAGTTGGCCGAGTTGGAAGATGCTTTTGGATCGGAGACAGTTGTTCAGAGCCTCATCCTCGATTTGACGGACGTGCGGCTGGTGGATCAGGAGGCTGTGCGGTTCCTGGCGGATTGCGAAGCCCGCGGAGTCCAACTGCGAAATTACCCGGCCTACATCCGGGAATGGATTGACGCGGAGAAGGCGAGCCAGGAATCGACTTTGAATCAGCACTGAAACCCACATGCTGATCGACAGGCCGCCCGATGAGCGACGGCGTCCTGCTTCACATGCTTTGATAACGGCGTTTGTCGATTTTCAGTGCCTTGATCTTTGAATCCAGAGTCGAAGCCGGCATGCTCAAGGCAACTGCCGCTCCTGTTGGACCCGATACACGGCCTTTGCATCGGCGCAGCGCGGCTTCGATCCGTTCCCGCTCCTGATCTTCAAGATCCTCCGCCAGTGGCCGTACGCTGCCTGACTCATGAGACAACCAGCTCTCATCAATGGCGAACTCATCGGTGTCGCTTACGATGACCGACCGCTCAATCACGTTCTGCAGTTCACGGATATTGCCTGGCCAGGGGTAAGACTGCAGGCTCTCCATCGTCCGCTTATCGATGCTCATTATTTTCTTGCCGGACTTGCTGGCGTAACGGTCGATGAAGTACCCAACCAGTAAGCGGATATCTTCTTTTCTCTTTCTGAGTGGGGGGACTTCAATGGGGAATACGTTGATCCGATAATACAAATCACTGCGGAATGTTCCGGCAGCAATCGAGGCGGGCAGATCTCGGTGCGTCGCGGCAATTACGCGAACATTGGCACGGATTGGCGTTGTACCACCTACACGCTCGAACTCACGCTCCTGCAAGACTCTCAGAAGCGTCACTTGCGTCTCGGCATTCAGCTCCCCAATTTCGTCGAGGAAGATCGTGCCTCCTTCCGCCAGTTCAAAGCGGCCGAGACGTCGCTGCAAAGCTCCCGTAAAGGCTCCCTTCTCATGCCCGAACAACTCCGAGGCGATCAGGTCGCGGGGGATCGCCGCGCAATTCACGCTTACAAACGCACGCGAAGCACGCGGTGAACGCTTATGAATCGCGCGGGCAATCAACTCCTTCCCGGTCCCCGTCTCCCCGGTGATCAGTACGGTGGTGTCGCTTTTGGCCACTTTTGAGACGCGGGCCAAAACAGCTTGCAGTGCGGGCGACGCGCCGACGATCTCTTCGAACATCGAGGCCTTGTCAATTTCCTCGCGTAGAGCCAGGTTCTCTTTCTCGGCTCTTTCTCCCTTACGTTTGCGATCGTCAATGTCGATACGGGTACCGCACCAGCGCGTAATCTGGTCGGCCTCATTCCGCAACGGCCGAATCTCGTATACAAACCATCGGTATTCGCCATCGTGTCGACGCATGCGCGCTTCCATCGAAAAGGACTCGCCGCTGGCCATGGCGGAGCGAATGCCTTCTTTGAGTTGTCCCACGTCCTCGGGATGGGTGACCACGTCGAGAAACTCCATGGGGGCTTTCGGCGGGATCGTGCCGAAGTAGTCAGCCGATGTGAGATTGCCATACGACCCGGTCCCATCGGCTTCCCAAAGAAACATGTGCAAGGGAGCTACATCAATCACCTGCTGAAGCTCCTTCGCGTGCTGCCGCACGGCTTCTTCTGCACGTTTGCGTTCGCTGATGTCCTGTACCACAGCTTGGCGCCCCCCGAGAAAGGTCGGTGAAAGGGAGACCTCCACGGGCACTTGGCCTCCATCTTTGCCAACAAACGTGCGCTCGAACCGGAAGAGACCTCCTCGGATCTTCTCGGGCGGTGTTGGATAGCGCGCGAGGTCCTCCTTCGAGTACGTGTCCAGAATGGATATTTGCTCAAGTTCCGACACACTGCACTTCAGCAGTCTGAGGCCGGCAGGATTGGCCGAGACGAATTTCCCGTCGTTGCTCAGCACCAAAATGGCGGCGGGAGAAAGATCCACCAAGGAACGATACTTGGTTTCACTTTCGCGCAATTCGTTCTCGCCCCGGCGGATTTGCTCAAAAGCACGAGCATTTGTAATTGCTACCGCGACCTGATTCGCAAAGATTTCGAGCCATGAAAAATCCTGCTGGCAGAGGCATTCGCGGTTGAATGTGGCTAAGACTCCAAGGATCTCTCCACGGGAGACGAGTGGATAGCCCGCAAAACCTCGGATGCTCTCCCGTTTGGCCCATTCCTTGTTCCCGATCCACTCACTGGTGGCCGCAGCATCTGAGATCAAGATCGATCTGCCGGTGGTGCCGATCTCTCCGACCTTTCGATGGCCCCGTGGAATCCTGCGGTATTGGCCATGAAGAGAGGACCAGTCTTCGCCCGGAAAGGACTTGGAAGAGCCGGCACTTGCGACCAAATGGAGGCATTGTGTTTGGTCGGCGCAGTCGGTTCTGTGGAAACAGCTTTGGCAGAGATCTCCGGGCGATAGCAACCAAACCCGCGCCAGTGCGACCCCCGGTTGTGCAGCAAGACCACGAACAACCGCGCTCAGAACATCGGCCGTCTGGTGTTCGCCGGCTAACTGTGCTGCGAGGGAGAGTAAGGGTTCAGCCTGCACAAAAAATACCTCTCGGCCCGGCCTGATTCTACCTGAATGTCCTTCCTAGTGCTGACCGATCGAAGCTTACGGTTATAGAGAGATCATCACGGCAGTCCGCCCCTTGAGTCGGTGATATTTGTCACAAAAACGTGTGATGCTGACATCTAGCGGGCGAACTACGGCCCAGCCCATAGCGACAGGAAGCTGATTTCTCTACAGCAACGATCGCTCTGTTTCTGTCCGCCTTCGAAACGTTGAGAGTGAGAAACACTGCCTCCTTTGTTTTCTCACATCGTCACTTCGCGCATCGCCGGAGAGGAAGAATGACTTTCGCGGCGACCACTCCCAATAACCCGCCGAGCAGCGTTTCCCAGGCGCGCGCCCCCAAGACCGATAGCGACGTTTCTCCACTGATCGCCAACGTTACCATCAGCGTGAAGGCGTAGGCCGCACAGGCAATGTCGTAGCGCTCCGGTAATGCCATGGCGTAAATGATCATTGCCATTGCAGCGAGTATCCACGCCAGCGGCGGTATGTGCATTGCGATCGGCACGCACGCGATGCCGAGCGGGACCCCGATCAACGTTCCAACGATCCGTCGGCGAACGCGATCTGCAGTCCCCGATGCGGACCCGGCGATCACATAGGTGCTCGCAGTGACCGCCCATGCGGACTCTTGAAGGTGGATCATGCTGCTTACAAGAACGATGACAAACGCGGCCACTGCTGCCTGTAGCCCCATCTGCAGTTCTCGTGACGCTTGCCCCTCCCCAATCGAGGCATCCACAACCGACACAGGCGTCGGATGTTCCGCCGGTCCGCTGAGCAAACGAGGAACAACCGAGGCCACCGTGGCTACTAATCCCGCCAGCGCTACCAGTCCCAGATCGGCCCGAGTGATCCCGGTTCCGTAGCCGAGAAGCTGGCCGATATAGATCTGGGACCCGATGCCCGCACCAAGGATTCCGAATCGCTTGAGATATCCAACCAGAAACGCGCCCGTGATCAGAATCCACTCCGGACCCCGCCCATGGCGCATCAAGATCGGCGCAAGACCGATCAAGCTCAGTGCGCCCGTCACCGCGGCAGCGTTCAGGATCACAAGATCGCGAGTAGACAACCAGCGAGTTGCCTGACCTTCTGAAACGCTCGCCCAGAGGCCGAAGCCGGCGGCTAGGTAACTGAGAAACGAGCCGCCCGAGATGTAATACGAGCTGTAGAGAAGGGCGCCCAGCATCGCCGCAATGCCATATGCGGTTACCAGTCGCAGACCCTTGACTCGGCGATGGACGCCGGGATCGATTCTGTCAAGCCACCCACCGAGTCTCTCGACCATCGAGTTCATCCGGTAGGAACCAGCAACGCCCACATAGTCACTCCCGACTGCCCTCTTTGCGTTTTCGCACCGGTCCGATAGTATCCCGATGCTTTCCGAAAGTATGTTCGTCATTTTCTACCCTTGTGCTGACACATTCGATGTGACGGTTCACGGATCCGGTCACGCGTTATCCGTGCCTCGTCACGGGCTCGCGGCCAATCAAATAGACGCGAGACGCAGATTTCGTATGCCGTGACCGCCTCATCCGGCCTCGACTTCTGAAGCGGGGCGCTTTTTCATAATGCATTGACCCTGACATCCGGTCCCCTGCTCGATGCGTGTAAACGCCTGGTTACGTAAACTGTCCGCAAACAGCAACCGATGCAGGGTCTTTTCCTGCTATCTGGGAAATCATCGCTACTGCTACCCCCTGACCGTCACCGATCATGCCAGCCGATATCTGCTGACCTGCGAGGCGCTCTCTTCCACCAAAGAAGACTAC